>Ga0115556_1001716_pt1 | contig 15000 bp, 8 predicted proteins | sample COGITO_mtgs_1104_5_FD_87282 | JGI IMG/M metagenome (GOLD analysis project Ga0115556, IMG submission 87282) | Pelagic marine microbial communities from North Sea - COGITO_mtgs_110414 | ecosystem: Environmental > Aquatic > Marine > Epipelagic | place: Germany:Helgoland, sampling site Kabeltonne... | reverse complement strand
TTTTTCTTCCCGTGGGTAGGTGAAATTTTTTGGATAAGTGTGTATTGCGTTCGAACCCCGTCCAGTAAAAAAAATTTTTCCCCTAGTTGGGGGGGGGGGGGGGGATAGAGGTTTGCTACGGCCTGCTAGGTGAGGTAAACGGCCTCCTTGGGGTAATTTTGTGGTGATTTTCCTTATACAGTGCGTCTAAAGGCTAATTAGACCGTTGCCCAATTGCCTCACAGGATTGATTGAAGGAACGGAATAGTCGATTTCGATGAGAGAAAAAGCCAGATTGGGAAATGAAATCTTTTCTTCTCTCCCACCGCCCGGGTAAAGCTGCCGAAAAAGAAACACTGAAAGCCGCTTTAATTCCAAATCTGCAACCCTCATATATATATCATTATTGTGCCTCAAATAGATATTTTAAACATCTCGTTACCATGGTCCTCAGAGCTGCTTCTTTCTTGTTCGCCACATTCGTCATGGCTGACTTGTCCACCACTGCATCAGCCAAGTCGCTAGCAGGACCTATTGCTACTTCTGCTCCCTATAAATCGATGCCACGCTTTCGGTACAGGCAACCTCCAGCACAAGGTTGCCCTACAAAGTCCTCGACAACTCCAGGAAGTGCCAATTGCACTGAACTGTTCTATGAGCAGCGCATCGATCACTTCACCTCGACCCCTCCTCCTCTCAACGTGAACTCATATTTGCAGAGATATTTTCTCAACACAGATTTTTACGATGCGTCGAAGCCTGGCACCATATTCTTTTACTTTGGCAATGAGGCTGATGTTGAGTTGTATGTAAATGCGACAGGATTGATGTGGGAGAACGCTGCGGATTTCAACGCCGTATTGCTTTTTGCCGAGCACCGTTATTATGGCGTTTCACAACCCTTTGGATCCCAGCTCGATCTGAATGATAAGGATATGATGAAGTATTTAAGTGTGGAGCAGGCCTTGGCTGACTACGTTGAGCTTGTGGGCCAAGTGCGCTCTGACCTCTCCATTCCCGCGGACACGTCTGTAATAGGATTTGGCGGCAGCTATGGGGGAATGCTGGCTTCGTGGGGTCGCGCCAAGTATCCGGGCGTCTTCGATGGAGTGATTGCTGCTTCTGCCCCGATTATCACCTTTGTGGGGCAGGATGTCGACCCTAATTTCTATGCAGAGGGGGTTTCTTACGACGTCAGGTCTGATGGCGGAGTGGATGATGATGGTGCCTGTGAAACAAATTTGAGGAAGGCTTTCGAAAAGGGTTGGTTGGCATCACTGGGCGAAACCGACCACGGAAGGGCACTAATGTCATCTGGTTTGTCTTTGTGCCAGGACATTTCAGATGATTACACTGAAAGCGGCTGGGATGCAACCTTCTGGCTCAACAGTGCCTTGTCATACATGGCGATGGGAGACTATCCTTACCCGTCGGGATATATTATCAACAATGACGGGACATTGCCTGCATTCCCTGTTGTAGAGGCGTGTAAATTTCTTGGGGAGGACTACACCAGTGATGAAGACGAAACAAAGTTGATCGAGGGAATTCGGGATTTCGCTGGAATTTACTACAATCATAGCGGAACCGTCGATTGCTACAATTTGACTAGTCCAGTGAACGAAGCAGCCGAGATCCAGGAGACTCTCTGGAATTATCAGTATTGCACTGAAATTTTCCAAATCTTTGGTCAGGTTGGGGGTGACACCGACATCTTTTGGAGTGATCCGTGGGACCCCGAGGCCGCGGCAGACAATTGTGCTGACCAGTACTGGGGAGATCAGCCCAGAGAGGACTGGATGTTTTTAGAATATGGTGATTTAGATGTGTGGGCTCGTTCTACTTCAAACATTGTTTGGTCCAACGGGGAATTGGACCCTTGGAGGGGGGGAGGCGTGAATGCGAATTTGAGTGATACGCTGATTGCTGTTCAGGTACCCAATGCTGGCCATCACGTTGATCTATTTTTCAGTCGGGAGGAGGACACAGATGAGATTCTCGCTGCCAGAGAAGTTGAAATTCAAAACATGATGATTTGGAAGGACAATCGAAGGCAGTCAGTTGCATCATTTACAGCAATGCAATAGAGAGGAGGACACAGATGAGATTCTCGCTGCCAGAGAAGTTGAAATTCAAAACATGATGATTTGGAAGGACAATCGAAGGCAGTCAGTTGCATCATTTACAGCAATGCAATAGAGGCGAACCAATAAAAAATACACGCTTAAAAGAAATTGCGCAATTGGGAAAGCACAGACGCCAAAATTAGCCATTAATTTCATTGCCAGTCCGCCTCCACATGTTTGGCTCGCTGGCCTTACCATCCTTCTCGTGCTTCAGAACGGCAAACTTCCCCGCACTCCAGCCGTGAATCAATAAGTGAAGAGTTCGCTCCCCGTTATGATCCACAATATAGTGAGGGTGAACGTGATGCAAGTGCTTCAAAACGGGAATTCCAAGCTGTCCGGGCTGAATCTCACTCAAAAGCCGCTCCCCAGAGTGGGCATAAATGCTCGCTGTCTTTTCTGGGGTGCTGGTAATTGGCGCCAAGGCGTTTATAACGAAAAAATTGTTATCTTTTGCGTGCGCGATGTTGCAAATCCTCGCGCCGTTTGGGATGTCAGGCAAAGTCCGAACGAGGCGACCATCCTTGGTGAATTCAAGCACCTGGTGAGCCTCCCTGTTGGCTACAAAGATGTGGTTGTCATGGGCGAAAATTCCATGCGCTGTCTGAAATTTACCGGGGGTTGACCGTCCTGTACCGAGGAGTGGATCCTTACCCCCCCACGCGATTGGTCCCCACTCCCATTTCTTGGCGTCAACATTAAAGGTCGCTGTCAAGACAAAATCTCCGGGACAGTAGCCCGTAACACAATACAATCTCCCGTCTAAGAATGCCACATCAGTCACGGCAAATTGAGGTACTTTATTCTGATCCCAGGGAAGCTGTTTGATCGTTCTGCTGCTGTAGTATCCGTTTGCCTCATCGAAGTTGAATTCTCCACCCTTAGGAATGGTCAATTCCTGAAGCACAGTCCCGTCGAGCGCAGTGATAAGCACCCGCTGCTTCTCATTCTGCGCCATAGCAATATATTTTTTGCCCCTGTCTTCATAAACGCAGATCCCGTGGATATTATCCTTCAGCCTTTCATCTTTGCCGATCCTTGTCCATGTCTTAAGATCAGGAGAAATCTTACATAGACCATAATTTGGAATGCCGGTGTACACGATACCTGTATCGACATCTTCACTGAATCCGCCGTGCATATCCCTCTCGAACGATTTCGCATCGCTCGGAAAGGCATCAGTCAGATTGGACTCCCAGCTGAACACAGCGTTTCCCTGCCCAGTGAATTGCTTCACATCAAACTGCGCCTTTAATTGAGCTCGCATCACCTCGATGGTATTTTCCAAGTCCTGAAGTCGCTTTTGATCACTATCACCCATACTGTGAGCCGAATGATTCCCATGGCATAAAGCAATTCGGTTTTTTTTAAGCTTGTTAGGGTTAGACTCAGCATCAAGGCTCGCTGCAGCAGCTGTCGCTGTAAGTGCTGCAACGGGCGCAAGCATTCGAAGAGTCGGTTGCAGGCGGCCAAACATGGTGTGTTTACGAAAAAAAAGGGGAACTGTACCAAGTTTGGGGTAGTTTGGGAAAAGGGTTTTTGTGGGTTCTGATGATCTGATGATTGATGATTGATGATTCTGATGGTATCCAAAAATTGAGTGGTATGGAGTTCTAGTATTAAAAGTATCACAATTAATAATTCAATTAAAGCCCTATAACACGCCAAACTACACCGCGTACGCAAGTCACCTTCACTATTTCGCCGTACTCCCGGTTTCAACAAGGGTTATTGCACTTGCAGTTGCGGTTGCATTCGTTGACGACTCCCCCCCTTCCTTCTGGAGTTCGTTAGTAGTGTTCATCAAAGTCACCCGGCTGCCTAAACTCTCATCATCTTTGACAACGCTAAGTTGAGTTTCACCCTCTTCTTTCCTCACAACCATTGGGCTAGCTCCAGGTGCCATTCCCCCAGGAACGTCACGAGTCTGAAGTTTCTGCATGGAAACGCTCATTCTTCTCATCTTCTCTTGCGTATTAGCAACACTAGCTAGTTTCTCGGTAATCTTCACGGCATCAGTATTCTGATCCTTGAGTTGAGGTCTGATAAAGTGTGTCACCAGATCATTGAGCTCAGAGCTGCTCGGCCTCAATTTAGGGTCGCCCTGCCAACACTGCTCAATCATCTGTCTCAAACAAGGCTTAGTTCCCTCCGGAAGAGGAGGCCGAAGTCCCTTCGAAATCATCTTCATTACATTCGAGGCGCTCTTGCTGTCGGACTTCCCCTCTTTTTTCTGCAGCTCACTGACTCGTGCAACTTCTGCCAAGACAATGTCGTCTAAGCAGCCGATGTCGTGACACAAACCTACCATTACTATGGCAAAACTGTAGACATCGACTTTTTCATTATACTTCTCCCCTAGAATGACTTCGGGAGCTGCATAGATAGGAGTGCCAATCTGCGTCATTGCAATATCCTCTCTGGTGAAGCGACTGCACCCAAAATCACTAATTTTTGGTTGCATTGTTCCGGTAATTAAGATATTCGCCGGCTTCAAATCTCGGTGAACCACGCACTTTTGCCACTTCTTGATCTCCTCATCCCAGTAGTCGGCTTGGTGTAAGTACTTCAGGGCCGCAACACTGCCTTCAATAATCCCCAGCTTTTCATCCTCCCAACTCATAAAGATTTCCCTTCTCGCTTGCCTATCGAGAACATCCTCCAGAGTCCCGTTGCTAATGAATTCAAGTATGCACCCAAGTAACTCCCTTGTCACTGTGATCCCAATGAGTTTCACAATGTTAGGGTGGGTAAGTGACTTGGTGAGGGCAATCTCATTCCGGAACTGGACGAGTTCAGTCTTCCCGACATTGATAAGGGTCTTCACGGCGACAGGGAACCCCTGAAAAGTTCCCTTTAACACGACCCCTTGCGCTCCTCTTCCTAGCACCTGGCCTATCTCTAGCTTTGTCTGGTCAATATGGAGATCAAAGAGCGGATCACTAGTCCCTGAGTCCTCTGGCTTAAGAATGCTGGTGATTAGCTGGAAGTCTTCCGTGTTGAACATTTGCTGCTCAAGGGCTTGCTTCAGGGCGTGGCGGACCTGGAACTTCTCCTTATTGGCAATGTAGAGCTGATAAAAGCGGGACCTTTCAGATTTGTTGCCAGTTGTGATGGCAATGCACATACCAACCCAGAACCAAAATAGGTAAAATATCTGCTTTGGTACCCACATGACCTTATTGTGAACGAAACGGCAGCCTTCATAAGACCCAACATGTTCAATCACGACCTTTGCTTTATCAAGGTTCCATAGGTTGCTGACGTCGCCGTCTGTTGCATCATAAGTTATATTCGTTGAGGTTGTAGGCTTTGAAAAGATTCCATCAACGCCCATAGGGGAGCAGACCATTGATAGTTCCTCAGGCTTGAAATTCTCGTCGCTACATTCCATGTTGTTCATGCAGTATCCGTCACTATGTGTAAAGGAAAGAGGGGAATAAATGAGCGAATACAGCAACAGGGCAGCAGCACTGAAATATCGACAGTAGACTCACCTATAAATTTGATCATAATTAGTGGACCCCCCCATCAGTCCCATACCCAGCAAACAAAAAAACAAGTAAAAAATTGAAACAGTGTACACTATTATCTGTTGATGGTAACTGATGGGAATGATTAGTTGTCCGCAGACGAGCACCATGACACAAACAATCGGAGCTGAGAGGTCACTGGTGCTAGCCCCGAAGGTGGCCATCGCTAATACGATCACAAGGTACAAGATAGTGTTTATTAACTCCCTTTTCTTCACCATTGTGCAGGTCATTTCAGGCACGGACGTGTAGGCAATGGCCGTCATTATGAAGGCAGGAATGTTCGTACCGACGACGTAGAAAGGAATATCATAGGGAAGAAGAATAAAGTCAAAGAGAAGCACCGCTAAGGTCAATACAACCATGCCTAATCTGTATCTCCTGATTCTGGTGGAGTAGTGAAATTTTACATAACCCTCTTCCAAGGTACTGTCGATAAAGTTGTATCCAAGGCCCTTCACTGGAGGCTTCAGATCATTCGAAGCTACAGAAGACAGCCAGTCGACGAAGGCTTCCTGGTCATTTGCAGCCGCATCACCAACTTTTTTCTTCATGCTATTTTTTGGGAGTTGTGTTCAGGTGCAGTGTATTGTCCGGTAGATGAAAGTTTAACTCCCTAGAGGCTATATCTAGGAAAAGACAATCAGGATGACGCTAGTTTAATTACTTTGAATACGATAATTATTTTATCAACAGCCATAAAATAGTACTGGATTTGCAGAAAATTATCTTCATTCTTCTGATTTCTGATCTCTGATCCGGCTGTTCCAAGACATTTCACGTGTAACAACCTCACCACTTGTTAAAGATGAAAAACATTTAAATCTCACATCAGGACCTCTCTGCTCATCTGGTTGGTTTCAACAATGCCAATTATTCCTTCTTCCCGCAAGCTTGGTGTTGACTCCCCCTTTCAGAGCAAAAAACCCCTCCAGCCTGACTTGCTGAGGCACCCCAAACCCTCAAGAAAAAAAGCCTCTCGCAGAAGTTTCAATGCGAACGACAAGAGCGACGACGACTGCTCTTCCTCCTCCAGCTCCGAAGAAGATAACACAATACCTCAAACAACAACATTGCAGAGAGGAATAAAAAAACCTCCAATTGTCATAACAAATGGCCACCAGCACCTCGACACAAATCCTCTTAGCAATGAATTTCCACTTTCCTCTGACTTGGATTCCATGGTCGAAGTTACGGTGGATCCGCATGCTTCCCTTGACGGAGTACAAGAAGATAAGGTTGGGAAATTGTATGTACCGAAACCCCGCTCAGAAAGTGAACGTAAAATCATTACCCGCAATCGTCTTAATACCGAGGACATTGAATGCGTAGCAGACGCAATCCACGCTTCTCGTGATGCCAAAATTGAACTGGAGGCAATCCGGAAGAGGCATTTGGAGGAGCGCAAGCGTCTCTCTGCTCTGGCCAAGAAACAGGCTGAAGAAGATAGAGTGTGCGACTACAGTCGCGCGACAATATTTGAAATCGATAGCGGGGGAAGAATTCGCGCAGCATCGGAAGCTACAGAGGTAGACAAACCGAGAGAAACTGTCTTGTCGAGAATTCGGAACAACCATAATAAGAACAAGGACAAACGTTATGTGCGTCCTGAGATGCGCGTTCAGCTCGCAAAGACTGCCGCCATGGAAGGCATCAACAGTCCAAACAAGAATGCAGGCGAAGACTCGTTCTCCATGTATGGTAACCGTCGTGACAACCAGACAGAGGATGGCGACACTGGCGGTGGGGACAAGAGCCCCAAGAAAATTCAATTTGGTATTCAGGACGCCTTGGATTTTGAAACCCTGACGCAGCTTCGCAAGGTCTTCTTTCAAAAAGAGGAAAGTAGCGAGGAAGAAGAGGAGACGGTGGTTCTAGGAGACGACGGAGGCAGCGAATGGAGTTTTGGCTTTGACGGGATAAAGGAGAAAAACAAGAAAGACTGGGGCGACGAGGACGAAGACGATGGCAGTAGTCATAACGATGGTCGTGATGATGATGAAGTCGACTGGGGAGCCGACCTTGGGGCTGGGGGCTTAGGGAACGATGAAAAGACAAAACTGGAAATACCACTTCGTCTGCAAGTCGACACGGACCCTGACCACGAAACAAAAAGTGACAACGAAATCCAATTGCTACAAGACAACAGTCTTAAAAATATAAGCAGAAAAATGTCTCCGAAAAGTTCGACCTCTAAAATTTCGACCCCCGTTAGTTCTGTACCGGCGTCAAAAGGCATAGTTGAAGAGAAAAAGGATACCGACTTTGGAGATAATGCGGGCGACTACTCTGAAGGCCGCAAAAAAGACGATAACGACGGCAACAATGGTCTTGACGACAACAACACTGGTGAACAAAACATTGATGTTGATGACAGCAACAATGTCGACGACAGCGACAAAAAGATCAGCTCAGCTGATGCAGCTGAAGCTGAGGTCGAGTGCTTTGAGTCCCGAGGCCTCGACCTCGACGAATTTATCCATGAGTTTGGGCACATCATCGGGGCTGACCTCTCCCGACAGCAGCTTCAGATGATGTTCATGAAGATTGACGCCAATAGTGACGGTGACGTTGATTGGGACGAGTTTACGAACTGGCTTCTGAAGATGGAGGCTGGAGCACACAGTATGACCGATGATGTAGAGTGCGGGGACCTCATCAGTCTTCACGAGCAGAAGGGCGAAAGCAAACTGTACCACAGTGGGATGATAAGCAGCTTGACGAGCGTCAAACTTCCTGCCCATGCGTACGTTACTGGAGGCCGGGACGGAACCTTCAGGTTTTGGAATGCGACCACCTTAGATCACATCAGGACCGTTTCCATCGTTGAAAGTAATTTTCATTACACGAAGCTGAATGCGGACCGAAAGTCCATCCCAGGGGCCGAAACTTTCATGAAAGGGGGAGTGGCGCAGCTTAAGACGAGCACGAAAAAAATGTGGATCTCAGACGTCGTCGTTATGACCCTATGCAACAAATTAGCGGTCGCAAGCGCGGACAGGATGATAACGTTCTTCGATCTATATACAATGGAAGTCAGCTGCAGGTTGAGGAATTTGACACATCCACCCATGTCCCTTGCCTACCACACGAACGTGACCAACACTCGGCAGTATTTGACCTTTGGCGACGACGTCGGGTACATCCATTGCTTGAAGCTCAAGCCACAGTTCAATTTTGACGAGGGTCTCGACAAGGATGGCAATGATGCCTTTGAATACTGGAAGGGCAAAAGTGACTATTTGGAACGCCAGGGTTTGATATCTTACTATCGTCACAAGCTCCACAAGGAATGGATCACCCGCGTTTGCCACATTGGGGACTTGCAGCCTTCGATATTAACTTGTAGCCTGGACAAGACGGTCAAGTTCTTTAATGTCGACAAGCAGACTGCCGAGCGCACCTTCTCCGGGCACAAGAGTGGAGTGCAAGACCTGGTATACGTCCGCAGCACCAAGTGTATGGCCTCATGCGGTGGCGGCAGAGCCATTCTCACTTGGAACCCACACACCTGCAGCAGCATGCAGACCCTCCACGGTCATCTCGCTCCTGTGACCCACCTTGCAGTGGACGAATTTAATAGCAGGCTTATCAGCATGTCGTTAGACAAGGCAATCAAATTTTGGGACACTGCGACTTGGAGGTGCATGCAGACAACGATGGATCACACTAACTACAGACCTGATAACAGTTTATCAGCGCTATTCTGGGACGCCGAGCAGCAGCAACTATTGACGGCGGGAAACCGCATAAAATTGTGGCACCACAAAGGAAGCGAGGGCCGAGAGAACTTCACGAGTCATAGCGCCCCCATTTGTGCTGCTCTATATAACTCCAACTTCCAACAGGTCGTCAGTGGCGATAATAGCAGCGTAGTCCAAGTTTGGAATTTAGAAGGGGGACAGATGGTTTTTCGATTCGACCGATTGCACGGTGATAGCAAGATCACTTCTATGGCTTTCGACTGGAGTATGAGGCGGCTCATTACGGGCGCACACGACGGGAGCATTCGGATGTGGAATTTTAGCAATGGGCAGCAGCTGAAAGAAATGAACCCCTCGAGCGAGGACGACAGTGACAATGTAGGGGAGTCTTCGCTAGATCAGGCACTTAATAACGATAGCGAGGTTACAGCTGTGCAATACATACTGGAACAAGGCGGCACAGATGACATTGCCCACAAGTTTATTGTCAGCGTTGGTTGGGACCGAAAGGTTCGCATGTATGTGGATGATGACGAGGAGGAGGTCGAGCCCCACCGCACTCTCCCTGCGCCCGGTTTCCATGGCCACTCGGATGATATTTTGTGTGTACAACACTGCGAGCCCATGCTCTTGGCTACGGGAAGCTATGACGGAGAGATTGTCATATGGAGTTTAGCTAGTGGAAGTGGCCGTTTTTTTCTGAGACTGAGCGATTATGTTGAGAGTAACGAGGAACTTGAGCGAATCCAAAAACAGAAGGAGGAGCAAGAAAATAAACTGTCACTAGCGAATTCGCTGAGAAAAAAAATCATTCATACAAAGAATCAGCGCTCCAGTCGAGGCAGTAATCTCCTCAATGACCTTGCTGGGGACGTCCTCGATGATGTTCTCCAAGATATTGACGAAAATTCATCCTCTTTGAAGCCTTCAAAACCTGAAGGCTCCCACACCCAGCACAAGCAATACCATTTCGGGGCTAGTCACAGAAAAATCGTCGAGGATAAGAAGAACGAGAAGGCCAAGTTTGACAGGGTAAAAAAAATAATTAACGAGCCGAGGCACCACCACACTGCTCACGCTGCTGGAGTTGGAGATCTCAACCCAATCCTTGGGAAGGGAGAAAGATCCGACTCCGAGGTCGACACCATTGGTGACGTTATGCCTGATTCCAAGGCCGACGCATTGCAGGATGAGCAGCTGGATACCCTGAAGAAGAAGTTTGTCAAAGCAAAAGGAGGTGCCAGGAAGACAATCCGTCATGAGATAATGGAGCGCGAGGTCGAGATGGCGCGCCGTCGAATAGAAGATGCGAAAAAAACAGATATCGAAAATCTCCACGCTAACCTTGGAATGAATGATAGCAGCGACATTCCGAATACTTCGGATAACTCTGGGAAATCAGCAATTGAATGTTTGCTCTTCCTTGCTCGCAAACGCGTGGGCGAGACACTCGGACAGACACTCGTTTCATCCGGCGCAGACTCCAAGATTCGCTTCTGGTCGGTGAAAGATGGTTCACTTTGCCACGTCATGAAGTCTTGCCATCCCGGAGATGCAAGCGTCACCTGCATGACGAGCGATGAGAAGGGTAACGACTACTTGTTCACTGGCTGTGCAGGAGGATATGTCAAGGTTTGGAGTCTCAAGAGCTTGGAAAAGGCAGCGGGGCATCGATTGCACCGAAGGTTTAGCGTCACCGGGGATGAAAAATTCGAAAGCAATAATGGAGTTACTGGCTCGACCAGTAATCATAGCAACTGGGTCCGTGCTGCCTCCATAATTGCAAGCGAATCAAAAAGCCGCAAAGCCTCCGATGCAGGGCGCGTCTCCATTCCAGATGCCTCAGTTTCTCCCTCTGGAGGGGCATTTCGAATTGGCGCGAGCAAGGGCGCCTCCACGCGTCAAACTCGCAGCACCTACGCTGGCCGACAATCACGTGTGGGCAGCCTCGGCGGCGATGGCAGCGGTCGCGGTCGTCGAAACTCAATGGTGGAAAGCGATTATATTCTTCCAAAGGTTTATGAGATCGCTTTTTGGAAAGCGCACACTGGTCCTCTCGTAAGCATTCAACACGTCGGTATCTGGGGCGAGAAGGAGCTCTTACTGACCGCGAGCACAGACTGTAATGTGAGTGTGTGGACTCTTAAAGGGGCCCACATCGGTATATTTGGACAGACGGCCACTTGGAGCTTAATCAATAGCAACCATTGGATGGACACAAAAGAGCACCCCGTTGACAGGTTTAGCAAACATTCCCATGGTGGAAAGAGCAGAAGAGACAGAGGAAGGGGAAGGGGCGGACTCACGAGCGATGGGACAGAAATTTCCAAGAAGAGGTCTGAGAAGAATGGGAAGGGAGAAAATGACAAAACTGATGACGGCGGTGATGGGCTTGACAGCCTCTCTGGCGACGACGACGAGTCACTTTCGAGTAGCACTAGCTCTGATGACGGCGTTGCGGACGGCGAGGAAGAATTCAATAAATACAAGGACAAGCTTCGAAGAAAGGAAATGAGGCGCTTTCTGAAGAAGACCAATCCAAAATTCCTCAGAAAGGTAAAGAACGCCGAGAGTCGGTTAGAAAATTACTACTACGCATATGCCAGGGCAAAGCTAGAGAGGAAAATCATGATGTATCAGCAACAGGTGAAGAAGGATAGCAGCAAGGAGAATGGCGGATCCGCCCCGGTTCCTACAAGCAAGAGCGTCTGGGGGGAGGGAAAGTCCCTCTTAATGCAGAATATCCTCTGGAACCAACGATGGGGCGCCGGCATTTCCATCAAACCCCCAGAGGTCGGCGGGGAGTCTGAAATAGACAAAAACGACAAGAGCATTCACATCAATAACGAGAAGAGGAAGGAGAAATTGGAGAGAATGAAGGAGCTCAGGAGCAATTATGTTCACGTTGCGCACCAACTTCACGTTCACAAAGTTGGAGATGTAGAACACTGCAGGGGGCACGAACTCGTTAGGCAGAGGAAAACCGGAGGGGGGAATAGAAAGAGGGGCGACAAGTGGCTCAAGTGGTGACTCGAGTGGAAAGAGGTTTTTGATTTCATTAATTGTAACAATACCAATGTTGTTTTTGCCAGCGTAAATGTTTATTTCTTTCGGGCCTACTGCGTTATTTCCCCCACATGTATTGGCATTCAATAAATTTCCACCTCATTCATCATCGTCCTCGCCATAGTCTGCGAGCTCATCAGGATCCTCGGCGGCTTTGGAAGCCTCGGGGACGGGGTCGGTGATGTCCGGCTCAGGCTCGGACGTCTCCTCTTTCTCCGTCTCTTTCGGCTCCTGTTCCTGCCCCCCCCCTTTCTTACCTTCCTCCGTTTGCAGCGCTGGTGGTTCAGACTCTTGATCTTTCGATGCCTTCCCTCCCCTCTCGGCAGAGTCCTCCACTGCCTCACCCTTCTTGTCATTGTTATTGTCATTGTCATTGCCACCATTAGCCTCCCCATCCCCGTCCCCGTTCGGGTTCCCGTTCGCGTTGCCGTTCGCCTTGCCAGCGTCCGCATTCTCAGCGGCCTTCTCCTCAGCGGCCTTCTCCTCAGCGGCCTTCTCCTCAGCGGCCTTCTCCTCAGCAGCCTTCTCCTCCTGCTTCACCGCAACTTCCTTTTGACCCTTCTCATCCTCCCCCCCAGGCCCATCCTCCTTCTTGACGGCAATATCCTCGAGACCGTCTTCAGTTTTCACCCACGTATTATCCCCCCTCTGCCTTTTTCTATAGCGCCTCTTGGGGGGCGGGACCTTCACCTCCCCGAGGTCCTTGGTTCTCTTGACGATCTTCTCCTTACAAGCATCGAGCTTTGCCTTGAGGTCATCCTTCATCTTGAGCTTTGGCGCCTTCTTCTCCTCGTCGCTAATCTTATCCAGCAGCGTTTCAATGAGGGCGATCTTTTTAGCCAGCTTGACCTCCTGCCTTCCGAGGCCGTCGATCTCCGTCTTGATGTTCTTGTACTCCTGGGTGTCCTCAACATTCACCGGTTCTTCCTTGACGTTGGCGCTAAACCCGTCGGGGTCTTCCTTGATGTTAGCGTCGTCCTCTTCCTCGTACGAGCCCTCGAATTCGTCGTAGGTTCTCTTTCCGTACCCTCTTCCGGCAGAGGCAGAGTAGCCGTAGTAGTCCTCGTAGCCCCCGCCGTAGTACCCTCTCCCCCTTCCCCTTCCTCTCCCCCTGCCTCTGCCCCTGCCCCTACCCCTACCCCCATAGCCACCACTGTAATCGTCATAGTATCCGCCGTAGCCACCACTGTAATCGTTATAACCCCCATACTCCGAGGGTCCGCCGCTCTTCAGCACCTCCGCCTCCTGCGCCTTCTTCGCCTTGAACGACTCGCTGGTCGCCTCCCAACCTTCCTCCTTGACGCCTTCACCCGACGCGTGCCCGTTCCGGTTCACATCGTCGTTATCCTCCTCGTCCGAAGACAAGGGATCCTGCTCGGGGATGCCCTGCTTCAAGTTATACCGCAGGATGGAGAGGCGGATGAAACGGTTGTTCAGGATCGGCTCCGGGGACCGGAACAGACGGTTCGCCTGCTCGTTGCTGCCGAGCTGACAGGTAGCTTTCTGGTAGTCCCCGTTGTTGTTCTCCAAATCCTTCTCCAGCTCCATCTGGACAATGAAGGTGTCCTTCTCTTTCAGCCAAGCAGCGACGTCGTGGTGCGTGATGTGCTTGGGAATTCCCGTGAGCTGTATTGTCCGCCAGTCCTTGAAGGTGAGGTGAGTCTGGCCGGGAGGGATCTGGTATTGCCGGCGATCGTGGATGTGACGTGAACGCTGACCAGTCGCTGACCGGGCGATCGGCTTGTTGCCAAAGCCAACCCCTATGCCGCTACCATAATGGCCTCCTTGGGTATAATCGGAGGAAACAGCCGGGGGGGCACCAGATCCAGACGGTGGCGATGCACCACTAGCAGGAGCAGGTGGTTCCGGTGCTGCCGGCGCTGAAGAGATCCACCCAGTGAGAGCAGGTCGCGGGGCTTGTGGAATTGCAGAGGAGGAGCCAGGAGGGAGTCCGACCTGGGGCGCGGCGGCAGGAAGCTCCGGGACGTCCTCTAACTGGTCCCGACGGAACCTATCGTCGTCTTCTTCATCGTTGTGTGAGTAATCGAACTCCATGTCGCCGTAGAGGTCATCGTCTGCCATTCTGTTGCACAAGGGTTTAATGCCGTTATTATTATGATCTACTTGTCTCTACTGATTATCTAAGCTCTGAGGGTACTTAAGAGGCCGATAAACTCTTTAATAATAGGATTAGGAAGGGAATCAGCTTTTTTTTCTTTTCATTTTGTGAGGCCGGGAGCCGAGCTGTTCGGACAAGCTTTTCCATTTGCTCGTGGATCCACACAAACAAATTAGCACCTGTAAGTGAAATTGAACATTAAAAAAGCATTCCCATTGCCACACATGATCACCTTCTGCTCGTAAAAGTATTGATTATCGTTTTGTTATCCCCCTTGTGTCACTTGCTGCACTTGCTGCCCGTTCTTCCCTCCTGTTATCATCTTCATGTAGTTTCACCTTAATAAATTTTTTTTTGACGACCTTGACTAACATTTGACACTCCCACACAGATCACGTTTACACCATCAACATGAAATTCTCTCTTCTCAGTCTTCTGGCAGTCTCTGCCGCTGCTACTTCTGTCCGTGATCT
>Ga0115556_1001705_pt1 | contig 15091 bp, 12 predicted proteins | sample COGITO_mtgs_1104_5_FD_87282 | JGI IMG/M metagenome (GOLD analysis project Ga0115556, IMG submission 87282) | Pelagic marine microbial communities from North Sea - COGITO_mtgs_110414 | ecosystem: Environmental > Aquatic > Marine > Epipelagic | place: Germany:Helgoland, sampling site Kabeltonne... | reverse complement strand
GCCCGCCGTCACGGCAATAGAGCGGACAACATTGTGATTCAGGCATGTTGTTAACTTGACTTATCTTAGTTGATGTTAGATTATAATGTAACAATAACCACACACACCCCTGTTAGATAATAACACAACAAACAAATAGATAACAACACAACAACCAATTTTTTTTTGGAGGAAATAGAAAAAACTTGGCACCATGGACCTCTTCAATCACGTGACAACACTCGTGGGACCATGGGTATTCTTTTCATACTTCTCTGTGAGAGAAATTTACGGTCGGATCCGCGGTCCTGACCTAAACCACACCGACAGTTCTCATCTCCGTCGCCCTTTAGTGCTAAGCAAGATGACAGAGGAAGTTTTAAGATACGGCGATAATATCACTCCTGTTATCCCTTTCCAGACGAATGCGTCTTTGCGGATGGTTTCTTTGACAGAAACAAATAAGGGCGTTTTCGTTTCTGATTTATCTCCGACGAATGCCTCTCGGGTGAATCCCTCTGGTGCACTTCCTCACAGTGCATGGCATATAATATCTGATTATCGACCATTCACTGTTCCTTATTATCTGGGGTCGCACTGGGCTCGCAAAATCTTCGGAAGCCCAAGTGCACCTCCTCCTGAGCCAATGAGATTGTGTGCTTGCGTCATTGCACGGATGCCTGGTGACGATGATCGTGTCGTTCTCACGCAGCGGATACGAAAGAAGAAGGCTCAGGGTGCGACATATAATGGGATGTTTGTATTTCCTGGTGGCCACGTAGATCTTCTCCCTTCTGGTGAAAGTGAGACCCTTCGAGCTGCAGCAATGAGGGAGTTCAAAGAGGAAACTGGGTTAAAGTTGAGAGAAGGTTCTCTCAAGCCACTGTGTACTTATCAGGCCGACCTCATGCGTTCCGGTCCTCGTTCCGGACGTGGCTATTTCATTGTCTTTTTCGAAGGGGAGGTGGATCCCGATTCCATCGGATCAAATCTCGAGAAGACTTTTGAGAATTTGCAAAGGGAAGAAGTCGGCAAGGTGTGTCTACTGCCGAAAAGCTGTTTTGAGTATTTTATCCCTGAAAGCTTAGGGGGCATGGGGGTAAAGAAGGCGCGGGCGGCAATGAAGAAGGCCCTTCCTGTCGAATCGGTGAGCGTCGACCTGAGGAGATCACCCCTCTTAGAGCAGGGCGAGACGCCACTTCGTAGTATATTAGGGAGCGGGGGCGAAGGTACTGGAGAGTGTGGGCTTGGAATGGGACATAGATTTGCGCTGCGATGTTATTTCGAGGAAATCGTAGGTAAATAAAGTGAAAAAAGGAGACACCCCCTTTTGAATGGTGCGAGCTCATTGTGCAACCCAAACCTTGGCATCTATCATTTTGCTGAAAAATTATTCTGCTTCTCTCCTCTTCCTGTCTCTCTCGTGCTGAAGATAATTTTTGGGGCTCGGGCTGCTTCTGATACTGGGCAGTCCATGGACAACCTCAGCACCACGAGTCCCCACCATGAACCCCCCGTACTCTTGATCGACGCTCAAAACGGCTGACATGGCTGCGTTGATGCTGCAAGGAAAGTCAAAATTTTCTCTGACAATCTCGGCATTCCTCTCGATATTCACACTTCTGGCGTCCTTCGCACCATCCACTATCCCCCCCTTTTTCTGCCCGACGTGTACAGTGGACTTGAGGGGGATACTACGACCGAAGGCGACAACCTTGTCCTCTCCCTCGAAGCGAGCCCTGACGGAGCGGCCAAATTCTCTCCTACTCGGGCTGGCGTCTCTCCAGTCACAGTGGTCCTGGTCTTGGTCATGACGTTCGTCATAATTATCCTGATCAAGGCCACCCTTCTTTCCCTTGATTACAGTGGGCCCCCTTTTCCTTTCTTCAACCATGGCTTTCACCCCCTTCTCCCCACCGATCCCCCCCCTTCCCCCACCGCTGTCAAAAAAACTCGCGAACTTTCCCCCCTCAACCACCAGAGTCTCCCCCCATGGGCTTGCTCCAAGAGCGTTCACAGCTAGCAGACGGAAGCGCATGCCTGTCGTATAAGTGGGCGGAGGACGCACGTAGTATGCGCAGAAGTTGTTCTGGTAAACTGTCTCCCAAGTCGTCCACTTTTCGGTGCTGGTTGTTTCCGGAGTGTCTGCCATCTTTGTCGTCGTGGCTGGAAAATTGGATGCCGTATTACCGGTAGTCTCGAGTATCTTTGCACTTCTGCTGACCTCTGTTACATTGCTCTCATCATCTTCACTCTCATCATCGAAGACAGTCACGCGATTACTCTGCTGCAAAATATAAAACTTCGTGTCAAACCCGTTCTCCTCACCCCCGATCCAATTAATTTTCATTCTTGTCTTGACCTTCCCTGCCCCCGGTTTTCCCATGGGCAGAATTGCTTCGTCAAAAATGAGCATCTCTTTAGGTTTCTCCGGCGCCTCTGGAACATCAGGAAGAGTGGGGGCACTTCGCACAGCTCCAAAAACCCTTGATTTGCCTACCAGGGCCAGTTTCCTCTGTAAATTGTAGAGACTATCGTCATTCACTGTATCGTCAGCGTCAACATTATTATCTTCATTCACTCCATCGTTTGCGCCACCAGCAACTTGATAACTGACTCTCCACCTCAGGTGCCACCAATTTGCTGGGTCTAAATCGGTGACTGTTACACTTCCCCGTTCCTTCCCCTCCTTTACATTGTCTACCCCCGCCGTGTAAACAGTGTGAAATCCTGCCCTCTTCCCCCTCCCGACCGAAATCGTATTTGCATGCTTTCTGCACTTTCCCGAGGTCCACTTCCTCCCCTTACACACCTCGAGCGACAACCTTACCCTCACTTTCTCCTTTAGCTCCTTGTCCCTCAATTGGTGTCCCTCGGACGCCATCGTCGGGAACCTCACCTTTATACTCCTCTGATCAGCCTTTAGCACACGAGGTGGCCCGCATGGGGTCAAAAATATGCTAGATGATACGTCAAAGAACTTTTCCTCCCCGTCCGACCCGACAACAATCGAGAGGCACCTGATTGTGTATAGACGCAGACCATCTTCGGAGGCCGTCGACGAGTCTAAGGCCAGGAGACGAGACACACACTCAGACACGTTCAGGTCCCCAGCAAGGCCAGTAAAAAGAGTGTGAAATCCACTTGGATCATATGAATATTTCCTATCTTGGTAGCCAAGCTTGCAGGCGACTCGGATCGGCTGTTTGGAGGAGCCGATCTTACTGATGAGGTTCGATTTCAGCTCTTTTATAGTCTCAACAGTTGGCGGCGGAGGAGAGGAGGAAGATGTATTGCAGGGAGGGAGAGAGACGTACCCTCCAGCCCCAGTTGTTTCTCCTCCACCAGCAATACCACCTTCCCCAACCGCATCTTCATCCCCGTAGATACTGCTCACAAGGCTTCTCAATGGGTTCACCTTCCCTTCATTGTCGTCGTCCGTATCGCCCGCGTCGTCCCCGTTCACGGCAAGATTAAAAATGCTGCTGTTCCGTTGGGCAGTTGCCCCGATGTTGGAGCGGAGGCCTTCCCCCTGATCTATGACTGCAGCAGATAGGAACGAAAGGATTCCACAAACTGGGACAGATTTCAGCGTGACATTTGGCTGTTGCTGTTGCTGTTGCTGTTGCTGTTGCTGTTGTTGTTGCTGTTGCTGTTGTTGTTGCTGTTGCTGTTGCTGTTGCTGTTGCTGTTGTTGTTCGCCGTCGTCCTCGTTCTTGGTGATAGTGCGGACTGACGGCTGTGGGCTTGCCAAAGCACCAGGGTTGGCTGGTGAGACTTCTATCTCCCTAACCGACTCGAATAGACTCCCAACGGTATGATTGTGAATCCTCATCAGTTCCGAAACCTTATTCAGAAGGTCAGCCCCGGCACGAAGTATTTCAATTGTTCCCTGAAATCTTGCACCCGCCTCCTCTGCATTACCGTCGTTGTCCACACCATCTCTAGGCGTCGCGATGGGAGTTGCATGACTCTTCTCTAAAACCTTGGCAAGGAAAAATGACCCTTCAAAGACTTCTAAGCTTACAGTCTTCCTCATACCCGCACAAAAGTACTTTATCGCCGCCTGGATGTCTGACAGGTTGAAAATATCACTCTTGCGGTTGCTTACAAGGCAAAGGTCGAGGATGGCTCGGGAAAGCATCTGCTTCGAGGGCTCCCGCATCTCAGCCCCAATCTGGGATATAGACAATTCTTTGACATTCAGCTGCTCGCGAGTGACAATGTTGTCGTAGTTATATTTGTCGAGCTGCACGACAATGTTCTCAATTTTGACCATACTATTGTACTCAATGTCGCCTTTCAGTGGCCCAGTATAGTCGCTTGAAAATGAGCGCCTTCTCTCAGATTCCATCTTCTGGATATCCACAACGCCATCTTGAGTAAATATTTTCCTAGCTCCGCAGAACACTTCTAGCATGGTAATCGATTTGAGGTATAGGGAGGTTGAAAGATGAGCCAATGTTGCAGCCCCATTGTACTCGAATCTATCCTCCGCAACATTTTTCGCAGGCCCGTCAACGAAACTGAGCGCCGCTGTTAGCTCGCTGACGGCGATCTCATCATCATAGAAAGGGTCTACATAGTCAACCACCACACTTAGGTCCTTCCTGCTGAATTCATCATCCGGAAATCCACAAGACTCGATCCACTCCTCAATACAGCGCTTGAATTGCTTTCTGTTAATACACGGCTCCAGGGCGGACGTCTCAGTGCGGCGCCTACCCGGCCTGCTCTTTTGCAGAAATATCTCCCCAGCGGCTGAATCGGCCTTGCGAATGAACTTGGATAGCGCTTGAGTGATTTCTTCCGCCGAGCAGCTGCCGCTACTATCGGCGTCGATCTGTTCAAACAATTTGCTGAGGTTTATGCCCTCGCTCATCATTGCAAGCTCCAGTTGCTTTAGAACCCGCGCGGTAGCCTGCTTACGGCTGACCTCGCTCCTGTCATTGCTGTCAGTTCCATCTTCTCGGGCCCTTTCCAGGCCATCCTCGATTTCCGCTAGGGTGGTGTTACCATCTTGGTTGGGATCCAGAAATCCCATCATCTCCAGGATGCAATCGTCTTTGAACTCAAAGGTTTCATTCAACGGCAGGAGGGGCGCTAGCTCATCCGACATCTTTCTCAAAGCTTTAAACAGATCCATTTGCTTGATACCCTCAGGCTCGGAGGCGTCCATTGACGAAAACCAGGTTTTGGGGGTAAAATGAAGCATCTTGAGGGCCCTTGCGAGCTTGCAGACCTTCGCACGGCCCTTGGCTTCAGGGTCGGTCTGGCTGACGATTTGCCTGGCACGCCGGAATGCCAGCATCAGCTCTTTTAGCGAAATTTCCCCGTCGCTGTTTCCCAAGGAGTCAATGAAGCTCACTGCCTCCTCCACCTTAGCTTGCGACAATTCCTCTACGTCGTCATCATGAGGGCCGCGGCTTCGGTTGGAAAGTATCAGGTTGATCAAGTCCTGCGGGGTGAACGAGGTTGACTCCAACAAGTACTGGAAATGTCCCACACTGTCCCTCGTCTTGGCCGACGACTGGACTTCGTTCAGAAGTAAATTACGTTTCACTGTGCGTCGAGCCATCCGAACCGAAAACATAAACTCGTGAAAAAGCATAGACTCACTATCACCGGCGGTGCACCTCTTCAAAAAGTGATAAAGGTAGTTTTTACTGTCGGCGGACATTTTGAACTTGAGGTCGTCGTTCTTTTTTTTGTTCTTTTTCACGGCGAAGCGTTTTCTGTTCTTTTCGCGGGCCTTGTCCTCCTTATTCCGGGCCATTTTCTTGTTCTGGTCGGCAATCGTGGCCGCCTTCTCGGGATTATTTTGGCCGTTGGTGTAGCACGTCAGGAGAGAAAGGTCGTCATATCCCTTGAGACCGTCCCGGCAACGGTTCCAAAACTCAATTGCACCCTGGCGACCCCGACCGATGTCAATCTCCACCATACAAGTCATGATTTGCTTCACGCACTGCTTTACTGAAGGCTCACATGACAGCTGGTAGGAGGTGACAGCTCCGTTGTTCAGCGCCGTTTGGAAGTTAGACTTGGGAGCTGTAAGTTGCTGTCTCTTGCTCGGAGAGCGTCTGTTGGAAGAGGATACAGAGTCCGCGGAGGGCTGCTTGAGGTCGTGTGCGTCTGGGGTGTTTTGGGATGAGATTCGCTTACGGCTGGTGGGGGGGGTACCAGGGGTGTTGGGGGCTGAAGTACGCTTCTTTCTGGTGGGCGTAGCAGGAGTGCTGGCGCTGGCGTTTGAGGAAGTGCGCCGTCGCTCCTTTGCCGCCGAGGGAATACTCAAAACACTGTCCCTGTTACCGCTCCTGACTCCCGAGGACCCGTTCGGCTGGCTGGAATTATTGTTGATCAAGGACCTATGGATTTCATCAGGACGAGCGTCAACATTGCAACCGGGAGGGAGGAAGGTAGGGCTATGGTACTTCTGCACAAGGATATTGATCTCTTCAGGGGTGAAATGGTCGCTCAGGGGGGTGGGGGCTGGAACAGGGGAAGGAGTGTTGGGCATTTGTGGGCTTGGGGGTATTTTTTCGGGGAGAGTTAGTTGGGGGGGGGGTTGATGTTTTTTGAGAGGGATTGCGGGTATGATGGGTGCAAATTTTGTTGCTATGGAAGGGAAATGGCTGCACTAGGATGACGGAGAATATAATTGAGTGGAACAGAGAATGTTTCAGTTTTCTTGATGTTCTGTTGTTTTTTCGGAGAAATTGGAGGAGAATGGTTGTTTAAGTGCGGAGTTTGTTGCATCAGATTCGACGTTTCTTTTCTTCCCACTAAACGATAACAAGTTGCGACCGATTCGGCAAACACGAAAAACAAAAAACACTAACCAACACCAATACAACGAAAGCAAAGTCTTGAAAGCGATGCAGAACGCAAGAAGTGAAGAAGTGAAGAAAAGACTTATCGATTTGCTGGAAGTAGCAAATCGTAAGTTAGTTACTCAAATTTTCTTCGTTACACATTAGCAGGGCAGGAAGAACGCCCGGGAAAGGTAGCAATGGGACGGCCTTCAGAGGGCGGCCTCTTAACTGGGCAAGTCGCAAAAAAGCAGAACGGGCCTTCAGTAAGACTGCGGCGGCTGTCGTCCTGGGTAGCCCCTTGCCATCATCATGTTCGGAGGGGGCGGCGGAGGGGCACCCATCGGAGGGGGAGGCGGATTCATCATGTTCATGTGGTTCATGTTCATGTGGTTCATGTTAGGGTTCATGTGGTTCATGTTCGGGTTCATGTTCATGTTCATGTTAGGGTTCATATTCATATTATTCATATTCATGTTCATGTTCATATTCATATTCATATTCATAGGCGGAGGTCCCCCATAATGTTGCGGTTGGTGTTGTGGAAATCCCGACGGCGGGGGGGGCATCACCATCGGTGGGGGGGGAGGTCTAGCGAAGGTCTGCTGTTGCTGATACTGGTTTGGGTTATTCATCATGTTCGGAGGGGGAGGAGGGGGAGCAAACCCTCTGGGTGGTGGCGGCATCATCTGAGGTGGCGGCGGAGGAGCAAAATTGTTCCCCGGACCCCCTACCATCGGAGGAGCAAACGGCCGAATCGGCGCTCCTGGGGGCCGGGGAATATTCGTAATATTCGTAGGTGGCGGAGGTACGCCCGGAGGAGGAACCCCCCGTGGAAGTCCCTGCCCCATTCCCTGCCCCATAGCCCCTGCCATCAACGCCGGCGTCTGAAGTTTATTTTTGTTCGGGTTGTTGGCGGCTAGGAGTCGCTCCGCCTGCGTCCCGTGTCGCTCTCCTGGGCTGTCCTTCTTGTAGGCGTATCCCACTGCAATCTGACGGTTGCACAGAAACTGGTCGTTCATGCACTCGATAGCCAAGTCACTCCCTTCGAAGGTTTCGAAGGAAACAAAGCCGAATCCTTTGGGTTCGTCTGTTTGGGGATCGCGGACGATCTTGGGGGTACCGCTTATCTGCCCGAAGGCACTGAATGTATCGTAAAGCAATTTCTCGTCGACTTCTGGGGACAGGTTCCCGATGAAAAGATTGGCACCGATGTTTATACTCGCATTTCTGTCGTGGTTTGATTTGTTGACCTTTATCGCTTTGTTCACGACCTTCACCATGTTCATCACAGAGGTTGCGTAGTTGGCGTCATTCTCCTCGCGAAATTCAACAAATGCATACCCCATGCCTTTCCCACTGATCTTATCTTTCGGCATGTAGATGGAAACGATAGGGCCCACTTGAACAAACAGTTCCCTGAGGTGGCAATGGCAGTGGCAGTGGCAGTGGCAGGCAACGCGTTTTTGAGGGGACGGGATTCAAGATTTTTGTTAGTGAAATGAGTCAATGAGTTGGTGATTGATGAGTGTTCCAAACAGAATTTGACCAAACTCGCAATCGCTGCACGCAATCGCTGCACGCAATCGCCACACGCAATCGCCGCAATCCAGACACCATTTGGAGGCAAGCCACCACGGGAAGCCACCAGGAGACTCACCAGAGGAGGTCTTCAGTCAAAGTTTCATCCAAGTTCCCTACATACAGCGTCGCGTCTTGGTTCTTGTGGTGGAGCGTAGAGGAAGTGAGCGGTGCGCCGCTCTGCGAGGAGGCTGTCAGGCTCATGGGGAATCAGGGGGGGGGGAAGACGCTCAGGGAAAAAAGGCAGCCAGCCTGTATTTCTGGTGGAAGCTAAGATTATTTGCCGTTAAGATAGAGAGAGAGAGAGAGGTATTGCTAAGGGGGGTTGGGTTGGGGTCCAAAGGAATCTATCCAAGATGGATCTGAACTCTGCTGCTTTTTAGAGGAGCGGAGAGCGGGTCCGAGGTTTATTTACGTTAATGTGGCCTCTCTGAAATTACTAGAGGCTGGGCTATTATCGCCCTCTTGCCTCTTCTACCAGGATTGTATTGTCATCTTGCCAACTCGCGATACGACCGACAGCACTATGAAAATCCTCATCTTGACGGGAGCACTTGCCCTTTTGGTGGATTCTTTTTTCATCCCCTTGAAATCATCATCATCTGACAGATCATCTACTGCCGGTTTATCTGCTGCCAGACCCCCCGTCGTCTGTTGGCCTCGCTTCTTGGTACAGACAAATAGAGAAGCAGCCTTAAAAGAGAGAAGAAGAAGGAGCGTTCTCCAAGCTGGCACCGGCTTTGGGGCTCCCCCTCCCCCCTCCCAAGCAAGCTACGGCAAGAAAACAATAACCGCCTTGGCCTCAAACTTTAAGAAAATACGTTCTTCTCTCCCAGTGGATAACATGGGGGCGGTGAATGTCGAAGAACTAAGGGGACTGATCAGCGATGTTTATTTGAGGGTCCCAGGGGATCGGACTTGGTGGTTCTGTGGGAAGATTGCCTACTGTGGTTGCTCAGGGGAAGATGCACTTGACTGGGCTCGGGCTGTTATCTCCGAGCACGGCCGACGACTTCGACCGAACGAGTTCGGGAACAAGGCAACAGGGGATATCGAGTTTTGGCTTGCTCCTGGTGACAGTGAGATTGACGTAGCTTACAACAGACCCCACATTCAGATGTCAAAAGTTCCCATGGCTAAGGTTGATGCTAACAATAATTGTGTGCAGACGGAGATGGTAGGATTCGAGCCTGAAATATATGTGGGCGGCGAGGAGGGATTTAGGACAGAGAGAACTGAGGACGGGCTGCCGACTCGATCTGAGGTCAAGAGTCCAAATGAAAGTGAGCTCGAAGGGAAGAAAATGGTAAATGTGCAAGCGAAAGATATTAATAGGTAGCAGTAGCCTAGGATTTATTTGTCCCCCCCACCTTTCTAAATAAATTCTTAATATTCACCCCCCTCAATATCGACGTTAACAGCCTCAACCAAGACCGCATTGCTGTTGGTTCGGGCTTGAGTATTTAGAAAAGTAAAAAAGTGGAAAAAAAAAAACCAACTTCCTTGTCCATAAATCATCGACTAGATAATTATTATCCTTTCGCAATACAATGAGGCGGCTTTTGCCTTCTCCATATTTGCCTTATTTGCCTTATGCACTGCTTTGCCTTCTCACGGGTCCGACATCTTGTAACCCTAATCTCAAACCCCTCCCTCATAGAATAGTCTTTGACGAAGGTTCCTCAGAAGATTCACCCGACTTCTTTCGTTCTCTTTCCTCAGATGACTCGCCATACTATCCCGATTGGTTCTTTTCTGAACTGACCAACTGTTCTATCACTGGAAATTTTCATTACTGCCCGACTGACAATGGAGTCTTCCAATGTTGGAGTGGTGTCTGTCCTGACCCGGATTACCCACCCGGCTCACCATGCCTAGTCCTTCCGTACCCCGTTGAAATCAGGCACATCCTCCCCGATTGCTGCTCCTTGTTCGGGAATATCAACACAATGCTAGACACCATATCGAATGTGCTATCAACAACTGACGAGCCCATTACCTCTCAAGATGAAGGAGTCTATACTGCGATAGAAGTCGGAATCAAATCACTGAATGCATGCCAGAAAGCCCTCGTTTGCGCAAACCCACCGGATTTTGAGGGTGCAAACTACTTTGCGGGTATGTCTTTAAATGAAAGCGACTTTGTGCCTGTCTACACTCCTGAAATGCGGTGTGCGAGCCACACCCGCCGCGCCGCCCAGCTCATTTATTTGGCTGCTGCCCGGGACGAGCAGTGGAATACGACCGTTAACATTGACAGAATGATGGAGTATATTAACTTGCAATGCATACTCTGGAAAGCCCAAGGTGATTTCACAAACTGGGACTACGATTGCAACCCCGAATTCACCCAAAACCCCACATCCTTCCCGTCCGCTCCCCCCACGAGGGCCCCCACGATGAACCATTTAACGCATCTTGTCGTGGAAAGCGCGGAAGAAATTCAGTACATCACAGAATTACAGCTAATACTTGAATCTGGTGAATCAGCCCAGGCTGTCAGCAGTGAGATGAGGAAGGAAAATGTTGTGTCCTCTGCTAGCCTGTGCATAGATGGGATTACGAAGAAAGGGACAGAAGCAGACAATCTTTACGACGCGGATCTGCTCTGCGCAACCGGAGGCGACAACTTATACGGAGAATATGATATTAGGGTGGTGTTCAATAATTTGCCCTTGTCACAATTGGGTGAGATGCGGGTCAGCAATATGAGGCAGGACCCTACTTGCATGTCTATGGTCGATACCACACAATGCTCGATGAACATTTATGAAAAAGACATTTCGGATGATCTCAGTGTTGCAAAAGGGAGTGGAGGACATTTCGTGCTCAGTTATGTGATTCCAACGTTTTCGTATGATTTCAGAAAGTGCCAAGAGGAAGAGCCAGTCGAAGTAGGGGGGTATCCCGAATGTGGTGGCCAAGCTCTTATCGGGCTTAAGTTCCAAGAGAACACTAACCACGTCGATTTGACCACACTTGAAGCTCAAGATGTCATCACTCTCGAGCTGAAACTCGAAGTAGACTCTGCAAAAAAAAACGAGAACGACGACAACGACAACCACGACGACGACAACCACTGCAGAGAAACCTATAATATTGTCGAGCTTGCGAGTTCCGACAGGGTTATAAAGGCAGAAATATTCGACGGTAAACTCATCATCACCCATAGTATCTCTTTCTTCGAAAAAAGAGATAACTCCGGAGTTCAACAAGATCTGGTCACTCTCAACAGTATCGAATATACTTTAGGTGATGGTGACTGCAGCGACCAGGAGACCTCTCCGCTACATTTCATTGTCGTCATCAACACTCTCAACTCACTTACTTTGTATGTTAATGGCAAGGAACACGAGGAAAGTATCGTCAATGGTGCGAGCTATAACCTCGCTGACATGGAACCATCGATGACTGTCAGTCTGGGAAAAGATTTCGTCGGAGTCATAGGACTGTTCAACATCTACAACGGCAAAATGCTGGAAAGGTCAAAGTCTGCAATCTATATCTACGAGACGCACGACACCGGAGGACAAGACGTAGAAGACAGGAGAGGAGGTGAGATTCGGCAGAGTTGCTAACACTGTGAAATTTGGGAGCGAGTGGAAAAACCCAACCCTAACATTTCTTACCCTCTTTTAATAATCATTTTCCATTCCCACAGATCTACTGACTGGTGTTATCTTCAGGGAAAAGGTGGAAGCAATCGAAAAAGACTCTGTCTCACTAGAAAGCATCCTTACCGGGGTAGGCAGTATCTTGATCGTACTTATTGCTAGCCAGTACTGGATCAAGAAAAGAAAGCCAGTAAATGCTAGCCCTGGACCCTCGTCCAGAGATATCCTCGACGGTGAATTTCAGGATTTCAAAATAGCAAAAACTGCCAGCAAGGAACTGTACGATTGAACTAAACTAAAAGGAAAGAGATAGGTTACGGTAGCGATAGCCTCCACCGCCATATCTACTTTTATTTTAGCCCCTTATAGTTGGAGTGATGGTAAATGGTTAAAAAAGTTCGTGGGTTCTTCGATATTTTAGGATGTTCTTTTTCTTTGGTCGAAAAAGGTTATGGGTTTTCCATTTTCAGTTTGATGGATGTTTCCTTGTGTTTTTTTGCTTTTGGGTCGAAGTATCTGTTCTTGCGGTGTGTGCTGTTTTTGATGTTCTTTCCTGTCTTTCTGGGTTCAGTGATGGATTTCTCCCTTGTTCTGGTTTGATTTGGTCCTTTGGTGCTTTTGTTCTCTTTGTCATCGTCGTGTGTGCTTGTTTTCGTTGTGATTTGGGTCCTAGGTTTCCGTTGGGGTTCTTGCGTGTTTTTGCTGTTCGTTCGTCGTTTTCGATCGTTTGAGTGACTCTCTCCTTGTTGGCATCCTTTTGACAAGGCGCCCGCAAGGTGTGAACCTTGGAAATGTTAGAAGTGGAACCCGTACCGTGTCCGCCGTGGTTTGTAACCGTTTGACCACATTTCCGTGACACCCCTAACACGGGCAGTCTTCATCGTCGCGATGACAACCGTCTGTCTTCTCCAGTAATAGAAGGTAGTCAAACTCGCCCTTCGCCTTCACTGCCATGAGCAAATCAACCACAACTTTGAATACCCACTTGTCCAACAATCCTGCAACAAACTCGCTCAAACCTAGCTCGGAGTCGAGATCAGTTTTAAATTCATCTCTTTTGCGATCAAGTAATTGAGAAATCCATGCTGGTGGGAAACAATTCAGGGAGGGTACATTGCAACCTGTTAAGGAATTAAATGATGTGAGCGGTATGTTCAGAATCGATTTATAGAAGATAGCATGATTATTGAGTTGCTGACTCAATTCATCGTTTTCATCGATGTCGCCGTCTCGAAAGTTATCGTAGAGGCCGAAACGGTACCATTGTGATACCTGTGTGCACCACAAGCGAATTGCATGGTGTGAGTTTTATTATGGTAAATCGAGAAAATCATTTGCGGCAGAGGGGGCACCTCCTCACCTCCCGCCATTGGACAGGTTCGTCATCTTCGTCATCTTCGGACCATTCGTCTTCGTCCGCATCCGAGAATTCACTTTCGTCATCACTTTCGGCTTCACCATCTTCGTCATCACCACCACTATCACATTCGTATTCCTCATCGATGTCGTTGCTATCGTCATCAACTATTGGACAAACCCAATCCGAATTCCAATAGGGTGAAAGCGACTCCCGAAGATATGCTTGCGGGAGAAAAGCTTCTCCCGCAAACTCGGCAACTTTGTCGGCAACCAAATCATCAAAGTGCCGTCCATCAGGGAGCCTCAAGCCGAGAATAACACTACGAGTGAACACCAAACGGGGCCCCAAATAGTTATATCGGGGCTTTATCTCTTCAACCGTACAGGCGAAACTCATCTTATAAACAGTCATACTACGGCAAAACTCCGAAATCGTGATTGCTCTCTTATAAGTTTCTTCAATGAAGTCAAAGGCGACTCTCTGAATGAATTTTTTCAAATCTTGAGGGACACAACTTCCAACCTCTTTGCTGCCAAAAACGAACTCCTTCGCAATGAAATATAGTTTTTCGATCACGTCATCCTTTTCTAGGTTCTCTAAACTCACTTCATTGCGTTGGAGCTGCAGGTGGTAGAGCTTGATGTGGGAGGGAATGTAGGGGTTGCTCGAGTAATTCATAAGCAACGACTGTTTTCGGATTGTTTCTGATTGTTTGTCGATACGAGATTTAAGGCGCTCGATTTCACTCCTGAGCATAGAAGACTCATTGTCGCTCTTTTCGCCTTCGTCGCAACGATCCTCACTGATTTGATCGCCTTGCTGTGCAGGTGAAGGGAGGACAAAGGGGACAGCTCGAACTTCGGAACTTGGGTTAGCTGCAGACAGCACATCGTCATCTGGAGTCACATCGTCATCTGGAGTCACAGCCTTCGCTTTCTTCAGTGGCGGTCCCGGGGTTTTTGACACACTCCTCGACGAGAGACGAGGTTCTCCGTTGAGTTTGTCGTACCAACGTTCTCCCGTTGAGTTTGTTTCAATGCTTCTCTTCATTTTTCGTTGCCGCCAAAATCTTTCGTGGGAGCTTGAGTCCAAATAAGTTTATTTTTTTCGTCGCGTTTAATTCCAAACTCCAGGATGAAAAAGATGTTCTAGCGGCCAAGTGTTTTTTGTTGTTGAGAGCAACAGAAGACCCTGAAAAAGTCAATGGAAAAAAAAAAAAAAGGAACAAACGCCCGTCGGACGGAGCGGTTCCACGAACAAAAGAAGAGAGAGGCATAGCAATATACTCTTCATTTATTAATACATAGTACACCATTCATTCTCTAGGAGCGTGACCCACCCTGCCTATGTTGCTCCTGGTCTGGCACCGCCTTGCTTGGCTTTGAAAATTTCCTCAATCTTGGCTTGCAGTACTTCCTCCGTTATTGGAAGTGGGAATACGTACTCTTCCCCTGGACCAGGCGTGGGTGTAAATTTTCTTTGTATGGTAACAACCTTGTCACCCTTGTCTTTGTCTGGTGGGAAGCATCCCCACCTTTGGGTGAGATCGATTCCTTTCCTCCTAGCTACAGCATCGACTGGGTGCAATATGATTTCAAGGGGCACAATGTCGAAAACGTCCTCCTCCTCTCCTCCTCCCTCCTCTCCACCCTCTCCCTCACCGCCTCTGGTCCCTCCATTAGGGCTGCCGATCACCGGCACTTCCCTCTTGATTCCGCTAGGACTAACAATAATTTTGGTTGTTGTGC
>Ga0115556_1001699_pt1 | contig 15149 bp, 16 predicted proteins | sample COGITO_mtgs_1104_5_FD_87282 | JGI IMG/M metagenome (GOLD analysis project Ga0115556, IMG submission 87282) | Pelagic marine microbial communities from North Sea - COGITO_mtgs_110414 | ecosystem: Environmental > Aquatic > Marine > Epipelagic | place: Germany:Helgoland, sampling site Kabeltonne... | reverse complement strand
GCCACCTACAACCGTCCCTTTGAGATGCTATCCACTCCGCATCGGCCCCTGAAGAAGATCACCCGGCGCCCTCTCCTTTCAGTGTCTTCCTCCTCGTCTTCTACCCGCACAGTCGATCCTGCAGATGGTGCCAGTGAAAGCGCCTTGTCGAGTACTGTTGAGGAAGTTGAGCAGGTTATGACAAGTGGATGTGAATTGGCATTGAAGCGTTGCTCACAGTCGGGGAAGAGGAAGCTCCCAGACGTCAATGCTTTGCTGGGGGTGTCAGCAAATGTCTCTCTTACCAGCAGGAATGAAAAAAATGACACCTGTGAGCCTTCACTGACACCAACTGGCACCCCCCCTTGGGAGACGGATGATTGCTTCGAAGATGGCGTTAATAATTCTTTCCGTGAAATACCCGATGGCAAATGCGACAGTGACGTTAACGGCAGTGATGACTCTGACGACAGTTATCAAAGTTATGACAGTAATGCTGAAGATAAGAAGATAGTTGGAGACAATAACTATAACTGGAAAATGTTTCTTGCTAGCGGCGACGATTTTACTACTGGATGCGACCGTGTCTCAGGAGGCGACAAAGATGTGGCCTCTCACAGTAACGAGAATGGGATTCTCCACGACTTACTTGGTGGATATATGAACAGCTCCTGTTCAGATAACGATGACATGGACGAAGAAGACGCCCATGACGCGTCCGTCACCTTCGTTGCAATTCCGCCTGCACCTGCTCAACAGCAAAAACTCTTAAAGGGGCGCCCAGTGCGGCGATCCAAAAGTGGGAAAAGAAGTATTTCAGAATGGGCAAAGGAAGAGGTGAGCAAGGCAGAATGTGGCGCAGGAATTTGGTGGTAAAAACTCTACCACGGGATTATGCATTGCGCGTACCTCATCTAGCCGCTTTAGTGATCTTAACCCTCGAGGCTCATTTTCACTCACACCTTTTTTCCTTGACTCGACGGACCCGACGACACCTGATACCCGATTAAAATCATGGCAGGACGGACACTCCTCTTTTGACCGCGATGAGGCGCACATGCCGCCGGCGCGAAAGAAAAGGGTTTATAAAGGTCCACGACGTAAAAAGCCAAAAGCTGAAAACCGTTGCCATTACGCGATTCGGAAAAATGCTATCTGCCTTTTGGAACATGAAGAAGGGAGCATCTACTGCGAGAAGCATGGTTTGATTGTAAAAGAGCAAGGCCCCTCAAAATACGAAACAACAACCAAACTTACAGCAACCAAGGGTGCGGTGACGACAGACGACACAGCCAAGGGCGCGGTGAAGACAGACGACACAGCCAAGGGCGCGGTGAAGACAGACGACGAAAATTCGGGGGCAAAAACAGCGACCAAATCTGGAGAGAAGAAGACCCCCAAAAAGCGTGGACGGCCGAGAAATAATCAGAAAGGAACAAAAACTAACCTTCCTCCACAGGACGAAAGTATTATGGTGGAGCAATCTCTTAAAGAAGGGAGGGGGACGAATATCGCACTCAAACTTTTTCCCGACGACCCGCTTGTTGTCACGGACTCTTGGCACTGCGGTAAATGCAATGAAACGCACTCGGTGGAGAGCAGAAACGCACTTGACCCGTTCAAAACTAAGCACGGGTTCAGGTGGCTAAAAATTGAGGAAGATGGGGACTGCTTCTACAACTGTGTCTGGAAGTGCTTGGTTGGTGACAGCGATTATTTGGCAGAGATTGGGGAGAATGGCCAGGAGGTAAGATATTGCTCGAACAAATTATTAATTTCAGGCCCCCACCCCAATACCTTTCTCTCTCTAATGCTTATTTCTCTACTCCACAGCGTGGCAGCGTCACAAACGAGTTGATTACTCCGGCTAAATTGGTTACACCATTGGGGATGCGTCGCTTGGTCTCCGAGGCGGTGACAGAAACTCAGTTGGCGTTCTACAAACTTCAGGCTGCCGCAAACCCTGAAGAGGAGTGGCTCAATTTTGTCCGCAAAGGAAGAAGAGGAGGGAGAAGGGGCAAGAGGAAGGAGGATGAGAACGCAAAGACGAGCGATTTTGAGCATGTTGCTGCAAACAAGAGCGACATCAGCTCGCCGTCGCCAGCACAAATACGAACACAGAAACAGAAACAGAAACAGAAACAGACACAGAAACAGACACAGACACAGACACAGACACAGACACAGACACAGACACAGACACAATCAATACAACCAATACAACCAACACTATCAACAGAACCTGAAGAAGGCGACCAGCCCGCCGTAGTATCACAATGCATTGGAGAGGACACACCAGTCGCGAAAGTTGATGGTACACCGAGCCCATCACTCAGCAATGCCTCGCCATCGCCATCACTCAGCAATGCCTCGCCATCGCCATCACTCAGCAATGCCTCGCCATCACTCAGCAATGCCTCGCCGTCTGTAGGATTGGCTCGTGCCCGACGCCTTGGCGCGCGCAGTCTGCCCTTGCGGCTGACTGCGTCCTCAAACCCGTTTGTGGAGACTCTGACTGACCTCAAACAATATATTCTTCGCAGTGGGAGTGAATTCGGAAACGATTCGTGCTTGTGGGCCGACTCCTTTGCTCACCAGGTCATAACTGAGCAGCTGCGATTGCACATATTGCTGGTGGATATGGAGAGGGCAAAAAACGCCTGGCCATACAGAACACTGTGCAGGAGTGAGAAGAGAACTCCGCTTCGCTATATTGTTTTGCTTCGAGAAACTAGTGCCCACTTTAGGCCGCTAATATGGCTGAAGCAGGTGACGACAAAAGAGAGTCGACATGTCATGAATTTCACGTTCTCCGAGAAAGATCGGAGCGAATACCCGGAGGTCGTCAAAGTTTTGTTCAATCTCAAAGAATTAACAAATTCGACTGACAAAAGCAACACCACAGACACTGATGCAGACACAGACACAGACACAACACAAACACAACACACAGACAGAAGTGATGAACAAAAAACAAAAGTAGGAAAGTGATGTTCCGAGCCCAGAAACGCAGCTGCTTTAATTACACGGCCGATTTACTACTTTACATACGCGCTTGCGTATGCGCGCGCGAGCAAATTAACTTTTTCCCTCCTTCTCCAAGTCTGAGAAGATCATAGGTTCACTCCGCGAGAGTTGCTCCATGTAAAATTCAGCCATCTCGAGTACAAAGACGCCAATCATTCCCTTCCCGGCCTTTTGAGCTGCATAGAATACCTCGATGGCCATCTTTTTATCAACGTCATCCACAACATCAACTATCCTCTCAACGACATGCTGCTCGTCATATTCTTGGTCACCAATCAGCATTAATTTGTACCGGGGGGCATCCTCTGTTTCGTGCTCCCTGCGAGTCTTGGGTTGAGCAGCGGCAGCTTTGGGTGCGGCTTTTCCTGGGTTCACAACCTTCTCCTTTGACCTTGTCTTGGTCTTCTCCACAGCCGGGGCACCAGGACCACCTCCTGCACCTGCCAAAATTTGAGTGGGATGGCGAGGGGGTACGATAAATGTGAACCCCGTTGAAAACTGGGAAAGCGTAGCAAGGAAGAGGAAGAAGAAGAGAGGCAACTGTGCCATGAAGGAATAAGAAATAGGACCTAGGGATCCTTAGGGGTTGTCTTCCGTTGATCTTCCAGAGCCCTTGGTTGAGGAGATGTGTTAATTAAGAGGAAGCGTTATGTTGCCTAATTCTGAGCTAAAATCCGTCTTAATATTTCAGTGGATTGGAGACAGAAGCTCGTAAGTACGTAAAAACAACCACAAAGGGGTGAGACCCATCAAATGTGATCACCCGCTGTCACCAGGATCGGCGATTCCTTAGATGAAGATTTTTATTTATTTCAAGCACATTTTTTTGGTTTTACGTAATCAACTGCTGCCCCTGAAAACAATCAGCTCAACTCTTGACCTGTTTTATTCTTGATATTTACGCTGAACCTTGTAAAACCTCCCGAGAGGGTCACTGTCGGTAGTCTCTGTTAACCATCTGATATATTTTGATATCTCCAACGGGGGGATGTCTAATGCGGCTGTCAATGCGCTGGCAGTACTTCGCTCTTTCCTCTACCCTTCCTATGACGCAACTGGTGGTGACCTGACCAAGCTGACACCTGTTGAGATGGCCACAACTGTCCTCCTGCTCTCCATTCCTTTTTATCTCCTCTTCTTCGGCAGGGGGAAGAGAACGGCGACACTGCACCCAAAGAATTGGACGGACGTTAGATTAACAGGCCGTCGCAAGCTTTCACCGGACACAAATGAGTACACTTTTACACTGCCGTCTTCCTCCCACATTCTTGGTCTTCCCGTTGGTCAGCATGTGAGCTTCATGTATAAGGATGGTGAAACGGGGGATCAGGTGATGCGGTCTTACACTCCTACTGAAGGAGATGAGAATTACGGTGTTGAGGGGAAGAGTGGAACTTGTCGCTTCGTGATCAAGACCTATCGGCCCAATGAGAGATTTCCCGAGGGTGGGAAGATGAGTCAGCACCTTGCCGATCTCCCCATTGGTTCTACGGTGTCCATGCGGGGTCCTAAGGGGCACATGAGCTACCTTGGCAATGGCTCCTTCACTATTCAGATGACACCTCGTTCTCCTATCAAGCACCGCACAGCAACTCATTTTGGGATGATTGCCGGTGGCACAGGACTGACGCCCATGCTGCAGGTCATCAAGGCGATTTTCAGGGAGAGTAGCGACGTTAAAATCAGCCTCCTCTACGCAAACCAAACTCCGGCGGATATTTTGTGCCGCGAGGAGTTGGAGAAATTTGCTGCCATGGCCCCGGACAGATTCAACTACCACTTTACTGTCGACAGGCTCAGTGAAAAAGAAAAGAAGGGCTGGAAGGGCTCGGTGGGGTTCATCGATGAGGACATGATCAGGAAGCATTTGCCCGGACCGAGCGGAGGAAGTGCGCAAATTCTAATGTGCGGACCCCCGCCCATGATTAAATTTGCGTGCTTGCCAAATCTGGCCAAGGTTGGATATGAGAAGGACGAGATGTTCACATTCTAAATGAATGTACGTACCTTTTACCACAAATGCAACAGAGCGAGTTTGCCATCCCACTTGCTGTAAATGGTGTACCTTTTTCTTGTTCTTATTTCTATTTTTGGTTAATTTATCAATGTTGTCGTGAGCTCCTTTTTTGAATCCATTATTCTTTTGCTCAAGTCTTCCCCGAGCAAAACCAAAGCCAAAGTGACAACCCACTCAAAAAAATTGCTCACGCATCCGAACATATCCTGACCGACAGCTCCTCCGCAACCTTGTCCCACGAAGCAAAAAGCCTGCACTGCCAAGAACCACTTGATGGCAAACATTTTGTAGAGCACCCCCCCGACCAATATCCAGACAAACGAGGAAAAAAATACACCAACTAAACCAAAGGGGTTCTCTGATTTGCTTTTGAAAACATAGATCTCCAGGGATTTATTGTATTCCAACTCGAGGCCATTTGCGAGAGTGTACTGCGCAAAGCCATAAGCGCCCAAGGACACAAGCACGATCAACAAGAAGACAGTAATCGTAATTAATCTTGTGGGCGTCGTCAGCACGTAGCAAGGAAAAGTAGATTTTTTGTCGTAAACAGCGGCAATCCACAAATAAAAACCAGGTAACATCAATGTGCCGCCGAGAACTTCGTGCGTGAAGAAGCAAAACCAGCTGACAGCCTTGCTGCTGAATACGTTAATGTTGTTCTCTGTTGCATCCACAAAACTGCCCGCAAATGTCCTAGCACTGTCCGTTCCTGAACCGAGTGCAAGTAGAAACAATGAAAAAGTAGCCACGATTCGTAAATGGCGAACAGAATGAGCGACACTGTCTTCGAGTGGGAGGGGAAGAGGAAGTGGAAGCAAGGTTGGTTTCACAAGTATGTAAGCACAAATGCCAAATTGGAGAATTGCATACAAAAGAAAAAGGTATGATAAGGCAACCATAGTGACTATAACAGTGGTTAAGGGGCACAAACAATGTTTTTTTTTTCGATACCGGATCAGAGACAAGCTCAGACTTGTGAGACGGGCGATCGATCGTCGGAAACGTCGACGTGACCAAAACTCTAACTTACTTCCTCCGATTGAAAGCCCTGTGCTATTATTCCCGCATAACGCAATTTCCCCTTTCAGCAAACATTAGGTTAACCGCCCGCAAGATTGAAAACTGATCTTATCTCTTATCCATAAATCTGCCACCTCTCCAACACCACAACAGAAGCCAGAAACGAAAAAACTCTTGCATTTCCACCACTAGTAACTCACAAAAGATACGTAACCCATGGGTACAGCTTCCAGACCTCCCTCGGCCTCCTTACCGCCAAACCAGCAGCAACCAGTGTCGGAACAGCAGCAGGAACAAGAGCAACAAGACCCTCAGATCTTGGAAGCTGAAGCTCGCCTAGAATTCGCACAGTACCTCAATAAATGCCTATCTTTCCCATTAATTCCCTTTTCTCAGGACGCAGATGGTGTCTTTAGGTGCATCGTTCCGCAACCTGAAAAGGTTCAGCTAGTGCAGCTGGTTAGACCTCAGACAACTCCGCACCACTTTGCCAGGTTCCTTGCACCCAGAAAATTTAGGAGCAAGCTGGAGGAAGATTTGGAGGAGCGCATTTACAACTATAAGGTCAACGGGACTGAAAGGTTAATGGAGTCGCTTGAGAAGTTCAAGAAGTCGGAGAAAAGGAAGAAGCTTGATTTTATCAAAAAATGTGGAAGGGAATTTGTTGTTGAGAATTCCCAGGGCCTATCAGACTTTAGCTCTGAGCAAATGCGGCGGCGAGCTGTACTTTCAGAAAGGCGCCTTTTATTACGAGATGTAACAGTCCAGAAGCGCAACGTGCGACAGTACGAGATAGTTCAACGGCGGGCTGCGCAGACTCGCGAGGCAATCAATGCCCGTAAGATGAGGGAAGCAGCAATGGCTGAGTTCATCGAAAAACAAACACTAACGAAGAACAATAGCATCATTAAGGCTTGGCTCGGGGTCATAGTGATGTCGAATACTGCGGGAATGCAAGAAAAGGCTTTGAAAGCTTTTCGGCACAAAGTTCAGACAAACAAAAAGCTCCGAGCCATTCAAGCGGTTACCCTCTTCCTTAACAATCGTGTGAAGCAGTATCGCCGTCGCGTCGCCGCCGACGAAATTGTCGGGTTCCTCACATTCATCAAGCGCGATGGTCAAATCAAGGGCATTGCCAAGAAACTCACTTGGATCCTAGTAAAGCTGCAGAAGCTCATGCTCAGCCGCATAGAGTGCAACCACATACGGGTGGTTTTGCTGAAGAAAAAATATAATCTTGTGGTGACGAAGTATCTTGAGGATGAGGAAATGAAGAGATTAGAGTTCGAAGCCAGGGTCGAGAAGATTTCAAATGCCAAAAAACGGGAAGCGATGGAAAAGAAGATTCCAAAGGTTAAGGTGCCGCTGCCTGATGAACTCATCAGCCAGGGCATCCTCGACTGGATTATCAAGAACAGGCAACTCCACGTCACGAAGACGATGCAGTATGAAGAGTACGAGCTTTGGCCTATTCTGACTTCGTTGGTAAGGGAAAAGGCGCTCTTCGGGAACCAGCTGGAGGCCCGCAAATTCGCAGTAAATCTCCGAAGAAGGGGGAAGATGAAGGAGTGGATTTTGGAGAATGGAGGGGGGGAAGATCTAGGCGAAGAGCCGCGCTATCGTCGTATCCCGTCAGACGAAGAGATCATCCGAGATATTTACGAGAAATGTCGCGCCGACTGGGAAGTCAAGAGGAAGCAGGATGAAGAAATGGAAAAGATGATGGCTGCTCTACACAGGGAAATTGATATTGGGTTGGGGGCGGATGGTGGCGATGGGACGGGGAATGATGGGACTAATGACGGCAAGTCTGGCACGAAGAATAAAAAGGCCACTGACGGGAAAGGCGCGGGGGGGAAGAGAAGGACGATGCGACGGAGCCGACAGGGTTCTGGAGCCAGCGGGGGAGCTCCCTCTGCTGGGGGTAGGGTTAGGCGGAACTCGCTTACCGGAGGTAGGAATAGGACCGGAAGCAGCGCAAGTGTGCAAGAAGAAGACAGCAAAACTAGCGTTGGAACGGAGGGTAGCAAAGGAAGGAGAGGATCGGTTACGAGAAGAAAGAGTGTGTTGAAAGGAAGGTGAAATGTAAATTGAAGGGTAGAAAGATATCTTTTACAACGACGCAACAACCCTGTACTTCAATTTTTTATTCCACACCTTTCCGACGTTTTTGAACTTTAATGTGAAGTTTCCGTCGTTTTCCACGCTCACTCTGACTTTGTAACCATCCTTGCAGTTTATCGTTCTCTTGGGCAGAGATAACTTGCCTCCTACCTCTAAACTGAACACTATGTCGTTGTGCTTATTCCCGACAAGTCCAAATTCGATGCCGAGCTGCGTACCTTGTTTTGCACCTGCGCCGTCTATTGAAACCTTACTGGACCTCCCCACGTCTGTTTCCCCCTCAACTAAAATGTCCTCTTTCGCATCTTTCGGCCACCCTCGCACCACCTCAGGGTTCTTGCTGATCGCCTCATTCAAGAGTGATGTGCATACACCGGTGATATTCTTCGTCGAGGACTGCATGCTCCCAACAACCGCCCCACCGGCAACCAAAAATACTCGGAAAGTCCAGTTTGCGTCGCTGCACCCTATCAGTTTCAGTAATTCCCCCTCCACCGTATAATCCGGGCAGAAATAGGATTCAAAGCCATTGAAATATGAAGGGTGTTTAGTCCGAAAACTATTGTTCGATATAGAGGAGTTCTTCGCGTCAACCATGGCAAGCACAGGTTTGACCATTCCTCTTGCTTCAGGTGGAACAATTCTCAAATCTGCCACACTCACTATGGTGCACTTCAAGTCCTGTCACGGTGTTTAACGGGTGGGTGGTGTAAACTGTTAGTAGGAAATGTAAAACCACATCGTACATGACGTCGGTCGACATGTTTTTTGAGATGAGAGTCGTGTATTCTCTCAGCACAAAAAAAACTCACCGGGTGCTTTGTCACGATGTCATCCATGGCCGGCTTTATGAATTTTTCCAACTGTTGGAAGTTATATCTACTCGCAGCGGCGTAAATGATCAGCTGCTCGGTCTGGTTCTCGCTTTTGAATATCCTGCCGTGAATATCTGTAAACTCCAGCACAGGTGCGGGGGCACCAGCAGCACTGATTGCGCTGGACGGAGAAAGCTCCAAAAATGACAGAAGCGGTTCTGCATCAGGGTGACTGGTGAGCAGCTCATTCATCCACGTTGCGAGTTGCACCGTCCTGAGCTCTACGGTCTTCGGGTTGAGCTTGTTCAGGAATTGCTTAGGGGGGAATTGATTCGCCGCAACTTTAGTGCTCGGATGACACTTCAGCAACACTTCCTTCAACTCGTGGAATTGGGAATACCTTCTCTGTATCTCGAATGATTGCTTGTCAGAAGACTTGAAGTCGACCCTAATGATGTAGCATGTGAAGGGTTTCTTATCCAGCTCGTCAGTTTCGCGCGTCTCGGATTTGAGGATGGTAATCTGAAGATTTTCGGGAGATGATGAGTATGAGTCGGTCTGCACAGAGGGAGGTGGTGGGGGACTATCAGCATCATCTATGATGGACATGCCATTCAACGTAGTAGAAATGTCAGGAGAGGGGTCCATTCCTTCTGATTCTTTTTATGGTTGGAGAAAAGTGAGATGTTCCCAAAACCTAAACTTCCCCAAGAGAGACAGTTGACAAAGAGTCACATTCGATTCAACATGTCTATCTACATAGTCGCTGCTAAACGCACTGCTTTCGGGAGCTTCGGGGGTTCCCTTAAGCATTTATCTGCCACTGACCTGGCTGTTGAATCCACCAAAGCAGCATTAGCATCTTGTGCTAACTTAGATCCTGCAATGATTGACAGCTGCTTCGTTGGCAATGTAATTCAGTCCTCTCCTGACGCCGCCTATTTAGCCCGTCACGTTGCCCTTCGAAGTGGATGTGACGTGCGCACCCCCTCCCTTACCATCAACAGGTTATGCGGAAGTGGCTTTGAAACGGTTGCGTTGGCTGCAAATAGCATCAAACTTGGAGAATCGAGGATTGTTATTGCCGGCGGCAGCGAGAACATGAGTGCTGCTCCATTGAATGTGAGTGGTAACGACGCTAGGTGGGGCGTCGCACTCGGAAAAGGCCTGAAAATGGATGATGCGTTGTGGAGGTGAGCAGGCAGTAGTAGATTGAACACACATAAATGACGTCATTCTTGTCTCTTATTATTCCTCTAACCTCATGGCAACAATCGTCCATCGTTCGGTCCTTTAAATGTCATAGTGGCCTTACTGACAGCTACGCAGGGATTCCCATGGGCATCACTGCCGAGAATCTTGCTGAAAAGTACAACATCACTCGCGATGAATGTGACAAGTTCGCTATCCAGTCTCAGCAGCGTTGGGGGGTTGCCAATTCTGCCAATGTATTCGACAGTGAGATTGTCGGAATCGAGGTAAAGGGGCGCAAGGGTAAGATGACCACTGTGGACGCCGATGAGCATCCAAAACCAGAAACACAACTCGAGAAGATTGCAAAACTCAAACCAGTTTTTAAGAAAGACGGCGCAGTAACTGCAGCTTCTGCCAGTGGAATCTGTGATGGCGCAGGAACCATAATTTTGGCCAGCGAAGAAGCCGTCAAGGAGCATAACCTCACTCCTCTCTGCAAGCTTCTCAGTTATAATAGCGTTGGGTGCGAACCGACGGAAATGGGAATTGGCCCAGTCCCTGCCATAACCAATGCACTCAAAGCTGCCGGCGTCAACCAAAACGATGTTGACAGGTTTGAAGTCAACGAAGCTTTCGCTGCGCAATTTTTGAGTGTTCAAAAAGCCCTCGAGCTCCCTGATGATAAAACGAATGTCAATGGGGGGGCTATCTCTATTGGACACCCACTTGGAGCCAGCGGCTCTCGGATTACTGCACATCTTGCAAACGAATTTTCTAGAAATAGCGACTGTAACATCGCTGTTGGCTCGGCATGCATCGGAGGTGGCCAGGGAATCGCCTTGGTTTTGGAGCGGTGTTAATTTCTGGATAATTGCTTGCTCGTCGAAAAGAGAAGTTGATTATATTACTTACTTAACTAACTCGGATGCAAGTGAGATGCTTTTTGAATAATGAACCCTGTGCATTCATTGATGTTAGTTAGTTTTATAATCTTACGAAGTTCGACGAAGATCTTTCTCAGAGTCTATCGCATTATTGGGTTTTTCACCCCGTTTTCCATTGAATAAAATGGAAAGTAATTGACCAAAGAAGTTTTTGGTCCTCCATAATTCAGAACAATGGAGTCTCAATTCCACTTCCTTCGGACTTCCGGGTTTCCTCGTTGAATTGAAAAGAAAAAAAGCTAACTCTGCTATTACGAACGTCATCATTTTATAGCCTTAACCGGAGGGATTGTAACGTACGTACGTACTTAGAAATGTGAAAAGTATTTTCGCCCACTATTTATTGTTCTAAAAACTAAAATAAATCCACAAGCTGTGGGCATTGCGAATGTCCGCCAGCAACGAAACAGAGAATGTGCTGACCCGCCGAAGTGTATCTGAAAAAGACGTTGAGGTGGCTCTCGGCAATCCCCTCGACCGACCAAGCAGCACTGCGGGGACCACAAAAGGAAATTGCGAAGACGATGATATGAAGTGTAACTTGCTCTGGTGTTTGATCACAATTGTGATGGAGCTGTTGGCAGCACAGATGACGTTCTACTTTGGAAAAACAGCATTTAGCGAAGAGATGAACAAAGAGCCAAGTCTCCCCGATTTATTGCACGACAGCTCCTTTGGTGTGTGCGATCAGGGAGGGTTTCCCATGAATGACCCAAACAATAAGTGCGTCGGGACGTTGAGCCAACTGCTCAAGGATGGGCCTGACCGGTTGGTGGTATTGAATTTGATTGGAGGCTTTGCCCTGGGCACTTACAACGGAATCCGAAGCAAGTCGTGGCGGCGATCCATAAATCTGGGGGCTGAGTATCTATTTCTCCATTCGATACTGATGACTTTAAGGTGCCTGACTATCAATGTGACTACATTACCAGCGCCATCACCTCTCTGCCGAAACAGCACTTCGACCACACTCCCTCCTGACGGATGGTTTATCACTCAGATCGAGTGCAACGATTCGTTATATAGCGGGCACTGCAGCGTCTACACGTGAGTCGAAAGCGAAAGCGAGAGCAAACTGCCATTGCTACAATCAATCGTTGACATTGCCCCACCTACGAGCAAACCGCCGTTGCTACAATCAATCGTTGCCATCGCCCCACCTACGAGCAAACCGCCGTTGCTACAATCAATCGTTGCCATCGCCCCACCTACTCACAAGTGTTGCCTTTCTCTCCTTCACTTGCGGCGCCGCACAGAATAATTATGGTTTTGTTTATCTGCAGCTATCTACCCAACATACTAAAGGCCGCCTGGTTCTTTTTTTATCTATTTTGCTGTTTCATCAGCTGTGTAACAGCAGACCATTACACTGTTGATGTTGTTGTGGCAATGTATCTGTCTTTCCCAGTCTGTTTATGGCTCAGTAGTGAACGGCTGGTGAACATTTTTGGAAAGAAAGCATACAAGGGGTTTAATTTCACTCACATCTCAAGGTATGCCCAATTTTTGCGTGAAGTGGATGCTATCAAGAAAAGGTTCGATGTATAAATACGCTGTAGAGGCACTATTTTTGCCCAATTTATTTTCAAGTTGTTCTTCTGTACACGGTCAATTTGGCTAACAATTTGTCGCGTACGTGATTTATAAAAATCATCGGCAGGACGGCTTGAATCCTTAATGGAGGCAATTGTGGAACCCGGCGATGTAGAGATTTGATGTCTCCACAAGACTAATTCTAGAGTTTGGGAGCTTTTTAAACGGTTTAGACCGGCGGCGGACATGAATATCTCGTGTGTTGGGGGGATTTAACAAAGGAAATTTTCTAAGCGGTGAATTTACTTTACCAAAAATCACGATGTCACTCATTCGCGATAAAAAATCATTTCCTACGCTATTCCTTGCTCTTTTAGAGTCAAAAGAGCTATGTGTGGTATTTTCGGTATTTTCGACTCCTCGCTTACCGCTGATCAGCTACGCGACCTATTGATCAAATGTTCTACCACACTCCGTCACCGAGGCCCTGATTGGAGTGGGTACAAGCTTGTAGGTAACAACTCGGCCATCGCACATGAGCGCCTAGCGATTATGGACCCCGAAAGTGGCAGTCAACCAATACAGTCCCTCGACGGTACAATCACAATCGCTGTGAATGGCGAGATCTACAACTACAAGGAGCTTTACCAGTCGCACTTCCCCGACTATGAACCTCAGACGGGGAGCGACTGCGAGGTTTTGCTGCCTTTGTACCTGAAGTATGGTGCCTCGTTGGAAGAGAACTTTCCGAGCCTTTTGAGGGGTATGTTTTCCTTTGTTATCTACGACAGGTGAGCTTTAGCGCGAACATCGTTAAGCCATTTTCATTCACATAATGAGGTGAAATTTGTTGCGAAAATTGCTTACTGATCTGACGACAAAAAATCACTACTCGAAACAAATGGCATCATATCATCCAAACGCAGCTCAAAGAATCTCACCTTGGTCGTCCGTGATCATATTGGAATCACGCCTCTGTATTCTGGCTGGGCAAACGATGGGAGCTTTTTTGTGGCGAGCGAGATGAAAGCTTTAAGCGAACAATGTGCAACCCTTCAGCAGTTCCCCCCCGGGCATATGATGTGCATCACAAGTGGACTCGTCTCCGCCAAACCGCAGAGATGGTACACTGCTAAATACGTCGCGGACGTTACGCCCATCGGTGGTCCTCTCCCCACTATGAAATACGACGCCGTGAAATTGAGGGAGGCGTTTGAGCACGCCGTTATCCGTCGTATGATGAGTGACGTCCCCTGGGGGGTCCTTCTCAGCGGGGGACTTGACTCTAGTCTCGTCGCATCGATCGCCTCTAGGCACATCATGCGAAAGAATCCAGCATTTCCTAAACTGCATAGTTTCAGCGTAGGTCTCAAGGGGAGTCCCGACTTGAAGGCTGCAAAAGAAGTCAGTGAATACTTGAAGACAACGCACCACAGCTACGAGTACACGATCCAGGAGGGTCTCGACAGCGTTCGAGACGTTATCAAGTGTCTCGAGACGTATGATGTCACGACAATCCGCTCTTCGGTGCCAATGTATTTGATGGCACGCAAGATAAAAGCCATGGGCATCAAGATGGTCCTGAGTGGTGAGGGTGCAGATGAGATTTTCGGCGGATACTTGTACTTCCACAAAGCGCCTTCTGCTCGAGAATTTCACGAAGAGTGTGTCGACAAGATTTCTCGCCTGCATATGTACGACTGCTTGCGATGCAACAAGGCGATGTCCGCTTGGGGTGTCGAGCCCCGCGTGCCTTTCCTGGACGCCGATTTTCTCGAAGTTGCCATGGGTCTGAACCCAGAGGAAAAGATGATCAAGGTTGGGCCTGGGGTTGATGCAAAGGACAAGAGGATCGAGAAGTGGGTCGTCAGGTAGGCCAGGCCGCGAGCGGGAGAAATTTTTATTTCGGTCGTGCGTTATTTTTGTCGCCTCCCTGAAACTAACATAAAATCTATCACTCATCCATCACACACTTGCTCACAATCAACCAATCAAATTGTGGTTAGGAACTCGTTTGACACCCCTGACGACCCCTACCTGCCCTCAAAAATCTTATGGAGACAGAAGGAGCAATTCAGCGATGGTGTAGGGTACGGCTGGATCGACAGCCTCAAAGATGCAGCTGAGGTGGCAGTCACAGACCAGCAATTACAATCTGCTGCCCATCGATTCCCTATCAATACTCCGACCACGAAGGAGGCCTTCCGCTACAGGATGATCTTTGAAGAGTTTTATCCGTCGGAAAGCGCCGCCAAGACGGTGCCAGGAGGGAAGAGCATAGCTTGCAGTACGGAAAGGGCGGTGGCGTGGGACGAAAGGGGAGTGAGAGAGAGAGAGAGAGAGAGAGAGAGAGAGAGAGAAGGCTGGAAAAAGCGACACAAAAAATCATATCTCGTTAAATTAACCTAATGCCCGAAATTCAGCTTCGCAAGCCGTAGCGACCCAAGCGGCAGGGCCGCAGGGGTACACGATAGCGCTTATGACAACAACTTC
>Ga0115556_1001698_pt1 | contig 15154 bp, 8 predicted proteins | sample COGITO_mtgs_1104_5_FD_87282 | JGI IMG/M metagenome (GOLD analysis project Ga0115556, IMG submission 87282) | Pelagic marine microbial communities from North Sea - COGITO_mtgs_110414 | ecosystem: Environmental > Aquatic > Marine > Epipelagic | place: Germany:Helgoland, sampling site Kabeltonne... | reverse complement strand
CTGCTGCTGCTGCTGCTGCAGTTGCTCCAGAGATAAAACAGATGAGATTCGAAGAAGAGGAAGATTTTTATCCACTCGAGGAAGAGAGACCGCCGAGAACGAGGAGAGGGTTGGAAGAACTCGAACGTCGAGAGAGAGAACGACGAGCGACGAGGACGAGGACGACGACCGCGAGAAGGAGAAGGCCATCGTCTTCTGCGCGTGAAGGCGAAGAGATGACGACGACGAGAGAACGACGAGTGAGAAACGACGCGTCTTCTTCGTCATCTTCCGGTGGTCGAAGAAAAAGTAAACAACAACCAATCAACAATAACAACAGCAGTGACGTGTTCACATTAACGCGTTCACAGTTGATGGGTAAAGAAGTTGTCACCAGAACCTCCGGAGTCCGTTTAGGCCAGTGTTCGCAAATGTGGGTGGACGCCGAAAACTGGACAGTCGAAGCGTTGGCGATTCGACAAAACGCGTTAACCGGTGGCGTAGATCACGTGAAATTATCCGCTTTGCGACAAGTCGGCGACGTTGTGTTAGTCCACGATGAAAATGCAGTCGAAAGACGATGGTCATCGTATAATTTGAGTCCATTGATTGGTTGCGACGTGATTACCGAGGCTGGGGCCTTTATCGGACGCGTGCGAGACTACGAGTTCGATCCAGAAGACGGCTCTGTCAAACGACTCATCGTCGACGCGTGGGGGATATCGGCTATTCCAGACGATGTTATCTCTACCTATGCAGTCGATGTGAGAGAGGTGATCGATGCCGGTCGCGAACGGATTCTGGTTGAAGACGGATGCGAACAAAGAGTCGAACAACTTTCTGTGAGTTTGTTACAGAGGTTGGAGTTAGCCGGTACGCCGTGGGAAGAAGAAGAAGCATTTTTACAAGATCCGTATTACAACAACGAATCGAGCAGGAGAGGTGTGGGGAGAAGAACGACTTCCTATTACGACGAATACGAAGAAGAGGAAATGATTCGGTACGAGCAAAGAAGACGAAGACAAAGAGAGCAGCAACAACAACAAAGTCGAAGGAGAGAACCGCAACGACAACAACAACGGGAGAGAAGGAAAGAAGGCATCCCGCTCATGCGTCCGACGCAATCGTACGAACGAATGGATGCCGATGGTAAACGAGGCTCGCGACCTCAGTTTGATGCGTACTTAGATCCAGTCGACAGACCGTACGAGTACGAGGAAATCTCAGGTGCGCCTCGCGAGCGAAGAGCGAGCGCGAGTAGGCGCTTGGACGAACCTTCTTCCTCTTCTTCTTCGAGTCGAAGGCGAAGACCGGCGAGCGATGACTATTTATAGCGGATAAAGTTTTTTGCTGTTGTATACATATATTTTATTGTTTTTAAATACAATACGTGATGATGTTCGTGATCGCGCTGCTTTTACTTCTGCTCGACCGATAAGTTTGGGCTACAATCAACCTTTACGTCTCCGTTCTCGTCAAATATCTCGCACTCTTCGTGAGAAGGCGTCATCGTCCGGCACTCCATGCTCCCGTCTGGTTGTTCACAGCAATACATCTCCACGCCGTTCGTGTCCTTGTCCACGTACCCGACTAAACACGGTTCAATTCCAGCTTCTATGTTGTAATCATCATCCACTTTTCTTTGTTGTTGTTCTGATTTTTGCGCGTTCGTTACGAAGGATCGTCGAGTTTGATTTTGCTTTTGATCGCGCGCTCTTTGGGAAGCCGTGATGGTGGTGCGCGATGACAAAACCGGTAAGAAGAAGAGCGCAGAGGAGGAATGAAAAGCGAACATATTAACTTTATTAAATGTATAAAGTACTACCGGTAAAATATGCGCGTGCTTTCCTTATGAATTGTGGTGTACTTGTTTCAAAGAAGAATTGAAGAAGAAATCTGACTTGTGATTTTTTGGACTTTTCTCTTGAAAAGGCGTATTATAGGGGGGAACTCTTTAATTCGTACAAGAAAGAATGAGTTCGTTCTTTCATTTCAATATGTATTAGTAGTAGTAGATGTAGCGCTATATTCTCTTTATTCCTGGATGGTAGTATACAACACAGAGAGCGCGTGTGTTTTTCGTGATTTTCTTATTACTTTCTTTCTTTTGCGGGCTTCTTCTTTATATTTTCGGAAGTGGCACTCCTCGAGGAGCGCTCACCGAAACTGGAGAAGAGATATTTATTTTGGCGTCGCGCAAACTACTCGCGCGTTTCCTTTGAAAGGTACAACATTTTCTTACGTTCACGTCCGTCCATTCACGGCCGCATCGCTCGCCTCGCTCGTATTTGCGCCCCCGAAATAATACTTCATATCCGCGGCTAAACCGTCTTGAAACCAGTTATTCGGCACCCAGGTCTTGTCGTACGGATCGTACCAACTCAACCGCGGTTTCACTTTCTTCTTCTCGTCGTAAATCAAAACGTCTCGTAAAAAGGCGTTGTCTTTAGCCATCCGACTGATTGGTAACGCGTGTGGGATTTTTGGGACGTATATATCTCCATTCTGCTGTGTTGTTTTCTGTTGTTCTTGTTGTTGTAATTTGCCTCGGCGAGAGTACTCTTGTTCGATCGCATCGAGGGCGGGACCGAACGAAGTGCCAATTGTTTTCGCCACGTTTCCTAACGGCATTTCGTCCGAGTATTTCGCATCGAACATGGAGAATGATTTCGAAAGCGTTTGGTTCGTGCTCGAAGTGTACGCCTGTTCGTTTAAAAAGGAGGAAAGAGAGAGAAGTGAGCGTTCAAAACCAACGACAACCCGCGAGGTTTTTCTCAAAATAATAATTGTGACTCGTCGTCTCACAAAGCGGAAACGGAAAAAGCGAGTTGATACGAAAATGTCTGTTACTCTAAACGTACCGCTCGCGCTGCGTTCACGACGGCGTCAAACGAGCGTCTCCGCGTGGTAGTAACAGACGCGTGTCGCAACATGTTGATTCTTCTGTCGCTGTGTAAAAGAGTGCTTTTGAAAGGTTTTTGTAAGACAAAGATCGCGCGCGCGATGTCTGAATGACGTTGTGACACTTTTTTTTCAAAGTCAAGAAGCTGACTCGGATTATTAAACACAAGGTTTTCTCTTCTCTGATATTTTATTTATTTATTTGCAACCCTAAATAATACCCTAAATTGCCTCTTTGGGATTATCCTGCTTACTTTTTGTAAGGAGGACAAAAAAGGACAAAAGGAACCACACGTCCGCAGTTTAAACACACACACAAACGGCGCGCGCGGCAGAAAAAGTTTATTATTATGTCGAACAGCACGTCCGTCGTCGCGGGTACCGTCATCGTCGAAATCGTCGACGACGGGAGCTCCTTCCGCGGCGGCGGCGGCGGACAAAATAATAACAGTAATACACACGCGAATACCACTAACGACGAACGTAATTATGAGAAAAGAGAAACGAGAGTGCGAAGATCTTCATCTGGACCTTCTTCAACGTCTCTCCCGACGACGACGAATACTAACAACGCTCAAACAACGCGAAGAGCGACGCGAGTGGTCCAAAACGCCACCGTGTTCGTGAACGAAACCGTGGAGCAGTTCTTGGAGAGGTGCTTGGAACGACGGAAGAGTCGCGACAAGGAAGATCTCATCAATGCGACGACGAAAACGACGATTTCTTCGACGTTTGGAACGGGCGGTGGGAAAAGAAATGTGTCCGTCCCGCAGCTCTTTTGGTCGAGTTGCCCTTTGAGCGTGCACGAACGCTTGGATAAGTTGGAGAGCACGAAGCCGTGGCAGTTGAATTTGAAGAAAGGCGATTCGAGATTGACTCTGAGGGTCAAAGACTTCCAGGAGTGGACGGTGAGCGTGAAGAGGATGACGAGCGCGAAAAACCCGCTCGTCGTTCCTCGAGCGGAAGAAAAAGAAAAAGAAAAAGGAGGAGACACAGGTGGGGTGGAAGAAGAGAACGCGGGGGAAGAAAAATTAGTTGTTTCTTCTTTGAAAAAAGAAGACGCGAACACAAAGAAGAAGAAGAAGAAGAAGTCAAAGAAGAGCGAGGAAAAGGAGGAAGATGTGGTGATGGTGGGGGAAGAAGAGATCGCCGCCGAGAACGTCGTCAAAGAAGAAGACAAAGAAGAAGAAAAGAGGAGGGAAATGCAACAACAACAAGAACAACGAGAACAAAATCAGGGTCAGGTTGCCCTTCCTCACGAGGAGGCTCAAAAAAGAATAGGAGGAAACGGCTCTTTTGTTTTAAATAAAGAAGAAGAAGAGAAAGGGCAGAAAAACAAAAAGAGCGACGGAGAAAACGACGAGGAGGACAAAAATAAAGAAGAGAAAGAAGAAGAAGAAGACGAGAAGACGAGAAGTGCTTTAACGACGACGGCGATACACGAGAAGAAAGAGCCGGAAAGTGGAGAAAAACGACCCCGAGCAGCAGCAGAAGATGAAGATGATGATCAAGAAGCGCGAGCGCGAGAGCGCCTTCTCGGCAACGCGGAAGATGACAAGGCGAAGGACAAAAACGACGATGAGGATGACGATGAAAACTTGAACGAAATGCAAAAGCTTCAGAAAGATGCGATGGCTGTGTACAATGCGAGAGTGGGTAAACGCGGGGGGGAGACGAAACTCACCTCGTTGCTTGAGGCGCAAGAACGGGAAGAGTTGAGCCGGAAGTATCGCGAAACTATCGAGAACGTTTTGAAGAGCTGCAAAGGGAGAAAGAAGACCGTCGAAGAACATGCCAATACCGATCGACCACCTGCTAGAATGAACGCAAAGAAGAGCAGCGGTAATCAATCCGTCTACAATAATAATAATAATAATAATAATAATAAAAATTACTTCAATTACGGAGCGACGAAAAGTCCGGCAGGACAGCTGGAACACTATCAAACGATTTTGAAGGCGACGCAGCTTCTGGTTCAAAAAGAGCGGCAAAAAGCGTTAGTTATGAAGATATTGCAACACGCGCCGAGAATTCCGGACACGCCGTCAGACTTTGAGGCTCTCATCAGCGGCAAAGATGCGTGTCTGAAGTATAAGCCTCCTCCTGTTCCGGAATTCGTTCCTCCTCCACCTCCGGCGGATGCCCGAGAGCATAAGCATCCATATAGTAACGACGATCGAGGAACGAAGCGCATGCGTAACATCAACGATCTGAACGATTCGCTCCCAACGATGTTTTCGTACGATAATAAGAGAGCAAAGTCGAACGCTGACAGTAGATCCAGGTCGGCAGCGAAGAAGCGCGCCGCCTTGCAGTCGCCGGAGCAGCTCGCGAAAAAGCAAGATTTCCAGCGAAGACAACAGCAATATTTCCAACTCCAGCAGCAGCAGCTTCACCAGCAACCGAAAAAGTTACACGCATCGACGAGAGCATACAAAGAGAGACGCCCAGCGGATAAGATCAGCCCAGAATTTGAGAAAGCGCTCATGAAGAAGAAACAGGAAACTCAAGCGATGCACAGTGACATTGGGGCTATGGATGGTTTGTTGAAGCTCGCGCATGCGGCGAATGTGAGTAACGACACACAGCGGTTGCAGCAACAAGACTGGGCGCGAGCGAACGCGATGCTCAAAGAGGAGTTGAAGCGCGCGAAAAAGGCTGAAGAAGACCGTCTTCAACTTCAAATATTACAAGAAGAGCGAGAGAGGGAAAAACGACAAACCGTATCGATGTCGTCGAATGACGGTTCAATGCAGATCAACGAGGACGGCATGCACGAAAACTCGGCTCGCGCCTATTCAGAAGCCCTCGAGCAAGCGCGCGAAAATCCCGGGGCTTTTCTTAGAAGGAAAGAAGAAGAGGTGAAGCCGAAAAAGACGAAAAGGCCAACGCCTCCGGCGCTGTACGTGCAAAAGTTGCTCGAGATGCAAATGCAGCAAAAGCTCGCCAAGTTACGAAACAATAACCACTTGCAAGCGGTGAAAGATGGCGCCACACGTGCGAACGCCGATATGATGGCCGTAGCAGCGTCAATTCCGAGTCCAAATTACTTCGGTATCGATGCGGCGCCGGTTGTGAAGCTACCTCCTCCTCCTGTTATTCATACGCTCCCTACGAACGTCGGCAATCCGAACCTGAGCGCGCTCGACGAACAACAACGCATTGAAATGTTGGTGCAAGCTCGCGTTCAACAAGAACTTATGCAACATCGCGCGGGTCTTCCATCTATCATTACGCAAGTTCAGCAACAGTTACCGCCGCAGCAGATGCCGGAGCAGTCCCAGCGAGCGATTCTTCAACCGCAACCGCAACCACACGCGCTACAAACGACGATGCGGTCGTTCGACACGGCTCAACAAAATATTCTGCAAGCAGGCTTTCAAAATGATTTACCTCAAAGCGATGGTTACAGTAAGCAGTTGGAAAACGTTTCGAAAAATCTCGGGGCGCCGAAGCAGGTGGCGTATACCAAAGCCATGTCAGAGCTCGCCGATGTGAATGTCAAACGCGCGCGCGAGTTGGGGATCAAAGATGATAGTTCTGACGAAATACCGGGTTCTGATGTGCGTATCAATAACATCGATAGCAATGTTCTCCCCTCTGACGCTCCAAAGAAGACAGTCGTCGATATGGAAATGGTAATGAAAGCGATCAAACGCCATGCGGCGCAAGACGGAGTTTTCAAGCAGCTCAGATCTATCTACGACAAGAACGTCGCGGAATTTTTGCGCGTGAAGAATGGCGGCGTACCAGCGGTGACATCGACGGAGAAGGATAGTAGTGTCCCTCCACCGGTGCCGATCACCCCGGCTTGGACAAAGACGATGATGGAAGCCGAACGCGCTCAACAGCAGCAAACTGAAATGTTGATAAACTTGATTAAAGTGCAAATGAAAGCTGCGGAGGAGGCGCCGAACGAAGGAGACTCTGTGGAAGCGTTGAGTAGAATGTTGAACGCGTTGAACCAACGTCAGCAACAACCGCCTTTGATTAACCCGTTCGAAGGCATGACGGAAGAAGAAATAGAAGAAGAAGAAAAACAGGCGGTGAGGGAGGTACCGCCGAAGACGACGAAGACAGCACCCGTTGCGCCGAGAGTACCAGCCCAACCACTGATACAAAGGCCAACCATTGTTGCAAAAACCGTTGAAGCGAAGACGATAGAAGGAGACGAAGAAGCGACGACCCCTCCGATTCAAGAGCCAACGCAAACGGTCGAAGAGCGTCCGTTCTCGGACGCGGAAAACGAAAAGGAGAAGAGAGACTGAATGAACAAGAATTTGCTCGCACACGCGAAGGAGAACAAAGAAACAATAAAGAACACAATCTGAAACAATGATTGTGGTTGTGGTATATAATAATAAATATAGCAGAGATGATGATGATGATGCGGTAGTCACTTTTGTATAAATCTATTCGTGTACCACTCACAAACAACAGTTAAACTGTAGTAAACGTCGCGTGTAATTCCTTTCTTGCTTTCTTTCTTTTATTAAAAAGCACTGTGGATGAAAAACAAGAGAAGAAGAAAGAAAAAGAAGAGAGAAAGAAGAATTAAAAAAACTCTCCAGAGTGGGCTCTCCAGAGTGGGCTTAGATCGCTTCAGCCCTTCATTTTCTTTTTTTTTTCTCTCCTTTTTTTGAGGACAGACAGGCGACAGGTGGCTTCTGCCACCTTGGCTTTTTTTATCCACTAATCTTTTTATCTTTCTTCATAACTATTCGTTCTGTTGCTCTTCGTACGTAGATACATATTAACACACACACGAACGAAAGAACGTGATACGGTACCATAATAATAACAAACAATGATGAGTTTTACGCAAACCGCGCCGCAAACGTCGGCTTTTTTTACCGGCGCGTCTAAGATGATGAACGCCTCTCGAAGACAATCATCAAAGACGTCATCCAGCTCATCGTCTCATCATCAGAGAGCAGCGGCGGTGAGATTCAACACTATCGTTCGCGCGGAGGGCGAAGAATCTTCTTCTAAACCGTCTGAAACGCCATTCGCACCGGCTGGGACGCCAGTCAGAAAGACGTCCATGTTGGTCATTGGTGCCACGGGGACTTTAGGTCGCCAAGTCGTTCGAAGAGCTTTGGACGAAGGCTACGACGTGAGGTGTTTGGTGAGACCGAGACAGAACCCGGCGGATTTTCTCAGAGATTGGGGAGCGACCACGGTTTCAGCGGATTTGACAAAACCAGAAACGTTACCGCCTGCGTTTGTTGGGATTCACACGATCGTGGACGCGTCCACGGCGAGACCGGAGGAGGACTCGTACGCCATCGACTGGGAGGCCAAGAAGAATACGATTCAAATCGCCGCCGCGATGGGCATCCAAAAGTACGTCTTTTATTCCATCGACAAATGCGAAAAGTACAGAGACGTGCCGTTGATGAATATGAAGTATGCGGTTGAGGAGTATTTAAAAGCGAGTGGGATGAACTTTGTCGTGTTGAGACTGTGCGGGTTTATGCAGCCGTTGATTGCGGGCTACGCCGTGCCGGTGCTGGAGGAGCAATCTCTGTGGGGTACCGACGACGACACGAAAACGGCGTACTTGGACACGCAAGACGTGGCACAAATGACCATGGCAGCGGTGAGAAGAGAAGAAGCGAATGGGAAGGTGTTGACGTTAGCCGGGCCAAAAGCGTACACGGTGAACCAAGTCATTCAACTTTGCGAAAAGTTAGGCGGTAACGAAGCCAAGGTGAGCAAAGTGCCGGTGCTTTTGTTGAAATTCACGAGAGGCTTGACGAGATTTTTCCAGTGGACATCGGCGGCTTCGGACCGTTTGGCGTTTGCGGAAGTCTTGAGCTCGGGCGTGGAATTTAACAGCGATAAGATGGCGGAGACGTACGAAATTTTAGGCATGGACGAAAGCGAAACGACAACTTTGGAGCAATACATGGAGGAATACTTCTCGAAGATTTTGAAAAAGTTGAAAGAAGTTGGCGGAGAGAGTAGACAGAGAGATTTTTATTTGTAAATCATCACATCAGTCCTTCGCACCTTTCTTTGTATGTCAAAGAGCGTGCGATGAGTAAAACGCATTAGGAGAAGAAGGAAGATGAGCGAAAGAGAGAGAGAGAGTCTTCGTTCTTGGAAAAAAAAAGTAATATAAAGATCAAACAATACATGTCGCGAATATATATAATACACCGTTTGTACGTACACGCGTCTTCTGGTGAACTACATAAAGCTGCGACATCTATCTATTCGTCTGTAGGCTCTTCCCACTTCTTTTCTTTGGTCTTTTCATTGAACCAGAATTTCTGAGACGTCTTCTTACTCTCGATCTTGATCCAATCGGTATTACCGTGCCGCGTCGACGTGACTCCGTTAAACATCGGAGTTTCTCGTGTTTTTTCATCAGAGGATACTTTTTCGGTAGCTATGCGAGAACTTACCACGTTATCGTTGTCTTTATCGTCTTCTTTTCCTCCACTTTTGGCAGCCGCTTTCTTCTTCTTCTTCTTCTTCTTTCCTACTATTTCTGGATTTTTTACATCTTGATCTTCTTCTTCTTGTTTCACCACTTCTTCTTCTTCTTGTTTCACCACTTCCTCTTTTTCTTGCTCGACTTCTTGTTCGTGTTGTTGTTGATCCTCTTCTTCATCCTCATTTTCTTCATCTTTCTTCTTCTCTTGAGCGATACAGTTAGGTCTATCTTTTGGTTTTGGAACATCGTTGGGAAGATCCAATGGCGGGGGCGGCGCCGCCGCAGCCAAGCTGATCCCGGCTACTCCGGCGTTCAAAAACTCTCCGCCACCATCGGTGTCGTCAAAAGCGTCCGCTACTTCAGTTGGTGCTCTTCCACTCCTCAACGCCACCGCTACATCGTACGCTCTCCACTCCGCGTACTCCGCTCTCTGCCGTAAATCCTGGTTAAAATCGCACCCTTGCTCTTTATACGGCGTGAAAATTTGGCTCTCCAAGCAATACAAAAACGCCGCCGACGCGTCAAAGGCGTCCACGAGCTCTCTCGTAAACATCTTTCGTCGGTCTCGCTGATCCGCGCGGTCGTACACAGAAAGTGCAAATCGCTTCACTTTCGCAAAATCAATCGACGGATGCGAGGTTATCTTCTTCGTTCGCTTTTGTTTCTGTTGTTTTCGGTAGTTGGAATATTTGAAGAGTACTGTACGTTAAGGCAACCAATAATACTAAAAGTCAAAAACGAGAGAGAAAGAAAGAGCGTTTGGGTTTAGACGCAGAGAAGTCTCGAGCGCAAGCGAACGAACGAACGAACGAGGTCTGCTCAAAAGATTTTCTCGCTCGACGAAACGCTCGCGCACCTCCAACTCTCCCAACAGTTTCTTAATCAAATCTATCGGCCGAGGATGCATCTCCATCGCGAGTTCCACCGCTCTCAGTTTACAATAATACGACGTCGTCGGTTCGTGTTTCGCGATTTCTTCCCCTCTGCGAAGGAATCTTGAGATTGAACGATCCTCTTCTGTGTTTTCCTTCGCTGTTGTTGTTGTTGTTGTTGTTGTTGCACTCATACTGTGTGTTCTGTTAAAGTGTTCCTGAGAGAGAGAATTTGTTCTGACGAGAGACTTCACAGTTTTGTCTCTCGCAAGGGAGGACGACGAAAAGATGCTGCGAAGGAGCAGCAGCGGCGGAGAGAGCGCGAACGACGCGAACAGCACCCTCGTCATCACAGGAGGAGGAGGAGGAAAAAGAGGGAAGAAGAAAACGACGAAAAACGTATTAATTCTTATTCTCCTCCTCTTCGCGACGACGGTATTCGCGACGTTCTTCCACGGCCACCGGAGAGTCGGGGAAGCGTTTGACTTCTCCGAGACGATTCAGACGAATTCCCCGGAGGGTGCGCGTCGAGACAGAGCGAGAAACGCGGCGAGTACCAAAGAAGACGCTTCTTCGTCTTCTTCGTTTGCCGTTGGAGGATACAGAGGAGGAGGAGGAAGAGGTGCGAAAGAAACATCATCCGAAAACGAAGACGAGGCAAAGACAACTTTTGCAGCAGAACGACAGAGAGAAAAAAACCGGGCTTTGGATAAAGAGACGGAAGAATACATCGCCCGAGAGCAGAAGCGATTATCGAGTCCACCATTGCCTATCGCGAGCAGTAGCAGTAGCAGTAGCAGTAGACGACGGAACAGAAGGAGTGGGCAAACGCAACAAGGAGAGTTTACGTTGGAACACGTCGGTCCGAAAGGTACGAGCGAAGTGCGCCCGAACGGCCGGTGCGTGTCCTCGGGAGGCGATGATAAGGAAAGGAAGGTTTGGCACCGATTGGAATCCGTAGACGATCCGTTGTTTATACGAGTCACTGGTGCGTATTACGATCCCGCCAGATCTAGAAATAAACCGAAAACAAGGAGTTTAATTATGCACAGATCGATGTTTGAACCGGGAGTAAGGGTGGTGAAGATTGATAGGAACGGCGAGAGAGTGGAACCGGGAAGTCACAGCGGCGGAGAAGAGATCGACGATGGAATAGAAAACAACCCTTCGCTGATGAATAAGAGAAGCGGGAACAGTTGGCAAGACGAAATGACCAGACGCGTGGGGACGTCAGAGGACGAAGAGATTATTTTAGATTTTAGAGGCGATTTAGTCGAGCAGCTCCCGAGAGAGGACGAGGATCATAAAGAGTTTAGTTTTGGAACGTGTGCGATTGTGGGAAACTCGGGAGCAATATTAGGGAAAGGATACGGTGAAGAAATCGATGGGAAAGACGCGGTTTGGAGGGTGAATTACGCGCCGATAGATGGATTTGAAAAGGACGTCGGGTATAGGACGACGTTTGACTTGATCAATCAGCAGCACACGAAACGATTCGTTCGCGGCGATGGCGAGTACAGCGAAGAGGATGAAGACGACGCGAACAGTGATGCATCTGGTCAAGCAGAAGAGATTACGGAAGCGGACGAGTCAAAACCGAAAGTAGTTTTGAAAAATGGTCGCGGAGCGAAGCACGCTTCCAAGAGAAACTCTACGCTCATGGTTTTTGAAGTGACATCAAACTACGCCAGGAAACACTTATACGCCAGACTTATGCGTCAAAGAACGAATAAAGGGTTGAAGATATGGTCCCCCGAACTAGTCGTGCACACGCAGCGATCCTGGGACGTCTTGTCGCACTTGACGGCGCAAAAAATGGGCACGAGTAAAACCGGGAAAGCTATGTCTGGAGCGTACGCCGTTATTTTAGCCTCCCAAATTTGCGAGGAAGTGCATTTATACGGATTTAGCCCTTATAAGAGACGAGATATTGGACAGGGTGTTCCGTATCATTATTTCGACGAAATACCTGCAGTTTTAAAACACCACTCTTTCGATCTAGCTATTGAGGTGTTTAAAACGATTCGAGATTGGCCATGTTCAGGCGTCCGATTAGAAATACATCCGTAACCGATTATTTATGTTTAATATATGCACTCTGCTACACTCGATTGTGTCGTTGACAACAATAAACTCGCTATATTTAATATCTAATTTTATATGTATACTTTTCGATTAAGCTTGGCATCCTTGGACGTCGTGGAAGTCGCAAACGACGCTCGCGCACTGCGTCAGCGAATCTTTCTGCGATGCCGCCGGCGTGTCCGATAAGTAGCACCCCTGGCAGTTTTTAGTCTTTGGAATGCACCCAATTACTTTGATTCCGTCTTCAGTAGATTCGCATTTGCTGTTGACTTGCCGATAAAGACCTAAAGCGGTCTCATCTTCGGATGTTTCGCACGCTTTGGAAACGAGAATCTTCGGAGTGCTCGTCGTTTCAACCGCAGCACCAGACGTGTCGATGGCACCATCAGCAGAAGTTGCAGCAGATGCTGTGGCAGCTAAATTACGCGCTTCTGCACTCGCTTTCGCGTTCGCCGTGTCTTCATTCATGCGCTTCTCTGCGCTCGTGGTTGAAATTCCTTCCAGCGAAGGCATATCATCCGGATTTGCGCGCGACTCCTCTTCAGGGGCTTCCTCTTTTTCTTCTTCTTCCTTTTCTTCTTCTTTCTCGTCGGGTGCTTCCTCGGTCCCCTTTTCTAAGTGATCGATCGTTTCCAGCGCAGAAAATATTGAATCTTTCGTTTTGTCGACAATCTTCGCCACTGCCTTTACTTTCGGGATGACGGAACTTTTCGGATCTTCTTCCGATGAACGGGTTCCTTCCTCGTCGTTAACTTTTTTTTCCTTTTTTTCTTCTCCTCCTTCCTCTTCTTCTTCTTCTTCTTCTTCAACATCTTCGGGTGTCTCTGATGGTCCAAGATCGTACATTTTACCGGAGGTGCTCATCTTACCAGACTTGAAGTTCTTCACGGCTTCGGCGTAACGCTCTTTCGATCGAGCGTATCCAGAAGAGATGGAACCTTTCTCGAGCTCTTTCCCGGAATAATTAGCCGAAGAATCTTCTTGTTCCTGTTTCAGCTGATCTTCCTCGGAACCTTCGCTTTCTTCATCAGTTTGATCATCTTTTTCTTCTTCCTCTTGCTCCTCTTGATCATCGTCAGCCTCTTCATCGATGTCTTCCTTCTCTTCTTCTTCGGCATCATCGGAAGCGTCGTCCGAGGTAGACGTAGCAGTTGCTTCGTCCTCCTTCGCTTTTGACTTCAAAAAACCTCCAAAGGTGCTCTTCTTTTCTACTTGCTCTTCTTTACCGTCGGCGTCGGCGTCCTCTTCGTCTTCTTTTTTACCGATGACTGCCTCGTTCATAATATCCGGGTGCGTGTCTCCGGCAACTTCTTCTGAAGGCTCGAGAGATGAAGATGCGCCTTTCTTTTTCTTCGCGGAAGTGGCAGGGAGCGTTGCCGACGAGGCCGTTTGGTTCTTTCCACCCGGTAAGATGAAGTTACCGTCGGCATCGATCGGTAACAAATCGCTTTCGTCCGGTAGCACCGGCTTCAAGTTTCCGTTGGGTAAGTCAACCAATAAATACGATTGTAAGTGTTGCGCGATATTCCCGAGAGACAAATCATCGCTCACGACTGGATACACCTGGTAACCAACGAAACACACCGAGGCCGTCATGGTCAACGCGCTAAAAGCACCGATCGCTTTACACGTCTTTGCAAATCCGGTGCCCGACTTCATCCTCTTTTCTTCTTCCTCCTTCGCCTTCTCTTCTTCGCTATTTTTGCTCAACAACGGTTGACGTTCGTTCATCATCGCTTCCTCGTCGTTCGTCGAGGACAAAGGTTTCGCGCCCTTTTTCTTCTTCTCCTTGATCTTCTTTTTCTTGGACGAAGATTTCGACGACAACGAACCGGAAGAAGACGAGTTGTACTTGGAGTCGTTTTCGTCGTCGTCGTCCGAGACTTTAGCCAAATCACTCTTTCTTCGTCGTCGTCGTCGACGACCAGATTCGATATCATCTTCTACATCATCGTCATCGCTACTACTCGCTCGACCATCGCTTTCATCATCGCTTTTATCTTCGATATCAACAGCGACTTCTTCGCTTTTAACACGTTTAGCTTTCGAGGAAGACGACGTAAACGACGACGACGATGCCGTCGATTGCGACTGCGCATCATCGTCTTCGTCGTCATCTGTTCCTTTCCTCGCTCCATCATCGTCACCGTCGATTTCGATGAACACGGACGGAGAATCTGGAGAGATCATCATCCGTTCCTCTTTGTCTTTGTCTTCTTTTTCGTCTGAATCGTCTGAATCGTGGTCTTCCTTTTTCTTCTTTGTCTTCTTTGTCTTCTTTAACGATGACGATGATGATGATGATTTTGCGTCCGCCTTTTCCTCCTCACCAGACGCGTCTTCTTCGTCTTCCCCAACAGTCGTGGTGGTCATCTCTTCCTCGTCGACTTCGACAATCACCGCATCTTCTCTCTCTAGGACGTGTGGCAACACCTCCTCCGTGGTCGATTGCGTCGCTATCGCTTTTTTCGAGCAGCATCCTCCTTTCGCCGCCGCCGCCGTCTTCTTCTTGGCCTTTTTTAAAGCTTCCTCTTCGTGATGATGATTGCCGCGGCGTCCCTTCTTTTCCCCACTAATGTTATTTTTACGAGAAGAAGACAAAGAACTCGTCGCCGACGCCGTCGAAGACGATCCTCCTCCTCCTCTCCTCCTATTGGTAGAAGAAGTCATCAGCATCTCGTTGGCCTCGTCGATGTTCTCATCGGCTTGCGAGACGCCGACGATGCGTCTCATGGTGGGTGTAGGCAGAGAGAGAGACCAACACAGAGAAAAATGTCTCTCGGTCTCGGGAAAGCGTCGTCTTCTTTTTTGTGAGGATGTTGGATGTTGGAACAATTTTTTTTTGGTTTTTTTGTTCCGTTTTTTTTTGAGG
>Ga0115556_1001694_pt1 | contig 15165 bp, 14 predicted proteins | sample COGITO_mtgs_1104_5_FD_87282 | JGI IMG/M metagenome (GOLD analysis project Ga0115556, IMG submission 87282) | Pelagic marine microbial communities from North Sea - COGITO_mtgs_110414 | ecosystem: Environmental > Aquatic > Marine > Epipelagic | place: Germany:Helgoland, sampling site Kabeltonne... | reverse complement strand
TTTGGTCGTTGTGACCGTGGAGACTTAACAGCTCCTCAAGGACTAAAGTGAATCCATCACTATCACTTCCTTCCGAACGCGCCATTTTCCAAAGCTGTCCAAAGCTGACAAAGTTATTTCCCCTATTGAATTGAATTGCGCATTTTTAATTTGACTTGTATGGTGTTGCTTGCGAATTGATGATTGAGGTGGGCGAAAACCTTTTTTCGAGCTTTAGTCCCCCCACACGACAAACTTAACTATAAAACCTTTACGTAACCCTTCTACAACTTCGAAGGAACTGCCTCTGCAAAAATAAATAACAACATACCCCGCAAAACTCCCTGTATCAAAATTTGATACGGTATGCCATTCAACAAGAAGAGTTTAAAGGCTTACGGGGCTCTGCTTAACCAGCCTAATGAGACCAATCCTCTCCGAAATGAGGGGGGTGAAGTTGATGGTCGTGACTTGTTTAGGAACGACGGTGGCCGAAGTGACGATACGAAGATGACACTCCAGGCAGCTATGAACAGTGCGGCGGCGGCTTCGGCCTTAGAATTTGCGAACAAGCAATTGAAGGAGATTCGTGCCCTAGCCACTGATGGTCCTCTTAGCTTCCAGGTTCTTGCGATGTTAGGCGGCGTCGCTATGACTTTGCAGAGTGTGTTTGGCTCACTGGGCAAGTTCATGTCCTTCTCTCCCTTGAGAATGCTAATTGAGTTGTATTGTGGTATCTTTGGTCTCCTAATTTTTGTTTTGGAGGGAAAAAGGTATGCCTTCACTTTAAAGTTCCAGAAGATTGTACACGAGTACGCAAAGTTCCTTTCTTACACTTGGGGGAGAGGGCTGTTCTATATGTTCGCTGGCTCGCTCATGTTCAGCCAGGTGAACATGATGGATATGCTTGTCGGAGGTTACATGGTTTTCATCGGTGCTACTTCTGTAGTTGTCGGTCGACACACGGCGAGCAAATTGACAGATTTGAAGCACACGATGGGGTCTGAAAAGGTTGTGAAGGCAAAGTTCAACGAGATGGACAAAGATGGAAATGGTTCGTTGGACTCGCGCGAGTTGGCGGCACTGTGTGCCTCTCTTGGCAGCCCCCTTGATCACAATGAATTGTGTGCTTCAATCAGCTTAATGGATATAGATGGGAATGGAAAGATTAGTTGGGAGGAGTTCTATAACTGGTGGGCTGGCTGGAAGTATGAGAAAGATGAAGCTAATTACGACGACTATGCTGCAAGAGCACAATTTTCTGTCTAAATTTTTTTTTCGTTTTGGCATCCTCAAAATCTTCATTTTTCTGACACAACTTTCATTTCTAATTTGTTGACAGCCATAGCTCGAGGTTCATCACAAAAAACTCCACCTCGCCCTCGTCCCTGAACACAAGGGAGTCGGTTGAGTAATCAATAAACCCATCAGTTCGCTTATGCTTTCCCATGCACAGTTCTGAATCCAAAAAAATCGAGTGCGTGTGCTCCCCTTTTTCTCCAGTTTCCACCTCCACCACCACCGCCAAGAATTCCTCATCGGTGAAGATGTTTATTTCGCAGTTTTTCTTCGGTCTATGGGTGAGAATACTACCGCCGCCAATTTCGAACAAGAGCGAACCGTTGTTTTCGTTGTTCCTATTACCAGCAAAGCAAGCCCCAAAAATGCAGTCATTTTCGTCTCTCACAACGAATATTGAGCGACAGTCAGTCTTGAGCGCCGAGACAAAGTCCTTTAGAGTCATGCTCGAGCTTGGATAACATGCGAAAGCAAGCTCAAAGCTTTCCTCTCCGCCGCCGTCTCCGCCGCCGTCTCCGCCGCCGGACAGCACTGCAATTTGTTTTTTGGAAAGAATTGTCGTGGCAGTAGTGGAATTCTTGTCAATCTGGAGCGGCGATTGAGTGACATTCCTACCGTTTTCATTGTCATCATCATCCGCGCCTTCTATTCCGCCATGAAGCTCAAGCTCCTCCTTCATAGCCGCGAAGAAATGCCAGCAGTCCCCAATTGTCCCGGGATTCTTGCTCATAATCTTTCGGATCACTTTCTCGACGGTATTGCGTCCCATGACATATTGGTTTTCTAGGGCGATGAGTCCGATGGCGAACAACTCACAAAACACGGCCTTAGGGTCGGAGGAGCTGAGTAAGTTCCACGAACTTTTCGGAGGTGGGGGTCCTATATTTTCCATCGCGCTTTCGCTCCCCCCTGCTGCTGCACCTTCACTCCCTCTCCCTAATCCTAAAACTGATTGAAGAATTTTCACGATTACACCTCCAATGTGAGCAATGGTGACTTCCTTGGGGATCTTCTCCCTAAGTCGATTCCAGACGGCCACCGCTTGCTTCTCGAACTTGACGAGGAAGAATGATAAGCATTCTACCACTAGGGAAACTGTCTCGGGAACATCTGCCTCGAAGTTATTGAATGTTCTTGTACGCTCGAAGCGACAACGCAAGGTTGTCGATACCTCCTCCTTGGAGATTTCATCATCGTCGACGGCTGATAGATTTTCGTAGAGATTCCTAATGTCTTTGATGTCTTTCTCCCCCAACTTTTCTTCGCCCCGATTGATTAAGTTCAATGAATCGTCATCCAGATTCAATACGTGGCAGAGCTTCCTATCGCATGATTTGCGCAAATTATTAATTTCCTCCAGAGCCGCAGCAACACGATCCCTCCTGGCTTTAATTTCTTCTTCCAAACCAGCAGACAAATCTTTCCAGTCCTCGAGGAAGCAAATAATAGCCTTCTGGCCATCGACTGTTTCTTTCATAGAGTCAGTACCGTTCAGATCGGCTACTCCTCCGTCGTGCATGGGTCCTCGAAGTAGAATCGGTGAGAAGAGGAGGGACAAACGGATCTTGTTGAGGCCATTTTTAGCGGCGTTTTCCTCCGAAAGCAATGTTCGGAGAAGCTTCATCAGGCGACAGAGCACGATTCCACCGGCTAGGCTGCTCACGCTTGACTCAATCAAAAGCCGTAAGTTTTTGTTTCTGTGAAGTTTGTCATCAATTGTGCAGGCGGCCATTATTGCCTGAAAATTATTGCCATCAAGCAAGCTATCAGGAAGCTTTCTCAACCAATGGAGAAGCAACGCCGCGGCTGTCGTTGGTGTTGGTGACTCAAGCACGTGGTTTTTCGTGAGGTGGTCTATGAGAATTGGACTCGGATAGTTATCATCATCGCACATCGAACGGAAAATTCCCTTGCAGCACGGGTCACTTTCGATTGTTGCAAACAGGTGCTCGATAGCTTTTGGGAAGGCCAAGTCTCGGTGTATGTAAGACATTTTTCCGCAGTGAAATCGGCAATTTTGCAGATCTGGTAGACTATTTCCAAATAATTGGGGTATATTTCGAGTTAGGTCCTCCCCGTCACCCTTATGGAATTTGTAGAGCGAATTTTCCTTTCTTATATCCTGGAACGTGCTGAAGCTCTTGAAGCCCATGGGGGTGTGGTTGATTTTTCCTTCGTCGCGCCAGTTAAGAAACGAAGCAAGACCGCGGTCGACAAAGCTTGCCACGACGTCCATCCCCTCCTCGATAGTCTCGACGTTTGAAAGCTCCGATCTTGCCGAGGCGATCGTCGGGTTGTCGTCAATTAGGTTCTTCAAAACCAATTTTGTGTCCTCCAGTGAAGGCAAAGACGGCTGCTTGTCCCCGTTAAGATTCTGTTGAGGTTCTTCGTGTTTGTGTTTTTGTTCGTCTTCGTCTTCGTGTTTGTGTCGCTCATGCTGCTGAAGTAGCTTTCGCTTTCGCGCGGGATTGTGTAGCTCGTCGAATTTTTCCCTCATTTTCCAGCCCTCGAAGGGCACCGGCCACCACTAAGGTGAGGGAACACCAACGGTAGGGGGTTAACATTAACATTAACATAACATACACTTTAAAAGGCGAAAATATGATCCAGATAAAAAAAATACGCACCTGACTTCCAACTCTCCCTAACTCTGCCAGATCCTCCTCCTCCAGATCGACCTGGAACAAACCATCAGCACGCTTGAGGACAACTATGGCATTCTTCAGCGCCTCGTCGTTGCATTTGCTTCGCAGAAGCGCCCAGGGAGCGTAGTTCTTTTGGACGATTTTCGATCCATTGTACGAGAACAAGATGTTTGCAAGCGATGATAAGCAGTTTTTGGTGGAAAGTAGAAAACGGAGGAGCAGTTTTGCAAGAAGGACCGGATCGTTTTTTTTGTTCACCTTCTTCTTCCTGGTTACAAAAGCATCAAACCTGCCCAATGTGCCCCTGAGGGTAAAGACGTCGGGATCCACTCTTGTCGTCGTCGTTTTTGATTGATTAACAATTTGGCGCAGGAGCTCAACAAAGCCAGCCGCAGTGTGCAGTTGCTGTGTGTAACCGAAAAGCGGATTGTTTCCAAATTTGAGGCCGTGAAATAAGATACCCTCCAGCTTCTCAAAAAGTGTTGAATGCAATTTCTTCTCATCTGAAGAGTAATTTGGCAATGAGTGTGATTTGCTGGGAGAAGATCCTTGGAGCCTATTCTTGGCGCATGAGCTGCACACACCGGGGAGGATGACAGCGTACAGGCTTTCACAGCACAGCTCCATTCGCATACTCTCCACATTTTCCGCCTTTGTTGTGAGGGATTTGCCTTTTTGTTGAGTCGCCAGAATTATGTTTTTGAGTACTACAAGTGCTTCATTTGAAACAAAGCAGCGTTCTTTCAATAGTAAAGCGGTCCATTCTTGTGCAATAGACATGAGGGGGAGGGGGGGAAGGTTTAACTAGACGAGAATAAAATCATCTTCCCCAGAACGACAACAATTCGAAAACGAAAAAAATAATAATAATCAAATTGTCTGAATTTCACCAAACGAATATCCATTATTAATTTCTATTTCTCCAATACCCCGCCGCCGCTTACGATATTACCTCGATATAAACATCATTTATAAATGGCCGTCGAGAAACGAGAGCCGATGCTCCCATCTTCTGTGCGGTCTTTTCTCTCGGGTGGGGTGGGCGGTGTTTGCAGCACCCTTGTCGGTCATCCATTTGACCTGGTAAAGGTTCGAATGCAGACAATGAGTGGGACGACACCAAAGCTTTCAACTCTTGGTGTACTAAAGGATACTCTTGTGAAGGATGGGGTGAGAAAGGGGCTCTACAGAGGTGTATCTGCTCCAATAACAGCAATTGCTCCAATTTATGCCGTGTGCTTTTGGGGTTATGACATTGGGCAACAATCAGTCCGGTGGGCATTCCGAATGAAGGTAAGGACACTCACATAATCTGATTTTTTTCATTCTTCACTTCCCTTCCCCATTCTCCTCCCCCATGTGCCCTTTCTCTAAACGGTCCTTCTTTCTCTCAATGAATTTAGCCGGAAGACAATTTTTCTCTGTTACATATCAGCATCGCTGGGGGGCTATCTGCAGTCCCCACGACTGCCCTCATGGCCCCCAGCGAGAGAATAAAATGTTTATTGCAGGTGCAGGCCAATCTAGAGAAAGGGGCCAAGCCGAAATACACTGGAATGGTAGACTGCGGAAAGAAGCTGTTCGCGGAAGGGGGCATACGATCGCTTTATAAAGGTAGCGCGGCGACACTAATACGCGACGTTCCGGGAAGTATCGCCTGGTTCGGAGCCTATGAAATTGTGAAGGATTATTTGTGTTCAGTGCAAGGAATAGAAAAGGGACAATTGAGCCCTGCGGCGACCATGTTTGCCGGTGGCTGCGCCGGAATAAGGTGAGTGAGTGCAAGCACATACTGCACACATTGTAAAACGCATTGACATTTGTCGTCTCGTGTCGTGTCGTGTCCGTGTCTTGTCCGTGTCATGTTGTGTCGTGTTGGGGGAACATGAATTATCCTAACCGAATATTTTTATTTCCCCTCCCTTTTTTTTCCCCCCCCCCCCCCCCTCCTTCTCTCGGAATTTAGCAATTGGCTCATTGCCATACCTCCAGATGTGATCAAGAGCAGGCTACAAACGCACACAGATCCGAATATAAATTGGATGGCAATATATAGGGAGCTTATGAAGGAAGAGGGAATCGCAGCACTTTATCGCGGTGTCGGACCAGCCATGATGCGTGCGTTCCCGGCAAATGCTTCGTGCTTTCTAGGAATGGAATTCAGCAGGTCCTTGCTGAATTCATACTGCTAAATTTTGAATTAACTTAACAAATAAAGATATTTTGATACGAGTGCGAATGTCCAGTCCACCCAAATTAGGTTTCAGTTTTGGGTTGTTTATGTTCGTGTGTTTGCTTGCTGTTTTTTCGTTCGCCGTTTTCGATCTCGTTTGTGGCTCACTTCTTGTTGGTGTATTGTTTGAACCAATCATCCCACATTAGCTATCCCCAAGGAAATCCCCGACCTAAAATCTGGATCTTCCCCCTTTTTCTCCAACCTCTTTCTAGACTTCAACCGTTATCAAGCTAACAATTTAACCTACCACAGCAAGGTTATTGGCCATAACTTACCTCTGCATAATTAATAACTTACCTACCCCCCTGTTAGATAATATTAATAACTACCTCCGCGCTAAAAAAAAAAAAAATTTGTCAGTTCCATGAATTTGATTTTACTTGACCTAGAATATATTTAAAACTTAAAATATATATATTATTTATTAATGAAAAAAATATGATTTTAATCAAAATAATAAAAGTATTTAACATTTAATCTTAAATATAAGTTACAAAATTTTTTAATTTTTTAAATTATAATTTTAAAAAATTATATTATATAATTTTTGAAAGTTGATTTTCAAAATTATAACAATAGATACTTAGAAAACCTAATAAAAGTTAATTGTTCTACAAAAATGAATTTAAATGAATTAAAAAGCACTTATTTTTGGAGAAATTGGTTAGGGCCCTTTCCATTACCTATTATTATCTGATTCAGGGTAAGTGTTTGCTGGGTTAATTATTATTGGTAACAGGGGGGGATGTGGTGGTCATTGTTACATTAACTGAGGTAAGACAAGTTTTCAACATGTCTTAGATCACAATGTTGTCCGCTGTTTGCTGTTTGCTGGGTTCTCCGTGGTGCTTCACCGTGCGATTTGTTTATGTTAAAATGAAAATGTAATTAATGCGAAAGCCTCCTCTCCCATTCCTGCCTATTTACTACCCACTACCCACCCACCCACCCAACCCACCCCCACCTCAGGCACCCATGACCGTATTAAGTTGTTCGAAAAAGTGCTGCAGGTTCTCTCTGGGAACCTCGACTACATTGCTGTCGAACTTTTCGCACATGAGCTTTGCCTGCACTATGGATGCTGCCTCGAGGAAGAAGCGACCGAAGCTGTTCTTTGTGACTTCACCGGCCCTTGAAGGGCAGTTGAAGCCGCATACGAGGTATGTGTCAGTGGCTGGGTTCTCCGCCATTAAGACGAGGGGAAGTGCCTTTGCATTTGCCCACTTGCCATTTTCACGGTGCATGTCGAACAAGAAGGTTGCAAGTTTGCAGAGAGCGAATGGCTTGGCAAAAATGTGTTCGGTCTTGTCCCCCTTTGCCGTTCCGTCTGCTCTCGCGAACCGTCGTCCTCCATTTGCACCCTCGTTGGTAGCATTGAGTTGTGCAGATCGAAAATTTTTCGTTTTTCTGAATTGTTCCTTTTCGACGAGTGAAACGGCGGTGTTGACAATCACTCGCTGCAGCTCCATGCTCAATCTCAGGCCGAGACCAACGCCGCTGTTTCCAAAAGACCCGCCGTTGACAATGCTGGCGAAATCTCCGCCCTCCTTCATGTTGAGTGCGTCATAAGCAGCGTTGAAGGCATCCCGAGATTTCTCCTCAGACCCATCGCCGTCGTTCTCAAGCAATGCTGTGATTGCGTGCGAAGTGTCTGAAGCACTTATCAGGGAGCGATAACCCGAAACCCGAACGAATCCCGAAAATGTCAGGTCATCGAGGCCAAAGTCACCGGCATGTTCCATGACGCGCTCCCTCAGGTTCGACTTGAGCTTGGGCGACATGAAGGCGTACTTTTGCTTGCTCTCCTCGAGGGGGAAACCCATCTTCGCTAGCAACTCCTTGAGCTTCTCCTGTCCGCGAGCTCTCCATACTCCGAGCTTACTGGCAATGTGATTGCTATAGAACATGGCCTCAAAGAGTGACCAGTGCCGAAGGAGCATAAATCGGAACTGGTGGTGGGGTGGTGGCGGGGGGGGTTGCGAAGCGATAAGAAAGCGATTAAGAGGGCAAATTAGAATTAGAAGTAGGCCGTAGCGCGAATGAGTGTAGGTTTATAGCTTGCATCTTCTTCTCGCTTTTGCTTTTCCCTCATTTTGTCCTTTTGTCCTCCCTAAGCTCACGGCTCACGGCTCACGGCTCACGGCTCACGGCTCACGGCTCACGGCTCACGGCTCACGGCTCACGGCTCACAGCTCACAGCTCACAGCTCACAACTCACCTCCTTCTCAAATATAATCCTACCGGCCTCGCTAGTCATGACCTCTGTCGACTCGTCATTGATGGCTTTCACCCCCCGCAGGACCTCATCTTCAGCAAATGCATTTTGGGGAAAGATGCGCTCCTGGTGTTCCCTGAGGTCGTTGGCCAGATATTGGTAGCCAAAACGGTCCAGTTTGTTGTTAACATAGCTATCCGTGACGCCAACGATGCTGAGCCACAAGAGGTCCGGCACGTCACCAAATCGAGACTGGGAACAAAGGGTGTAGGCCATCCAGGCAGAGGGGGAACCGTAGTGGGTACCGGCAGTATAATACTTGTTGATTCGTGCCTGGCGAGACTTCATGCGACTCTCCAAGGACATTGTCACCGCCGCATCGTTCTGTTCGTCATCGTTTTCTGACTCTGACCCTGCTTCACCATTATCTTCAGCGTCAGCATCAGCATCAGCGTCAGCGTCAGCATCAGCATCTGCATCCGCGTCTTCGGTATCGTCTTTTTCATTCAGACGTCTCTTCTTATGGGGGCTTGAGCCTTCCGCAGAAGTACCCACATCTGTCGTCTCTTCCTTGTTATCTACGTTCTTATCGTTTTCAGCATCCGACCCCCCCTCAAAGTTATCCTCTCCAGCGTCGTTGCCAGGGTTGCTCTTGTCGTTGTCGCCGTCGCTATCTTCCGCAGAATCATTGCCACCTTTGTCACTGCCACTGCCACTGCCACTGTCACTGTCGCTGTCGTTATCATCGCTATCACTATCGCTATCGCTACTAACATATGCAGCAGTGAGATTATCTCCATCTGACGGGATCATTCCCTCCTAGACGAGGAAAAAGTTAGAAGTGGAGTGAAGTGTGAGAAAAAGCCAAGCATGTTCATTTCATTCACTGCGCTCATCTCGCAAGTCTGAACCTCTTGCGCAACACGCAAGCGCTAGCACGAACGACACACACGATACATGAACAGCATCCATCCCATCCCCCTCTCACCTGGTAACCAGACATGTCATCCATGAAAACTACGACATCTTCCCTTCCAGCATATACGTTTTTTAAGTTGATTGGCCTCGAGCTGTCCAGCACAAAAACGGTCACTCGGTCAGACTCAGAATCGGACCGGGGAATAATTGGGTTGGAGGCAGTGCGGGAAAGGTCCATCGAGGCGCCAAAACCGAGGAGCATTATCGATGCTGCGTTGGTGCCTGATTCGGTTATGTCTCTCTGCATTTGTTTTGTTTTTGAGGGAGGCAAAGGAAGGTTAGTGGCGGCACAACACACAAACACACACACCGTCACCCAAAGTCAAGTCAGTCATTCTATGATTCATTCGTCTTACCTCCAAAGTCTTCCTCACATCACCATAATTTCTTACAGGACAAATTTTGTAGGGGATACCATCGCTCCTCAGCATGTACGCAAGAATACGACTCGCGCACATGGCGTCTGTAGCGGGAGGGACTAGAAGGAGGACTGGACTTATGGGAGTGTCGGGAGATACAGCACCACTGTGGAGGGAAATTGAGAGGAGGGTTAGCGGCGCTATTCAAGCATAACAAATAAAGACGGTCTACCTACTTGTTGCTGTTCTTAAGGATCGTCTTGTACGCCAGCGACCAGTGCTCTAGAGGCAAGAGCATACTTCAGGTGGGTGGGGGGGAACTTTTTTGTACGAAATATAGTACCGGCTTGTAGGTGGAGTGGGAAAAAAAACCCTCCCAGGCACTCTCTCAATATATACGAGCTGTGTGGGAGTGCTATAAGGTCGCAAAATGTTGGAATGATGGTTCTGGATTCTGCCCCAACAAATTGGTCTGTCGCCAAGTCCTGAATCTGTGAATCAGCTATCCCGGCGATGAAGTTCATCTTTCCTATTTTAACTCTGCTGTCGCCGGCTGCTGCGCTATTCAGCGCCCAAGCAGGAGAATTCGACCTCACTTTAAGGACTGCTGGGCATGGGCAAACTGAGGCCGCGACTGCCTCAAAATTGACGATAGTGACTACCGGAACCGATAGCGGGTATCTGACTGCCCGAGCCATCGATACTGGCGATGTACTATGGCGACATGACTTGGTCGGGGGACGGTACCAAGAAACAACAGTGGAAACACCAAGGTTCGCACATGTGGAGAGCTCAATATTTGCAATTACCTCATCTGGCAGCAGTTCTATTATTGACGAGCGTTCGGGAAGTCACATCCACAACGGAGTCGTAGGAAAAGACGGACAGGCGATAGTATACGCGTCGGAAGAGTCTAACACGGTGGTGTTTGCCAGGGGGAAGAACCTTAAGATAATTGACGGAGTTACCCTCTTGACGAAGTGCGATGATGTTGAATTATCAGATGATGTTATTGCGATCGGTATCACTCGAGGAGAGGGCGACAATTTTGTAGTGGCCACTTCTACTTCGGACGGCAAGACCGTAAAGGTTGTCAATGTGAACCGATTCAGTTGTGAAGTTGGAGAGGCTTCTCTCTTGAAGTCCGATAGGTAAGCAAATAAATATTGTTCTCTGCTCCCCCCCCCCTGCTACGAAAACGAGTGTTAACTTCCAACAACCCCGCCGCTAACAACGAACGAAACGAAAAACAGATTGATTTCGAAGAATCCCACAAAGTCTAGCTTGGTTTATGATGAAAATGACGACAGTTTAGCGTTATTCTCCCTCACAGACGATGATTCCCACCTCTTGTTGCACGCGAGGCTACCAGCCACTCAGTTTCGTCAGGTTGACGGCGTAAAGGCAAACAGGTGAGTCATCTCGCTGCCGAGTCAGTCGATGGCGACTTTTTGTTTTTTCCCCTCACCCTATTCTCACCCTCTGTTGAATTGAAACACCCCTCCTCAGCTTCAAGACCACCAGCAACGGAGTTGTCGTTGACGGAAGGTTTGTGGCAACGAGTGGCGAAATTTCCCAAGAGACTGAAGTCTTTTCGAGGAGCTCACTGCACACGTTTTCTCAATCAAGCACGGCCCACAACGAGCTGATTGTCGGTTCCTCTTCTTTCATCCTCACAGACATGAAGGACGCTGCCGAACGCATCACCAATGTATTCACTCCCAGCCCCAATATCGCGATCGTAACTACCTCTTCCCACAAAACATCGCTTTACAATCTCCTTTCCAAAAAAAAAGGTGAGCAAACTTATAGAGCGCGAGGATTTCTTGCGCACGCTGATTTTGATGCATTGATGTGGCAAAATCAAATTTCTCTTAAAAAACCCCAAATCTCCTACCTGGCTCTCTCTCTTGCACATGGAACAAACCAACCAACCAACCAAACCCAAACAAACAAACAACCACTAAAACCAACCAACCAACCAACCAACCAACAAAACCACACTGCAGAAATTTCTTCCGTCTGGACACACCATGAGTCTCTCAGCAGCACAAAATCAGTGCTCTTCTTCGATCCCCCCCCGACGAACTTATTTCATACCGGTGAAGGTGAACACACGCTCCCCACCTTTGCCGACCGCATCTCTCTGCAGCTAGGCGGCAACAATAATGCAAATGACGACTTTGATACGTTCGGATTTCGGAAGGTCGCCGTCATTCTGACTGGAAAAGGGCTGTACAGCATCGATATGAAGCCAACTTCAGACGCCCCCGAAGTCATCTTCGACCACATTCTTTCGGAGGGTTCAACAGGTCACAAAATATTCAAGTTAAACGCAAGAGAGGTGCTGCTGCTATCTTCCTTCGAGGTGAGCGGAGGCGAGAGGGTAATGGGGGAATTCATTGAGGTAAAAACCGGTAGGGTGGTTCGTTCGATCGAGACCGAGGTGGAAGGGGGCGTCGACAAGGTGTATAGTTTTGACGTCGGCTCCAGCACTGGCAACGTCATAGCATTCCACACCAAGAACGACAGAGTACAGGTCTTTAACGTCAATGATGAAGACGTCAAGAATTTTGTCGATTTTGCCAAGAGCGGCGAGGGGGTCTTCACCCACAGCGTCAAGTCCAGGGGGCTTGACAGTTTCATGGTCGACGTAGACCGCGAGGTTTCTCCCGGCGTGTTTCCGACCATCAACGTCGGAGCTGTTGCTTTTGATGAGAGCGAAAAGATTGTCTCGACGCACTATCCTGAGCGAGAAAAAATTGAGTCTCCTGCCACCATTCTCGGCGACGACAGCCTCCTGCTCAAATACTTAAATCCCAACATGATTGTTGTCATCACTGAAACGAAGGGCGAAGACCTGCACCTTATCGAGGAGGAGGGGTCAGATAGCTTTTATCGTCTCAAAAATAGTGTGAGTGGTGGTGGTGGAAAAACACCCCTTGGCGCCACCGAGGAGCCTTCCATCGAAAGCACCCAATACACGCCCTCTTCCTCAAATCCAGTCAGCTCACTTCTATTCGTGAACTTGATCGATTCGATCAGCGGGAGTTTGCTCCACCGTATTGCCCTGGCGGACGCTGTCAACCCCGCCCCGAAATTATCCCTTCCTGTGGTCATCTCAGAAAACTGGATCATCTACGCCTACTATAACACCAAAACGAAGCGCCAGGAGATTAGCGCACTGACTCTTTACGAGGGAATGGTCGAAAAGAACAGCATCACCCCGTTTAAGAGCATCGAGCAAGAAAAGAAATTTAGCAGTTTCACTGCCGCCAAACCCATTGTCCTGAAGAAGAGCTTCACCTATCCGAAGAATATCATTGGTCTGGGCGTCAGCAAGACTAGGGGAGGAATCGCCGGAAAAATGATCTTAATGGGCCTCACGAGCGGGCAAGTAGTGGGCATGGACAGGAGGATGCTCGATCCTCGTCGGCCGATTGCTTCTCCCAAGATGGAGGAAAAGATGGAAGGCCTGATGCAATATAACTCTGTCCTGCCTTTCATCGCTCAGACCGTTGTCAGCTATACGCAAGTAGTGGAAGGCGCCGTCAGGATGAGCTGCGCAGAAACTAATCTTGAGAGTACTAGGTAAGTGACTGAAGGGGGAGGAGAAATGGAGGGATGGGATGAACGCGCCGCGCCGGAGAGAGGAGTCAAGGACACACATAGTTAGTTCAGTTCACTTACCCCTAGAATCACTAGCCTTGTCCTCGCATGGGGCGGAGCAGATCTTTTTTTTACCAGGCTTACGCCTAGCGGGAGCTTCGACTTACTACCCACAACATTTAACAAGCCCGTCTTGATCCTCATCATGGTCGGCATAGCTGGATTGGTTTTCTTTGTCAAGAGGTTGGGCAAAAATAAGACCTTGAAGATGATGTGGGCATGACGATAAAACACAGAAATAAACGAAGAAGCGATAACACAAAAAGACCCCACCTTCTTGACAATTTTATTGCTAATGTGACCACACCTAAATTCTCAAAGGACGAAGATTAGTTCTGGAACGATACAAGCTCCCAGGAACCAAAACACTTGATCTTGCTGGGTATACTCTATTTTACATTATCGGCATATGGAAAACAATCACCGTTTGTCGAGTTGGAATCGTTTTTTTTGAAAAAATTCCAACGGAGACAGACAAGACAAGCAGAAAACCCATCATGTCACCGCAGTCACCGACAGCAGCGGCAACATAGTTTAGACCGACCCCTTTACTACCTCTCATTTTTCCTCTCATTCAAATCTCACCTCTTGAGGATCACCTTACTACTCAGATATCTTCGCACACTTACATCTTACTTCATCGAGTTTTAATCGTTGACAACTGATATAAAATCTGTTGTTTAGTTGTTTATATCCATCCTTCACATCACCAAAATGACAAATTTTTTAGGAAGCGACGACTTTTTTGCCGCTTTTGATAGCACTCCCAATGTAGGTGCTCAGAAAAATGCTCAACCTGCCCCCAACAAGCAGATGGTGAATGACAATGCCTTCTCTTCCTCCTCCCCTGATGGAAACAACAATAACAACAACCCCTTCCCACAGCAGCAACGGACGACGAAATCAGGCAAGCCTCGCACAAACTCGCTAATGTTATCTACCTCCTCAGAGCTATCGGAAAGTGGGTCGCCGAGAAAAAATCGAACGGGATCAAACCATCTCACATCAACGCAAATGATGGAGTCATCTAAATTCTCCTCTGACAATTCTGACGTGGAAGCGATTCTCGCCGGAGTCGCGTCGGGCAAGGAAGGGAGAAAAATTGCCGAAAGCGGAAGGGGAGTCGTCGAGGGGAAGTTGTTGGCAAGGTAAGTGAGTTGTGAGCCCTACCTTTATCTCTCTTGTCTTTCTTCAACTCCCAACAATAAATTGCTAAACAAGATTGTACGCTCTAGAGTTTCTGTTCGTTCTCTCATCGTGAAAGACTGGAAAAACCTCTATTTTTCTTTCAACCTAAATTCCGGGGATCTTGGCATATATCGGTCACAAAATGACATGAATCAGGGGAAAAATTTCAGCAAGAAGGTCATTCCGATCCATTACAACCACCGCTGCACACCCATAAAGTGCAAGGAGTACAGTAAAGGTGGCACACTTTGGACTTTCGGAATAGAGGAAGTTTTCGACTATGGACCTAGCCTTCGAATTAAGTTTGCAGCCGGGCATAGTGAGAAGGGGAGGATGGAGAATTTGAGAGAAAGGGTGGACGAGTTTATATCCAAAAAAAGGAAGGAGGTGAGATGAAAGATGGAGTTGAATATCTATTCTATTTGGACAAGAATTATACGACATCAGCACCAACTAACACAAATTCACTATTTATATCTCATACATATCTATATCTGATCAAATGAAATTGAGCGAAGAGGAGACTGGAATTGAATATGGGCGGCGGTCCCATAGGGGGGAGAGATGGAAGGCAGCAGCAGCAGTTTCACGGACAAG
>Ga0115556_1001692_pt1 | contig 15168 bp, 10 predicted proteins | sample COGITO_mtgs_1104_5_FD_87282 | JGI IMG/M metagenome (GOLD analysis project Ga0115556, IMG submission 87282) | Pelagic marine microbial communities from North Sea - COGITO_mtgs_110414 | ecosystem: Environmental > Aquatic > Marine > Epipelagic | place: Germany:Helgoland, sampling site Kabeltonne... | reverse complement strand
GGACGAGGAGGGGGCGCGGGGGGGCGAGCGGAACGGGGGGGGGGGGGGGGGGGGGGGGGGGGGGGGGGGGGGGGGTGTGGGGGGGTTTGAGCGGAACGGGGAATCGCGTGCGAATATTTTCTAACATAAGAACAACAGCCGAGCTTCGGTCCAAGCCTGCAACCGAGCATTTCACCTTCGCTGATGCCTAGCACGTCACCATCATTAGCACCAAGCACCTTGCCTTCTGCTGTTCCCACTACATCGCCATCGCTGTCTCCCTCGTCCAGTCCAACGATTTCCAACGCCCCTTCGGAGGTTCCCAGCAACCTTCCTAGCCTCCCCCCCAGCGTTGCTCCGACTAATGTCCCCTCGGCAGGAGATTGCACTGATGGCGTAAAGAATGGGTTTGAGACGGATGTCGATTGCGGTGGTCAAATGTGCCCTAGATGTCTCGAGGGGGAGGCCTGCTCTATCTACGGCGATTGCCAGAGTTTCGCATGCATAGATGGTGTATGTATCGATGCCCCAAGTGCCTCACCCTCACTGTTCCCGAGCGCGGCTCCAAGTTGGGCACCAACTCGCTTGCCGAGCAGTGTGCCTAGCGAGCTACCTAGTTTGTTACCATCCGAGGTACCAACCACAGTTCCGTCTTCCCACCCGTCGCGATCTCCTTCGGCTGCTCCGAGCACACCTCCTTCAAGAGTTCCTACCGTTGGACCCACTATATTCCCGAGCTCTGCGCCAAGCGAGGCAAGCTGTACGAATGGTGTTAAAGACGCGGCAGACGGGGAGAGTGACATTGACTGTGGCGGGGATTATTGCCCACAGTGCGAATTTGGCCAAGATTGTAATACAGGCTTAGACTGTATCTCATTAGCTTGCGACTCGGACGGAACATGTGCAGATTTCCCCTCAGCCGCGCCCTCATCACCGCCCACTGAGCTTCCTTCAGAGTCACCTAGCAGCATGCCGACAGTGGCCCCGAGTTTGTCACCCACTGGGGCGCCGAGCTTTGCGCCGTCTTTGCCACCTTCGAAGATGCCCAGTGCGGCACCCTCGAGCACCCCGTCGAAAGCTCCAAGCGGGTCCCCTACATTGGCTCCGTCGTCGCAACCGTCACTAGAACCGACAGAGGCACCAAGCGCGCTGCCATCATATTTTCCAAGCAACTTACCGAGTGCCGCCCCTAGCGGTGCTCCCTCGGCAGCTCCGTCGAGTGCACCCACGACTCACCTTCCCTCGGCTGCACCATCAACAAATCTACCCTCGGCTGCGCCTTCAGTCTCGCCCACTTCCATGACTTGCAACAACAGATACTGCAGCTATCACGGAATGTGCATCGAGAACCCTACCGATACGGGCACAAATGAAATTTGCCAGTGCTACCCTGGATATACTGGAGCGCAGTGCCAGTATATTGAGACTGTCGAGAAAGCCACAGATATAGCTGTCGACGTGTACTGGGGCATCAAAGGTATTGACAGGTCACTTATTACCGAAGATTTCAGCAGCGGGTCGCCGATCTACGACGAGAATTTCGACATCGGAGATCCTGGTGTTCAGATTTTTTTGAGAGATGTCTGCAAGAAATTCCGAGCAACAACGAATCTAAAGGTATTTGAGGATGGGAGTGATTGGTACTGCACCTTCGAGCTTCTTGACCGCTGGCTGAATGCTAGCGGCACCACCACTTTGCCAGTGCCTAAAGCGTCTCTGATCGCTAATTTGACTGATTTTTTCAAAAATGGTTTTGTCAGAGATGACAGTCTGCTAGGGAGGCCCGTGATACGTACCTACAAGCACAAAGATTATATTGGTATGGACCAAGTCACGGGGGATGTCAAATGGGTGCGGATAGGAGTTGATACGACCATCGATGAGGGTGTTCAGGCAACCCAAGCTGAACTTCTGCAGATCAATTGGGCCGAGTTTTTGAGAGAGCTGAATGACGAGGCGCCGGCAGCTTTAGGGAAGGGGGAGATGGCGAGCTTCTTGTGGGTGAGGGTCACGACTGAGCTCATGCTTATTCGCAGCACTATAACTGCCTGGGCTATCAGTAATATGAGCGCTTTCGTGGCCATCGTCTTGTTCACGAAAAGTTTGTACATAGCCACGATGACTACTTGCTGTATATTTTTCATCGTGCTGACCTTACTATGGTACATGGTCGTGGTGATGAACTGGAGTTTGGGGGCGATGGAAGCGTTGAGTATCACAATTTTTGTAGGCATGAGTTGTGATTATTGTTTACACATTGCCCACGCATTCATGCATAGCAAAGCCGAGAGTGCCCATCTGAAGGCGAGGGAAGCCTTGGCGATAATTGGGAATAGCGTCTTGGGAGCGGCCATCACCACTTTCGGCAGCTGTATCTTCTTGCTGTTGTGCACCATCGTCTTTTTTTATAAGATGGGCATCATCATCGCCATTAATACGATATGCAGCCTTTTTTTCGCGCTTGTATTCTTCCCTGCGCTGCTTACGTTGTTCGACAACGGTGGTAAGTTCGCCAAAAAAACTGCGAAGAGGGTAGCAGAAGGAGGGTTGGGTATGCGCTCTGCGATGGTATCTCCCAGAGAATTTGAAAGTGGCGGTGGTGAAGTGAGAGGAGAAAGAGGAGGAGGAGAAGGGGGAGGGGGAGGAGGAGGAGGAGGAGGAGGAGGAGGATTTGCCAGCGCCAACCCCGTGCAAAGTGTTCCTGCTCAAAACTCCCTGAGTAGTATGGGCTCGGCCGACGTCGGCAACGGGCAAGCTCTTTTCGAGATGGTTGATCTTAATAAGCATAGTTTGGCTGAGGCCAAGCCTGTAATTGAACCTGGGGTCAGTGTTTCCTCTCTTCCCAGCCAGACAAATTTCAAACAGGAAGAAGAAGGAGAAGAATTGCCCTGACTCTAGGGTTTAGTAAAAAAATGCAGTTTGAACTTGCTGATGCAAATCTTCATTTCAAGCGTTTTTGCTCTTAAACATTCTGTCAGCGCCAGGGAGGACGTGTCTTGCCTGCTTCATGTCCATCCTCTGAGGATCATTATTCGAAAGTTCACCCTCTTCCTTCTCTTCATATGCATTCTCTTGGTCCTCGTCGATTTCGGGTTCAGGAAAATCCATGTGATCCGCAAAGTTAGCACATATCAGTGTGTTGTGCAGAATCCCTTCATCTCCACCCCCCCTCCCGCCAAAAACATACATACGGCCTTCTGTCGAATCAAAAACGCTCGAAAAAAAGTCCCTCTGCCCCGGGATCATTGTCCAGTCACCATGCCAATCAAACTTGACCCGCGACCAAGTCATCGGTTTTTGTTTCAAATCCAGCACATCCATCTGATTGAAGATCCCTGCACTATTGGAGGTAATTACTACCACCTTTTGGGTGTCTCCCAGAGTATGAATGGCGTTTCCCGCACCTGGAGTGGGCTCAGGACCACAGACGACTTCGCACCTCCACTCTTTTTTTGTGAAATCATAAATCTCTATCTCACCCTTGGGGATGATACGCTGACTAACGCCATCGTAGCCCCCAAACAAGACCAACAAGTCGCCAACAGTCGTAATACAGTGGCTATCGCGACCGCGGGGCCAGTAGTCTCCTCCCGGATTTACTGTTTGGTGTGTTGAGGGGTAATTGAGTGAGCTGCAGCACTGTTTTTTGTGTTTTTTGAAAGCTCAACGCACATTTGACACAAAGCGCCCCCCCCCCAAATTGAGACAAAAATGGGACGGAAAAATTCCCTACAGTCATTGTACGTACTCACCGTATATCCAATCCAAATTGCCCTTCAGGAGCTCATTTACATCCAGAATCCACATATCATTTAGATAGGTATCGTTCTCTCCAAATCCCCCAAAGACAACTAACTTATTTTTGTAGCTGCACATGGCGTGGCCGTAACGTCCCTTCGGAGTAGGTTTCGACGCCATGGCATCACTTTTAGCACCATCTGCACCCTCAATTTTTATCCACTCCAGAGGTTCCACTCGGGTGTCAAGCGCAAACAGATCGTCGCTGCAGGTTGTCCCTTCAGTGCTCCCCCCAAACATAACTAGGACCTGTCCTACGCATTCAAACCTGACGTGAACCCGCTTTCCCGGAGTTCCCCCTATCTCCGCCGGAACTTCTGCCCAGTCGTACGTCCCCGAGTTGTAAAAGTGAAAGTCGGACCGGAATGTATCCTCATCAAAGCCGCCATACAGAAAGACAGCACCAGAGACTTCATCAAAGGCCATGCCGGCAGCCATTCGTGCCTACGTTTTTAATTTAAAAAAAAGGTGTTAGCAGATCCAGCAACAGGGGACGGGGGGAGTATTTTATCGCGGGGTTTGTTTCTTTTAGTTAAATAAATTTAATTGCGAGGGCCGTTCTCTTGACTCTTCACTTACTTCAGGAGCATTGAAAGGGATGCAGCTGAGCCCGATGTTGTAAATCTTTTCCTGCTCAATCGCCTTGGAACCCTGTATGCCACCAGTGGCAAAGGAGAAGATAGAGCCGACGGTGTTTGACAGCTTCGATACGACAGTTTCACTAGTACCCTCCTCCGCGTTGGTATCTCGAAGGTACTCTCTTGTCATCTCCTCCGCTGTCTTCGATTTGCCAAATACCGACTGGTAGAGAGCCAAGATAAACCAGACAGAGAGCATAACGACCAAGGACCAAAAACCGAAACCCATCACTGTCCCAGAGTGACTTAAGACAGATGAGGAAGTAGACTCCTCATCGTAACCGTCATCATCCCATTGGGTCATTATCGTATTTTAAATGTCACCAGAACAGAATGAATGGATCGAAAGCGATCGAACGAATTAGTTTTCTTGAAAGGCAAGGAAATTAGGATCAGTCTGGCAAATTTGAAACTTGAACTGAAAAAAAAAACCCAAATTTTACAAACAACATGTATTGCTCGTCACACTCAATTCCTCTTCCAATTCCTCTGTAATTTTACCATGGAAACGCTATCGCTGATTCCTCCGCCTTCTTTAATATCTATCTTTTTTTTAATAATCGTTCCCACCGTCTTCTACTTCAAAGGACAGCCCTCCTGGGGGTTGGCGGCACCCACGAAAGACCCCCTCTGGCGACGTGCACTCTCAATGTTCATCCTCCGGCGCTATATGTCCCTCTCGGGGTGGTCCTTCTCGCCGTGCCCCACTTCCCCTTCTGCCTCTAGGCTTGTCCTCGTCTTTCCCCAGACCTCCACCCTTGACAACATCATAGCCCCCCTCTACCTCTACAGCATGTGCTCCCATTCCGTCCGTAAAGGCCTATCCAAGAAAGAGAACTGGACGATTAACTTCCTTGGTGGGGATATCATCACCGTAGTCGATAGAGAGAAGAGCAGGGACCTCGTGGGCTCCCTTGCCAAGGATGTCAAGGGCAGGGACTTCTGTGTCATAATCTCGCCTGAGGGTACAAGGAAGAGAATTGAGAAGTGGAGGACTGGATACTACTACCTGGCGAAGGCGACTGGGGCCCACATCGGAATACTTAACATTGATCACAAAAACAAGACGGTCGGGATCGACAAGGTTATTGAACCCTTCCATACCGTAGAGAAGACCAACAGCTTTGTGCGGAGAGAGATGAGCAAGCAACACTTTTTGGTTCCCGAAAACTTTGCTTTCTCTCCCGTTCAACAAAAATTATATAAATGAAATCTGTAGATTCGATGGAAGTGGTAGATTTATTTACAGTGGATTCGGGTTCTTTTTTCATATTTGCAATTGTAACACAGAATTGGTCTTGTCCTTTCTTTAATTCATTTTCTCAACTTCACTATCACTAACAAATAATAGCTATATTGCTTTGGGGTCGACCCCCACTTCCCCAGCCACTTCCTTCTCGGCATTATAAATCTCCCACTCTCTATTTCTCTCCTCATTCACCCTTCGCGCCCTCTCCCAGTCCTCCTCACTCATTCCATCCATGACATATTGATACCTACTGCTGTTAATGCCAAATACATTGCTCAGTACCTCCCCCGCAAATTCTGCCCACCTGAGTCCTCTTCCCATAATTGCCACTCCTCTATGCCACAACTTTGTCCGAAACGAAAGCTTTTCCTCGTTCTCTCCCCCACCCTCCCAGAAATACTTTTTGGGTATGGGAAGAATTTTCCTCACAGTCCATTCCATTGGGTCCATCATCTCGTCGTCCATGTCAACCTCCTCGCACTGCATCTCCGGTAGGTTAGGATCGTCCAGCACAACATCATCCCCTGAATCTACGCTGGGGCTGTCATCATCTGCTGCTCCCTGTGGTGAATTTACCGTCGTAAGCTCAACATCATCAACCTTAATACTGTCATCAAGTACGGCACTCATCGTCAGATCAAAAGTACAATAGTGTGAGGAAAATTGACCAAAGCCTTCCTTTTATGTCGTAAGTATCCGTCAAACACCTTCCACAGAAAGGGAGCGTTCTTTTTTTCAATTTTGGATTTGGCCCTTGCTTTGGGTGAAAAGGTGTAGGCACGCTTCTTAAAACCTCCTTATGGTTCCAAAAAGTCAGGGGTCGCGATTTTCACGTAATATTAGAAAAAGAAGAGCGAAGTCAACTAAAAATAGAACGGCTGGGTGAGGTGCGACCACCATCGAAATCCAAGGCCTCATTTTCCGCTCATTTTATCTAACTTGCTGTCGCTCTACCGCAGTCTGCGAATATTTCTGACACTGACAATACACATACACAAAAAAGCTTCTCCATTGTCACCACGCTCTCCCGCAGCCATCGCTCTGGTTTTTGTTCCTTCTTGGCCCTTTTGTGTCCCTAAAGAATGTCCTCCAAATCAAAAATTTCCCTCCTCTCCTCCTCTGGTTCTGAATCGGATTCTGACTCCTCTTCAGCCTCATCAACCCCTTCTGACTCCAAAGTCACTAAGTTGACAGTGAACAAAAAGTATGCCAAGTCATACCAATCATCCAAGCGTGCCCAGAGTCTCCGTTCCGCTCGTTCCATGGGTTTTGGAACCGCAGGGGACGAAGACGAATCGGACGGGGACGAATCATCTTCGTCATCGTCTTCTGATGATGACGCTCATCTTCTTACTGATCAAGTGGACCTTAAAATTCTCAAAACAATCAACGCGATTAGGAGCAAGGATCCAAAGATATACGACAAGAGGGAGAATTTTTTTAACGAAGATGGTGTCTCCGAGAATGACGACGACTCGTCTACCCCCTCGACGAAGGAAAAATCAAAGAAAGACAGGAAGATGTACTACAAAGATGTGGTCCGACAGGAAGTCCTTGAAGACATGAAGAAGAATGGCGATCAATCCGATGACGATGAATACTCGTCGAGCGCGCACAATGGCAGGGGCGAAAGGGCGCTACCGACACACAGACTCGCTTACGATGACGAACAGAAAGCGATTCGCCAGGAATTTATCAATGGCGATGATTCTGATTCTGATCCTGATTCTGATGACGATTTACTCCTCAAAAAGAAATCCAAGACCTCGTCAACCGCAGACGACCAAATCACAAAATCAATACAAGAAGAGTACGATCGTCTCAACGATAAACAGAAACAACAAACCCAGACAACTGTCGATCCAAGGGGGGAAATTCAAGATCCTGACGCCTTCCTACGCGATTTTATGAAGGATAGGAAATGGGTCGACGTCGACGGTAAAGAGTTCGGTGGAGAGTTCTCGTCTGAGGACGACGGCGACGACGACGAAAAGGGCACCAAAGACGGACACCCCGGGTACGAGTCAGACGAGGAGGAGCTTGAGCGGGCTGATCGATTTGAGAGTAAATACAACTTCCGTTTTGAGGAGGAAGGATCTGGTGCCATAGTGTCATACGCTCGTGGCACAGGATCGTCTTCAGCGGCCGGCGGCCCGGACGCGTCCCTGCGTCGTCCTGATGAGCGTCGTAAGCTCCAAAGGGAAAAAAGAAGGGAGAAGAAAAAGTTGGACCGATTGAGGAAAGAGGAGGAACTCAAACGTCTCAAGAATGAAAAGAGGGAGGAACTCAGGGAGCAAATGCGGATGGTCCAGGAGATTGCTGGCGGGAGTGCTGGTCAAGAAGACTTCGGCGGATACGACGGCGAATACGACGGCGAATACTACGAGGAACAAAGCTCCAAGAAGGAGAAGAGCTCAAAGAAGGTAAAAAGCTCCAAGGCCTCCTCCTCCAAATTAGGGTTCGACGAGGCAACGATGAAACGTCTCCTGGAGTCAGATTTCGATCCGGACGAGTTTGACTCCGCGATGCACTCGGCCTACGGGGAAGATTACTACGAGGCCGACGAAGACGACCAGCAGCTCAAACCCCAAGATATCATTGGGGACGAACTTGACGACACGGGATATCAGTATGATCAGCAGAACGAGGAGGAACAAGATTACGATGGCGATGATTATGACGATGGCAAAGACGGCACTGTCGGCAACGACGACGACGAAAACGACGACAACGACGACGGTGAAGACGGCGAAGAAAAAAATCTTCGCTTGTCCGAAATCAATCGCAAGACAAACGAAATCCTCGACTCCCTTTACTCCCTCGACTACGAGGACATGATCGGGGATCTTCCCACCCGTTTCAAGTACCGCAAGGTCGAGGCAAACGACTACGGTCTATCTGCCCGCGAGATCTTACTTGCCAAAGACTCCGACCTCAGCGGATATGTCAGCCTGAAGAAAATGGTGCCGTACAGGGAACGAGAAGAGTTCAAGGTCGGGGGGAACAAGAGAAGGAAGTTCAGGGAGATGCTCAAGAAACAGGAGAAGGAACTCATCGAGGAAAATGGAGGCGGAATCTCTAAGGAGTCCGTCAATGAGCAACAAGAGGAGGTGGCACAGGAACCCAAGAAGAAGAAGAGGAGGCAGAAAAAGAAGCCCAAGGGGGAGAAGGAGGGCGAGGGGGAGAAAGAAGCTGGCGTGTTAGAAGATGGCGTTTCAAGAGCCAACATCCCAAAAGCCGACGTCCCGAAAGTTGACGTCTCAAAAGCTAAAACCGCAGAGGCTGAAGGAGTCCCACAAGACCATGATCTTGGCGCCGTCGCCGCAGATACGGAGACGGAAACCGTCAAGAAAAAGAGGAAGAAGAAGGGAGTCAAGAAATCAAAGGAGGAGAAGGCACTCATCGCTCTTCAGGCATCCCAGCAGCAGCAGCAACAAGACCAGCCCAAAGAAACGACCACACCGACCACCACTTTGCAGAAAAATGGCGGAGAGAACGACGGTAACGACGACGAGAAGAATAGAAAAAAGAGGGAGAAGAAGAGGAAGCGGAAGGCCAAGGGCATTGGAGAGATTGAGGCCAAGACGGGTCTCAGCAAGGAAAGACTCGCTGCATTTGGCCTGTGAGGGGACGAAGAAGCAAAAGGATGAAAAAGCACCTAGAAAAAGTAAAGCGAAATTAACGAAGGCCCACGTCTTTGTATCTAGCAGAAGTTTCTTCGTTTTTGTTAGCACAATAGGTATTTCACACTTTCACAAAGCATTTTTTTCACCACCACGCGCTCCATCCGGCAAAGAGAACAGCGAGGTGCTCGACATTAGTCGCCGCTTTTATGAGTTTGTCAACCTGCTCCTCAACTCCAAGGCTGACCTTCCCACCAAAGTCGAACCCTGTGAGCTTCTCCTCAATTCTATTTTTTACTTCGATGGCCTTGCTGTTGAGCTGGACCTCCTCAGCCGCCCCAGTCTCCTCTTCTCCAGACTCCGTATCCCCCCCTCCTCCTAGGCTAAACAGGCTGACTAGGCTCATCGCACTCCCTCTTCTGTCCTTCTTCTTTTTCGCGCTCAACCTCCTGGCCACTTTTTTGTCTTCGTTGGTGCTACTTCTCTTCTCTTCTTCCTCAGACCCGGCCTTAACGACTTGAATGACGTCGTCATCTTCATCGTCATCGTCGTCATCATCGTCGTCATCATCATCGTCATCGTCGTCGCCACCTTCTCCACCCCTTTCTCCGTCCCCCCCTTCGAACTCAACATTGTTCTCTGCCAAGAGCCTCCAGCTGATGAGGGGATCGTGCACAAACGCCTCGAGCATCGCTGTTAGGCTGTCCCTATTGTCCCGAAGAATTCTCATGACGACCTCACAGTCACTTCTGTAGCTCCCCTCGATCCCGGTCACTTCCATAGCCTTAACCATCATCCGCGTAAGCCTGAAGGGGACGCTCTCCGGAAATTTGTTCCTGGTCTGGCAGACCTCCCAACAGTCTCCAAAGTCGATGTGGACGACCTTACCGCTCCGTCTGTCGATCATCAAGTTATTGGGGTGCCTATCTCCGAGCCCCAAGATGTAGCCTGCTATGCTGGTGATGGCAACACTCCTGGTGTAGTTGGTTCTCCTGCTGAGCCAAACCTCGCTGTTCTGGCTTCTCAAAAACTGCATTTTGGCAAGATCGTCACCCTTAGTCTTGCTCCTAGCCATCTCGAAGATTTCCACCTTGTTTAGAAGGGGCAAACTATCGTAATTTGGTGCAGCGCTCTGAATAAGTTTGTGCTCGCAGTTGAGTCTTATGTTCCGGGGTTCTCTGTACTGCTTCACCAGCGAGTGTAAAGTATCGCACTCAGGCACCCAACCGATGACCCCGCTATTGTTGCTCAGCGGCATGACGGCATACCTTTGTATGCTCATGATAGAGTTCTTTGCGCTCCTCCTATCCTGCGCCAAAAGGGCATTGATGAGCTTGAAAAGTTGCATAACCCTTTCGTCTTGTCTCAGGTCCTCGTGGCCCTTGAGCAAAAACGGGTGGTCAACTCCGTCACTTCCCACGATAGTCATCTTCCGTGGCCTCTGTTTGCTCACGATGACGTCCATATTCGGGGCAAAGCTGCTGATCCGAATAATCTCCGTGTGTGCTTTATACGTCCCTGGGACGGCAAGCTGCAAGTTTGACGCCTTAAGGAGGCGAGGGCTGACGTGCTGAAGCTCAATCTTGTCCAGGTTGCTCAGCTGCTTGGTGATCTTTTTAAAGATGAAGTAATACAAGTTCCAGGCCTGATGTAGGTCCCCAAGTCGCTTATCTTTCTTGTAGCTATTCAGCCACTCACTTGCCTCCATGATGTCCCTCCCATAGCAATGTTGGAAGGCGACGCTCCTCACCGTCTTGTTTTCCCCATTGTTTCCGCTCTTCACGATATTGGCTTCGTCCACCTGCTTGTGAAGCTGATCCAAAATCTGCATCATCCCATCGATATCATTCTCTCCAAAGAATAGTCGACTAGCCTCCTCTAATCCTTCATGCCAGGCCTCGTGCCAAGTGATGGCCAGCCTGATGATCTCTTGAGAGACCAGGTTGGCCTCATCTACCAAGCTCCCGTTGTGCACTCGCATACTCTTAATAATTTCATTGGCCGCTTTCTCCCTATTTTTACTACTTGTCTTCGACACGACTGTCACGGGATAGATAAGGGCCTGAGGGTGCTGCTTCCCCACCCTCGCGAGAAGTTCCTTCAGCAATTTGTTCACTTTTGGAAACTTGGTGTGGATCCTGGCAATGAGCTGGGGAATCACGAACAACCAGGTGTCAACACTCAAGCTATTAAGTCCCCGTTCCATCTCCGCATTCAGATCTTCACGCTCCCCGTTATTGAACCAGACAGTTAGGAGACGAAGGGTGTCCTGCAACTTGTCTGCGATAGGGCGAGTCTGTCCAAGATTTAAACTCCGGAAGAAACCCTTTGCCGCGTCCACCACAAAGATGCTATTCGCCTCCTTGTTTCCGTTATCTTCACCAATACCACTACTGCTTCCTTCACCTCCCCCTTCCCCGCTCCCTTCCCCTCCACCCCCTCCCCCAACTCCGCTAATCTTATTCTCGTTGAGAATCATGTTCTGGTTCATCATCTGATAATTCATCAGCGCCCAACTGTGCCAGGCCTTGTAGTAATTTGGTCGAATTTCAGCAGCATCCCTCTGCAGCTTGATGATCTCCTTGAAATCGACCTGTGTCTTCTTCTCCTGAGCCATCAACAACTTCCACTTCCCCACCTTGAGCATACACCTTCCCAAGAGCTTTCTGTTGTTGCTCTGCAAACTATTGGTAAGCCGGAAGCTCGCGCTTGCCGTACTGCTGCACCTGCTCTGACGTTGGCGATTGGCCAAGCTGCTTTCATACTTGCTCCTCAAATCATCGCAATAATGTTGCAAGCCAGCCAAGGCGTCTTTTTTGTGGCCGCAAGCCCACATGTATTTGAAAATACTATACATGACACGAGGGTTTGCGCCGGCAATTTTGCTGCTCATGTGGACATTGCTGCTGGTCGAGCTATTTCCACTGGTAAACATGGCTGATGAGCTGGCCGGCGCACCGCTCAACCCAGTGCTGACGAACTTTTTGAGCTTTTGGAGGGGCGAGTACATAGGGTTCATGCCCATAATTGACGTTCGGTCGATGAGATCCTCTTCCTCCTCATCTTCGCTATTCAACTCGACTTCCCCCGCGCTGAAGCTCCCCAAGCTGCTGGTAATTGAGCGCAAAAAGTGAGGGTCATATTTCTCAAGAATTCCTTGGGCCCCGAGGCGCTTCAGTGCGCTGTGGCAAAGACTAAGTTTCCCACTTCTTCTGCAAAGCTTCTCGTACTTTAGCCACGCATCAAGATCCTCCTCAGGCTTCAGTACCAAACTGCGTAGCGTCAGTATTTGCCTCCACAGTTCAGCATCAGGAGGCACCCACTCCAGCCTCTTGTCCCACTTGTTCCTTAATCCCTCTAATGAATTTTTTATCTCGGTTTGTTGCATCCCTATATCCCCACTGGCAGCCGCCAAATTGGTGGCAAGCTTCTTGTGTTGAATGATCTCTTCCAATTCGCTGAGATGCTGTACAGTGACCATGCAGCGGTGCGCCCTGCTGTAACTGAAGTCCCCCAGCATGGAAGACAGTACAGGAACGATGTTTTCTCTCGCCTTGTCTATGTGGTCCTGCGCCTTGTCGAAGTTACCTTCCCGCAATGCGAGGACTGTATCGAAGAAAGCCGTCACATCATCCGGTTCAGCGTTACTCTCGTCAGAATTCACTCGCCCGCTGCTCATGTAGCGCTCCAGGCTGCTCCAGTCGCCCATCACCCACGAGGCCTTGGCGCCGAGGGTCTCAATATCGCTGGCCCAATTTTCGTACTTATCTTCTTCGCTAGAAGTGTTGTTGTTTTCCTCACTTCCATTGCTGTTATTGTTACTATTTTTCCTGTTTGCAATGGTGGCAGTACCACTTCCTTCGACCCGCCCGCTACCTTTTTCGTCACTCCGGAACTCTTTGAGCTCGTCAAGCAATTTTTTTGCTTGTTTGCTGACCTTCTCGTGGTCGTCTAACGCAGACAGGCACCTCATCTCCCCAAGTTTGTTCTCGAAAAGATCGTGCCTCAGCTTTGCTTTTTCAGATGACGACATGTCTTTCGCTGAAAAAGTAAGTTTCGTATCAATTTCTCCGTGCTGCTGTTGGTACAGGCTCAGCGCTTCGTCCCACTGGCCCAACTTCTCTTGCCAGCTCGGTACCACCTGAATATCGCCATGGTGCTTCGCAATATTGTTCAGGATTCCTTTGGCTGCCGCATCCAAACCAAGCTGATTATTCACAGCGATGAGCGCCTCGATGCAAGTGCTATTTGGCCGCATCGCGAACTCCACCTCTTTGCAACGCAAACACTTGGCTAGAGCGTGCGCCTTTCTACTTTGCTCTCCCATCTTGACGATATCCATCGGAATCTTCTTGTCATGAAGCTCGACAAACTCAATAAGATTGAGCAAATCCTGCAGGATCTCCTGCGGCATATTTGGAGCTTCGATTGCGTTGCCCATTGCCTCGACAAGTTTGCTCGCGTTTTCAGAAATTTTGAATATGTCGACTTCACCGGGATTTAGGTGAACCCAAACGGACATGAACGACGCATTGATCAGCTCATGAGCAAGAGGTTGGTAGACCTGGGCTAAATTTTTGCAGGCGTAGAGAATGGGGGAGGGCGACTGTCGGAGGAGCTCCAGGGAAAAACGCCTCATCCACTCGATCCAGTCCCCGGGGGTAGTCCGGCCGGTCACATCCCAGGCAGCCTTTAAATCACTGATCCCATTGACATCAATGATTCGGTCCTTGCGCAGCTGCTTGTTTTTGATTCCCATCAGCACGCCCTGGTGGATGCTCCCGCTCTTCCCCATGCTAGTTTTGCCGTTGAATCCTAGCGTTGTCCTCTTCCTACCCTTCACTTTGCCGAGCTTCGAGAGATCTTTTCTGCCGTCCTCCTCCTCGTCAAAAGTCGGCTCTGTGTAGACCGTTTCATTCTTTAGGGCTTTCATCACCAAACTGTGATACTCATAGTCCAGCTCGCTTGTGCTATTGTTCTGGTGCATCTTCTGATGGAGCGCCGTTCTGACCGGAAGAACGTGGGGAATAAATTTTTTCCCGAGCCTACAGACCATACAGCACAGACACTTCATGGCAGTCGATTGTAAGTCACCGTCATCTGAGCGCGACAAAACACGCACGAGCACGTGAATGATCCGGGATGCAAAGAGCTCCATGTAGGATGACTTCGTGATTTGCATGAGGACGACTAGGCATTTTCGTCGAATTTTCATCTCCACATCGTCTGATTTCTCAAGGATTCTAATTAAAACAGGCACGACGTCTCGGAGAAACTCCCCTAACGCCTCGCCGTTGATCTGGGCAAGTGTATCCAAAACAATCATCAGACGTGATGTCAGCTCAAAGTGTTCCTTTAACACTGAAAGGATGGGAGGTAAGAGGGAGGGAAGCAAGCCATTGAAAACTTGGTCAGGAGTAGCGGCTTGGATGGATTTTATTACGGACAATACTTCCTCAAGGGATTCATTATCATCCGTCCTGTTCACATTTTGGAACCAAAAATTATCCAAAAACTCAACTATGCCAGTTAAGTGGGGCTGGATTTGCTCCTGCTCGGATTCAATTAGGTGTCTCAAAAGCTCAAACAACTCGATTCTGAGCTCCCCGCTGTTCGAATCGTCACAGTCCTTAATTCCAACGATGCAACAGCCCACCAATTCAGGAAGGAGAGGAAGCGAGTTGGCGGGAAGGCAGTCAATCACGTGAGAAGCGATGTGGACCGTGGCGATATGATGAGAACCGAGCATCGGGTCTCGCAAAATGTTTACCAGCGCATTAATCGTAACCGCTGGGTAGTACTGCTGGAGGGTCAAGGGAGATGCGAGAGGATTGTTCGGTGTGCCAATCCGAATGTAATTGTTGTTGTTGTTGTTGTTGTT
>Ga0115556_1001689_pt1 | contig 15176 bp, 7 predicted proteins | sample COGITO_mtgs_1104_5_FD_87282 | JGI IMG/M metagenome (GOLD analysis project Ga0115556, IMG submission 87282) | Pelagic marine microbial communities from North Sea - COGITO_mtgs_110414 | ecosystem: Environmental > Aquatic > Marine > Epipelagic | place: Germany:Helgoland, sampling site Kabeltonne... | reverse complement strand
CGTGTTCTTTCAATGGGGGAACTGTCGTTTTTAGGGGAATTTTTAGCCTCGAAAAGAGAAAAAAGAGGAAATAACTTGTCACGCTCGGGGACGAAAGCGCTTTGAAACAACTGCGCAAAGAAGAACTAATCTTTAAAGTATTTTCATCTGTCGTCTAAAATGGTTGTTTCTCTAAATCTCTAAACGTGTTGGAACACTTTGTCGTCTTTTTTATCGCCGCTTTCTTAGTTTGCAGACGACTCCCAGCAACCGTGGAAAGTATACGGAACGTGATAGCTCGATTCCGCTCGGTAGACTTCGTCCATGGTTTCGGCGTCGAGAACGACCACGTCGCTGGCGTGACGATTGGCGGCGTATTCGATGAAGACTAAATACCCGTCGTCTTCTTTTTGCGCGTTTTTCTTAGGGACAAACGCAACTTCGGCTGGGAAGTATCCAGGTTTGGATCGGTATTCGAGGTGGTTTTCGTTCGCCCCTAAAGTCGTCGCTACTTTTTGGACTGTATCGAAATAACCGCCGCCGCTTTCACCGAAACATAAGGTGTAGATAAACGCAGGCATCGATTTCGTTTTCGCGGCAGTTTGCGTCCACTTCGTAGATAAAATCGGAAATTCCATCGGTTTAGCACCGTCGCCGCCAATTTTCGTTTGCGATAAAACTTTCTTCTCTTTGACCGATAAACACACGTCGTACAAGTGATTATACTGTTTCGACGTCCACACGGAATTGTACATGTCCGCAAAATTCTTCTCCAGATCCTCTCGATCGCCTTCTAACTTGCACACCAACGCGTGAATGTTCCCTTGCTCGTCTTCATAAGCCCCGGCATTGTGGTAGGAACTGAAGTTTTCAACGTCCACCTCCATCGCGACGGTTAAATCCGATTTGCGCATGACAACGATTCGTGTCTTGGCGTTTGAATCGTAAGAAAACGAATGACCAAAACTCTCCACGCCAATTAACGCTGGCATAATTTCCCCAACCGTCGCTTTCCACGGAACGACGACAAAAACGACATAATTTTCCGTATCGCACGCATCGTGTAAGAGGAAAAAACCGAGCGGGTCCGGTAAAGGCACGTTGGTGGTTTTCAAAACCTCCCCACTCGGCGAGATTTTCGCAAACCTGTGCCCCAACGCCGGTGGCTTTGCTAGACCCCACGCGTACATGTACCCATCGTTCGCGTCTATTTTCGAATGTGCGGCAAAACCCATCGGAAAGCCACTCAAATCGCCCGTAAATTTCCCTGAATACTCGCCTTTCGTCTTTAACGTCTTCTTATCAATCTCAATCGGTGGTCCGCCTTCGCACAAGGCTAATAAACTCCCGTTGAAAACAACTGGACTCGTATTTCCTGGATTCGTTGGAAACTTTCCTAAATTGTCCATGATGTCCGTCGCTTGCGTCCACGCGCCTCTCGCCCCGACGATATCGGCGTCGCCTTTCGCCGCTCGCGTCTCTTGCGCTTTATACCGTTCCGTTTCCACCATCGCCGAACGCATCGTCACTTCTCCGTTCTCTTTCCCAAACCTAATTTCGTGCATGCACCCGTCGCCGTCGAACCAGTGCGCGTATTTCTTCGATCCTAATCGACATCTCCCCGGCCCGAGTCGGTATAACGTGCCTCCTTTCACTTCTTCCGGGACAGCCCCGAAAACAGTTTCACATTGGACGGGATGCGCAGAGTTTTCGATCGGTTCTAATCCACCTCTCCACGGATACTCGCTTATTGCCCGTTCAATCGATAACGGTGGTTTGTTTTTCCCCGCAGACGGGAGAGGGACCGAGATATCGTGCGGTGGCGAGAGAAGTTGTTTTCGTCGTTCGGGTGACGACGTCGTCGGTGACGACGACGCGAAGACGTTTTGGCGATGATGTCTTGAACGCGTAAAGCGACGAAGAAGCGATGATGATGACGATGGTTCAGATGAGGAGGCCGAGAGCGACGAATATCGTCTGTCGTATTTAATCATCATCGAGGAGTGTGACGACGTAAACGACGACGTTGCTTTCAGCGAAGTCATCATTTCAAAAGTGTAGCAGGTATGACGACTGTAAAAGAAGTGAAGATTTTCGTCGTTGTGTCGAATAAAAAAATGTTAATATGTGATCTCGTGATGATACTCTCTCTCTCTCTCTGTTCATCAGTATGTGTATTAGTAGTACTGAGGTTGCGGCGCGTACCCGTTTTGGTCACCCATGCCACCACCACCACCGTACTGGTCTGCACCACCCATACCGCCGTATTGATCGCCGCCGCCCATCGGCGGCGCCGGCAACGCCGCCGGCATCAGTTGCGCGTACAGATTTTGTTGCATCTGCTCCTTCTCTTTGTTCAACTCTTCCTGTTTGCTCTCGTTTTGTTTGTCGATTTTATCTTGGACTAATTCGTCGACTTTGGTGGAATATTCTCGAACGACTTGGATCATGTACGGCATGACGTATTCGGAGAGACCGTTCATCCAAGCTTTTTCGAGGACGTAATCCGGCTTGAGTAAATCGTAACACGTGCATATGCACGCGGCGAAGCACTCTTTTTTACCTTCTTCGATGAAGAATTCGAGGAGTTCCTCCGCGATGTCGCGTTCGCCGGACTTGGCGGCGCATTCCATGGCGTCTTTGAACAAGTTATCTCGTTTGGACAACGCGACGGATTGCCGCCATCGCTTGTTGCGTTGGTAAATGTGACTGGCGATTCTGCGGAATTCAATCAACTCGTGCTTTTCGCAAGAGACGGCTAAGGAAATCTGGTCGCAGTTATCGTACGTGTCGATGGACGTTCTCAAAGTCTCAAAGTCTTCTTCTTCGATGGCGAGCTCGTTAATGGCGTCGTTGACGGCGGCTAAATTCGCTGGTTGAACCGCGACTAAATATGGTTTCACCAGCGCTAACGCTTCGAGTTTGCGCATCAAAGCGACGACTCGAGCGTGGTCAACTCTAGATTGTAAAACGACGAGGAGGTCGTTCAACTCTTTCGGATGGTCGGAGAGGTAGAACTTGATCGCTTTGTAGTAAACGTCCACGTTGGAAAGTTTGGCGCACACGTCTTTGAAGCGGATGTGTTCCCAGGCGTCTGGGTGTTTCATCATGACTTCGGCGGCGTTGTCGTATTCGTCGTATTGGACAAACAAGAAACAGAGCTCGTCCCAAGCGTGAACGTCCTCGCAAACGCGGATGAGTTTCGGAATGTTGATGCGCTGCGAAAATAACTTCAAGTGCTCGTGTAATTTGTCTCGCTTGTGATATGCGTACAAAATACCGAGTTCGGTGAAGATGCCCATGTGCGCGCGATCGAGACCGATGCCGGCTTCCATCAACTGAATGAGCTCCTCAAAGTTCCCGCGTTGTTGGTAAAAGTCCGAAAGTGCTTCTAATTCGTCCGCTTGGAGAATGATGTTCAAGCCGCACAACTGCGCGAGCCTGAACTCTTCCTCTTCTACGCACGCAAAGCAAACTTCTTTCCACGTCTTGGGCGTGTTCGCTTTTCGCGCGGCTTCCACTGCGGCTTGGAATTGGCGCAAGCGAACTAAAGTAGAAGCTAACGCACCCCAGTTAGATAATGACGTGTATAATACCTTGGCAGCTTCCAACAAGTTTTCTTCGAAACACCGGTCGCCGACGGTTTGTAAATTCGCCGCGTTTGGTTTGGAAAGAAAATCTTCCAACGCGGAGAGTTCATCCGTTCGAGCGTACGCGTACACGATTTCCGTGTCTACTTTCGGATCTTTCAAACTCTTTCGCACCATCAACAAATACGGCACCATGGCTTCGTACTCGTCGAATTTCCTCGCAGCTTCGACGACATCATCGAAAGTGGTAATGTCTTTCGCCTTGATTAACGAAATAATCGCCGCCTTGACGCCTTCTTTACCGCCTTGCAACAGTTGCGCTTTACCGAGCTGGCACCACACCTCTGGCGTATCCACGCGCTCGGCGTATTCCATTGCTCTCTCGATGTCTTCGATAGACTCGATCAAAATGTTCATCGCGTCCACGTGTAAGTTAAACTTTTTGTAAATCGCCAGCGCTTCTTCGTACAACTCGTTCCCAGCAGCAATTTCGCCAACTTCCGGGCCGTTGAAATCGTCCAATCGGTTTACGTATTCCATCACTCTCGTCTTGTCCGCTTTGATGGCGGTCAAAATCAACAAGTTTTGCAAGTTTGGATTGTTTGAAAACGCGGAGGTTTGCAAAACAATCTTCTCTAACAGCTCGATTAACTCTTCTGGCATTTCCGCCGTCATGAACGCCTTGACCGTCACGGAAACTTCCTCTGGGTTCTTCGATTCCGGCAACGCAGTAGAGACGACTTGGTCGATCAATTGGCGTCTGTATTGGTTTTCGTCCGTCAAGACTTTCTCCCATAACTCTGGTTCCATTCTCGAAACCACGTATCGCGCTTGCACTTTGAACATGGAATTTACGTTCGTGCATTTGACGAGTTCGTCGTCGCAGTTCCCTAACCTATACGCCACACACGCCAAGTTTGGATCGCGTCGTTCGCAATATTTACCGACAACCGCGTGTTGATAAAATTTGTTCGTCATCAAAAAGTGTTCCGGGTTGTTGTTGGAATCGACGAGCATTTTACCGAGCGCGTTGTGTACTTCCGGATCTTGCGAACCTTCGTTCACCAAGTGCTCCAAAAACTCCGAGAGCATTTTTAAACGGTTTCTCTTTTCGACTTCTTCGACGAGCGGGCCAACCGGTAACAACGAACGCACAGACAAGATCAAGTTCTTGATGAACTCTTCGCTGCACTCTAAATCGATCAACGTGCCGACAACTTTCGGCGCGTTCTTCGGATTAACTTTCTGAACGTACCCTTCGATATACCTCAACATGTTGCTGTTGTATAAGAAGGTGGTCAAATCGGAAATAAACTCGAATCGGTCGCACACGTTGATCAACGGTCTCGCGTCCGGTAATTTCGCCTCCATCAAAAACAGTTTTACGCGTTCCGGGTCGTAAAAGTTACTCTCTCTCGTGACCCGTTCGACTTCCTTAATTTGCTGAACCTTCGACGCGGCTTCGATGTATCTAAAGTGAACCTCTTTGTTCTCCGAGGTTGGTAATAACGCGCCCAAGTAAAAGAACAACCCCTCGTTCGAGTCGCGTTCTTGAAACAACGACATAATCTCTTGAACGCCGAGTTGTTCGGTGTACTCTTTGGCAATGGTCACCGCAACTTGTAAGTTTTGTTTCAGGTTGGCATTCAAAAGCTCTTTCAAGCACTCTAACGCCCATTCCTTCGATAAGGTACCGAAAAATTCCACCAACGCGTTCGGTTCAATCGCGTGCGTCGCAGAAACACACCGTTTCAAATCGCTCAATTCCGTGTAGTGTTGTAAGGCGCGTCCGTACAAACCGGCCTTTTCGCACAATTGTGCGATTCTCGGGCGATCGTAATGGGATAATTTACCTTGCGCTAAAATCGCATCGGCGACGTTCGGGTACGTGACCAAGTTGATTTCCAAAACCTTCGTTTGTAACGCCGCTTGCTCTTCGTTATCATCCTTCAAGATGTCAAGCAACAACGACGTCGCCTCGCGAATCATGTTGCGTTGTAAGAACAAATCCGCCACGCCCTGCATATCAAGCGGCGGTGGCGTCATTTTCGAGCATCTTTGTGCTAAAGAAACCGCAGAAGGCGGGTCCGACATCATCAAACTTTGCAACATGTGCATGTAGTTTGGCGTGTAGTTCACGCGTTCGCAGTAAGCCGTGAGCGTCTCGAAATCACCTCTTTTCGCCAACTCCGCGCACACTTTCGGATTGGATTGTGCCTTTGAGTATAGCTTCAAAGCCATGTCACTGTCGACTGGAGAGATGACATCGCCCAACTCTTCGCTCGCCTCCAACTTATCCTCCGCGAACCACTGGTCGATGAGTTGTTTCTTATTCTGTCTCAATACCAACTTCGTCAACTCCACCGATTCAATTTTGTTCAACTTGCCCATTTGCAAACAAGCGCCGAAATATTGCAACGCTGGAGGAGATGAACCCGGTTGTTGCGGCGCTTGCTGAAACTTTTGAATGGTGTTCATCGTTCTCAAGGACCCGTATTTCGCAGCTAACTCGGCGGCGCCTTTGAAATCGCCAGAGTTGAACAATGCGTCAAATCTCGGCGTAATCAATGCCTCTGCGCCAGGTAACGACGCCCTTCCAGCGATCGATAGCGCTAATTCCATGTTATTCAACTGCTGAGATACAAACGGCACCACCGCGCTCTCGTTAATGGTCGCCAAAATGACTTGCCCTCTTCTGTTGACGCAATAAATGCCCCCGGTCTTTTCCGAAATACACGCGATAAACACCGGATCATTCGAAATCTTATTCCTATACACCGCGGCCCCAGTCTCGATGTCGTTCACGAACAACAAACCGGCTTTCGTGACGGCGTAAATCAACCCGTATTTTTTCGAGATTTGCATGCTCACCGGGAAATCGTCCGCAAACTCCGGCGGGAAAAACAATTCCGTCTGACACTTTTGAAACGCGTTCGTGTTTCCCGGTTGCATCCCGAGCTCGATGATATGCATCTTCGCCTGCACGCTCCCGTCCCCTGGATTGACCGTCTTTTGAGCGAACGCTACAATCTGACTCTCTTTCGCGTTCCCGGGCACGTGGAACGTCCCAAACGTCGCGCCGTGCGCCTCCAACGCCTGCGATCTCTGTTGCGCCGCGGAATAAAGCTGCATGTTCCCTTTAACTAATGCCGGTCTCGACGCATCGCCAGGCGCGATCCCAATCAACGCGAACCACTGCATGTCTTGACTCGCTTTGTACGAAATAATTTGAGATCCCGCCAAATTTGCCGTTCGATCAAACACCTTCTCCGGCGTCGAGTCCCCACTCATCGACCAGTGATACACCGACGTATTCGTCACCACCCCTAGCATCGTCGCATCCAACCACTTCCAAAAAACAACCGGCTCGTCCATCTGGTGACTCTTCATTTTCGCCTTCTGCTCGATGTTGAATATTTGCAAGTGATCTTTCCCATCGCCCTCCGCCGTGGTCGCTTTCAACGCGATAATTCTCTTCTCTGGATTCATCAAAGCGGAATCCGCCGTGATCGGTCGTTTCAACGGTTGCGACGGCGACGCGACGTCGACAATCACCACCGCGTTCGCCGTCCCGGTTTCCCGGACGCAAATAAACTTTTCCGATTCCATCGTCACGTTGGTGAAGGAAATCATCGACGGATTGATGCCCAAAGATGTCAGCTGTGTTTGTTACGCGAGAATACACGCGCGAGAAAAGAAAAGCACATCGTCAGTACTTCGAACACGATCAGATCATCCGCGAAAACCTCCCCAAAAGCGAGAGAGCGAGAGAGAGTAATCTTCTTTACAAAAAAAAAGGTGATCGAAGAGACGTAACGGGCGCACCCAATTGGGTCAATTAACTGCCCCATCATCAAAGAGAGAAAACAAAAAACAAAACGCTCGCATCGATCTCTCTGCGTCGCAGTATTCGTACCTGTATGGCCTCGCTCACGTTCACCGGCGGCGTCGCCATCTCGAGAGACTCTGTGTGTGTATAAAGAGAGAGAGAGTCCTTGTGTGGGTGTGGAATAAAAGTGATGGAATAAAAGAGTCAAACTGTTCTTTTTTGAAGCTTTTTTCGAGTGAAAAGACACACGCCTCATCAAAACTCCGAAAGGTGCTTTAGCGCTCCAAATAAAATACGCACGCGAACCGAGCTTAAGAAGTGCGCGTTTATGTTGCGTGTGAGAATATGTACTTGTAACTGGTACTGTGCTTTACTTTTATGTACTTTTATTGCAAATTAATCATCTTCGTTATTCTCGTCGCCGTCGTGACTCCTACTCTTACCGCTAGTACCGCTACTACTACTACCGCTACTTTCGTCGTATCTTTCCAAGGACTTGATGACCTGCGTGGCTTCTTTCATTCTCGATTTTTTCTCTCGATTGTGCAACTCGGTCGGCGACATGCACCTCTTTTCGCAGCCGCAGGTTTGGCCGACGGAGGCGATGCAGATGAGATCTGCTTTCGCGGATAAAGTTCGCGCGGTGGCTTGGGCGTCGTCCAAGACGGTTGGTTGCATGGCTCTTAAATACGTAGCTTCTTTCTCCATGGAGTCGTATTTTTGCGGCGCGTGGAGTTTGATGTGGCTGGCTTCGTCGAGCGCTCGCAACATGTCGTGTTCGAGCTGGAAGGAGTGGTGCGGATCTTCGCCGAATTCTCGAGAGTTTTTGTAGAGCTCGGCTAAATCGTTCTCGAAGTAGTGCCAGGCGCTCCCTCCGATGCACCCGCCTCCGGCGGCGCCCCAACATCCGCCTAAACCGACGCCGTAAACGTCCACGGATTCGCAGAGTTGAATAGCGAGGAAGACGGCGAGCCAACCGGAGGAGGGAGATCCTCTTCCTGGGTAGGTTAAACCTCTCTTCGATTCAATGCGTTTGCGCAAGGTGTCTAACAAATCGCTCGCCGCAGCTGCCCCGGGTGGATTGATGCGAACGACATTGACGTCCGGTCGTCGATTTTTCAACTCGGAAACTACGTTGTAGAAATCCTCGCCGTCGGTTCTAGAAACGAGTAAAGTGGCGTTCCATTCTAGTGGAAGTCGCGCTAAGTTATACACCGATGCACCGTACGCTTTCGTCCAGAGATTATTCACGATTCGATGCGTTGTTTTCGTGCCGACGTACTTTTCAAATCCTAAAGTCGGTCCGTTGTTCATGCGAAATACGGTATCGTGGCTATCGATTTCCTCGCCGTACTCATGGATTAAATTTCTCTGCGAGTTTCCAACTAACGCGCATCTTTTGTATTCTGGCGGAGGCGCGACGTCCGGTAACACATCGTCGACTAACGCGGAACGAAACAATGTGTTTGAAACGCCGGTTGAATTCCCGTCTGCTTTCTTGACGACGCCGCCTTTGACATTTTTCGACCTTCGCGCGTTTTTGCGCGCGGCGTATCGAGCGAATTTGCCTTCCCACTGCAAAGGCCCTCCCTTTCTCTCGACTAATCCAAACACATGCGGCATAGCTCTTTCCGCCTCTACGGTTCTCGCGAAATAGTTAATCACGTCTTTCGGATTTTTAGTTTTCACTTGAACGCCTTCCACGATGGACGGCGTTAATTTCCTCACCGCTTCTTCCCATTCTTCGCTGTGTTTTTGCCGCTCGTCTGGCGTCCATCTTTTCGCGCCGTTTCTCTTCCCACCGTTCAACTCGGGAATCTGCAACAACTCGTCGATCCATGCCTCGTCGATTTTCTTATCTTCCGCCAACATCTCGTTCCTTGCTTCCAACAGCGCTCTCTTGAACACGATGGACAAATCCGCTTCATTCGCCGCACTCCCGACGCCGTTAAATACCGGCGACCCGGGATACTTTTTCGAATACGCTATTTCTCTTTCCGCGGCTAATACTCTTCTCCTCGCTTCGGTTTGAATAATTCCGGTCGAATCCAGCGTTCTCTCGTCCGTCCCGGCTGCAATCGCCGCCGTCATCACTACCGTCGCTCTATCCATCCATAACAGCCTCTCCGCGGCTAATTTTCCCGCGCACTGGTTCGCGCTCTTATCTCTGTTCGTCCACGCCTCTCTTTTCAAAGTGATGATTTTCTTCTCCAACCCTTTTCTATATTCGGCGAGCTTTTCGCACGACTCCATCCCGATCGGTAACTCTTGCCGCTGACATCCGTCGCCGCCGTACTCCAGCGTCTTCTCGCAATTCTTCCGGTCCGATATCGCCTGTTGCTCGCTCACTTTATACGTTCGCAACTTCGCCCGTAACTTTGCCAGTTCCGAGGACATCGTCTCCAACTCTTTCGCCAAGGGATCCTCTTTGGATCCGTTTCCGTTTTTCTTCGCCAGCGCTCTCTGAAGCTCCTCCACTTCTATTTTTTTCCTCTTCAACTCGATGTGTATCGCCGAGTCTCTCACGCGTCGTTTCGAGTCGCTGGACGGGCACAACTCGTCCGCGGATGGACACGATTCAGACGACGACGACAAATGTCCCGTCCTCGCGGCATCGTATCCATCGCCTTCACCACCCCTTCCAGTGGCAAAAGAGGAGGAGGAATAATCACCGATGGAAATCCGGTGGTGCGCGTGCGCGCACTTCTCGTGTTCGGACATCGATTTCCCGATCAAACCGACGACGGTGAGCAAAGAAAACACCAACAACTGTCTGTCCGTGCTCAAACTCTCCCATCTGCTGCTCGTTTTTCCTCCTCCCGGTGTCTTCTTCGTCTTGGACGAGAGAAGAGACATGGTGTGCAATCCGAGAGAGAGGTCGGAGTGTGCGTGTGCTTACTTACTCTGACCCTCCTCGAACGAAAGAAATTATTCGCGTAGTATTGCGCAGTCCAACGAGGGAAGGGACGACGGAACGCGCGTTGTGTCGCGTCGTGTTCTTCGAATCGTCCGAGGAGGAAAAAGGAAAGCGACCGAATAACCGACCCTCTGTTTCAAAGAAAGCTGCTTCTTCGGGGAAAAAGTGAGGCATCCAAATGCTTCCATTTTATCCACATTTTTATGCGCAACTAAACTCTCTCTCTTTCTCTCTCTTTTTGTCATCATCATGAGCTTCTTCTCGCAAAACGTCTCTTTTGTGTCGTCCTCTGTGTCGTCGGGTGGTGGTCGTTGCCGTCGCGTAAAAGATGCCGCCGCGAGTACTACGTTCAACACGAGTTCGAAGATGAACGCAAAATCGCGGACTTCGGGAAGGAGATGCTGTACCCGTGGGGGAAAACGCACCGTCGTCCTCGCTGAAGACGACGGTGAAGCGAAAAGAAGAATCGGTTTTACTGCGCTCAATAATATCAGCACAAAACGAGATAAAACGAGAGCGCGCGCGTTTGCAGAAGAAGAAGAAAAAGGAGGAGATCCTTCGACGACGACGACGACGATTCCAACAGAAACAACGACGAAAGAAGAAGAAGAAGAAGAAGGAGGAGGAAAGAACACGAGGGGTAAAGCGACGAGTAAAGGCGCGACGCCTTTGCTCGTGGTGGACATGGAAAAAGGCACGGTGAAACTGGCGAAAAACCGAAGACGAGACAAGGCGAAACTGCAAGGCGCTTTGGCGTTGGCGGTGAAACGGTCGGAGGTGAAACTCGCGGACATGGGGTCGGCGAAAATAGGTCCTTTGGAGGAGGACGATTGCATGGACGCGACGAACTTAGTGATGGATTTATTCTTTAAGGTGAGACCGCAAGATTTCTTAGCGAGGAAAAGGTTGGCGAAGGCACAGTCGGATCGAGTGTACGCGGGGTTATTGGACGGGGTGCAGAATGCGACGGACAGAGTTTTAATAGCGGCAAAAGTTGGATCGAATTTAGTCGGCATCGCGGAGGTGTCGTTGCCGAACGGGAAGCGGTTCGGCGCGGAGAACTACCGACCGAAAGCACCGGCGGATAAACCGTATTTATCGGACGTCGCCGTCGCTACAACGCAGAGAGGGCGAGGGATCGGTAAAGCTTTGGTGTTAGCCGCGGAAGAGACGATGAGAGAGATGGGTGAGACGACGATGTATACGCACACGAAAGTGGATAATAAAGGCGCGCAAAAATTATTCGAGAAGTGCGGGTACGCGGAGCCAGAGTGGGCGAAAAAAGGGTTGACGCAAGCGCAGATCGCGCAAAGGAGTACCGAATGGAATCCGTTCGCCGCGGTTGGCCTGGTTGAGGTGGGGCATTTTATGCTCGAAAAGCCACTAGGACAATAATTACGATAACGGAGTTTCTTATTATCGGTATAGCGAGCGCGAGCTTTATCAATACAAACTACTAATATTACACTACTACTAATTTAAAATCGTTTTCTTCTTCCTCTTTTCTTTCTTCTCTTTCTTCCTCTTCTCTTTTTTCCGTTTTCCGAGGGTAACGAAAGGCTGAGCATCGTATTTCAATCGCATAGCGTGAATCACGCACGACCCAGCGCCCGTTCTTCGAAAGTCTGGGTGTAAACTGGACACCGGGACTTCCGCGCGGTCGAAATCTTCCTTCGTCGCCTCGGTGTAAAACGTCGTCTCAGCTAACGGATGCCCCGTGGGGTACCGGCGAACGTTGCCGATGAGAATCAACGTGTTTCTTCCAGCTAAGCGTTTGATAGTATCCACTAACGCTTTCCATTTACTCGTATCGTTGCCGTAAACGACGTCCGTGGCGAGGATGAAGTCTGGATGTCTCGTCAGTTCGAGAATCTCTCGAGCGTCGCCTGCGCCCCAGACGAGTTTCTTCGTCGAAGATCCTTCGCCCGCGTTCTTCTTCACGTTCTTTTTGAGAAGCGAGAGGACGTCGTCGTCGCCTGTGCGAGTGAAAATAAACGAAACGAAAAGTATAATAACGTAAGTTTGCTTAGAAAATGTAAAGAAGAGTACCAAGATGAAAAAATGTACGAGAGCTACTATCAGACGCATCCGTGGCAAATTAAAGGATGTTGTCAGCGAAACTCCCCGGTGACTTTTCAGTCAACTCTTTTGTACGCTCTCTCTGAAACTCAACGGCCACAAAGGAAGACCAGTCGAGGGATTAACCGGAGCGAATATACGAGAACATAAAACACAAAGAATAAGAAACGAGACGACTACTATTTGTGAAAAAACGAAAAATACACGTACCGTCGGTTGCGATGACGTTTGCGCCGAGTTTCGAAGCCACGATGGAAGGCAATCCGAGCCCAGCACCGAGTTCGACGCCAACTTTTCCTTTACCGAAGAAAGCATCGCGTGCGTTCAGATGAGGCGTAAAAAACCCATCCTCGCCAAGTTTTTTCCATTTTGCATCGTTGCTGCAAAACGCGTGCAAATCGACGGTGGAAAGTCTTGATATCCATTCGGCTAAGACTCTCGAGCCTTCCCAAAGAGCGACGCCGGTATTTTGGCGCCCAAATCCGCCGCACGAGTCGTCCACCCTGTCAATTTGTTTAGACGCGTCGTTTGATGGCGTCGCCGAGCGCAGCTTTATCGCCGACTCGTCGACTAAACCGAGCGCAGGGAACGGAATCTTAACCGTCCTTTTCGAGCGCAGAAGTTCGTTCAATTTTTCGTACTTGTGCACATCTCCTCCGGCTCTCTCGAGCGCGCCGAGAAACTTTAGCAACTCTTGCGCGTTGAACGTGTCAAGAATTTCCGCAGCGCGTTTAGCAATTGTCTTCAAAACTTTTTCAGGCGTATCCAATCTTTTTGCAAACGCTTCGGTCACGTTCGCGAGATCACGCGCGTTGAATTCGTCGATAAAGTTTTCTTTACGCAAGTCTTTGTGCGCGGATTCAAAGACGTCTTTCGCCCTTTCATTCGTGGCAACATCGGGCACGCCGTTCGAAAAAGCCCAAAGAATCATAGAGAACGATCGAGCATCGGTTTTGGTTTTGAAGAATAGAGAAGACCTCGCATCGCAGAAGTGCGTTCTTGAGAAGTGTTCAAACGTAGATTTGATTCCTGTATCTTCGAAACCAACCACGTCGCCGATTTTCGCGAGCGACCAAAGAATGGTGGACGCCTGTCGTCCGTTCATGTTGGCGATACCGTTCGACTGCTCGAGTACGCGTAGCATCTCGTTGATGAAAACCTTTTCTTGTTTCTTTGCGATTTCCCCCAGGAGTTGCGGAAGTTTCGCGAGTGCCCAAAGGACGTTGGCGATTAACCCCACCTTACCGGTTTCGTCGTCGTCGGTTTCATTATTCGTATCGTCTGTGTACGAAGCGATTGTTTTTGTAAAGAACCGACACACTTCGTACGCTAATTCTTCGTCCTCTTCTTCGTCGTCTTCTCCACCGACTTCGCCGTTGCTCTCGTTTACTAAACTAACCCCCACCATGACCATGGACAACTCGTGCGCGTTCATATTCTTTAAAACAGCACTTTTCGTCAACGTTTTCAACTTGAACCAAAATTTTGGATCTTCCGCGCACTGATTAACTTTCGCGAACGCTAAAAACGTATTCGCGACGTGCCTGGACTCAAATCGACCTTTGACAGTCTCCGATATGAGCAGCTCTTTCAATTCGAGCGCCATCTTATTCACCAAAACTTCTCTCCCTCCGTTCGCGTCTTCGTCGTTTGGCGCCTCGTTGAATTTTGCCATGGCCCACGCGACGTTGGCGAATTCCTGTGCGTTGAATCGTTTCGCGGGAGGACCAGAACACCCCATCTCAACCGCGTCTGATATGCTTTTCCTCACGTCGCACTCGTCGTCAACCACCCAAACCATTCGTTTTTTCCCATCTCCTTCCGTTTCAGAAGCCAACATCTTCGCCAAAGACCAACACACGTTCGAGACGCCTTGCGTCGTCCACTCGTTCAATTTGGACGCCGCAAACATCCTTTGCAAAGGCGCTTGCATTCGAACGATCGCATCTTCAACGCCTTCAAATACTACTAACACGCGACGATGATGACAACTACTACTCTTCTTCTTCTTCTTCAACGCGGACGCGTCGCCGTAAATCTTCGCGGACGCCCAAAACAAATTCGAAATCTCCTGCGCGTTGAACTGCCTCTTTGCTTCGTAATACTCTACAAAAACGTTCGAAATCGCGTCTAAAACGTGCACTAATTCCTCTCCGAATGTTTCAAAATCCTCTTCGATGGCGAATACCATCACCAATCGCATTTTCCCGATCGACCATAAAATCGTGCTCAAATGTCTCGGTTCCAACTGCTTCTTATCGTTCGCGCGGAGCACGTTTTTGCATCGTTTAAGCAACGCGAACAGAACTTTTACTTTCAACTCCTTTTTCTCGCTGTTTTTGTTGTTGTCGTTCATCTTCTTCTTCGTCTCCATCGCGCCGCCGCCGCGTTTGGACGATGATTCTGTTGATGATAAAATCTTCGCCAACCGACTAAACGCGGTCGCCACGTTGACGATATTGAACAGATGACTCGATTTCTCGATCGTCGCGAGCACGTTCGAAAGCGAGAACGACGCGCAGAGTTGCTTGTTGATCTGCTGCGGGTGGTTTACCCCCCGCATGTTGATGTTCCACTGGTGTTTTAGTGCATAGTTTTCCTCTGTTTGAAAGTGGAGCATTTCCCCATACTACTAAGCTCTCAATACCAATACCACTCGCTTCGATACACGAACACTCGTAATAATGTTGTCGATGATGGCATCGTCCTCGTCTGTCTCTGCGTCGACTACTGCGCGCAATATCGCTCGCGGTGGTGCCACAACGACACGTTCCATGAGGGT
>Ga0115556_1001673_pt1 | contig 15232 bp, 11 predicted proteins | sample COGITO_mtgs_1104_5_FD_87282 | JGI IMG/M metagenome (GOLD analysis project Ga0115556, IMG submission 87282) | Pelagic marine microbial communities from North Sea - COGITO_mtgs_110414 | ecosystem: Environmental > Aquatic > Marine > Epipelagic | place: Germany:Helgoland, sampling site Kabeltonne... | reverse complement strand
TCACAGTCACAGTCACACTCACACTCACAGTCACAGTACAAGTCCCCACACACGCATCATCACCGCACTAACCTATCAAATCCTACGATGACTGCCCCGACATTTTCATCGTGGACCAGCTTTCCTCCCGGTGACATGTCAGGGTTCAAATCACTGTCAGCAGGTCCCCCCAAGTAGTCAACGCCGATGAGATCGAGCTCATCGGTGATTCCGACCTCACCAATTACGTAGACCTTCTTCCCTGTGTCCTTGAACTTGGTTTGCTCAAGGTAGGCAGCCGCTGCAAAGCTGCTGCTGAAAATCTCCTCGGCCGGAACATCGTTGAGTCCAAGAGAGTCAAACTTCTTCTTGTACCTACAATTGAGACGATCATTAGACAACACAAAAACTCTCGATCAAAAAAATGAATATACTCACCCAAGGCGTGACTTGGTGGAATTATTTGTCACGAAGAAGCAACGCTTTCCAGCAGCCCTCAACTTGGCCAGAATCGCCGGGATCCCCTTGATTAAAGAATCCCCACGCCAGATAACACCGTCACAGTCGAAAATAAAGATATCGGTATTAGATAGCAGTGTAACGTCAGGATTCGTGAGACGTGGTGTCCTCACAGCTGTGGAGAGAAGGCGAGTCGACAAGATAGGTCCGCCTTGTGACATCGCCAAAAAAGGTCGTCGTAGTGAGATCGAGGGAGAAACCCGAAAATTTGACGCCCCCCATAGAAAGCCACGTGCCGTACTAGCGACCGTAAGGAGTGATAGTGCTCTCATTTACTGAGAATTGCCCTCAAATTGGAGTTTAGAGACTGAAAACAAAATTTCTAATATCTTTAAAAGATATACCTCACTTAGGGAATTCGCTCCAAGCATAGTTTCCAGCTATCTTACTCTGAATTTCCCACCAGAAATCGCCATTTTCAGAACCAAACCTCGGCCACCTCTCCTCTGAACGAGCTGCCATTTCTCCCCTTCCCCGGCCCTTTGACTCCCTCGAGACAAGACAACTGTAACTAGCTTCGAGAGGAGCACGATCTCTAGAAGCAAAGAGTCGAATACGGATAAGAAATACTCGTGGCCACCAGTCTCCTCAAATAGCACAATGGAAGCTCTGATGGCCGAAGCGGCCCGTAAGAAGAAGAGTTTAACCAAGGCTGCATCAACAACTGGAGATTCAGCCAGCTCTGTGGCCAGTAGCTCACCTTACTCTTCCTCTTCAAAGAAGAAGAAACGGAAATTTGTTCGTAACAGGGATATCAGGAAAGTAGAGGAAGATGAGGAGGACGAGAAGTTCAGGAAAAACAGGGCTCAGAACAACCTTGAGAGCAAGAGTAGCACAAATTGCGCCGGTAATGGCGATGGCAATGGTGATGGTGATTCTACTAGTGCGGAGGCAGGTGCAGGCGACAATGACAATGACAGCAAAAAGAGGAAACTAAACGATACAACCATGAGCGGCGGCAGCAGCACAGAAAATGGAACAAACAAATCTGCATCTGCCAACGCAAAATCGACAAATTCATCAAAAATAGATGACGATAAAAATCAGAATCGCCTCCGTTCTAAATCGATGGACGACTCCCTCGCCTCTCTGACCCCCTTGGATGTCACGCGCCGTCTCCGTAAATTAAACCAACCTTCCAAGCTCTTTGGGGAAAGCGAGGAGGAGAGGAAGCTCCGCCTCCACAATGCAGTGAAGAACGAGGTCAATGAGGGAGAGTTCAAGATCGAGGGGGGGGCAGGCATGAGGAATGTTTTCTTGGGAGACGACGGCGCAGCTGACAGGGACGGACATAAAGAAGGGACCATGGCTGAAAACAAGAAGGGCAAGGATGCTTTCTTGAGGTGAGTGGGGTCACAGGCTAGTTAGTCAGGTCATCAGCATATCACATCTCTCAACGACAGACAAACAAAATTTACTAACTACATTTACGTCGTCATTCCCTCTTCCTTGTAACGACACAGTATTGACAGCATCGACAAAATAGAATTTGACAAGCTGGACGATCACGAATTAATTTACACATTTTTCAAGACGCTCCTAAAGGTTTGGGAAGGTGATCTGAATAAACGCAGTGACTCTGAGAAGCGAACGAGCCAAGGAAAAAAAAACACACTTACACAGAAGCAGTGCAAGGACTACATTCGACCGCTTTTCAAGCTCTGTAAAAGCCGGGAATTGGACGCCGGATTGGTCGCAAATTTGGTTAAAATAGTCGGTTTTTGCCGCCTTGGCGAGTTCGTGCAGGCAAATGATAGCTATATCAACATCGCTATTGGGAACGCTGCCTGGCCTATCGGAGTTACACAGGTCGGTATCCACTCCCGTGGTGGAAGAGAAAAAATCGGAGAGAACAAAACTGCTCACGTTATGAACAGTGAGTTGAGCAGAAAATACCTCACTAGCGTGAAGAGACTCATGAGCTTCTACCAATCGAAGCGCGACGATGTTCTACCAAGTAAAAAAGTGAGATTTTGACCTTATTTTTGAGACTGAATTGGGTGAGCATGCACAGCGGACTTATAAATCAGTCCTTCCCTCGTTCTACATCTTTAATTCCAATACTTTTCCTGCCTACACTTGATTTATCATTTGACTCCTCTCCTGAGGATATTTAATTTCGACAAGGCCAGGAAGACACAAAAGAACATCACCCCTCACCGGACCGAAAACAAATACCTTTCTCACCCCCCGGTGCACCCATTTTGTTTCTTGGCGCATCCCCGTTCGTCAGAAACGATAACAAAGCACTAAGCATACCCTTCCAATCCCTCCCCCCCCACCTACTTGACCTCCTCTGATCCTCCCCTCCGCTCAAGATTCAATCAACAGAATGTTTGTTATTCCGCTGAAGACGACCCCCTCCAAGGACATCAAGACACCGCTCTCTACGTATTTATCTCGCGAATCTATATGTACTTCCGACTATACATCCGATTTTTCTACGCTCCAAAGCCTCCGGAACGCTGCATCCTCTGTAACTGCACACAGCCCCACCTCCTCGGCAAGTCTCCACCTGCAAAACTATCATGTTGCTCTCTTAACCCTCGAATCCCGTGGGTTTCCTGTCCGCGATGGCGAATCCTACGACCTTTCCGTAGCTTGGCAGTGTGCTTTCGAGTCTCACAAGAAAGTAACGCGCTCTAACATCCGTTACGAGAGGGCTTGCATCCTCTTCAACCTGGCCTCTTGCGAGTCATATGCAGCTGCAAATGCTGACCGGAAGACAGAGACGGGTTTGAAAACAGCCTGCAGCAAATTTCAGCAGGCCGGAGGAATATTTTCTCACCTGCACCAAATGGCATCCACATCACCGTCGGAAATAGATGACTGCCCGACGATTGATCTCCTCCCTGCCACCCTTGCTATGTGCTCCTCGCTTATGCTTGCCCAGGCGCAGGCGTGCGTGTACGAGAAAGCAGTGAGCAAAAAGGGCGCGGACAAAACGAAGCCCTCCATTCTTGCCAAGATTGCGATGGCGGCCTCGGACCTTTACTCAGATGCCCTAAAGGGAGCTGAGGACTCTGAACTGCGGAGAAAGATTGACACCACTTGGGAGGTGAATCTGAGGTTTCAAAAGTTATGCTTTCAAGCCGCGGCGAACTACTGGGAAAGTATTTCACTTGGGGAACTCGCCATTGAAAATGCAGAGGGCTATGGTAAGGAGATCGCGAGGCTCGTGGAGGCGGAGAATTTCGCGAATCAGGCCATTACTTTTGGTCAAAAGTCTTCTGTTGACGTGTCGAACCCCGAGGCTCTAAAGCGTCTAGTTCTTGAGCGCAAAGAAACTGCGGTAAAAGATAATCGCAACGTATACATGGAGCCTGTACCGAAGCTGTCCGATCTTGGGAAGATTAAGTCCGTCAAGGTCGTCAAGGCCTTACCTCTCCCTTCAACTATTACGGCCACCACCTCTCCCCTCTTCAGGGGCCTCCTCCCGAAAAAAAAGCGCTCCGCACTTGATCAATTCAACACAGAAGCCCAGTCACTCATTGACCTTACTCGGGACCTGATCGTCGCTGCAAACAAGTTCTCCAGGGACAAGCTGCAATCAAATGACCTTCCCCAGAGCCTCGAGGCGCACAGGACAGGGAATGAAATCCCGAACGAGCTGTGGAGGAAGATCGAGGCTCTTAGAAGCTCAAAAGGTATCGATAATAATTCGCTCAAACAGAATTTGATTCGCAAGCGCGACGAAATTGCTGCACTTGCAGTTGCCTGCAACAACATGCTCGCAACCACGAGCTCCATGCTCGACGAGCACTTGACCCTAGATAGCGAGTTCAGAAGGGAAAATGTCAATTTCAACGCCACGCCTATCGGCGAGACCCAGAGCGACGTGCGTCGCGACCTTAAGCACTACGCGAACTTGCTCTCTAATGCCAAGAAAAGTGACCAGATCGTGGCGCAGTCGATCGACTCACAGCAGACGGATGCTGCCGCTGAGACATTGCAGATGCACCGATCTGCACTGGATACGCAGATGCCACGCAGGAACCCGGATGATGATGATTCCCCCGACATCGATACCACCGCTCTCTCTACAAATCTGCTCGAGCTTGCAAAGCTTATCCAGACGCGGGATACTGCCTTCGATCGCCTGCAGAGGAATGTGAAGGAGTATGATATGGCTGGCAAGCTTGCAGACTCAAGTGAGGACGCCGAAATACTCGTTAATCGGGCGCTGCAAACTTTCGACGAGTTGAGGATAGAAATTCGTAGCAACGTTGATCAGCAGCCTCCAATGTTGGAGGCTATTCTGGACGCAAACGAAAAATTTAAGGCCGCAAAGCAGACGGACAAAATAACCCTCGAAAGGGAAAAATTCTTGCAGTCCATCAATTCATGCTGCCTCCACTGGGAGAGCCTGAACAAACAGCTCGTCGAGGGTAAGAACTTTTACGTCTCTATCGAGAATAGGCTAGTGGCTTTAAAGCAGACGGCAGAGAGCCAAGGTGTGGCGATGCAGGCTCTCCAGTGCGACTTTTTAGACCGCGCAAAGAACGAGGCAGAGCAAAGGGAACTGGAGCGGCGCGATGCCGAGTACGCGCAGCGTATAGCGCAGGAGAACGACATCAGTCAATTTGCGGGCCTCGAGACGCGGGAGCGGCAGTTGAGCGAAGATGCTGCATATGCGCAAAAACTAGCGGCTGAGCTCAACATAGAAGACGGCGCTGGCGATGGACCAAGCAGCGAAAATGATGGCACCGCCAACAACGAAAGCAACACAAACAACGATTCCGGTGGATTGTTGTCATGGTTTGGGCGAAAGCAGGAAAAACCGGCCAATCTGTCGCCCACCTCAACGAACCTCAAGCAGCCCCTCACCACTGGTGACAGCGGCAGCGGTAACAGCAGCGTTAGCAGCTATGGTAGCAGCAACTCGTCGTTTCCGGGAGCCCGTATTGATGCCCCTCCCATGCCTCGCATTCGAGGAAATAGCACGGAGGAGGGTTCGTATCAGCCTCCTGTCATTGGCCAGCCACCGCAGCCACCGCCCCCCTCCTTTGCTCAGGCGCAGCAGCAGCTGCAAAACCAAGTCAATGGCGGCGGGATGAGCAGCACAATTAAAGTAGACGAATCGAAGGTATCAAACCTGGTTGAGATGGGATTCTCCTCGGACAAGGTGCGAGCTGCCCTGGCGGCGAACGACAATGATAGCGAAGCCGCCCTGAATGGATTGCTCGCGGGCTAAACTAAACGATACATAAAGAAAAAGAATATGAGAATTTTTTCCCACAGCGAAGAAAAACCGACCAAGCGAACCCACCACGCACATGACCTCCCGCACAAATATATTTGTCAAACCGAACCAAATCTATTATTCACATTATCGTATCAACACCAGCCGTCCTGAGCATGCTCTCCATCATATTCACTGGCGGAGGGGCCTTGGCATCCTCCTCATAGGCAATAACGTGACACTGCCTTATCATCGTGTCTTTCTGCCTCTCAGGACAATAGTCTCTGATGAAGATTTGGACAAAGTTCTCCATAGAGTCCCCGGGGCTGAAGTGGAGCAAACAAAGCATCAGCAACTTCCAGACCTTTCCCTTCGAGTAATCGTCGTTTGGATTCTCGCTCAGCTGTTTCATGAGTTGCGCGTAGATTTCAGCCTTAAGCCAGGCGTCGCCGTTCAAGCCAAATTCCAGAACTGAAACAGCCAAGGTGTCAGGGTACGTCGTTCGTACATCGCCACAGTATCCGAGTATGCATTTGAAGCAGCTCTTGGCTTCCTTGATGCTGTTAGGATCCTCTAGCCTCGTCAGACTGGTGATTAAGCCGTCCTTGCTGTGCACAAGCATTTTTTCCGCCTTCTCTTCCCTGTGCATGCTGAAAAACTTGCTATTGGCATAGTCGATAGGATCCCGAAGAAGGGAGCATTTTTCGAAGACGAAATTGTCGCGGAATTGCTCTAGGCAGAGTTCTTTGAGCTCTATCTCCTTCTCTATCGCTCTCTGCGCCTGTCCCGTCTCATGAGCTCGCTTGTATTGCATCTTTAGCAAGCCTTCGCCGCTGAGACCAACGAGTTTCTCGATTTCCTCTAGTCGCGGGTCTTCGTACTCCAGCCTCTTGCACTCTGCATATATGTCCTCCATCTCATCCTTCTCGATGCTCTTCATTACCTCCTCTAATTTCTCGTTCAGGCGGTAGCTTCTCCATCCTTCAAATTGTTCCACCCCCATAGCATAGAGCTCGTCAAATTTTGGGGTGGGTCTCTTGTGCGCAATTGCACGAGCCTCCTTAATAAACTTGAATAGCATCTCAAAGTTGGCATCCACCGCCAAATCACTATAAACCCAATACTCCAATTCCGGCTCGAGCCTCGCGCTCTCCCGAATTATGACGACCATCTCCTTACATTGCGCCCACTCCGCAATGGGTACGCTGATGCTAAACACAGCGAAGGCACCAAGCTGCTGGTTGACGTACTGGAGCGCCGATTCTAATGCCCCGAGCTCCCTACTAGCTAGCGCTTGCCTCAACTTGGGGCGCGTTGCCTTCACCAAAGCCACGTACCTCCTCGTAAGCCTGCCTCTCGCCTTTGCCTGGATCTTGCTGCTGACCCTGTCAGTGCTGAGCGCCCTACAGAGCTCCAAGATCCTATACTCGCTGCTTCTAAACATAACCATCGTGTTACCCCACTGCATCTCGCTGAAAGGTTGGTTGGTTGCAGACAGTATCTCGTAGCACTGGTCACGGGGGTCATTGCTCTTGAGCGCCTGCCACCCACTCTCTGTGGCCAAAATGCACTTGTACCTCTCCACAAAGCGAGAGAATGTGTACCGAAATGGAAACCCGTTCTTCCTGATACTAACCGCCTCAAACACTCCGGCACAGCGGAGTTGCTCCAGGCAGCTTGCCCCTTCGAAAATTCGAGGCTTCTTCAAGCTGTTGGCCTTAATACAGCGGATGAAATGACTCTCCGTTCCGCGGAGCTCCTTCATCAAGCTGTTCAGCTGGCTCTTGAACTCATTCGCAAGGGTTTTCTTGGCAGCCTGGGCGGCAGCGAACTGGCTCTTGATGAACTGGTCTGTACTGGCGCTCATCATATCATACAAGTCAGGATACAGATTGTCCTTGTTCTTCTCAACGAACTTGTCGACGCTGTAGGTCACTTGACCCGCATAGTGATTGATACTGAAAGCAGTGTAGTTGATTCCACGGTGTTTGTTCGATGGCACGAAAATGCCGTTACTTGCAAACTTGGTGTCCAACAGAGTACCAAACTTCTGGTCTTTCTGCTCGGGCTTCCCCGGACCTTTCACGGTGTCGTCCAGCAAGGTAAAGATCCCGCCTCTCATTTCGATCAGATCTACCACCGGCTGGTTGTCTATAAACACAATTGGAGGGAACTCGATCCCCTCATTTCTGTACACATTCTCCTCATTCTTGAAGGTATCCTCATTGAACAGCTGTTGTAGCTTTTCATTACAGAAATTGATGCATAGTTGCTCGAAGCTGTTAACCTTAAAGATCTCGAAACCAAAGATATCAAGAATCCCGATGAAGTTATGGGTGGCGCACTGCGGCGCAAGAGACTTGTTAATTCTGTCAACGAGCCAGAGAAAAAGCTTTTCATAGACGTACTTGGCAAGAGCATCGCGATTCTCAATTGCCTGCTCGACGCGGAGAGGAACCTTGATGGGCGCTTGTCCGATAATTTCCAAGGTCCTGTGCGTCAGTGCGTGGTGGAGCTGGTTCGCGTCGACCCCAAATTGGCTCGCAACAAGGTTGGCCGTTTCTGCGTCGTCTATGGTAGAGGCATCCGCACCATTGATGCTTGCGGAGGTGAAAGTAACGTTACCAAGCTGGATGATGCCGGCAATAATACAGAAGACACTGTGCTTCTCAGCATCGGTGAATCCGAGACTATCCATACTCTGGATTACATCGTTGAATTCCACCCTATCATCCATACCGGGGACGTCCACGCATCCACTGTTAGCCAAGTAGCAGTAGTGTCCAGGCCCTCCGAGGCTATAGTGCTGCGCCCAGTCGCTTTTGCAGAGCTGGTAGAAAATATGATAGTTTCTCTCGCCTTGCTGTTGATATCCCACCCTCGACTTCTCCAGCAAATAGGACCGTATTTGTGCTCCGGCGATCTTCATGTCGTTCGACAGTATGATCTCACTGAAACGGCCGAATCTCGACGAATTGTCATTCCTGAGGGTCTTGGCATTCCCAAAGGACTCCAAGATTGGGTTGACCGAGAGGACCCGCTGTTCGATGTTAGACTCAGAGCCGGCAACCTCAGCAAGAAACATCAGACACTGTTTTGTGGTCTCAGTCTTTCCCGCGCCTGATTCACCGGATACGAGAATGGATTGGTTTGTCTGGATCTCGAGGATCGTCTTGTAGCAGCTGTCGGCAACGTCGAAAGGATGGGGGGGGAGAACCTTGTTCCCACGCTTATTGTACCTCGTGACAGCCTCAGGCGAGTAAAGAGGGAGCCTCTTGAACGGGTTGATGGCAATCAGAATCGACCCGATGCCTGTGTAGATCTCGTCCTTCAAATAGCGCTCCCTCAAATTGTGCAGTACGAGTCCTTCGTTCAGGTCGTCCAACAAAACCAGGTCAGAATGGAGCATGCTCAAGACCGCAATGTTGAGCTGAGCAAGGGGATTTGCACCCCTGGGAAGCGCATAGGTCGTATTCCGACCGTCTTTAAGCTGGTAGGATTTCCCACCCATAGGCTTCGCAGCCATGTAGCCCTCTTCCTCGTCTGGCAGCCAGACCCAGCCCGACGTGGCGGCATTGTTCCCGCCCGAAAGTTCCTCAGGTTTTTCCCACTGCAGAGCGCCCGTGGCGGTATTAAAATAGTAGGGAACGAGGTCGGCAGTTACTTTCTCGATCCAGCCTTTCTGGATCTTCTTGACAGGGCGCTTTGCCTGTTGTTGCTGCTGCTGGGGTTTTTCGCGCTGCCCAGGAGGAGCAAAGTTCCCGAGGCTCTCTCTCGTAGTCGAAAGTCTGTCGGGGGGAGGGGGCTGGCTCTTGGGCGGAGGGGGCTGGGCCCTGGGGGGTGGAGGGGGGATCTGATCAGCAGTCAGCGAAACACGCTTCTTGGGGGGAGGAGGGGGGTTGATCTGCTTCAAAAGAGAAGGATTGGTAGACAATGCCTCCCATCCAGACATCCCCTCGTACCAATAGAAACACTCCCCATTAACTTTCTTCTCCTTCCACTTTGACTTGAGCTCCTGCAGGCTTGCAGGACCAATCTGGTCATCATCTGTTGTCATGTAATAATACTCCAATCCAGACCACTGAGACAAAGAGGGATCGCTTCCCTGTGCGCTATTGCCAGTGTGACCTCTGCTGAGTCGGGCGGAGGCAGCGTTGGCCCGGCCACCGCCCGAGTTCATGGCAGACTGGGAGAAGCCTGCAGAAGTCCCAGCATTTCCGCCCAATTTACCCGACAGCTCCGAAAGGAAGTTAGGCTGAGCCATTCTAAGTAGACGGATTCGATGCTAGTATAATTATTTTTCTTGCAGCTCTTTGTTGGAGCGTTTTGTTGATCAGAGTTGAGTGTTGTTGACACGAAAGATCCAACCGCACGTTTGAAGCAGTAGTGATCGTTGGAGTGAAAAAAGGGGGAGCCTGGGTATGATACTGCTGAAAAAATACCAGTTATAGAGGTTTAACTAAGTAAAAGTAAAAGGGAAGTGAGGTTTGGGTCGTATCTGTCTGTCCCGAGCTTGGAGCTCGGAGCTCGGGCGCGGCGTTCTTGTAGGTTTTCGCCAAAATTTTTACTCTTTTTTGCTTAGATTTTGAACTAACTAATGTCACCTCTCAACGACTTACCTCTGAACGAAGTCAAGTCGTCTTCCGCTGTTCTCCCCCCACCCCCCCCCAAAGAAGACCAAGAGAAATACCTCCGGCATGGTCCCTTGGAGAAGTACACCACCACCGCAGCCATACCAGGCTTTAAATCGCGCTACGTATGTGTTTCCACTTCAGCACTAAGCTATTACACTTCTCACGTAGCCTCTTCGTGGGGTGTTGTTCCACTGGATGAGAGAGGGGTAGTACCGGGCGAATTGATAGTCAGCATCAGGGAGAGGGATGGTGATAAGACCGGGAGGGAGTTTGTCGTCGAGGTTACAAACTTCGAGAACAACAGGTATCCGGGTAGGAACCATTCGAGAAAAGATGGAAATATCGCGAAGGAGTATCGATTTAGGGCTAGCGGGAAAGAGGACAGGGACGAGTGGATAAAAGCAGTAAAAGCGATAAAAGGTGGTGGCGGCGGTCTCGCTACTTCGGGAATCTCCCGTACTAAGACGTCCAGCAACAGAAAAACTCCCCACCTCTTCAAAACCAACCTTGGTCGCCTCATGCGCTCCGGAGACGACTGGACTGATGTTGCTGCCATGTCACTATCAGATATGATAGCTGTTAGGGATGCGGAGCTGAACGAGGCAAAGAGTAGCAGACTATACGTGAAATTCGAAGTAAAAGGAGGAGGAGGAGAGACGCATCTAGCGCAAAAGGGAGGGAACATTAAGGACGGAGGAAACGAAATCGTCAAAGGAGTGGAGGAGGAGAAGGATATAATGCGGAACGACAAGCGCCATAACACGCTAGCACCCGAACTCAACGGAAAAGGGGGATGCGGGTGCGTTGTATCGTGACAAGACGAGACGTCGAGTCACGACGAGTCACGACGAGTCTTTACGCGAAGGTTTTTACTTGGAAAAAAAAACTTTGTCCCAATTGAGATGTTAAATTAATTGTTGCTTTTGGCGCCTATGACAAACCTGTCGCTACTCTGTCAGGGTTAGAAATTAGTTATCTATGTTATTGCCACTGTCTGCCTCGTCCATCCTCGCTCTCTTTTCCTTGCGACCATTAACAAACGGATTTACGTTTGTTTTTTTCATCCAAATTCCGTCGATCTCGATCCTCCCCTTACCCTCCGCTGCTGTGCTAGCCCAGAATTCCCATGTCACTTGCCCGCAGCCCCAGATGCTGAGCTTCTTGAATTGCTCACCAACGGTCTTACAGAGATATCCGAGGCCTCTGTTTGTAATTTCGTGGGAGTAGGAAACGTCGAGGACAGTGAGAGACTTAGAACAGCGCGCAGCGATGTATTCGAGGGAGCGGTCAGTCATACCGCAATTTCGGAGGGACACAGAGATAAGTCCATAACTTGTATGAAATGGATCCGCAACAGAGCACATTCTTTCTACACTCAAATCACTGGCAACAGTGAAGGCAATTGTCTTCAATCTTGGTGGGGGAGGGATCGACGAAGTACCCTCTTCCTCTTCCATTGCCTCATCAAAAAAAGCTTCCACCCCGTCCGCCGTAATCCTTCGCACATCGGCGCACAACAGTGACTGCAAGCTTCCCTTTGTGTTCAGGCAGCGGATTGCGAGGAGACTTTTATCGCTGACACCGGTGTCAGAGATGTTGATATGCTGCAAATTACCGTCGTTGTCGCCAATAAGGTGACAGAAAAGCTCATCAGTAAGGTTGATGTGACTGCTCAAATCGAGTGAGATTAGCCCCTTCAATGCCGGCTTCAAGGTGCGCAAAATGTCAGGTGATATTTTCTCGCAGTTTGTGATAGTGAGGGTGTGGAGGGAGGAGAGGTTGATGATCGATTTTATAGTAGATGTAAAAACAAGAGGACAGGCGTCGAAGCGGCAGGTATGAAGGGTTTTTGAGCTAAAATCTAGAAGTGAAGCGCACTCTGCGTCTCCCAGTTTGTACGCTCCCGAGAGCTCAAGCAGCGAAAGGGGCGAAAGATTGGACGCAATTTCATTCACAGTCTGATTCGTGAATTCGGCTGCATATCGCAACTGGATCGAGCGGCATCCATTTTTCATCAGAAATACGAGCACGTCACGTAGGGCTTTTTCGGATAGAAAAGAAGCATCCGGGACAACGATCTCATCGATATTGGTGCTGTAATAATCATCATCGTCACCACCACCACCATCATCGTCACCATCAGCACTGTCACCTTGAAGCAAGGAGGGGGCAAATATCTTGGTGAAATTTTCGTCATTCATTTTGCCGCGTTCCACCAGGGAGTCCAAAATCTTCGTCCGATCGTCTGTGCTAACATCGCCTATTCCAGCAACATTCTCAAAATTGTCCGTCAGAAACTTAATAATGGTCGAGGAGAGAGAAGGGACAGATTTGTTCACAGCCTGAGAGAACTCCAGTCTTTCCGAGAGCAACCCATACGTCGTCGTTTGCTGCCGTATCTGCTCCCGAAATCCTGGTGTAAACATTAACGACGGCCACTGCCGCTCGCGTTTCTCTTTCTTGTGCAAATCAATTATATTATCAAGCGGATGAGGGGTGTTCGCCTTGCTGAAATCTATTTCCTCATCGTCAGCGGAGGAGTGGTCTCCATTGTCGTCGCCTTTCTTTGCTTTCAAAGCCTCCTCTCTCGCAGCCTTTGCCTCCGCGCGACGAGCTAACATCTGATTTGCCACTGCAAAAGGGCCACACCAATCTTGGCGCGAGGACTTCGTTTTCTCTTCCTTATTGCTTTGGTTGTGCTGGGCACCGAAAGGTGTGCTGCTCACATTGGGTGAGGGATCGAATGTGTAGCTCTGCGAAAGATCGTCGTGGCGACGCTCTGGACGGGAGAGCCGCGCCCCACTCTTCTCCAATGCCTTTTTGTTCGACTCACGCCGACTCATCCTCTTGGCCCCTTTGGTGTCGTCAGTCAAAGGAAACAAGACAAAGATGAAATCAAATGAAAAAATCAGGAGGCAGGCAAGACAAAAAAACAAGGGGAACGAAGAAAAAAAATCAAAATGGAAACAATTAGTGTGGGTGTGAACAGGCTAGCGGAATATTTGACTGCTGCCAAAAATCTGACCCTCCCATCCTTGGTTGGCAAAGTGACTCCTTGCACCTCCTTTCTACCGCGATCCCCTCTTCATCCGGATGTATTCTATGCTACCACGAAACCTTTGAAGAGGTCGATTCTGTTGTCTCCTTCTCCTTTTTTGCCACTTCTTGCTCCTCTTTCTCCTGTCGCTGACTTTGTTGCCACTACCAACACGCGGTTCCTCGCCATGCCACCTGGGGGAACCCCTTTGGGTTGCTAACAGAGCCGACGGAGGTGCTGAAGAACCGAGCATCATCGCCACCTTTAGAGCAGACAGCGCCACGACGGGACAGCTGGAGCTTTTGGAGTTTGGAACACGGTATTAGGTCGTCACCCTCGTCGCTTTGCAGTGGTCCCGGGGGGAAAGTGGCTTGTCGTCGCATTATTGTGGGACATCAATGAGCTTGAAGTTTACAATGTACAAGACGACGGGTTGCTGACTAAAAGGGTTGCTGACGATTGAAACATGGTAGTGCCCAGCCCCACACAGATTATCTTTTTTTGATAGCGTAACGCGCTTTCATATATATAAGTTTAACCAGCGCGGAAATATAATCTAAATCGTATCTCCTTTTTCACTTTTCAGCTTCATTTTGGTTTTCCTTCTTTCTCTTCATCGTCGCGCCTTGTTTTCCACCTCCCTTCTTCCCACCCTTTTTTTGGTCAATTTCGATGACCCATCATCTTCATCGTCCTCATCTTTCTTCTTCTTCTCCTCTTCTCTCTCTCTCTCCACCACAGCGGTCAAAGCTTCATTAATCTGCTTCTGCGCAGCAATCGCAGCACCTAACAAGCCACTGATATCACCCCCTTCCTTTGCATTCACAAGCGGTCCGTGGTCGTGCGTTCCCACGTAAGCATATTCCCCTGGAACTGCCGATCGCGGCGTAACATTGAGGGTGTATGTGGCACTAGGGACATTGATTGAGGGTGTGGGTGGATGGTGAGAAGGAAGGGTAATTTTCGTCTCAATGAGAATTGGAGGGGAGTCAGACATTTTTCGTCGTTTTATCTTCTACAACGCGACGACAGAGACTCAACAAGGCTCAAATATTCAGTCAGAAATAATGAGCCCTCAGCTCTTCTCTTGTATTTTTATTTGTTGAACAATGTAATGCTTAAACCCCGACAAACACATCAACCCTAACTTATTTGAAGAAAAAAATCGCTATTGAACCGGTCAGTACAATATATAATATCTTTCAGCGAAAAATATCCTCGAAAAATCATCTCTCTTGTCATTCCCAAAACGCTCCGACATCGGCAATGGTGGGTATCTGGGACCCCTCCTTCTCTCTGACCTGGGATCTCACTCAACCGCGCCACACTAACACTGCCGCCCCTCTCATTTTTTTTGCCTTAGTACGACCGGAAGACATGAAGTGGATTCTTTTTGTTCTTGCCATTGCTTTGACCTCCCCCGTCTCTGCCGGCCTCTTTGGAAAGTCAAAGGAAAAGAAAGAGAAGGAGGAGGCTGCCCAAAATGGTAAGAAATTCGCCAGTCGTCCGAACGATTTCTTCAGTAAACACAAGTGTATACGTCGACAACCCCTCACACACTCCACAAAAATTCATGTAGACATTGCCATGGGTATTCAGGGTCTCCAAGAAGCAGCACAAAACCCAGCACTTTTAGCACAGCTGCAAAAGGATATGGCGGACCCCGAGATGATGGAGGCCGCTAAAGAGATGATGGAAAGTAAAGAATTTAAGAAGCAGGTGAGTGCAGTAATTTTGTAGTGAGATTGAATGAAAACTGTGGGAGCTTTTCGCACTTGCATTACCATTCTCAGGTCATTCATTGCCTCTCTCTCTCTCTCTCTCTCTCTCTCTCTCTTCCTCTGACACATTTGATCGCAGATGAAGAAGTTTCAGAAGTCT
>Ga0115556_1001670_pt1 | contig 15241 bp, 9 predicted proteins | sample COGITO_mtgs_1104_5_FD_87282 | JGI IMG/M metagenome (GOLD analysis project Ga0115556, IMG submission 87282) | Pelagic marine microbial communities from North Sea - COGITO_mtgs_110414 | ecosystem: Environmental > Aquatic > Marine > Epipelagic | place: Germany:Helgoland, sampling site Kabeltonne... | reverse complement strand
TCTCCTTCTCCTTCTCCTTCTCCTTCCTCCTCACCACTCTCATCACCACCCAAAAAGGGGCGGCAAATTTCAACAAAGCCTTCGAAATCGATTACTTCACCCCTTCCGCGGCCTGAACAAGCCCTCTTCGCAGTCGCCGTAGCCAAATCATTGAACGAGGCGTTCTCGCTCTCATAAACCGTTTCTGGCGATGCCAAACTCACAATCTTGAAGATACTCTCGATAAAGATGATGAGATCGTCGATGCTTACCAGCCCTTCCTCCTCAAACAAACTGAACCCCACCTGCACCTTTTCCTCCCAGCTGCTTTTGCAAAGACAAAGTAGTGCACAAGCTATCACGCTGAAGTCCAGCCTGGCGTCTATCTCCTCAGCATTCTCGTCATCTTCATAAACACCATCGAACTGGTCCTTCAGAGAGACGACAAAAGTGATGAGGGCATCAGAGTCGAAGGAGGTAGCGGACGATCGCTCGATGTTAAACTTGAGCAAGAGCGTGTAAAGGTTTTTGATGCTGATGAGCCCGTCCTCCTCATCCGCCGACTCTGCCAGGCGCTCCAGCATTTCAGTTGCTCCAAAGAACTGAAGCGAGGTCAGATTTGAGAGGTTTCGCATTTTTTCTTGAATCTCCTGGGCGTTCCACCCTCCACTCCCAGGGAACCCCCCAACCGCACTTCCCTCCTCGCTTTCATCTAGCTCCCCACTAATATTTATCCATTCCTTAAAGTTTTCGAAGCTGAGTTTGTCGCCAACCTCCTCACTGGCCTCAAATGCCTCCATCGCAGTTAACTTTGCGAGAGCTTCCGGCGTCAAATCCCCAACGGAGGCTCGGGTCCCGTCCGGCTCGCACCAGAAAAGAATCTTGAACACGCTCGTTAAGTAGACGACCAACTCATTCTGGCTGATGTAGTCCGTCTCGTCTACGTCGAACAGCTTAAATCCGGCCAAGGCCCTCTCATCTTTCGTGCCGCCACACAAGAACGACAGTCCAGCGGCGAGTTCAGCGAAGTCAACCAAGTCGCTCCCTGACTGCGTCTCAAAGATTTGAAATAGCCCCCCGACAATGACTTCGCAAATCTCCGCGTACTCGGCGTCAGTCACACCCAACTCAACTTTGTCTCTCAAGAAGTCGCCACAGCAACTCACAAAACTTTGAGAGGTTAGCATTCCGTTGGAGTTGGAAGCGTTGGCAAAGTGGTCAAAGACAGTGGAAGTAGAGTACTTCATAAAAGTTGTCAATCGGCGCAGATTCTTGAGTGTTAACCAAGATGGCTGGCGTTTGTCTCCCTCAGCCGGCCCGCTGTCATCTCTAGCAGAGCTCGCTGTCACAAAGCTATCGCTGTTGACAGCCATGTACCAGTGGTTGAATTCTTCGAGAGAGAGTTTCCCGTCGTCATTTAAATCGGCATCCGCAAACGCCTGCTGTGCTGTCGCCTCAGCGAGCTCCCTCGCACCCACATCCACGTTGTCCTTGGTCTCGGGGCTCACAAAGAAAATGATCGAGAACATAGCTGAGAGGTAGGTGATCATCTCTTCAAGGGTAATGTGCCCGTCCCCATTCAAATCGAAAAGTGCAAATGCCGCCTCAACTTTCTCGTCCTTCGTCCCGCCACAGAGTACGCTGATACCGCTCGCCAGCTCAGAGTAGTCCAAGTAATTGTCTCCGTTGATGTCCAAGGCGGCAAAAAGTCCGTCCACAATGAGAGGGGCGTAGCTCATCTCCTCGCTTGTTAGCAGCTCGGCGCGCTCTTGTATGATGATGTCGAAGCACCGCCTGAACGCTCCGATAGTTAGCAGCCCGCTAGTCGCCATGGACGCGAAGAGCTCGAAAACATCGTCTACGTGTTGGTCCTCCAGACCAGTGATTTTCTGCACGAGTTCCATGTTGATCCTGCTCTTGTGCGCATCCCTCTGTTCGCGCAGGAGCTGGTTGGTCTCGTCTTCGCTGCCGCCGATCTCGCCTATGTCGTCATTTTCGTCAACGATCTGACAGTTTTCGTACCAAGTCCGGAACTCCTCAAAGTGTAATCTGCCGTCATTGTTCAGGGAAGCCTCTTCAAATGCCTGTTCGGCTGTCAACCTGCCCAAATCATCAGCGGTGACACCCATCTCGTTCAACCACCTTGACTTGATTTCAGGGGACGTCTCGAATAGGACTCGGAACACCGAGCAAAGGTAAGTGGAGAGTGAAGCCTCGTCGATAGTTTTGTCACCATAGAGGTCGTAAAGGGCGAAGGAAGCGGAGGTCTTTTCCCTGTGAGTGCCCCCACAGAGCACAGAAAGGCCGCTCACCAACTCGTCGTACCGAACCTTATCCCCCGGGCCAAAAAGCTGAAACAAGCGTTTCATTACAATATCAGTCCTCTTCTTCTCATACTCGCTGACGCTGTCGTCGTCGAAATCACTGGCGTCAACGAGGATCTGAAAGCATTTCTGAAAACCTGCAAAAGTTACAAAGCCGTCGTCCTCAGCAAACTCAGAGAAAAGCTGAAAAACCACGTGGACAGGGTACGAACCCATGTTGGAAATTTGCTTTGCCTGGGCCAGTGTCACAAACGGTGATTCAGTGGCATGCTGGATCTCTGACGCTGTCGCGTCAGCACCACTGTACCATAGCTTAAATTCGGGCAAGGAAATCCTGCCGTCTTTGTTGATGTCAGCTTTCTCAAAAGCTTCGAATGCCATAGCCTTGGCAAACTCCAAGGGATCCGGGTGGTCATTATTTTCGTCCGCCTCAAACATGAGAGAATAAACGGAGGAGAGGTATTCTGTCATCTCTTCGAAATCGATGTAACCAGTTCCCTTCTTATCGAAGAGAGAGAAAGCCATTTCCACCTTGTCATCAGCTTCCCCCCCACAGATCACACTAAAGCCAGCAGCTAATTTGCTAATATGGATGGCCTGGTTGGAGTCAAGGGAGTCTGAGAGGGAGGCCCAAAAACGCTCGAATGTATCCCTCGCTCTCTCCTCTTCAGTGCTGTCAACATCAAGCGAGTCAAGCAGGGCCTCAAGCTGGTTTGAAAACTGAGACGAGGACACGTAACCGTCACTGGTCGCACCGTTCGCAAAGTGCTTCACCAGAGCACCACAATCTAGCTTGGACACACTGCTCCAAGCACGGAACTCCTCTAAGTTTCGAGCAGAGTTGGCGCGAGGCCGTTTCTGTTCATCAGAATTTGGATTGGCCATGCTGTACCACTTGAAAAACTCCTGGTAAGATAGCTTGCCGTCGCCATTCAAATCAGCCTTTTCGAACGCCTCCATGGCCGTGGCTTCTGCCAGAGCCATGTATCCCGCTCCCACTTCAGTCTCTAGAGAAGGATTTAAGCGATATGCAACCGCGAAGACGCTCTTAAGATAACTCACAAACTCGTCGTACGAAATGAAGCCATCGCCGTTGATATCGTACAGACGGAAGACGAGCAAGGAGCGCTCAGCCTGCGAGCCACCTCCCAGCACACAGATTCCCGAAGAGAGCTCCAGGAAGTCAACAACCCCGTCGCCATTGACGTCGAAGGCCGAAAAGAGCAATACCCCGATTTCATTCACAATGTCAAGCATGGTCTCTAGGCCGCCGGCATCAATGGAAATTTTTCTCATGCAAACAAGGAAAGCGTGGAGGGGGATGTAGCCCTCATCATTGGTTAGGGCAGCGAAAGTCTCCAGAAGGTCACTGGGAGAGAATTTCTCCAAACCAGTGATGCGACGAATTTCCTCGATGGTTGGGAGCGTTCCGGTAGGGGGAGAAGACAGCTCGATCCGCTGACCACTTGCAGCGCTCGCAGGCCGACCGAAACCCTCCTCGCCTTCGGACAGAGCTTGCCTAGGGACGTTCTCTGCACGCTCGAACCATGCCTTGAATTTCTGCCAATCCATCACCTCAGTTTCTCTCAAACCGCTCTCCCCAAACGCACCCATCGTGGTTACGTACGCCAGCTCGTCTGGCGTCACACCATACTGCTCAAATACGCGAGGGTTTGACTCCCTCATCACCAGGAAGATGGAGGAAAGGTATTTGGTCATCTCGGGGAGGGTGATTCCCTCGGAGGGGTATGTCAGCGAAAACATTTCGAAGTTTAGCCGGAGCTTGGTCTGGGGAGGGATTGTAGGAGAGAGAGTGACCAGCGAGGAAAGGAAAGGGATTGTTGGGAGGCTAAAGGTTTGCTCGGGGTCGAATATACGAAACAAATTGGTGATGCCAGCGCCAGTTGCTCTGTTGCCAGTGATCTCATGAAAACACTACGATGTAACGTTAGTAGTGTGCGTGTAATTATAATTGCGTGAGAGAAATCGTGATGATCATATTTTTCGAATATAAAAACGGGGGCTCAACACCTTGTAGGATAAGTATATTGTAACTCACCTGTTCAAATCTGCCACGTGCAATCTCGCCTCCCTCGCTGGCACCCATGAAGCTCCTCAAAACCCTCCCTAGCCCCTGCGTTGTATTAAGCTCACTCGTTAGCTGTCGCAGAGCGGGGCTGGACGTCAAGAGAGGAGATAGGTAACCTGTCACAGCCAGAGTATTCTCAGGATCAGTAACTCGAGAGGAAGACATCGTCAGCTGCATATTGGAGTCATCCTCCGATGGAGAAATCAGAACGATGTAAGTTTGACCACTCGTTGACGAGTCAAAAAACTCAGGCACCTTTCCGACAACACGCAAAGGAAAGTGTATGTCCTTATCGCGATCCCAAAGACCCACAACCTCTCTATTACTATCAATTTGGAGAGAGGAGCGGATAATCGCCAAGAGTGATTCAATGGGGAGACTCGGTGACACGCAGATCGTTGTGGGAGTGATACTGGGATGTACAGTCAACGACAGCAAGGAAATCGACATCGCTGCTGGGGTTGTGGATGTGCGGGGTGGGGGCAGGCCTTTTTGGATTTGGTTACTTCGCTTGCAGAGCGGGAGAACTTGGTGGTTATGTGGTTATAATGTAAAGAAGGGCTGCGCACAGACAATATCGTATCAGCTAACCCAGCGATGATAAAGCTAATCGACGATTGGACAGTAAAAATTGAACATTGTGAAATTGGGGCGGGGACGACAATCAATAGAAGCAGTGCCCATTCTTAGAGCATAAACTTTATTAATAAGACATCGCGGCAGAGCTATAGTGCACTGATATAATCTCTCTGAAGGAAATTAATGTCTGAAGTTCGGTAAGAATGTCCTGCTTCCTCTCCTTCTGTGTCTTTCCCCCCTTTGCTAATTCTCCCTCATTCCTCCGCCCCCACCTTTTTTTTCGCAGTGCCCTCCAGGAGCAGTCGCTTCCATGGGTTGAGAAGTACCGTCCATCGCAGCTATCCGAGCTCGTCGCTCACCAGGAAATAATATCGATAATAACAAAATTGATTGACACAGACCGGTTGCCCCACTTGTTACTGTATGGGCCTCCTGGAACAGGGAAGACGAGCACAGTGATTGCTGCTGCGAAGAAGATGTACGGCGAGAAGAAATATCGGGGAATGACTCTGGAGCTCAATGCTAGTGATGACAGGGGAATCAACGTTGTGAGGAATCAGATAAAGGAGTTTGCTGGCACCCGCCAGCTCTTCTCTTCTGGCATAAAGCTCGTAGTTTTGGACGAAGCGGACGCCATGACGAACGATGCACAGTTCGCGCTCCGGAGAATAATCGAGAAGCACACGAAGACCACCCGGTTCATTTTAATCTGTAACTACGTCAGTAAGATAATTCCTGCCTTGCAGAGCAGATGCACAAGGTTTCGGTTTGCGCCATTGATGAAGGAGCAGATTAGGGATAGGCTGACGGAAATCAGCCAAAAGGAAAACTGTAAAATTGATGCCGCGGGACTTGAAGCTATCTTGGACCTCAGCAACGGCGACATGAGGCGGGTATTGAATCTGCTTCAAGCGAGCAGCATGGCATATGAAAACCTCGGCGAAGACGAAATTTACTTAACAAGCGGCGCCCCGCTGCCAGGCGACATCAAAACGCTGAGCGAGATTTTATGGACGAAAGGATTTAACGAGAGCTTCGACCATGCAAAGTCGCTGTCGAAGTTGAAGGGTTATGCTGTGAGCGACATTCTCACCAGTGTAAGCAAAATTGTGGTTGAGATGGATTTGCCAGAGGATGTGCTTGGGGAAGTCGTTGATGGGCTTAGCCAGGTCGAACATAGGGTCGCTTTTGCTACTGACGATGACATCCAGATAGCGGGTATGGTCGCAGTGTTTACTAAGGCAAGGGGAATGATGACGCCGAAAAAGTAGCAGGGTTGTTTTGTTTTGGCAAATTTCTTCAGCAATTATTATTGTTCGTTTTCCACGCTGTCTCCTCCATTCCCTGTAATGCGATACCCCGTCTTCCAGATAGTATGGAAAAAAACATCATACATGTTTTTGAACGCCCGAAATTCTTCCGCATGATTGTCTTCTTTTCCCTTTGCTTTTTTGCTTTTTTTCTTCACGTCAGCCTTCGTACCTCCCCCCTGATATTCCTTAACATTGGGGAGATACATCTCATCGTACACTTTCTTGCATTTAGCGATATCCTCTTCTACCCCACCATTTGCAAACCCAATTTCATCGCACACTTTTCCCCACTCTACCTCACTCAAGACTTCATCATGCTTCTTGATCACAGGATCGAACTTCCTCTTTATCCATATTTTTTGTAGGATTTTGCCCTTGAGGATGACGAGGTACGATTTCGCCATCTTCTGAATCCGGTTACAGCTCAAAACCTGCTCCTTCGTGTAGCCACTGTATAGGTTTTCCGTCCGCCAATAGTACCAAATGATCTCAAGAACGTCATCGATTTTGACAAAATCGAGTCCCTTTTTCTCTGTCGACTCCATCGTCTCTATTTCCCTCTCAATTTTCAAAAACTTGAAACTATCCTTAGTGCGAATGTTGAGAAAGATGGTACGTATGCGGACGAGCACCTTATCCACGTCGATCTCACCGACACTGAAGGTGGGCATCACATGTTTCACGTCAGGAAGCAAGTTTGTGAGCACTTTCTTGAAAAAAAAGTCTACCTTTTCCTCATCGTAATCCTTAGGCGAATTATTGCCCACGCAGAGGCCATACAAGTCGCTGAAAACCCGGATTCGAGGGTGCTCTTGAGCCTTACTGGTAGTCAAGCAAGTCAAAAAGGCCTTACACTGCTTCAGTGCAATGCTCTTGATGCCAAACTTGCGCGTCAAGGTCAACTTGGTAAAGTTGACTAGATTCAAGTGCTATCGCCGAGAGATAAGTTAGCAAAACATTTTTCAATGTACAAACCTTTAGAAATATAGAGGCGCTTACCTTTCCTTCCGTATCAGGTCCCGGGTTGAGCAGCATTATCAAATATTGTTCGAACATGCTGGGAATAAGGGTAAGAGCAGCATCGAGATTCATTGGTTTTTCCTTCTTCCCGCCAAGCAGCTTGGCAACATTCATCTGACTCTTGCTGCGCTGTGCTTTCGCAGGCTCCTCTGTAGCTTTCGGTTCCTCTTGGATATTAGTGACACCTGTTGCTGAATCGGTGGCGAAGCTAACAGCGTCAGTCTGAGTGCCAGTGTTGCACATCGTCACTTGGTGCTCGCGACGCTCATAAATTTGGACAATTCGCGTCCCGTCCCCATCAGTATCTTCTTCTTCACGGAGGAGCTTCAAAGATCTACGATTTGTGCGATTTTGGACACGATTTGCCACAAGAACACCCCGAGACAAACTTCTCATTCTCCCTGAAGGGCTGAAAGGCACTGGTGAGGTGGAAGGAGAGGAAGCCCCAGAAGATATACTCATTGGACTGATCCGATCGGAAACTTCAATAGCATCTAATTCAGACTCAATTTCCTGATCTTTCCTGAAGCTATTCGCCATCTCATCGAAGGCCTCATTGTGTTCCTCCATCTGGTCATCATCATCATCACTATCTGTATCATAAAAGTAGCCCTGGTTCTTGTACCTCATATGCCGTTTTACCCAAATATTAAACCACGGCTCTAAACACACGCGGTTTCTCAAGCGCTTCATTTTTCGATTGCGGGATACGCAATACTGTCTCCAAATGCGAAAGATCATGTCTCGAATTTGACGCTTACTGTCATTGAATAAAGTGCGCACTCCCACACTGCACTTGACTAACGCCTGACGGACGTTGACCCCATCATTGTACATTTCTAGCTCGTCTGATAAATCCTCATTTTCTGCTCGAAGAGACTTAGCAATGGTGAAGTACGGGGTACATTCATAAAAGACTCTCGCATTAAGGTCAGATTTGCTGTTCTTTACCACACTGTCGTAGTCCATATAGACAGATTTCAGGAGCTCATCGGTCAGTGTCTCCATCAACGATTCGTAGCGTCCGAACATTCTCGACGTCTTTTTCAGCAGGTCGCAGCAAATTGCTGCTCGGATCTCAGATTGCTTCTCAAAAGATTGACGATTTGTGTCATCGTCTTGAGGCATAGCATTGATTTTGAAGTTATTTTTGCCTGGTTTGCCATATTTATTCACGATTTTCAATGGATTTGTCGCATTCAGCGCTTCTTGGAGCCGCATCTCGGCAAATAGGGCAACAGAGCCGAAGTTTTTTTGCTCAGTATCGAAGCTCTTCATCCAGTCTTCAATAATTTTCAAATTAACTGCCCGTTCATTGAGACCGTCGATGAGCATGTGTTTCTCGTTCCTATGATTGCCATTCTTGGTGAGAGGGCTACGGGAAGGAGAGCCAGCGAAGAGGGATTCCTCAGGATTCGCCATGAAGCGGAGGACAGCTGGTGTCTCAATTGATCGGAGCCGGTTAAGGTGGCGCTTGTCTTTCTTTTCGTGGTCTGTACGAGGTTGGTGTTCACCATTGACAAAACGACGACCAAAATGTAGCTCATGTCTTTTGTTGTCGTTGTAGCTGCTATCTCCTACTGGCCCACCACTTCGCATCCCCATAACAGGAGGTGGATTTTCAGCAATGTACTCCTTCTCCAATTGGGCTCTCAGCAAATTCAGCTCTTCTTCGTGTGTAGGGGAAGAGATGTCATTTTTCTCATTTTGAAAATTGTCCACCTGCTGTTTCTGTTTGTGCAGTAATGTGAGCTTCTTTACCCCGCGTGACAACTTGCTTTTGCTCATCAACTTCGTAGGGTTGGCAGAGGGGTTAAGGTGGAAGGCGCTGTGCAAAGATGTCTTGCGACGAGGAGGGGGCTTTATCGAGTGGACCTCAGTAAGTGTGCGCCCGCGACCAGACGGAGCAAAGGGGTTGCTGTGCTCCATTTCTGTTGTTGTCCAAGCAGCAGATTAGAGAAGAAGAAAGGGGAGTAAAAACGTCAAAGGTAGAAGAAAAGTTCTCTTGATGTACAGATATATGCCGAAAAACACGATTTCGTATCAGTTCTTGCGCTTTCCTGCCCTTTTCACCACCTTTGGAGCTTTTCCTTTGGTATCCGACATCCGACATCCGACGAGAAAAAAACCAAAAAACCCCAACCCCACATACTGTTTTCAACTAAAATAGCACCGAAATGAAGGTATGAATGACAACTACCGACGCATAAGCACAAACTAATAGAACCAAAATCCTCTCCATTTTAAACATTATCTTATTTTGCATGCATCTGTGTAATTGTTTGTGGGTGCAGGTTGTGTGTGTTGTGTTTTGCTCAACCAACTGGAAGCTCCCAATGTCTTCCCTCTATTATCCCTATGTGTCGGTTGTAATCCTCCTCAGCAGTAATATTTATTCGATCTAATAATACAGTCAGTCACCTATTAAGCGTTGGGGACCTCAGCAGCCTGTGGGGCTGCCTCAGCCTGCTTCTGAATAGGAAGGAAGAGCTTGAACTCAGGAGGAAGTTCTTCCTCGGAGTAGAGTCTGTCGCTGAAATAGATCCTCCTGATCCTACAGTTGGCGTGGATCTGAACACGGAGGGTCTCGATGTAGTTGGTACCGTAAGCACGGCGGGTGAAGTCAGAAAGATTGAATTGAATCTGGTTCCATCCTTCATCCAATCGCATGGGCATGGTACAGATGAAGGGCTTCACGCGAGTTGTCGATTGGTAGTTCGACGCCCGGAATCGTCGGCGCACGTTCTTGTCGTCAAGAACCTGCACCTCAAAGGTGAAGTACTTCTTCAGATTCTTGATGATCATCACAAGGAAGGGAAGTTTGATGCCGAGGGTGCGCTTAGGATCAGCGGGACAGGTGATGTAGTTCGTGGAGACGTTGGTTCCCATAATCTCCAGGACAGAAGACTGGATCTCCTGGTCCGTTATTCGCTTAATGTGTCCATTGCGAACCTGTCATGTGAGAGAGTTGTGGTACAACAAAGCAAAGCAGTGAGTGCAAGAATGTGTTGTGTGAGCGCATGTAAATGTTAGTATTGGAACGGCGTGCCGGAATAAGCAAGCATTCGTCATCTCTCTCGCGTCTTAACGCCCCTATAACGTGTCGTCGCAGCCAACTGCAGCCAAGTACCATTTTCACATCTTCACTCTTTCCAACCCCCGCAACACCACTCAACAACCCCCTAGCTCACCTTCTTATCCCAAATCTGAAGCGGTTTGCTCCCGATTGAGTATAGGATCGAGAGGAATCCCGACTGGAAAGTATTTCTGAACATTTTTCTGAGCTGTTGGTGTGTGTGATGGAGAGAGAAAGAAGGTAACGATTTTTTTGATTCTGTGTAAGGGTGGTTGTTGGGTTAATATAGCAAAGAAGGGGAAGAAATTTTGATGTTACAGGAGGAAACACGGGATCAGAGGTGTTAGATGAGTATTTTTTCTGTTACTGTCCACTGAAGGGCACACATTCAGTTGCCCCACTCGCACAACTTATCCAACGATCAGTCGCCATCTAACAAAGGGACAAGGTCAAACGAGATTTAAAGGGGTTGACAGCCACGTATTGACACTCAGTAAGCGAACTCAAACAATATTTCTTACCTCCTTCTTCTTTTGGAGGTCTTATAGAAGTTAAGCTTGTGAAGAGCATGCTCAGCTCGGGCAGCTTTTTCTCCAAGGGAAACTGGTTGCATTTATGATTTATGGAACAAATCCGTGTCGTTTAGAATTGAAAATTCTCCATCGGTAGTCCTTTGGTGGATAATTTCCACTTCTGCATTTTTTTCGGCGATCTAATCGAACAATGACTTCTTCATTTACCATCACGATCCACTCTGTAGTCCTTGACAAAAAGCCATGCTCCCCTCCCCTCTCGCCCACTTCGTCTCCCCCAACGTCCCCATCCTCTCCTCCCTCATCTACAACAAGTCCTCCGTCGTCGACCGTGGAAAAAAAGAACAAGAAGAGGAGGGGGAGCGGCATATTCAAGAGTTTTGGGAAGTCCAAGGGGAAGGGAAATGAAGAGGGTGGGGAGAAGGGAGCAGCGGAAGCTGAGGCGAAGTACGAAGCTAGAATCGTTGTGATGAATAACGCCAGTGGAGAGGTCATTGAGAAGGGGAAGCTTGAGGTGAGAGAGCATCTTCTGGATGAGTGTGACAAGTTGGCACATGTATGTAGTTACATATTTTTTGTTTCCTCATCTGTCCAGACAGTATTGGGACCTGTCTCGGGTTTATATCCAAGCGCTCACACTCTAAATATTTTTCATCTTTTACTTGCTCACACACAATGCAAAACGGCGAACCCGAACCAAAAAACCCCCAAAAACTAGCCAACAACAACCACTGAGAGCTCGACTGATCCCTCCCTGACCCTTACTTTTCCTAAGCAGGCGTCCATCACGTCATCGTCCGGTAAAATTGTAGACTCTGTCGAAATTTCAGTGCACGATAATAACCTACCATCTGAGGCCCCGCCACAGGGGCGTATCACTATTCACCGCAGCGAAAATACGCTCAACAATGGTGATGGTGGTGGTGGTGGAGAGGGAAAAAAGGATCCCAGAAGATTCACTTATAAAATAGTCGACAGCAAGTACGTTGACATAGGGACGGTTGTAGTATCGATTGAATGGGGGCCAGGGGGCGATAATGGAGATGCTAACGTTTCAAGTACGGCGGGTGGCTCTTCTTCGAACATCGACTCTCATAGTGCTTCTCTCGACAACTTAAAGTCCACCACCGAGGAAGTCAAGGAGGCTATGAGATCCAACAAAACTTGGATGGCTAACATCGACGCTAACATCAACGATAACTCCAACCAATTATCTCGAGACGGATCTATCTACAACAGTAGCAGCAACCACTACAGCAACGGCGACAGTGATATCTTCTCGTACATGTTGGGAGGCGGCCGCGAATTTGACGACGAATATCGGAGTGCTCGCAATGGGAAATTACCCAGCAGCACTTATAGTGCCAATAGTACGAATAGATACATGGTCAACGAGAAGGGTGATGTCGAATACGATCTGGGACCTGAGGCAACCATCATACAGCTGCACAGCTCTAAGAAGGCTAAAGGCGAAGGGGGGGAGGGGGGGGAGAAGAAGGGCGCGAAGAAGGAGGTTATCCTAAACAGGCCTCCGCCTGTTGCCTTTTCCGTCCTAATGAACGGCGGTGGTGACGGCGGAGGGGATAAGGACAAAAAGAAGAAGAAGAAGAGTGGGTTCTTCGGTGGGGGTGGGGCAGGGACCGCCAGGAGCAAGGAGCAGAAATTTCTCAAAAGGCGAGAAGAGGAGTGGAAGAAAGCTAGGGAGGACCGCGAGAAGAAGATCGTCGCGGCGAAGGCGCTGAAAAAGAAAGATAGGATAAAATTTTCGGGGAAAGGATTAGTGCAAGGAGGGAGGATGATGAAGGAGAGCCAACTCGAGCCTGACAGGGCAAGGATTCCAATGGAAACAAGGATGAAGAAGGCTATGGCGAAGAAGAGGGCAGAAGCGAAGAATAATATGTCTACCATGGTGAGAGGCGAGGTTACTGATCAGATCAAGAAGAAGAAGGAGACGACCGTTGCCAGCAAAAAAGTCACAATGACGACAACCACAAAAGGAAGCCTCGTCAATAAAGCGAAGACTGCACTCTTACCGCAGGACTTGCTGCCTCCTCCGCCGTTCAGAAAGACCAAACTAGGGGTCAACTCTTCTGCCATCGGGATCTATTCCTCCGAACAGCTCCGTAACGAGCAGAGGGCGGCTTTCCAGCAGAAAGTCACCGAGGACAAGGAGAGGGAGGAGGAAAGCCTCGCTCGCCTCCGTGTCATGGTCGAGAGGCAAAAAAAGATTGAGGCGGAGAGGATTACCCGGTATAAGCTCATCGAAGACAAGAAAGAGAGAGAGCGCAAAAAGGCCATTGAAATCGAGAGGGAGAGGAGGGGAAAGGAGAAAGAAAAGGAAGAGGAAGTCAAGAAAAGAGTCGAGGAGGAGAAGGAGAAGAAGATTAGGAGGGCGAGAGAAAGCCTTGAGAGAGTGAGGGACTTCAAAAAGAAGTCACAGCAAGTTCACCTACAACAGGACGGCAAGAAAGACAAAATACCAAGACAGAAGGCTGTCATGCCACCGGATCCTCCTGGGGTGGTAACGAAGCAAGTGTCGCCAACAAACCAAGCAGCGGAGAAGAAGGAGGCCGAGCAAGTGGAGCACCCGAAAACGCATAGCCCAGTTATGAGGGTTGAGATTGACGGGGTTGTAAAAGGGTCGAGCGAGGGAGAAAATACCACCTTTACTCCACCGCCGGCTAAGAATGAGCCTAAAAAGGTGAGGGCGAAGCCGAATGGGAAGGAGGACTTCGACGCTGAGCAGGAGAAAAAGGCTAAGATGGAAAAATTAGTGGGGATCTACGGAGGAGGGGGGACAAGTCCGAAGAGGAGTCCCAAGAGAAGCCCCAAGAAAAGCCAAAAGGAAAAGGAAAGCCGGAAGGAAAGTGCCAAAGTGACCACGACGAAGACAAAAACAAAGGCGAAAACAAAGGCGAAAACAACTGCTACATAATTTTTTATTAAAACCAAAGGGAGAAAGAAACCTTTTGCAAACAAAAAAAGTCAAATTTACTTCTATCTACCCAACAGCATTGACAATGAAATACCCATTACAATGGCCAAAACCACCAATTTCCAAACGAGAAAAAACGAATGGAATTCAGATCCATCGCTGATAACAATATCGACTCCCGAGCTGACTTTCCCCACAGACTCTAACAAAACTTCCCCCTCAATATCACGTATCCTGACAGTCAAGGACCCGTCCTCACCCTCCTCCACCTCTCCAAAGTTGCGTGAAGTAGAGTAGGAAGAGTGGCGACCATGGGGGAAAGCGTCATTCATCATCGTGCAGATGAAACCATAAAAGGGTTCTGTGCAGCTGTGCGTCATGCCGCTGCTAGTCACCTCTAGGAGCTTGCCACCGGTGGAAGAAGAGAACATATCAGCGTGGTGGACATCTCCAGAGAGGATAAGAAGGCTCTTGGTGGCGGAAGAGGAGAGGGCCTTGAGGAGACGCTTTTTTTCTGCACACAGAACACAAAAAGTGCAGCGGAAATGGATGAGCGTATTCGCTGGAGTTAGTTTTAACCCAAAATCGGTCTGGACGATGTACCTTTGAGCTCAACCCCGCTATCATCGCACACGTTCGACTTTCCTCTCTCACCTATGGGAAAGTGACCCCAACTCTCCACGATTGGATTCGTCGTGAGAACCTGTATCGACGAGACGACAATAGTATGGTCGATCGACTCATCGTTATTTGCCTCTGATATCATCTTTTCAAGCCAATTCCACTGCTCCTCTCCTAGCACAGCGCCAGAATAATTGGCCCCCAAACCCAGACCAACAACGCACCAGCGAGTGAACGCGGCAATCACTGCAGCAAACGGCAAGTGCTTCCACCCACCCACCGACGGAAGAAAATGATTCTCGCGGTTGTACCTCGTGTCCAAAAAAATCACCAGGAAATTCCCAACCTTGACTGAATTGTAAGCACCACTGCGCCGCTCACGCCGTTCGATGTCGGATGCAGGAACATCAAATAGGTCTAAGAAGTGTTGAAGGCGATCGTGTTTGCCAGGGAGATATTTCCCTGCATCGTTGAGACCGTAATCATGGTCGTCCCAGACGCCATAAGTCGGGGTAGAAGATTTTAGGGAGACGAAAGGGGCATAGTTTTTGATCCTGTCATAGCCGTGAACGTTATCCCCTGAAATATATGATAAGTCGCCCATCCAAAGGAATGCAGAGGGAGCAAGCTCGGAAATCGAGGTGAAGATAGATTTTCTTGTCGGATTTGCTGCTACATCCTTGTCCAAGTTGGAAAAAGAAAAACAACTTCCAAATGCAAGCCTTTTCGATTGTCTATTCGATGTCGATAGAGCGACTGCATCGTAGTAAAT
>Ga0115556_1001669_pt1 | contig 15242 bp, 20 predicted proteins | sample COGITO_mtgs_1104_5_FD_87282 | JGI IMG/M metagenome (GOLD analysis project Ga0115556, IMG submission 87282) | Pelagic marine microbial communities from North Sea - COGITO_mtgs_110414 | ecosystem: Environmental > Aquatic > Marine > Epipelagic | place: Germany:Helgoland, sampling site Kabeltonne... | reverse complement strand
TCTTTTCTTTTCTTTTCTTTTCTTTTCTCTTGTATACGATCGATTTCCACTTCTTGTTAATGTTTCTAGAGAATGACACAATCGTCCCCCTCTTTTTTGGAGTCTATATTGTTAAAAGGAATCCCCGCAATACCCCTCGTAGACCGGAACGCGTAGGGGAAGCTTGTGTAGGACTGCTGGGGCTGCTGGTTCATTTCGTCAACCTCTATGATCCTCTCTGCGGCAATAAAAGTCAGAAACGCCTCCGAGTTTCTCAGAGAACCGATCTCGAACACCTGCTGCAGGTAGTCCTCGAGCTTTATTAAACGCTCACGGATGAATTTCTCGGTGGTGTTGTTGAAGATTTTTTTCCCGGGAAGAATGGGGGGATTCGGGGGATCGTGACCGGGAGGAAGGGGGGGTAGTGTGCGGTGAAGCTCTACAAAGTTGTTGTATCTTCTGTGAACCACCCACGATAGGTCCCCAAACTTTGCCTTGACCTGTATCTCGTAGACAATGTACCCCCCTCCCCCACCGCCGAGGGATGACGTCGATGACTTCCGGGACAGGGGAGATGGAATGTACCATGAACCGGAACCATTGCTCGTATTGGAATGCTGCTGTAGCGAGCTACGGCGGTCGCGGGAACCAGGGGTGTGACGACGCGCCGTCAAGATCTTGATTGATTCGATGCGGCTCCCCACTTTGAGGAGGGGGAGAAAGAAGACAAGAGGAACGTCGGTCATTCAATCCGTGGTCAAGAGGCATGTGTGAGTAAGAATAAGGGCAGTGAGACTTGGGGTTGACGTCATGTCATACAGGACACACGAGCGGCGACAGGAAAAAAAAAAACCCACCAACTCCATGTTTAATTCATGATTCAAAGATGTATAACAACGCTGCCACTGAATCTTACCTTCCACAGCACTGTCCCTGAGACGCTCAGTCTGAGCGCGGGTAGGAGTATGAGGGGGAGGAGAATCTCCCGTATCATGTGCTACCTCGAAGGATGCATCCCGCGACAGAGAATATGGGGGTGAGCTCATGCTCCAGAACTAAAGAAAAACAACAGAGGCAAAGAAAATGGTTGACGATGAAAATGCAAAAAAGGATTGATACCAGGCGCTAGGACAGTCACTAGCGAGACACCAGAAATTTTTTTTGACTTTTCTTCTGGAAGGTGACCAGATATAAAGCTAGTTGTAAAACCATTGGAAGTTCGGAGGAAGAAACGCCAAGTTCTTAGCACTCTTTCTTATTATTGCAAAGTAGAGTTTAAAAGTCTAGCTCTAGACCCCATTTTCAACTGTGTGACTTGGGTGACTTGGCTTTACAATAAAAAATGCCCTTAAACCGAATGAATCTCACTCTATCAGAAGCCGACAATCTTATTCAACATGCCAAGATTGTTGCTTCTTCTATGGGACTAAGTATCTGCATTGTTGTCGTAGATAGTGGGGGTAGGACGATCGGTAGCGCGATGATGGACGGGGCGAAATTTACGTCAATGTCAATCGCCCAAGGGAAAGCAGCCACAGCCGCAGGACATAAGAGCTTCACGAGTAAGTTAGCAACAGGGGGAAATCGTGGGATAGAGAACTCTAACAACGGCATGTTTACAGTGTTTGCTGGTGGCGTACCAGTACAATTTCAGGGCGAAATTATTGGTGCGATAGGGATAAGTGGTGGGAAGCCTACAGAAGATGAGGCAATTTGCGTGAAAGCAATTGAAGCGGTAAAGCCAACTTTTGTCGTTTTGTCAAAACTTTAGATATTAGGACAGATAAAGAGTAACTAAGAAGGGTTAGCGATAATGTAGCTGATGTTTGAGCTTCAAACCTTTCCCCTGCCCCTACACAATGAATTACCACACCCCGGGGATCATGTTCTTCTTCCTGGTGCCCCAGTCCTCGAACTTTGAAGCATTCCACTCGTTCTGCGCCCTGGCACGGTCGCTCAAGTACCTCACCATCAACGCGAATACGAGCAGGCCGTTGACGGACTGGGAGGTGAGGCCGATGCCCAGCCAACCGATTAGCTCGAAGAGGTAGTGCGGGGCAGCGGAGTATTTGAATAGGCCGGAGGACGGCATGACGTAATTATCGTCTTCTTTCTTATTCTTGCGCAAGTTCGAGAGCAGGATGTGGTGGTAGAGATTGCCCGCAGCTCCGGTGACGAAGAGGGAGAGCCCGAGGGTTTGCAGAGTCGGGTCAATAGTTGAGGCGCTTGTGGCTACGATGAGAGCGGACACGAGAGCGTAGTAGGTGCCGATACCAGATGCCAGAGGGAGGGACGTCGAACCAGAATACTTGTGCACCAAGACAGTTTCGAAGAGCCGCTTCGCAAAGTGTATCAGGAGCAGGGGAATCAGGGTCGGAGAGGAAATAGTCCACGAATCTTGGAGGAGTGCGTACAGCGCGTACACAGCGGCGGGTGAATATATGATGAGCATCCCAAGCTTTGAAGGGATCGGTGCGTCCAGTGTTTGTCCCACGGCGAACTTGGAGTAGGGGGCCTGGGTATCGCCTGTGCCAGCGAAGATACCGGAAATTTGCACCGCTGCTATCGCACTGAAGGCGAAGTTGGGCGGTAGCACAAAGGGGGCTATGGCAGGGGCAATGGCAGGAGCTAGAGAGGGGACCAACATCGGGCCTCGCTGACGGGTATGAAATTGGTATGGAATTGTGCGATGATGTATTAAAATTTTAGTTGGGTATCAATTTGTCGAAAATTCTTCTTTTTTGGAATTCAACATTAAAAACAACAAAAACAGCTAAAACTGCTGTGCCGAAGTACAGAACGCAAGTATGTGTTTCAACTGCCCAGACGGAACATTTTTGCCCGATTGTAGAGACAGGCGGCCATCTAAGGTAAACGCCGCTATATCGGATGCCCAGCTCATTGACAGTAGAATCAACGGACATGAGGGGGTCGCATTCTCTCGCATCGCTATTGTTCATTGTCAAAATGATCTCGACGCTGATGACAATGGTGAGACTGAGAAGGCCTGCAAAATGCTGTTAGAGGCAAGAACTTTTCGCAGAAAATACTTGTTCAAGCGCTCTGTAGAACCTTGGGAGAAGGAGAAGATGAAAACACCGAACTGCAAGAAAGTCAGTTTTAAGATGAATGACGCAGGAATATTTGAAGTCTATGATAACGATGATGGGGCACTGGAAAATATTTACCCCACGACTAGCCTGGAGGAATTCATTACAGACTTCAACCATCTGACGTCCATTTGCCAGGATGGGGTTGTAAATACGCTATGCCACTCCCAGCTATCGAGCATGGAGCAGCAGTTCAAAATGCACACACACCTGAACGCTGTTTTAGAAGACAAGAGCAGTGAGCTTGGAGACAAGGCTGATTTTTTTAGTATCGGGAAGGTGGATACTCATATACATTTGGCGGCTGCCTTTTCTCCCCAAGATTTCGTGCAGTTCATGAGACAAAAGGTGATCGAGAACAGCCCTGAACCAGTTTTTAAGGGGAAATCACTAGGAGAGGTGATGCGTGACATCGGACTGACTGTGGATCAACTAACCCTCGACGTGGTAGACGTCCAAGCCGATCACACGTTGTTCAACAGGTTTGATCGGTTCAATGCCAAGTATAACCCGGCCGGGAATAGCTCTTTGCGGGTAAGATTGGTACGGAGGAACAAACTCGCGTAGTTATCGTCGCTAACGTGTGCTGTACACTAACAAACCACTTCTGCAGACTATCTTTTTGAAGGCCGAAAATGATATCGAGGGGCGTTACTTTGCAGAGTTAACCAAAATTGCGCTGGGCCATCTAAAGTCGAACAAGACGTGTTTTGTGGAATATCGCCTCTCGGTGTACGGACAATCCCCCGACGATTGGGCAAAAGTTGCCAACTGGGTTTACGACAATGACCTCAGCAGTCACGATCATAACAGGTGGATGGTTCAGCTCCCAAGAATTTATAGGATCTTCAAAAAAATCGGCAAAGTGGAAAACTATGCTGCGACTCTCGAGAACTTCTTCCTACCTCTTTTCAAGGTCACCAACGACCCTGAGAGCGATCCCAAGCTTGCAAAATTGCTTGAGAACTTGAGTGGCTTCGACAGCGTCGACGATGAATCTTTGGCCGACGTTCACCTAGAAAACGTGACACCTCAGGACTGGACTCGTGCCGACAATCCAGGGTACACCTATCAGCTCTTTCACTTCTACAGCAATCTCCTTGTCCTGAACAAACTTAGGGAACGAAAGGGGATGAACACATTTACCTTTAGACCTCACTGCGGGGAGTCGGGAGATGTCATGCACCTCGCATGCGCTTACATGCTTTGCGATGGCATTTCGCATGGGGTAAATCTAAACAAGAATCCCGCGCTCGAATACCTCTTCTATTTGGACCAAATCGGCATCGCTGTGTCGCCGACCAGTAATAACTTTCTCTTCTTGAAGCTGAAAAATTCGCCATTTGATAAGTTCTTCAACAGAGGCTTGAATGTTAGCGTTTCCACTGACGACCCAATGCTCTTTCACCTGTCCCATCACCCCTTGCTGGAAGAATACAGCATATGTCGGCAGTTTTGGAGTTATAGTATTACCGATTTGTCAGAGATTGCGAACAACAGTTGCCGTCAGTCGGGTTTCGACCACGAATGGAAGCTAAAATGGATCGGTCCTGAGTACTGGAAGGTGAGTCACTTCGTGCTTGCTAAGACAAGTAATGCGCCTTTTCTAATCACAACACCTGCGTCGTCACTGTTTCCACTACAACATTTTTAGGATGGCCCGTCTCGTAATCATCCTGACTCGACAAACATTCCCATGATTCGCGCTTATTATAGGCACGAAATGCTAGATTTTCAAAGGACTTACATTGAAAAGAATGCCAGTGGGAGTTTCGTTCTGCTAAAGGGAACGCATCGCTCATCCTTTGACATTCTAGGGCAAATCCACAACGGGGCTGAAAAGCAACAGATAATGGAGACCAAGATGAAGGAGCTCGAAAGGCAAGTGGCGTTGCTGAAAGCGGAACTGAAGGGGAAGGACAAGGAAATAGTGAAGGTGGAGAGCGAATGAGACAGCAAACGGATGAAAAATAAATGATACAATTACTTTGCATGCGTTTGGGACAATTACTTTGCAGAACACCTTTTTTTGTTGTTGTCTTCGTTTACACATGTTTCATTCACTGGCACTCACAAAATCACGTCCTTTTATTATCCAGCGGCGCCGCGTCCTCTTCATCATCATTGTCATCATCATTGTCATCATCGTCATCTTCATCAGTGAGAAAAAATGTGTACGACAGAGTTATATTGTTCACACCATCCAAACCTGGATCTTTATCATAGTCAGGATCAATGAAGAAAAAAACTGGCATGTCCACCTCCTCCCCGGGCAGTAGACGCTGCTCCTCAAAACAAAAACACTGCACCTTGTTGAAATATAGACCGGCAGCGGGAGGGTACACGTTGTATGTTGCGACACCCGTAATAGCCTTGTCAGATTTGTTGACTGCAGTAAAGAAGCTCAAGGCAGTTTCTCCAGGCACCACCCTAACACTCCTCTGGGTTGGTCGAAAGCTCCAAGGCATTGTATCGGCTACGTTTCCATCAAAAGTCACTCTAATTAGCCGCCCATTTTCAACCGGCTTTAAGCTTTTTAGCTTTTCGCGGGCCTCCTCGTCTGTCCACACTTTATGTCCTCCTGAATTCTCTCGCAAGTTGGGAACATTGCTCATCTCATAAAGCCTCTTCATAAACTTCTCCCTCGCCGACATTCTCTTCTCCTCTTCTTTTTCAGCCCACTCTGGCAGTGTTGTTCTCTGCGTTGTGCCACCAAATCCAGTCGCTTGGCAAAACATCTTGTAAAGTGGAACGGAAGCATACGTAGCTCCGATTGTGCCAATTGCAAGAGCCACAAAGTAGGAAGCAAAACGAACGTTTGCATCGTTCTGAGCTTGGCGCTGTTGCTCTCGGCGAGATGCGGCCAAGCTCTGTTTGCATCTAGCGAAAGGGACACGAAGCTGGCGGGCCAAAGGTAGTCGAAACATATCAGTGACACAGCCTGAGCAAAAAAAATGTGGGTGGAATGAGTCTTCGGGAACCAATAACTTGTAGTTTCAGGGGGGTAATGAGGGAGTACGATTGATCGAAACAACTGCCAATAAAACCAAGTCTTCCATATGCCATGGTATTCTGGAACCAAGAACGCGGTGAACGTTTACGCCAAAAACATGCAAAAGAAAAATGTTAAAAGCGACCCTAAAATCGATCAAACTCATCGAAATTGTAGCTCAGGCCTATCTTACAAACAAATAGCTCAGCTTCCACCACTGACCTTGGCTACCTTGTCGCTACCCACCTTCGCCAGGTGCTATTACTTTTATACGCAATTCCGCTGCGGGCAGACATTGTAGTCGAATCCGCATCGCCAGCCATCGGAGTCGAATTCGTCTCGTTTCACTAGAAATCCATCCCATCCCTGACAACGAATAATGGGAAAGGGAAAAGCACGAACGCGGATGTATGGTGCCAATAAAAATGCTTCAACGTCCCCCACGAAAGAGGCAGGGCACACGGGGGCAAAATTTTATGAGTATTACGACATGCTGTCCTTACCAATGCCCCACGCACCATTTTGTGCTCCTGACCCCCACCGCCGTCCTGACACGGACCCTAATGAACACTTATACAGCCCGCAAGCAGTGAAAAAAGGATATCGTCGTGCGAGTCTCATTCATCACCCTGACAGAGGTGGCGACCCAGACGTATTTATTAAGTTGAAGCGAGCTGCCAAGGTCCTTGGCGACAAGGTGAGTTGTTGTTATCTGTTTGAGGATTTATTGTTCTTTTCCACCCCCTCACACAATTTCTTTGCTTCATCCAGGGTCTTCGCCAGCGTTACGATTACTTGGGGCTCGACACTGGTCGTGATGATGGCAGCACGTCAGAGCGAGATAAGTCGTCCAAAGACGACAAAGATGAGGCTGACGACCCATCTGAATCTGACGGCACATCGACCTCCATCATATTCACCCTCAACCAGACATTGTCTACTTATTTCATCAACACAACACTCAAGACTGCCTTACTATTGGTTTGTCTCTCGCTTGCTCAAGTAAGGCTGATTGGGAGGTGTATAGTTGGGGCTGAGATACTGGGTATAGGTTATTTTATGCACAAGGTACGTGGGGTGAAAAGAGAGGAGAATGCGGGGGGAGGTTACGTCAACAACTTATGGGCGTGGTGAATACAGAGCAGAGAGAGACCAACTTTGATCGACCTTTTTACATTAACACAACCATCCTCGGCTCCGATCACATGTCTCTCTCCCCCTCTCTCTCTTCGCTAATGCTTCCCGACAATGTTGTACCGGCAGACAAAATTTCTTGCCAGCAGTACAAACTTATCCATGTCAGCAACAGCAAGGAAGTATGCCTTAATTGGGCTTTTCAGTATTCCTTTTCTAACGGTTATCTTCTTGTGGTCTGGGTCTGGGGGTTGGCTATTCTTCTGCTTTGAAACATCACTTCTTTTCTTGGCCGTCGGGGGTCCAGCCCTGGAAGATGGTTGTCCGGTTGCTTTTATGGGGCTTTTTGGGTTTCTCAGTGCTGTGGCCTGTTGGTGGCTTCAGGGCAGATTTTGGCGGTATTGTTTCTTACTTGTATTTGAGGTGGGGTTAGGGATTTTCTTCTTTCTTGCCTGTCAAGGGGTAAGTATCATGCACTCACGGCGAATATATATGCGGAAAATGGCTTTTGGGGGTCTTTTAGCTTCCATTGAACTTTCTTTGTTTGGAAATGTTGTTTGCTTTTGTGTTGTGTTGTGTTGTGTGTCTGCGCTTCTGCTAACCTTGTTTTGATTTGATTTGATTGTTTTGTTGATGCGCAAAATGCTACATTGCAGTGCGACTACCTGGTGAACATGACCGTAACGGATATCCTCCATCTATATTCCTCCAAGTTGGTTGAAGCTATTACATATGATCGCAGTATACGCTCTGAAGAAATTGAAAATCTGAAGAAGGAGCTTGAGGAGAAGGATCGACTGATGAAGTTATTTCGGAGCAAATGCGAAGCTTACCAGAGGACAAATAAGGATTCCAAAGATGAGGTTTTCGTCTTTGGCTCCGAAAATAAATAGTTTTAGGCCGTACTTTAAATGGGGGAAAAGACGCTCGTTCTCTCTCTATATCTCATCCAGTGCAACATATTCAAATCGTCTCTTCTTTCCTTGTCCTTTTCTTTTTGGGTTTCTAATAAAATTCCAGTCTTCACGTGTCCCATCATTCTCAGTTTCCAAGTCTAAATTCTCAATCGGTAATTTCTCTTCGCAAAATGTCCCAATCATCCCCTCCTCCAAATTCCTCCCCCCCCACTCCTCCCCAATTCTCTCCACCAACGAACACAAATATTCCTCGTCAGTTTCCCAAACTAACCTCGCATCAAGTTCCTCCAAATACCTCCTACATAACGTACAAATATACCCAGAACCTTCCTCAACAATCCAACCAACGCTAACAAACATACCAAACACACTATTACCTCTACTAACAACTAACCTTAAATTAGAGTTTTCATTCGGGGTGCGTTGGATCACGACAGTTTGACGCTTATCTTTCGTCGTTTGAGGACCGGAACCGTTATCTAACTGATACGTCCCTTTATAATCTGTGACTAGGTAGGATTTGTTGTGGGCGATTAGGGTGCCTTTTTGGGTGAACGTGTTGGGGTTGGTTGGGGCGGTGGTGGTTGGGGTGGTGTCGGTGTCGGTGGCGGTTGTGGTGGTGTCGGTGGCGGTTGTGGTTGTGTCAGTGTCAGTGGTTGTATTGTCGTTATCTTTATTTTTTGATTGATTGATCGAGTGATGGTGTAGGGGGTCACCCTTTATAGATGAATCATGGGAGGGCAACCACTCGCCGGTCCAGAGGATTGGGAGTTTGAAGTCCAATGACAATGGGGAGGAAGTTGCTGAATAAAAGTAATTTGGAGGCATTGTGATCGGGCCACGCCACGTAAAAATAGTTTCTTTCCAATTTTTGGCCATTGTGCTGCGCAGTGCGCAGTACGTTTATGATTTTTAATTGATTGGTTAATTGTGAGATTTGCAGATTATGAAGAAGGGAGGAAAGTTTTCAGTTTTTCAGTTTTCTTCGGATTTTCAGTTTTTCTTTTCAGTCTTTTCAGATTTCAGAAGCCGTCCACTTTTCGAACTTAATGGAAAAAAAATCATTTCAATTTTTTTCGTGATCTCCCATGAGTGACTACTCCGACGAAGAGTTTGAAAATGACGAGAATGTTGCAGTCTCAACTGATAATTCAACTTACAAGTTTTCAAAAAAAACAAACCATACTTCTCACCCTTCATCCAACAGCAAAGATGAAGCGATCGAGCCGCGAAAGCCCGCCAAACCTCCTGCAAATGATGGGAAGAAAGAACGACCCACACAACGCGTTATTAGCAATAGCTCGATACCCTCTAGCATAGTTCCTGTCTCTGGTAAGGAAAAGAAAAAGAAGAAGAAGGCCGAAAAAAAACGCATAAAGAAGGAGAAAAAACGCGCCAAGAAAGAACGAAAAGCTCGCAAAATTGAAGAGGACGAGGAGAAGTTCGAGAGCAGAATATGGAACGAATCAGCTGAGGGATACAGGAATGGGAGGAGCCGATTTCGAATGTCTTGTGATCAGATGCGAGAGAAAGACTTTGGGGAAGGCGAGAGCATGGGGGGCACTCGCGTCGGCAGCAGTCTGATGCATACTGCGTATGCTGGCGACGCTCATATCGACGACCTCGACAGGGTATTGAATCCCTCAAAGAAGAAAAAGGAGGGAAGGAAGTCATCAGGTGGGCATGACAGTAACTCTGAAGACTCTGACACTCGAGAGGATTTAGAGTATGGGATGGAGGTCATCGCTTCGGTAACATCTCGGGCAGAGCAGGCGTGGAAATGCGACATAAAGGAAACAGATGCCAGTGGATGGACGGCCCTGCACTATGCTGCAAGTAAGGGACACTCCGACGTGATTCGCCGGTTAATCAAAATGGCTGGGAATTCAGATGGAATAGAAGGCGACGGGGGGGAAGAAAACAATGGAAATGACGACGACGTCAGCTATGTCGACTTTCAAGATACGCTGATGGGATGGACGCCACTCCACCTGTCGTGTGTGGAGCTCCACACTGACGCCATTGTGGCTCTTCTTGAGTCTGGGGCAAATCCTACTATCGGTGATGACGTTGGTGACAGACCTATCGATGTTATCAGTAAGAAGCCTAAAATGAGTAAGAAGCGAGCCAAGATCAGGAAACTCTTGAAGGATGCTATGAGGGAAAATTGGGGGAATGAGGATGTTTGGGGAGTCAGTAGTGATGAAGACGATTATGGAAGCGCTACTGATGAAGAAACTACCAGCGAGGAGGAAGAGGAGGGGAGAGAAGAGAGCGAAGAAGACAGTGACAATGACAATGACAATGACAATGACAATGAAAGTAATAGAAACGATAGTGATTATAGCGAGAGTGATTAAGAACAGCAAGCATTTTCGTCTTCCATTCCATCGCCATTTTATTTTAACTAACTCTAACAGTCAAACAGCAGTAGTTCCTCACCTACTACTGCGACTCACCCCAATCAATCGAATAGGTGATTGTGTGGCCAATTTTCGAAGAAAACTTCGCGATTGCTTTTTTGCTGAGTTTCAACGACAAGGCAGTCGGTAAGATTCCCCGGATGAAGCTCCCAAGCGTCAATGGCAAGCCGTTGGCATCATTTTCCCCATTCCTAAGGTCAAAGTTCACCTTTGCCTTGAGTTTGCCGGCGTCAGTAAGCACCTTGTGCAGCTTAATAAATGCGTCAAACAATCCGTCGTCGGTTTGCGTAAGCCAAGACGTGGCCGGAAGGAAATCAAGAAGGTGGCAAAGATGGTAGTTCAGATGGTCGAAAAAAGTCTGTGTTCGGAATTGGTGGTTGGGAAGTTAGCATAAGTCAAGGACGAGAAAAAAACGCCTAAAAAGTGACCTGAATGAGTCATTCAGGTCTAAACCTAATAAACTCACCTCGGCATCCATCGTCAATTCTCCGTTATCAATTACACGGAAAAATGAAATAGAGCGTAGATTTTTTATCTTGTCCCCTTTCTTGAGCAGCTCGTTTAACAAGTCTTGGTGGATAAGGAGACGCAACACACTAGGAAAACACTCGATGTGTCCAAAGTCTTCCTCAGATACGAGTTGCTTAAGCTTAGGAATCTTATCCTTCCCCATGGGGAAAAAATTCGTGCCAACTCCCATTATACTGTGCAAGAGGAGCGGAACAGGGGATTTATCCTTGTAGTTCGCGTGACAGTATTCCCAACAGAAGCGAAGGTGGTCCATAAAACTGCCGTCAGCGTGCTCCATGCTAAAGTTGCAATCCTCCTGCATAAAAGTCATAACATCACTCTTGAAAGCTGGGGCGCGTGGAACCTTAGTGAAATTCGCCTCAATACGCTGAATTGCCTTTTCAGACCAGTACATGTCTAGAGCTAATTTGGAACGAACCACCTGAGTAGAGTATGTTGCAGAGGTTAAAAAAAATACAGACAAGACAGACGAGGGTTGGGTTAGTGACGCAGAGGGCAAAGCGCAAGGGAGGCAGAGGAGCTCAAAATACCAGATACACCTTCTTGGCTTGGCAATAGCAAGACCCGTAAACGAACTCAACACGACTACAACTCGAACGCAGGGGGATCAAACACTCACCGTGCGGGGTAGTGCTCCCTCAAGGCTGCCAAAGATCGTCATGTCTAAATCAAAGTTCTGCATTGGAGCTAGAATCACCTCGCCAGAGTGGTCCTTGGGGCCAGCTGTTGCGATCTGGTGCTTTCGTCTCATGTCCAAACAACCACAGTCGATCTGAGCGGTCGCGCTTCGGGTGGTAGGCATTTCCCCTGGTTCAGAGAGAGGTTTGTTAAGAAAGGATTGTGGAATTTTGGACTACGAAAGGTGAAGGTTTCAACGATATTTTCTGGACTTCTAAACACTCGCGTGTGCGTTTCTTATGTTTTCTCCTCTTGTACGGGATATTATAAAAGGAATTACAATTTAAAGCCGGTGAGAAGAAAAGTGGGGTGGTCCCATTTTTCGGGCTGCAGGGCTGGTGTTCCATCTTGTGATTTCGGTAAGTATTGTCGTCGAGCGCTTAAATTATGTACGTGCGTTGATATGGAGGTAGTATGATGGTCTCTGTGAAGTTTTGAATGCCAGAATGTAATAATCATTGTACTCTTGGCCTCGACAGTGTTGGCCTCTCAGCCTGTTGTTCGGGTGCCTGTGTGTGTGGTGCACTTGTTAAGATGGACTTTTTGTTTTGGTATAGCAGTATATGTTGCATGTTTCATTGGATGTGGCGATTTAAGTCCCAATAATACCGTGTCTGTCTAGAACGAAGGCCTCGTTGGACAACCCAGTATTTTGTGCTTGTGGATGGTGAAGCCTCGGAGTTGCCTTCAGGACATTGTATCGGTTTAAAAATACTGTCCTGGGTTTGACAACCTGCAATGTATGCCCGAATCGTGCGTTTTCTCCGCTACCTTTTTGTTTACCTTCAGGTCCACCCCCCGAACATCTTGTTTGCCACAAACTAACTCTCTCTCCACAGCTACGTCGGATTCTATCATTGTTTTCATCGTTATAAACACCAGCGACCAACAAAATATCAATTAAGCAAAAATGGGCGGCCCTCCTCCTTCTGATGATGTCAAAATCGTGATCATGCGTACCGTTGGTGGTGAGATTGGAAGTGCTTCCAGTTTGGCCCCTAAGATTGGTCCTCTCGGTCTCTCCCCCAAGAAGGTCGGAGAAGACATTCAGAAGGCCACCATGGACTGGAAGGGGCTTAACGTCACCGTTAAGCTCACTGTCGTCAACCGTCAGGCTACCGTCTCCATGATTCCCTCCTCCAGCTCCATGGTGATGAAGGCCCTTAACGAGCCTGTGCGTGACCGCAAGAAGGTGAAGAATGTTGTCCACAACGGAAACATCACTCTTGAGCAGGTTATCGACATTGCCCGTGCCATGCGCGAGAGGTCTATGGCCAAGAGCCTTGCTGGAACTGTTAAGGAGATTTTGGGAACTTGCTTCAGTATTGGGTGCACCGTGAATGGAGACAGTCCCCGTGATGTCCAGGAGGGCATCGATGACGGAGAGGTCGAGATCCCCGAGGAGTAAACGCTAATTGTGCGCAATAAAAACGAAGCTATCGTTAACAGAAGAAATGTCTTTCATAATTATTTCCGAGGTTGCAGTGGCTGTGGCTGTGGCTGTGGCTGTGGCCGCCTGAAGTAAGGTGAAAAAGGAAATCGAGGGGAAAGTATATTTTCTTTATTTCAGTTAAATTATTGCTCCCCTATTCTTTTTTTGGGAAAACATCCTGCGATAGCAGGGATGGCAGGAACAAGCACCAGCAAAGAAGGTGAGTAAGTATTATGAAGTGTTTTCAAGAGCCGAAGAAAAGCTTCTGAATGCGCGCTGTCGTGTCTGCTCCCTTTTATTGTATTGTGTGTCCTCTCACCTCTGGCTCGCATGGTCTGATGTATGCATCCTTTTCCCCCAATTTCTCCCAAAATGGCTCGTCAGTACGCACCCAATCTCTCACGTAGTAAAACGCGTCAATTAGATTCGCGCCCAACTTCTCGCATCGACCGGTGCTCCAACCGCGCTCGGGGTCTGGATTGGTCGAACAGTCTTTGTAAGGCATCTCCAGCGTCACGGATAAGCAGTCAAATCGGTCAGCAATCTGATTGCTGCAAATGTTCAACGCAGCGCCAAGAGCATCATCAGGGTCGTAGCTGTACTCTCGCTGCATGTCACTGTTTGACCTCTCGTAGGCCGCCAAAAACGCCCCCTGCAAACCCATAAGCCTCGGCCCCCAGTGTTTCACACCTTCACTTCCAGCAATGAAGTTGTATGGGAACTCTTCATCGCCGTGCACATCGCAAAAGATATCACATCCTGTCTCGTCCATCTTATTGAGCACACAGTGGACCTCTGGCGAGCGTTCCAGACTTGGTGCCTTGTAGCCACCACACTTGTCTGGGGAGTCACACCATTCCCTGTTGAGGTTCGCCCCGCAGGCGTTGGTACGAATGTGGCCCAAAACGCTGCCATCAGGGCACATGTTGGGAACAATATAGAAAGTGAAAGCCCTGAGAGCATTTTTTGTCATTCCATCTACACTTCCCTGGTCATCAAGGCCGAGCAGGCGGCCAAGCAGACCGCGCGCAAAGTACTCTGCCTGGGATTCCCCAGGATGCTGGCGATGTATCACCCAAGCAACGAGGGGGCCGGTACCAGTCTTTATACACTCAATATCACGACCCTGCAGAGACTTCCCAATAGTCATCACCTCGCATCTTGGAGAGACGGAGCACTTCTCGATAAGCTCCAAGTGCTGTTCGTAGGAGAAGGGGGGGAAGTAACCTGGGAAGGAGAGAGCGCAAATGTTAGCCTTCACTCGCGCAATTACCTGCTTTACGAGCTAGAAAGAACCTCAGATTACGCTGTCGTAGTACACAGCCTGCCCGCTGGCAAACAGTTGTGTTGCCAATAGCAACACAACTATTTCCCAACAACCTTGCGTCCAAAATATTAACCGACAACGCTCGCTCGCAAAAACCCCGCACGCAAGCTAATTGCACTCACTAAAATATACTCCGCGGCTCCCTTTTTCGTGAGCAAAAACCCACTTTAAGACTCCATTCTCTTTGTCATAGTCGGTCGTCAACGCCCTCCGCCAGTTTCGCCGATCGTAGCTGAAGAATATTGTCGTTCCTGGCCATGCCGTCGGGAAGGACGCCTTGCCTGCATTCACAATGGAGTAAGTTAGCGAAGTGGGCTCCGTGAGGGGCTTTCGAAAGGCGGACTTAAAGTAGAACCACTGTTTGTGATTACATGCTTCTAATTCGGTGAAGACATCGTCCTTTATCTCAAGGTTAACTATATCGTCGCTAGACGATGGCACCCGGCGGATGTTCCCGCTATCAAAGCTATCGCTGATAGAGACTGACGAAGAGGAAAACGGAGCAGCCATTCTACTATAACACGTCTGAGGTCGAAAAAAAGATCGGACGAATAGTGGACGGGCGACTATGGAAAACAGGATTAACCTAATCGTGATTATTCAAGTGTGAAAGAGAGAGTAAGATTTTGGAGCCACCTCACCGTCCACCGTCCACCGTCGGGAAAGATTTCCCACCACGTTCTGTTATTGGCTACAACTCCACTTTTGATTATCTTATA
>Ga0115556_1001668_pt1 | contig 15242 bp, 10 predicted proteins | sample COGITO_mtgs_1104_5_FD_87282 | JGI IMG/M metagenome (GOLD analysis project Ga0115556, IMG submission 87282) | Pelagic marine microbial communities from North Sea - COGITO_mtgs_110414 | ecosystem: Environmental > Aquatic > Marine > Epipelagic | place: Germany:Helgoland, sampling site Kabeltonne... | reverse complement strand
CGTCGGCACCACTTCACTTCACTTCACTTCACTTCACTTCACTTCACTTCACTTCACTTCACTTCACTTCACTTCACTTCACTTCACTTCACTTCACTTCACTCACCAGTGTGAGTCTTTCCAGACCCCGTTTGACCGTATGCTATGAGAGAAACGGAGTAGCCCAGACCCAACTTCTCCAGGCAGGGGCGAGCGAGGGCAGAGTAAGCGCTCTCTTGCGTAGTCGAGGCACCCAAGAGTGGGATCATGAAGGACCCATGGTTAAGCGTTGAAGGGGTCTCATTGGATTGGGAGGGCCGCAATCGGACTCTTGTGGTGATTCTGTAGCCTGATCTGCCGGAGGAAGACGACGAATTTGACGACTCGCGACGAATGCTTGGGCTGGCGGACTTCACGGCGGGGAATGGCATGGGGAAGGGGTAGTTTTAACTTGTGGGAAAGAAGAAAGCCAAGCAGAACAACGATGAGTCCAGAATCCCTCCTCTTCGCGTTCAATCAGCCGAGCAGATTCACCACCATCATGTCTGTAGGTACTGAACCCGAAGAAAAGGCACAAAACAAAATAGATAAACTATATTATTTATATCTCATCTATAATGTGTTGTCCGCTAGTTTTCCGCCCGAATAAAAAATAACTTCCTTTATTAAACTAAACTCACTAAAACGACAATCGCAGCTTTTTATTTTTCAACCAGCCAAAATTATAGTAAATCACCTGTTGGAGGGAAGAATAAGAATAAGCTGAGGATACCGAGTTGGAGCGGTTTGGCACAATACTATGCCCGCTTTCAATCACCAGCCAACCGAGTTTATTGGCCAAGAGCAGCCAACATTTGCTCGCCAGGCGTTAGCCGAGAGAAAGCGACGATACGATGCACTCGCTAAAGTCCAATCGGATGGCACCACTCCCCTCGCCAAAGCACCAAAGAATGAGAAACGACAACACATCCGAGGTGGTTTGTATTTCTTTTTGTGTTCGACTCTCCTCCCCACAATTTACTGCACGCTCCTCCACTACTCGCAATGTCGTAAACACAAAATCTCTGAGTTTTGTGGCATCGGGTGGAATTTAAACGACGGCGTCCAAATCTTAGTAGATTCAGGTGACCCTGAGTTGTCTGCGGAAGTTATGAATTTTGTCCGGAAGATGCTTGTTGTCGATCTGACTGTTATTGCTGTTGTCAATGCGGGTTTGAAGAGACCACCTCCAAAATTCAACAATGGTAAATTGTCGTCAGTGAAACTGTGGTTGAATGCGTTCGCGATCGCCAATTTAGCTTCTCAACTTCTCTTCTTCTTTTTACTTCGGAGCGGCCCTGGCAGCGGCCCTGGCAGCAGCAGCCCTGGCAGCAGCAGCCCTGGCAGCAGCAGCCCTGGCAGCAGCAGCCCTGGCAGCAGCAGTATCAACAGTTTATTGAGAGAATGTGTGACCCCATTTGCCACGGTGAAGCTTTTAATTGTGGTAGTTTTGGCGTTCCAGTTATTTGCGTGGTTGAATGCTCCCCAACCAGAAAAAGAAAAAGAAAAGTAAAGGATGAAAGTAGTTTCCAGCCCAGCCAAACCACGACCAAAAAAAACCCAAAATTACAACACGATCCATTATTAAGCCCTCCTCCCATTCCCCCATTATCAAAATTTTTAGAACTTTCCCGTGCAGCGACCCATCACTTGCGCCTTGAGCCAGTATATTGGTATTAGAATCTTATTCTTAAGCGACAGCTGCCGGAACCAATACGTTCCTCGCCAAGCAAGCCACGCGGAAAGGCCCTGCATCTTTCCTGTCTTGGTGTGCCAGCCGTGTGGATTCCCGAAAGTGCTACCATCGTAAATTCCCTTAAAACTTCCCGCACTCATCATCGAACCAAGAGTAAAATATTCCCAGCCCTTGGCATCTTCCTCCTGTTTGTTTGCCATGATGGGGGCCAAGTACTGCGCTTGTTGTTGAGCCACTTGGGCGAGTTGTGGGAGGGGTGCATCTTCAATTTCAGCGCAGTCGCCGATTGCCCAAACCTGTCCTTCCCGCCCCTTCACGCGCAGATACTTATCTGTAATGATTCTACCGGCCCGAGAGCGCATGACCCTATCAGCAGGGTCCAGGTTCTCGCTGTCCAGATTTTCCGTGAAGACCGTAGGCGCAAGGCCCGCTGACCAGACCATCAGACCGTACTCTAATTCAGTGCCGTCGGAGAGGGCGGCTTTAGTGCCCTCTTGCTTGTAGCGTGGATGGTCAAATTTGTAAATTCCTTGCACAGCCGTTTTCACTTTGATATCGATTGACCTCGATTTGAACAACCCCTTGATGTATTCACGGAGGGTCTGATCGAAAGGTGTTAAAATATCGTCTCCTGCCTCTACTAGCGTGATGGTAATATACCTCATGAGATCCGGGTATAGTCGGCTCATATCTTCTTTCAAAAAGTCGTGAAGCTCACTGGCATACTCACAAGACGTTGGCCCGGCGCCGACGACAACGAAAGAAAGGAGACGGTGACGCTCTTCGTCACTCGTAGAAGGGTACGAAGCAATCTCAAACAGTTCGAGCGTTCGAAGCCGAATTCCTCTCGCGTGATGGAGATGTTTCAAAAAGAAGACACTTGTATTCTCGAACTCGGCGACATTCTTCGTGCCAAAGGTGCCAGTCTTTACTCCGACACTAACTACCAATTTATCGTACGGTACCTCGAAAGTGCGCATCCCGCTTAGGGTGTGGGTACCCATGCATGAGATTGTGCTCTTCTCATAGTTGATGGTGCGTCCTTTGGCCTGCAAGTAGGTCACTGACGGGAGGTTTCGGACAGGCTCTTGAATCGTGTGAAACTCTAGCGTTCCAGTAGCTGTGGACGGAAGAAGCGGGGTAAACACGAAATGGTTGGAAGGCGAAATGACAGTGATTTCTACATTTGGGTCAGGATCAGATCTTCCAAGGAAGGTTTTGGACAACCACGATGGAGAATCTGTCAATTCTTTCGCGAGGTTAAACCCCCCCCATCCCGTTCCAAGAATCACTACACGGGTCTTGGCGGTATCTGCAGACTCGGATCTATCATCAGAGAGATCAGAGAGGGGAGAAGTCAAAGTGGAAAATGCTGATGTGGTGCATGTTGAAAAGTATGAAATAAGAGGAGACCTCAAACTTCGACGGGCCAGTGCCATTCTATGAACAGGCAGAATACGTGTATCAGTTACTATTCTTAAAAAAAAATCTTTCAGGGTCAGAAAATTTAATTTTTTGATTTGATGATGTGGAGCGAAAACCGGGGAATTCTGAGTTCAAGGTTGGAGTTGTACGTGAAGCTTTCGACATTAATAATTGTATAAACTATGTGCATGCGTTTGCAATGCGGAAGAGAGAAGGAAGACAGAATGTAACAAGATTGCGGTAGAGGGGGGAAGAGGCGGAAGACAAAAGAAAAAGAGGAGGAGTTCCGCTATGCATGGGAGGAGGAGGAAACAACCCCCCCCCCCCTTTACAGCCCACACGCATTTAGGAGCGGCGAGCGGCGTGGCCGAGGGAGAAGAAGTCGTCGTCGTCATAATGCCTAAGGATTCGGCCGTCGCATCCAAACCTTCTTTTGCTTTTTTCTGAACCAATTACTCTATCTACTTTGTTTGTAAACCAATCATCAATCATATCAACACAGTCTCGCTCGGAAAGGCATAGAACTGGAATTTGTTTTCCCAAATACCCCAGGGATCCTTGGTATAAATTCTGAACTGTTCGGCAGTGAGAGTGTAGGCCTCGACGCTCTGCGTTGTGTACTGCACGCTGAGTTTACAGGTGCCAGGCATTGCCGTATCGAACGCAAAGAATTTGGTGCTGTCTGTCCACCCTCTATTACGACTCGCCTCCATTCCGATTCTTGTCCTGTAGTGTGGCTCCTCCTGCTCCTGGACGTAGTAGCAATTCGTCCCGGGAACATTGGTCTTGAAGGCAAAAAATGCCAATATACAGTTCCACTGTTGTCCGAACTCATCCATCCCCGCGGAATCGCCGAGGTGGTGCCCCTCGACAATTTTGTAGCAGAGGGGATCTTTACATTCTAGGACATGAAATTTGTTGGCAGTGTAAGCAAAGAAATTGAAGCAGCGAGTCCACTGCCACTCGGGAGAAGGCTTTGTAGTAACAGAATATCGATCTGGAGAAGATGTCCAATCAACATAAAAAAGCTCACTCCCAGGCACGTGAACAGGGAATGCCCAGAATCCGCACTCTTCCTGTAAGAAATGAAGCACGGCGGGCAATTAATATATTTGGTGTGAGCGACCTAAAAAAATGGCTAACCAAACACAACCAATACCACACCCTACACCCATACACCCATTTCCTCACGCAACAAAAACGCACCTCCTCCCTACTCTTGCCCCAGCGACTGATGTCCCTCTTCAGCTGGCTCCCAAGCTTCTCCGGCAGTAACCTCGTTCGATAAGGGTTCATGGCGTAGCTGATATTGTAGTAAACTGTGTTGGGCATCTGATGCCTGAAAGTATACAAAATCATCTTCTTGGTCCAGATGCTGTGGTCGACATCTTCATTGGGCTTGAAAGCCTCTCGGTAGGGATTCTTGGCCTTGAATACATTGACCCTGAAGAATGGACTAGGGTTGTCAACACCGTGAAACAAGACAGAGTTGCCAAAGTCAGTCCAGCGTTTTGGCACAAGCGGAGGGCATGTGAAACAGGAGAGGGCTTCCTTCAATCCAGAGTAGTCCTCTTCTTCTATTTCTTCCTTCGACTCGTCTCCGACCAGAGCTCTACTATCTCCCTCTCCCGCATCTGCGACAGTGATGGCGTAACCACCCCCATTCGCACTGTTGTCAAAGGGGTCATCCCAAGTGCTTTTCCCCTCTAAACTATTGTACCAATATTTATTCCCACTATTTTCATCAAAACATTCTTCCCATTCTGAATTTTCATGGCCACTTTCCACGGAAAGCTGGCCAACCTTTTCTTCCAAACTGGAGTCCATCCACTCTTCTTTTAAGTCTGCTGCGTTGGGTTTTTTGGAGTTTTCGAGTTTTCGAGCACGTGTCGAGTTTGGTCTCGCTTGGCTGCCTCGTTAACAACAATCAACACTGACCCCCTCCTCCTGTGGCCGATTATTCTCATTTTACTCCCCCCCTCCCATCTTCCCTCATCATCAAGGGTTATTTTATACCAGATTTATCCCGTAACTTCCACGAACAAACACAATTTACAGATGCTATTTTCAACAACTTGAGAAAAGTCAAAGAGCCTGAGGGTAAACAGTTATACACCAACCCATAGGTAGAATACCATGGCCCTCCACATGCAGCAAAAGATGTCCAACGCTGTCACGGGTGATGTCTCTGACCAAGTAGGTGCCAGTAGGTTCCAGACCATGCTTCATATTGGCCAGACAAATAATATGGCGAACATGATGATGACCCCCTCCCCTACCAAAACCCCTGGCAAGTTCTCAGATGTAGGCGATACGCCTGATTTCGTTGGACGAGTCGCGGAGGACTCCAAAGATTCGTTGAGTCCCCTTGTGCCAGTTGTAGAGGGTTCTTTCTCCCGGGAAGGATCACCTATGGACAAACCCAGCACTGCCAAGATAAAAGAGCCCGACCCTCTGGAGAAACTTAGAGTAGCTGTTCTTGGATCGTCTGACGAGATTCAAGCAAATGAAGAAATTCAAGAAGATACAGCGCAAGTAAATACAGCGGCCGCGAAATCAATTCTTCTTTGGAAGGGGGATAAGGAGACGGCAGCCCAAGAGCGCATGAAGGCGAGAGAGAGGAGAATCTCACAAGGGGGCGACCCAGAAGACTTCAAGCAAGACGTCAGCACGAACGTCTCAACCATGCTGACAAAGAAGGCGGAAAGCGCAAAGGCGAAGGTGAAAGAAAGGAAATATATCATTCACCCAAGAAACAGACACAAGATGTTCTGGGATGTTTACTGTGGGTTGATTATCCTCTACAGCGTTTTGGTGATTCCGTTTCGGATATGCTTTAACCAGGAAGCCGTCGGATTCACTTACTTTTTGGACTTTGCGATTGATTTCAGCTTCTTCCTGGACATGGTCATGAGTTTCAGGACTGGTTTCTACACAAAGAGCGGTCACCTTAGCATGAACAGCAGTCGAATCGCCTCCAACTATTTACGATCGTGGTTTTTGGTCGATTTCTTCTCCACAGTTCCGATCGAGCGAATCGTGGTCCTATTCTTGCCGGATATAGAAGGCAATAACCTAAGGACGATAAAAATGATCCGAATTGTGAGGTTGGTGAGGCTGATGAAGCTTGTCAAGTTGCTCACTCGGGGGGCGCTGAAGGACGTCATCGCTAGCGTTAATCCCGCCGTCATGAGGTTGATAACATTGATGGGAGTTATCTTGTTCATCGCTCACTTCCTGGCTTGTTTTTGGGCTTTGGTGAATGTTTGCACCTTTGATGGAGGCGTTAGTGGACCGGAGGACGGGGAGTTATACTACGACCTCATTAACGATAACATCGAGCGGTTGGGGCTACAGTTTAATTTTACGAACTCGACCTATAGGCATCACACAGATATGCTGGACTACGTTACCGAGGACACCAGTCATTATCACCTTGAAATTATTGAGGCGGAGATCTGGAAAAAATGCGGCCTGCCGAGCAATATGTTTAGCCAGTACTTGGCCAGTTTTTATTGGGTAATTGCGACCATGATGGCGGTAGGGTACGGTGACATTTATGGCGAAAACAACCGCGAACGCTTGTATGCGATAATGGTGGAAATTATTGGGGCGGGCTGCTTTGGTTTTATCATTTCTACCACTACGCAGATCGTTGAGACGATGAGCCCCGAGACCAGAATACGGAAGAGCAAGATGGAGGACATTTTGGAGTACAGTAAATGGCGGAATCTGCCCTTAAGCTTGCACAGGAAGATCAGGAAGCATTTTGAGTACATGTACAGTCAAAAGAGTGTATTTAACGAGCTGGGTGTCTTGAGGCAGCTCCCAGTCAACATGAGAGTGCAGATAACGTTACAGATGCACTCTACAAAAGTTGATAAATTGGCGAGGCTGCTGAAGAATATGAACGAAAACTTTGTGGCCGAGATGATTCTGCTATTGCGGCCCTTCTTTTTGGCCATTGGGGGAACTATAGGGGTGCACGACAGTGTTCCTGATCAGATTTTCATCGTCAACAGCGGCTACATCCAAATTTTGGGGCCCGAGAAGGGGGCTTGGGTCATTCAGAGCATAATGAACGAAGGTAGCGTGATTGGACTGGACGCGGCACTAAGTGGTCGCAGGTTGGACTTCAAGATGTGTGCTCCCATCAAAACCGACATGTGGTTCATCGAGACTTATGAATTGAGGAGTGTGCTCGACTTTTACGACGACGAGAGGGCGATTTTGTTAGCCGACGCCGAGAAGACAACCAGAATGGAGAAGCAGAGCTGGAGCAGCGAGACTGTCATGATAAACGACGTGAAAGTGAAGAAAATTGTCTTAGTTGATCAGACACCAACCAAAGTGGAGAATTTGGCTGAGCACATGTTGGCCGGCACTGCTGCTTTGGCAGAATCATCGACTTCTTCGAGCAGCAATAAGAAAGGGTTTATAAAAACAATCAAACCAGATCACAGCGACCCAAACGCGACCGTCCAGTCACTTGAAACTCCCGGCGATGTGTGGGAGCGAAAAGTCATCGACCCGAACAACCGTTACAAGACATTCTGGGACTGCTGTGTCGGGGTGATCATCATCTTCAGTGTGGCCGTCGTTCCCTTGCGGCTCGGCTTTTTCATAGAGGCAAGCAAAGCCTGGCTGATAATTGACTGGGTAACTGATGGGATTTTCTTCGTTGACATAGTCGTGACGTTCAGGACCGGATACCTGGACGACAGCATGTTTCTTGTCACAGTGCCGAAGATGATACGGAACAAGTATCTGAGGTTCTGGTTCCTCATCGATCTTGTCAGCACAGTTCCCATCGATAAAATTGTCGAAGTATGGTTCACAGGAGATGGACTCAGGAGTCTGAAGATCATAAGGGTGATCAGGTTGGTCAGGTTGCTTAAGCTGGTCAAGCTGCTCAAGATCGACATGAGCGGAATAGAGGAGGTCATCGAAATCGACGCGACAGTCAAAAAGACGTTCAGCTTGTTTGGATTTTTGTTCGGTCTGGCACACTTTTTTGGCTGCTTCTGGAACATGAGCAGTCTGGTGAACGAGGGTGTGTACGATGGACTTGGGGGCAAGTACATATCCTCACTGTACTGGGCATTCACGACTATGACGACGGTCGGTTACGGAGACATCCTGGCTCTCGACGACATGGGGAGAGGATACGCAACTATTATGATGATCGTGGGCGCGACGCTCTTCTCTTACATCGTAGGAAGTGCAAGTAGTATCGTCACGAACGAAAAGGGCGGGGAGAGGAGGAAGAAAGATCGGATTGGGTCCGTCTACAATTATTGCGTGGAGAACGGGGTGAGCAAGCCCTTGGAGAACAGAATTAAGCGACACATCGATTATAACGTGAACCAGAGGTCCCCCTTCGACGAGCAGGGGATACTGGACTGCCTGCCGACGAATCTAAGGCACGAGGTGGTGATGTACGTCCGCGAAGAGGCCATCAAGAAGATTTGCATTTTCAATTCAACTGTTGAGCTAGATCGGTCGTACATCGCGTGCATATTGCAATATCTGGTTCCGGTAAGCTTCTTTCCCTGCGACAACATCTATCTACCTGACGAGGGGAGCAAGGGCTTGTATTTTGTCTTGAAGGGGAAGTGTGTTTACACTCGCTACAGCCCCAAACAGATGCAAATGATGAAGGATGCCAGCCAGAACCCTGCCTATGCGGACGGGATTGGGGAAAGCATGAGCCCCGAGCCCCGTGGTGCCCCTTTCCTCGAAGGGGACCTTTTTGGTTTCGATGCGGGGCGCGAGGAAGAGGCTTCATATAGTCCCAGCATGGAAAGCCGGGAGGCTTTTAAAGAGACGAAAGACAAACCGACGAAAGAACTGTTTCTGACCGACATGATTCTGACCGACATGAAACACTTTGGAGCAATGTGCCTAGAGATTTGCCAGCTCTATTATTTGAGCAACCAATCGCTCGCGTTCATCCTTTTCCGCCACCCCTTTATCGCCGAGATTCTTCTTCTGAATCTCAAGGCGGAGATTATCAAACTCACGGAACGTCGGCAGAGTGCCCAGGCTGCTCCCACCAGTTTGGCCGACGTTATAGTAAAGCCCGAAATCGTCGAGGAGCTAAAAAAGACCAATATGATATGGACGAACGAGAACAAGTACAACAACTTTGTGAGGAGGCACAGCACTGCTGGCCTGTCTGAGGTCATTCCTAACGAAGACGAAGATATAGATCTTGATAGCGAGGAGAAGAAGAGCGAAATTACCAAGCATCCCAGCTTCAATAAGGGGAGAAGGGGCAGTAGTGCGAGCACGGTCATTGTTGCGAATGCTCTACAAAATACCACCATCGGGGATACCTATTCCCCCAACTCAGTTTCTAAAAGCTTGCAGGTGGGCGTGGGCAGTGCTGGCACACCAGGTAGCGCAATCACTGCAAACTTCCAGAGTTCAAAGAAGATAAGGTCGTTTGGAAGTGGTACAAGCGGCGGAAGCGCGCAGGGCGCGGAGGAGGGCCCAACAGGCGGAATCCACTTTCTCAGCAAAGAGAACAGGGAGCTTTTCGACTCTGCCGTCCTCAGGAGCACCCGGAAGAATCTTATGCCCGACCCCCTCATGGGAGTCAATGACGTTAGCGGAAGATCTTCCAGGGTTCAACACGCACCGATCGCCAGGACCAAGAGCTTCACCAGGACCAGCTTTCAGGCCACCAACTCAGAGAGGAAGAGCATTGGAGCCAACCTCTTCTTGGATGATCTTGTGACGGAGGCGAGGGCGGAACTGAACAATGTAAACGAGAAAGAAGACGACGACGACGACGACGACGACGACGACGAACATGACGAGGAAGTACACAACGTCGTTGACGAGGATGCAATACTGTGATATTTTTCTGTTGCAAATTATATGTTGAACTAATGAGCAAGTTACAGCTGAAGCATTTACTACTACCAAATAATTATTTAAGATCAACAATCAACAGTCCCGCCTTGAAATCTTCATTTAAGCAATCCACAGACTCTTCTAGTACAGCAATTACTCAATAAGCGTGACTGAGGGAGGTCGCCACCGAAGTTGTTCTCAAATCTGATGCCTGGCAAGAATCTGACAAAGAGAATAATAGAACAACCAAAAAAACACACCACACGCGCAGCAGTTGTGCTATTCATTACACTTGCGGAATGTTATTTGATCAAGTTCATTTTTCAACCTTTCTTGGCTGATCTGCATGAGCCTCAAAAAAAGCTCGAAAGCCAGGTCGACCAGCGACAGGAGTCCAAGAGAACAAACCCAAGAAGGTACGTAGAACGATCGAGCGCTTTTAAAAACTTGCTTATGGCCGTATCTTGATCTAGAGGTGGTGATACGATCGATATATAATTTCGAGTGCGATAATGTTGTCGTTGTTTGGGTTGGGACTTTTTTGTCTGTGCTCATGTTTGTGAGGGCTTAGCTGCATGGATACTGCAGGCATGGTTTTGATCTCTCGGGTTCGGCCGTAAGAAAGTTATTGAGAGCTGTATGCGTGTTATTGACCGAAATTATGTCGTGTGGAGCCAGCACAGGACAACAATTGGGCGATCCACTATTTCGCGATTGTGGATTGTGAGGGTCATGGGTCATCTTGTGGTTGACGAATCGTAATATAAATGCGTCTTCGGGTATAAAATTGTCAAAAAGCTGTCCTGGATCGGTTTTGATCTCGCGAAAGTCACCCCATCAACCAGGGCAGACCTTGCTGAACTCTGCCTTCCCCACCCCACAAACTAACCCCCATAAATCCAACACCCACCTAAATCTCGTGCTCCACACAGACTTCCAACAACCCGAAACAGACCCAACCCGACCCGACACTATGGTTTTCGTTAAAATTGCCAAGAACAAGTCCTACTTTAGCCGCTACCAGGTAAAGTACAAACGCCGCCGTGAGGGAAAGACCGACTACCGTCAGCGCAAGAGGTTGTGCGCCCAGGACAAGAACAAATACCAGTCCCCCAAGTACCGCTTCGTCGTCCGCTTCACAAACAAGTTCGTCATCTGCCAGATTGCCTACGCTCAGATCGATGGAGATCGCGTCATGTGCCACGCCAACAGCAAGGAACTTGCCCGCTACGGCCTTGAGACTGGATTGAAGAACTACGCCGCGGCCTACTGCACTGGCCTGCTCTGCGCCCGCCGTCTTCTTCAGAAGCTCGGCCTTGATAGTACTTATGAGGGAAACACTGAGGTTGATGGAGAGGTTGTGAAGACTGAGTATGATGGAAAAACTTATTTTGTTGAGGAGGTCGATGATGAGAAGAGGCCCTTCCGCGCTCTCTTGGACGTCGGTACCAAGGCGACCACCACTGGAAGCCGTGTCTTTGGCGCCTTGAAGGGAGCTGCCGATGGCGGCCTTGACATCCCCCACAGTGAGAAGCGTTTCCCGGGATATGACCGTGATGCCAAGGAGTTTGATGCCGAGATGCACCAGGAGCGCATCATGGGCGGACACGTCGGAGACTACATGGAGTACCTCGAGGAGGAGGACAATGCTAAGTACCTCACCCACTTCGCCGAGTACGTGAAGAGGGATATTGGCCATGAGGATTTGGAGGACCTTTACACCAGTGTCCATGAGAAGATCCGCGAGGATCCTTCCCCTGCTGCCAAGAAAGCCTTCACACCCGACAAGTCATTCAGGAGGCCCCAGAAGAAGACCTACGAGGAGAAGAAGGCCGCGATTCAGGCCAAGAAGGACGCCAAGATGGAGGAGGGCTCAGATGATGAAGAGTGAAGCCTTATTAAGCAAAAAAATAAAAAAATAGTGGTTTAAACGCCCAAATTTATATCGTATATCCACTACTACCGACACTTTTTTGGGTTGGTTGGTGTGTCTCAGTCCATTAGCTCCTCAAGCCTGGTCAAAAATCTCACAAACTCGGCCTTGTTGGCCTTCTTTTTCCCCTCCCCGACTACCTCCCACCACAGTTCCCTGATCTCCTCCTTAGACTTGCCGCCTTCGCTAATCTCGTCGAGGGTAAATATGCTGTCCAAATGCACTGTCTCATAGTCGACAGCCAGCTGGTTGAACATGTCGATAAAGTTATCGTCGATTTGCGATTCCATTTCGTCATTGCCGTTACTGCAATCTAACTTGTCGTCGATCACAGCCGACAAGGGGGGCGGTGCGTCGTACTCGCTCTTTGGGCTAGAAGGGGCGGGAATGTCGGAAAGCTCACTGAAGAGTCCACCACCGGCGAAGGTGCGTTTCTGGTTGTTAGTGCCTTGGGAGGCCCCATTGACAGGGGGCGTTGGGGAGTTACCCGACTCCGACCCCGATTCCGAGCCTGATTCTGTGTCGTCGTCGTCATCTGAGGCATCGCCGAAGGGGTTGTTAGGGGGCGGAGCTGGCAGCGATGGTCGGGCAGATTCGTATGATGTTTGTACACTCTGCTCTTGCGGAGTCGGTATCGCCGATTGCTCTGGCTTGGATGCTACCACTTCCGTCCCAGGAGTCTGTGACCGCGTGGATTGCAGTGTCCGTGATTCTAACGACCGCAAGATAGCTCTCGTCTCCGCCTTACTCCTTCCTCCGTCCCAGCTTGTCGAGCACAAGAGCGCCTTGAACCAAGACGTTGCCCTCTTCTCGTCCCCGCTCTCACATTTGAGATAGATATTTCCCTGAATGTGCTTGTCGGTAATGACGAAACCAAAGGGAGACTTTGCTTCCCACTCACATACTGACTGCACGCTGAAAACAAAAATAGGTTTTATACCAAACAAGCACTCGTTCTCAGAAAGGTAGCCATGGAGGTTGCGACCCTTCAGAACACAGTAGTGCTTACTGCTGAACAGCTTCTTCGGCCGCTTCACGCTAAGGAAACCGTCCATGTGTTTGGGATTCTCGCTGTCCATGAAGGTGGTGATGGAGCTATATCGCGGCTTGTAAGGGAGGAGATAGTTGCGCCTCGTAAGGTCAGTGGTTGGCTGCTTTTTATCATATATTGTCCTGCTGGTGTTCCCGTTGTCTCCGCTGTCGAGCTCGCCTCCGTCACTGTCATCGTCATCCGCACCATCCATATCATCAACTTCCAAACCTTTGTCATAGTCAAAGTCGTCGTCAGCAAACGCAGGATCATCATCATCGCTCACATTGTCGTCGCTCTCCCTTCCAGCATCAACCACCAACCCTCCCGACCCCTTAGTCCTGCAGAAACTTCTCTGCTCCTTCCTTGCCGCTCCGCAAACAAATGCGCCCCAAAGGACGAAAAATTGAAACAATCTGTCAACTATCGGGTTGATACTACCCTCGATACCTTTCTGGCTGCTGATTGACGAGAGTGTCTGCTCGATATGATACGAATGCCTGTCGAACTTGACAGTTGCATTGCGCAGCTTGAGGTTGTTTCTTTGTAGCTTGGCATTTATCCTGAAAGACAGTGAGTGAGTGTGTTGTTGAGTGTGTTGAGTGTGTTGTTGAGTGTGTTGAGTGTGTTGAGTTGTAGTTGAGTGAGTGAGCGAGTGGGTGAGTGAGTGAGCGAGTGAGTGAGTTAGTTAGTCGAGCAGATCGATCGGACAGGGAGAAGTATTGATCAACTCCTTTGTTTTAAGCACACTCACTTGGCGCATGACATGTCTTCTTCCTGAGCAGCCTTTATCCCAATGTTGGTCAGTTTCGTTAGATAGTGGTCATACTTCTTCCGTGTCTCATTAAAGGTTGTCACCTCCCCCTCGACGGCTTCCACCTGCTTTAAATACGCCTCGAGTGGATTCGTAATAGAGGAAGAAAATGAATGGAAAAGGTCAGTGAGAAAACACGAGGTTTGAAAGATATTCATGGTCTTTGAGCGAGCATGTGTTGCCATGTCCATGTAAGCAAAATTTGAGTCTTGTGCAGTCTTTTCAGGGGCAGAGTAGTTTGGATCGGACCTCGCCAAGTTGTAGAGAGCGGAAAAGCAAGTTAGGAGTTCCTCTTGCGACTTCTCCAGCCTCTTCAGGTTCAGGGTGTAATCATGCAAAGCAGACCTTGTCGCCTTGATTGTAGATTTGAGTGTACCATACCGGGAATAGTTTTCTTCGAACGTCATTGCAACTCGACTCTACACTTTCGCCTGGAAGGACAAGCGAAGCCAAATTTGTCTAGAAAATGGTGTTAGTTTGTGTGATAATAATGTTAAGATAAAAATTGCATTTATTTCATTCGGGCTTTCGGGCTGATTTGCTGATTTCAAACGATGATGCAATATTATTCAGACTGTAAAAACCGTAATATATTTTTTCTTGATTCACAGAGATTATTGTTGGGACGGCACAAACTCTTTCTGCTTCTTTGTCTACGATTCACTCATTCATTTAATTTTACACCAACGCTGATCGCAATTCATCAACCTCCTCTTCAATCATCAATCCCAAATCAGTGAGTGAGTTCTGGTAGCTTACAACAGACTTGGAAAGCAAATCCTTGATCTTGTCATCTGTCTCGGCAGCCGCCCTAATTTTTTCCAGGTGCAGAGCAGCCGTGAGTCTTAATTTTTCCCGCTCGTGATTTTGCAGGTTCGAGATCGGTGTCGTCACCCCGGTAGTCGGTTCTTCATCAGTGTTCTTGGCTAATAAAGCTGCGAGGATGGTCCTGATGCCGTTGGATATCGCTGAAAATTGGGCAGTCGCATGGGCTGCGTAAACCTGATAGTTCGAAAGCGCAAGCTCAGTTAAACACTCCCGTAGCTTCTCATCGAAGACGCGGTAAGCCATAACCCTTTCCTCCTGGGCACGTATAGTCCCCCGGACCAACTCTTCAACACTCATCTTGGCCACTTCCTCTGCCATTTTTTTCTGCCGTTCCGCGGAAATCTTTTCGTTCTTTGCCCGTGTTTGATCAGTAACCTGGGAAGGAATAGGGGGGGGGAGATCAACATTTGCCGTTGTCGTCGGATCATCAGGGGCACAGCACTGTTGATTCATGTTGGTCCATTCCAAGTCAAGAGTTTGGCCCAGTTTCTCGGAGCCATTCGGGGGTTGGATTTGATTCACCTCATTCCCCCCTGCAGATCGGTTCGCAAGAATATCCATCGCATCCTGAATATTCATGTTAAATGAGTAGGAGTGGGAGAGGGAGTGGGGGGGGAGTAGGATGGAAGAAGGAATG
>Ga0115556_1001667_pt1 | contig 15243 bp, 12 predicted proteins | sample COGITO_mtgs_1104_5_FD_87282 | JGI IMG/M metagenome (GOLD analysis project Ga0115556, IMG submission 87282) | Pelagic marine microbial communities from North Sea - COGITO_mtgs_110414 | ecosystem: Environmental > Aquatic > Marine > Epipelagic | place: Germany:Helgoland, sampling site Kabeltonne... | reverse complement strand
TGATGACCTTGCTGGTGGTGGGTTCAGCAGCCAATTGGATAGCACACTCAAATCCCAGGCCGACATTGGCTCCGGTTATAGCAATAGTACTCATTTTATTTTCTTTTTTGCTGGTGTTTGCAGACTTGATCTTGCATCTTGCACACGTGTCGAAACGAACGGACCCGAACGGAAGGACCCTCGTACCCGGACCCCCGAACGTTGACCGAAGACCGAAGGTTCAACATTAGCTATTCAACATCCGCCCCCCAAATCCCGAAAGATCCAGCATATGATGAATCCTTAATGACGAAATCATCGCTTTCGCTCTCAAATATTCTTCTGCACACCCTCTTTGGCTTCTTATTCTCGCAGGGGCTCAGGATAATTTAGCGGTGTGGTGTTCCTGAGTGTAATCCTGATGTCTTCAGACACCATATCTTCTACCGAAGATAAACCCCAGAAACCACAGAAACCTCGCACCAACTTGCGACGTGCTAGCAAGCTTGTAACATTCGCTCTTGGCATCTCCAAAGAGCAAAAAAAATTGAAGGAGGAAGCAGCTCGCCAAAAGGGACTGCTTGCCCAGACAAACGTGGTTGTAGATGGCGGAGATATGGAAGAAGATGAGTTACCTGTGCAAGTTCCAACGGCAGAGCTTGCAAAGGAATCGCTGCAATCGGAGCTATTTGGCGATCCAGAGGTAAATTCTTCAACTTTCTTCTCGTACATCATCCACCCTAAACCATCGACGTCGCCTTCTGCGGCCTACCAATCAATGAGTGAGCCTTACACAACTGTCGTTGGGCTTGATAGTGTGGAGAGCGCAAAATTAAAACACCCAATTTTCAGTATCACAATAATTACACCGACATCCTCCATCATCACTGCCCGATACCGGTTCAAAGATTTCCGTTCTCTCCACCGTTCCTTTTTAGGATCGTTAAAAAAATGGGGAATCAACGAGCGTTTCTTCCCCAAAACTTACCGCAAATCTTCGCTGGGGATTGGCCTTTCTGACAGACAACTTGGGAAGAGAGCTGTGATACTTAGTTCGTGGATCTCGAGGGTCGTTGAGAGCTGCGGGACCATGGAAGAAGATCAGCGTTATGCTCTGCTCCAATTCTTGGATCCAGAAGGGATGGTTGATAGTGGAGGGGAGGGGACAAGGGCGGCGAGTATACTGCAGAAGTGGTGGAGGCGAGTAACATTAAGGAGAAGAAACAAAATTGCCAATATGATTCAGCTGGTCTGGCGTAGGAAGCTAGCGAATAAGGAGCTGACAAAACGGCGTAAAGAGGAGCGTTTGCGGCCTCAATTTCTCACTACTTTTGAAGAGCTCACAGGAAGGCGGAGTGACACCGCTGGAAGGGTAAGAGGGAGTAGTGCCGTTTTGGGCAGGGCCCGAAAATTGACCAAAGTTGATAAAGAGATTGTGTGGCAAGGTGGAAAGCGGATACCCACCGTCAGGGAGCACAAGGAAATGAACGGAGCCGCTGAAACGATCGGCGATTACTATATCGTTGAAGTATTCAAAGTGACGACAACTGGCTCGGCACCCTCCTCGGGAGTCACAAGCGAAGTATTGGAAGTTTGCTTCTCGGGCGTCCTGAACGACATCGTAAGGACAAAGACGGTGAGAGACAATGACATTCAGCAATGTTTTGGCAGCATGCATAATGCCACAACAGTTGAGATGGAAGGCCATGTGGAGAAGCTTCTTGGCTTTTTCTTGCTCGACGGAGACGTAGATAATTTTGTCTTGGATGGGCAAGGGCGCAGTGGTTTTGGTGGTGAGGTTGAACGGCAGTTGCTCATGGAAGGCGTAAAGGTGCGGGAGTGCAGGACTGCCGCCGCGGCTAAAAGTAGAAAATTTTATCAGCGCTCGAGTGTTCTTTTCGTCGACGGTGGAAATATTTACATCGGGGCTAGTAAAAGTGCCGCGAAGAAGAGAAGACAGAGCATTAATCAAGGGCTTGAGAGTGATCTCGGAAGTGCTTACAAACTGATAGATATAGAGAGCATCAAGGTTGCCGATGAGAATAAGAAGGTGATGGAAATCGCTCACCTGGATAAAATTGAATTGCTGGCTTTTTGTTTGGCGGACGTCGACACAGCTGCGAAAGTGGTTAAGATTCTAGAAAAATTTAGGACGAATGAGATCGACAAGTGGAAGAAAACCATGGCGGAGAAAGAGGCGGGAAAAAGACTAACCTTGAACAACTTTTCACGATATGCCAGTGTAGGAGAGAGGGGAAATGGTTTTGCGGGAGGGTGCGTCAACCTAAATGACGTGGAGCGTTCAGAAACCAATAGTACTTTAACTAGCAGTGCGAAGTCGACCGTGAGTAGCTTGACCATGAATACCCTCGAGGAGGCCTACGGGAAATGAAAAGAAAAGAAAATGAAGATATTTTGTCTCAAATGTTCTCGCTTTCCCTCCTCCTTTCGTCCTACGTAATTGCCCCTCATGCATACATTTGCGTTCCTTTCCCTTACGAATCCTATCTTGGCTCCCCCCCCCCCCACAACACAGTCAACTAGAAATTGTATATACCCGCTTCCCCATTAATCCCGTTGAAAACAAACGTGCTCCCTCCGCACCCCGCACCAAGCTCATACTGGCCGGTAATTATCTTCACAGCTTCTTGTCCCGCCACCCCCCCGACTACGCTCCCAATGTTATGCACATCCGCAGCGAACCACCTGGTCGCCTCGTCTGCATGCTCTCCCCCACTCAACAGCGGTGTGTCGATTCCGTACGTCGAGGCGATCTGGAGGATGAGCTGCCGGAGCTCAGTGGCATCGGCTTTCTGGGCGAGAGAGCGGGAGTCGAATCCGGGGTATTGCGAGTGCAGGGAGTAAAACGTTTCACAGCCAAGGAGAGTAAAGTACCAGAGCAGAGGAGAGTTGGCGGGGTCGGACTGTGCAGCGGGATCGGATTGGTCGAGCATCATTATTTGCATCTGCAATTCCTCCTTGATCTCCTCCCACTTTTCCCCTGCCCCTTCTCCCCCCCCTTCCTTCCCCTCTTCCCCAAACTTTCTCGTCGTTACTTCCCGCAGATTGTAAACATTCTTACAGAATACCTCCAAGTAATCGTCCGATACATCCCCGGGTATGAGTAATTTGACCGCGTCTTGGTCTCGCTTCGAGTGCTTTAAGTAAAGAGTCTGCAGAGCGATGAAGGAGGAAGACGAAGACGTCATGTCAGGGATGCTGCCATTCAGCGGTGCCGCCCCTCCCGAACGATCCATGAAGCACTTCATCCCGACTAGACACCGCTCCCACGACGAAGAGGACGACGACGCGCTTTCCACACCAGAAATAAGCTCTTGCACTTCAAAAGGAAAATCCCGGGAAGAATAGGCGTAGTAGGCGTTCGAGAGGGCTTCCGAGAAATTCAGCTGTTCGAGGAGAAATGATGGGGTGGTCGGTTAGGAGTTCGGTGACAAAAAAATTCCGATAGTTTCAGGGCAAGTGCTTACCTCCATATTGATATCCCTAGCCATCTCTTTAATTATGTTTGAGAAATTACCCTTCTCTTCCATACTCTTGGGCCTCCCCTTTCCGGCGTACCTGGCCTTGTAGATACCCTTGGCCCTTAAAAGAATGAAAATCCAAGGAATGTGTCCGTGCTCCTGTCCGTCGAGTTTCTCCCAATCCTCGCCGAATAGCTTCCCGGAGAGCTGAACGAGGTCAGATTCTAGAGAAGAATCCTCAGCTCCGGAGCTATCCCATCCACCCTCAATGCGGATATCCGACCTTTCCGAGTCCGGCTTCGACTCGACAGTCCTATGCTTGGTGACAACACAACGGACGACGCCTATGAGGCCGTACGAACGCAGAACAATGTGAGGAGTGTCCCCGATGATCTTCTCGACCTCCTTCGCGTGCTCAAAGGGGAGGTCGTTGCTGATAACGAGGGTGGGGGGCGAGGCGACAATGTTGGATGCAAGGTCAGACTGTATCCAAGAGAGGAGACTCTTGGAGCTGTCCAAGGTGTGGATAAAGCTGCCACGAGTGTCAGGATTCAACTCGAGGAGGTTCTTTGTGGCGTTGGAAGCGGTACTATAGATAAAAACCATCGTGAGCGGTGCGACTGTGTGAGCGGTGCAATGTCGTAGCAAAGATTCACTTCATTGAGAATCTTTTTCAGAATAGAAAATGTCCTCACCTCTCCCCAACATTCTCTCTGGTCAAAAAAAAATTCCCCTCCGGTTGTCCGCTGCCCCCTCCGACGGTTTCCTCCTCACGTCCATTGATAAGCCCATCATCAACGATAGTAAAAGAGCCGATGCCGGGGAGAACCAAATTTTTTAGGGTCTCTATTCCTGACGAGGAAGTGCCAAGGCAGAGAATGGAGGCGTTGGACAAGGCTTTTTGTCCGTTCGCCCCCCCTGTATGCAAAAAGGTGGAATAAAAAGAAGAAGGGAAAACGAGGTTAGTCAGCATTGAATAAAAAGCGATGCAAGGGTCTTCCTCCCCCCGTGGCGAGTTCGACAGAAAAGGCAGGGAACGTACATAGACGAAGTTGACGGTCATATTTATTGTCAGATGCCATAGAAAAATGATTGAGCGGGGGCGTTAGCGTTATTAGGAGGGGAAGAAACAAACGTGCGGCTCAGGACTTACTGCGGGGTGGAAAACGTGGGGCAAAAAACCCAAGATTTGCAATTTCACGCGAATTAAATCAACCACTCGCCTTCCTTGCAACGACCACTCCTAGAATTAATTAGTGAACAGAGCGCATACTAAATTACACCGAAAAATTGACAGACAGTGAGATTTGCACCATCCAATTACTTTTCTACTCTCCACAAAAGTTGACCCCCTGACAGCCTTCACATTTAAGATGAACATGCAAGATCTTTCGATGTCGACGGTGATGCTTGATGACGTGAGTGACTTCATCTCACCGTCGGCAGCGTGCATTAACCCTGCCTTTGCTACCCCTACTAACAACAAGGTGACTGCTGCCAACGATGACGAGGGAGCAACAACCACTGATGGCCAGGAGACGAAAAAATCGCGAAAGAAAAAGGCCGTAATAATGCTGCACGACGATAAGGATGATAACGAAGACGACAGTTACCAGATCAGCGGCGATCAACAGAATGTACCATCAGTTATCACTCCAAGAACAGCTTCAGCTTCGGCTTCAGTTTCTGATTGGACTGGACCGCACCACGACCCTGCGAGCAACAAAAGTTATTGGTACAACACCAAGACTAACTTATCTACTTGGGAGAACCCTAACCTCCCTCAGCCCCCTCAACAACCAAAGTTGCAGCCCGAGCAACGAACTGAACTCAAGCCACAGGTTGTATCAAACTCTTCTAAATCCTCTATATCCTCTAAATCTTCCCAATCCTCCAAACCCAAGTCCGACAGCAGGAAAACGGTGAAGGTAACTTTAAGCGACTGCCTTTCTTGCTCTGGCTGTGTCACAACAACAAGCACACTCGTAGACGACAAAGAGAAAACGCCTTGGTGGGAGACTGTCAGTGACTGGTGCTCTCCAACTGCGGAAAAGAAGAATGTCGTATTTCTTTTCAGCCGAACGTGTGTCATTGACCTCTCCTGTTACTTTGGGTCCAGACATTCCATAGATTCCACCCTTACTGCCTTGACACGTATTTTGACCGACTATTTTCAAATCCCGAATACTGATGTGTCGATTGTCACAGACGATGGTAGCAGGCGTTTCGGCAGGGTTTTGGAGGGTGAAGAGTTTGTTCGAAGCTACAAGAACCACATGATAAGGTCACTGTCGTCGTCACGTGTGTCGACTTCCGCTGTCAGTGCGAAAAGCGCCACCCCCCCTTCTCCACCCCTTCCGATTCTCTCAGGAGCCTGCCCTGCTTTTGTTTGCTATGCTGAGAAAGAATCTCCCCCTCCCCGTCCACCCCCGCATAGGTTTGCACTGCAACCCAACTCTTCACAGCTAATCAATCACATTAGCATGGTTAAAAGTCCGATGATGATTGGTGCCAAGGAACTCAGGAGCGGGAGCAAGAGTGGCGAGGGAGGAACATTCGTTGTCGGCGTCATGATGTGCCACGATAAGAAAATAGAGGCCGTTCGTCCCGAGTTTGGCGGACTTATTGACTTGTGTATCACGCCCATGGAGCTAATTAAGGGAGTGGTGGAAGAGGTTCACAGGAGAAATTGCGAAGAGGAAGATCTCGAGAAGTGGTTCTGGCAGCAGCAGCAGCAGCAGCAACAACAACAAGAACAACAAGAACAAGAACAACAACAATTGACGCACGCGAAGATTCCCCCAGGGTTGACGGCGCTTCATTCAGGAGGGCACGCAAGCTACGTCTTTGTTCATGCCTGTCGAGCTCTTTTTGACTTTGATGTGCTCGAGGCGTTAGATAACAAGTCGATCAGTTCCCTTCCGTGGATTGACACGCCGCTTAGCCAGTATGCCACACCTACAACGAAAACAACGAATACTGCTGGTGCACGACGTACAGTAAAAAAAAACCCCTCCTCCTCAGCTGTTGCGACCAACACACCACTCAAGACGATTACTTTATTCGGCGATTTAGCGACAAAAACATTCTCGCTGAACGAGGGGATAGGTGAATGTTTATTGAGGTTCGGGTATTTGACCGGCTTCCGGGGAATTCAGACACTCGTGGGCCGAGGTGTCAAGAGGGCCGTAGAAAAAAAGAACAGCAGCCTTATTGACGGCTCGAAAGTGCCTCCTTCGCATTTCCACTACATAGAAATCATGGCTTGCCCAAGTGGAGGGTGCCTGAACGGAGGTGGTGCGGCGGTGGAAGTAGGAGAAAGGGAGACTCCGGCGAGCAGGAAATTGCGGATAGAGGGTAGAGAGAGAATGCTACTTGGCGATACAGTTGGTGATATCAATGGTGAATTTGTTAGAGAGGTCACTGGGGACGTCGATGACATCGGTTTCTATACAGAATACAATGGCGTTGAGCCGCTAATCTTTGCGGAAGACAAGGGCAGCGTAGGCGGTACTAAAGTAAATGACTTAGGATGGTAGGGATTTTTGGATTAGGATTTACTAATCGGAAAGATTATTATAGCGCAAAATATTACAGGCCCAAAATTAAATTAATTCACGTATTATCTCACACACAAGTCAGGTCGCGGAATTTTTATATGACAGGTAGTGAGTAACTGCCCACCATTTGCTTCGATTCATCAGGGCGACTTAACGTTCCAAGACTCTCGCTACTGATCATAGTACCGGCATTGATCATGCTATTTTTGACCGAATTAAGAGTGCTCCGCCTTTCTTTGACCGTCTCTCTCCGAGTGTAGGTTTTACGCTTAAGTACTGGGAGCATATTAGTGGACCTGCTTATCGAAGACATGGCTGTAGCTTTGCTTACAACGGAGAGGTTGTCGACGTTCTCGTCGCCATCTACATCCCTACCCTTTGCAGATTTTGACTTTGCAATCTCTGCCATTTTTTGCAAACTCTTCTCCAAAGGTCCCTTTCGGCGAGTTCTCCGGGTCTCCTTCCTGTCTCTGATACTCGCTCTTTGTTTGTACTTCGACCCAAACGCCTCCATTTTGATATCGTCGAACATCTTTGCTTGTCGCACTCGGGTATCATGCGCCTCCTTCACCTCTTCAGGACTGTCGTACAAACCCCTGCTCATTTCTCTGAGTTCGTTGGTCACCTGGTTGCCTCTGAAAAAATCTTCGGCATCGTGTTTATTGATAGCAAAGCATTCGCAGGTTTCCTGACAGACGGCAGAATACTGCCGTGTATTGTAGCCCAAGCACATTTCCTCACCGAAGAAATCGCCTACTGTTACAGTTCTCAATGGCAAAGCCACCATCCGTTCGCAGCAGGTCACCACATAAGACTGATTCAAATCTGGCCATCGGTTGCCACTCCTATAAAGGACCTCTTTTTGAATCGCAACGGTACCCCGATAAATCATGTACATGACAGTACTCTCCTCACCCTGCTTGACGATAAATTCTCCAGGAGAAAAAATTCTCCTGATGAGCACTCCAGAGAATCGAAAGACCTTGGGATACGTCCAATTTTTCAGAATCTTGCATTTGGTTGTTAGAAAGCTCATGGCTTTTTTGAATTTTTGTGCCTGATGCATTTTCATCATCAACTTGTACTCATGAGACTTTATGACAAAGCATATAGTATTCTCCTTTGCAATGCAAGTGGCGCTACGCGGCTCGTTGAGCTCCAACGACCTCTCCCCAAAAGAATCGCCACTGTGCAGCTCTCCCATCACACTTCCGTCGACAATAACTTGGACTACACCGCTGAATATAACATAGAACGCGTCTCCTATTTCATTTTGGTTGCACAGTGTGTAGCCCTTCGGAGCTTCGAGGTAATGCACGTTCTTGGCTAGGTCAAGATATCTTCGTGTGCTCACACCTGAAAGGATGCTTTTTTCCTCCATCCAGCTACTTATTCTCTGCAGATCTTCATGTGTGCGATTACCTATACCAACTTTGAAACTCTTCACGAGTTGATCATGTTCGCTATGCTCGCTATCGTCCTGGAACCGAGTGAAAACCATCCTGAAATCGCGACGGTCCACAAGCCAATTGGGAAAAATATTGTCCTTTGGATCATTGCTGTCGTCCCTTATCATATCAGCAAGTTTACCCTAGCAAAATGGTGAGTGTATTATTGTGGGTCTTAAGATGGAAAGAAAGAAAAAGCGTCCCCCCCGAAGAATACAGAGTGGTTGCAATCTATGTATTTCTTTGCAACAACTGTTTGAGGCAACTGCACACAGCACAGCCCAGAACCCCCCCCCCAAAAACCAACACAACTTTTGTCGCGCATCGCGCAACACAACGTACCTGTTTTTTCATTTGCCGGTATTTCTTCATACAATTGTCAAGCTCGCTCAAATCGATCTCACCCTCGCCGTCTTTGTCCAGAAAGGTAATAAGAGCCTTGCATTGCCCCACGGTCAGCTCACACTCTAGCTTCATCAAACCTTGCATAAGCTCGTTTTCTTGCAACAGACCATCTTTTGACGTGTCAAACTCTCGAAAAATCTGTAGAATTCCAACACGACCCGCTTGCAGATAGTCGCTAAGCTTCATTAAGGCAAGAAGAGCCCCTTTGTTGTTTTTCAGCGATTCTTCTTCGGCAGCAGAGAGGAGGTGGGAGGCATTTTTCTTGCGTACCATATCGATATGGCCGACAAGAAAGACTAGGATTTTTTTGCTCACGGTTTTCTCGACATGAGGGGGGAGGGGGGGGATTAGGTGTTGCATCTGCCGGGTCCAAAAAACAGAAAAAGGGAGTTGCAAACGGTCAACGGTTTTATTAAGTTACAATACAAAAAGAAAACATAGAAGTAGCAACCACTCAACAATTCCTGAGATTTTCATGAGTGACACGGAGTCATCCTCATCCGATGACGACAACTCCATTTTCCAATCCCCCTCACACTCTCCCCTTCCCTCCCCTGTCCAGAATCCGCGGTCGAACGTGGCAAACCCAGTATCTCCGCGCACTCGCTCGAGAATATCGCTCGCCAGGGAGCAGAAAATGGCACAAAAAGAGAAGGCCATATACGAGATGGTTGATGCTCTTAATCAGCGTCTGGAAAAATTGAACGGTGCAGTAAATGAAAAGTATGAGTTGTGTGTGAAAGATGTTGACCCCGGGAGTGGAGAGATGAGTGGCCTAGGGAGCGGTGGTTTGGAGATAGGGGGTGCGGGTTTCGCCCTGGATGAAATGATTGGGGAGCATACTGATGGTGAAAACACCACCAGCAACAACCACCACATCATCCCCACCACGGGTATCCCGGACCACACTCGTCTAACTTGGTTGGACCACAAACTCCCCCCCACGGATGCTGGACACCGTCTTGAACGTATTTTTTCAAACCACCTGTCCTCTCTAACTAGCCACAAGACGAAGGGAAAAAAAGGACGGTCCAACTTGGGACAGAACAGTAAGAAGAACCAGGAAAGCAGGAAAGAGGCACGGGTGCGTCTCCAGAAAATTTTAGACAATAACAGCGAGCACTACGTAACGAGAGCAGTGAACAGCATTACCTTCGTAATGCCCACCGACAGCCTCATGAGCTTCGGTGGCGAAAGCAGCAGCGTGGTTGGTGGGGGTGAGACCAACGCCGAGGGAGTTAATACTGACCCCACAATAGGAGAGAACTGGCCAATTTCTTTAGGTGGTAATGAGATGAGACCAAAAATTTTGCTAGCGTTGTCGTGCGAGAAGATCGTCATGGCAAGTGGGGACGGTTTGATTAAGCGCTTAGCCCTCAGCAGGGACAGCTGCAATTTGTTTGTGTACATCTATTGGTTCGTGCATTGTAGATTTTTCCAAGAGAACAGCGAGGAAGAACAGCAGTATCTGCTGAAGAAGATTGCCGTGATTTTTGCGAATTTGTTGTCGCTAAAGTCCCTGGACAGTCACAAGGACTTCTTCTTCCGGCACTATCCCTTTGTGCTGGGGCAGGCCATCATACTCGGTTTCCGGTATTTATGCCCCGGGAACCAGAGCCTTTTTACTGGTCATTTCAAGAGAATCTTATATCATACCATCGTAAAGTTGATGACAGGTGTGGATGTCTGTCCTGGTAGCGTTAATTTGCTCCGACAGCAATTGTTCCCCGAAGAGATTTTGGATGAGGAGGAGGATGTCGAGAGTGTGTTGCCCCCAATTGCAAATTTAACCGGCAGCAGAGTTGACGATGACGGCGTGGGGGGTATGACGATGGGAGCTGACAATACCGGTCAGCATTTAGGAGGTATTTTGAGTGTCGACGACGAGGAGGTTGTGTCATCATCGGCGGCAACGAACAAGAAGACGAAGATGAGCAAGTCTGCGTCCGTACCCAACTTCAGCCGAGCGGAAGTACCACCAGTTTTGCAGTATACTGGGGGCCGAGAAACGCTTCGATTTAGGAAGGAGAAACCGTCATTTTTGGCGGGAAAATATTTGCCTCGTCAGCAGCAGTTTGAGTTTGATGCGAGTAGAATCAGTCCCATGCTACAGCAGTTCTTGGACCACTATAGCGACACTGCAAACAGACGGCCACACAACATTAAAAGGACAGAGCCTGTCAAGTGGTGCAGGACAGGAGGTGCCGACACCCACAGAAAGCTTCCACCCCAAAAGAAGCAATACGAGTTGATCATGAATCGGCATCAAGCCGAGAAAAAACTATTCAGGAAGGAATCACATGCCAGCATCAAGAACATGGTGGCCGAAGTGCACAGCGTCAATGAGGAGCGCATGCACATACTCAAGGGAGGCAACTCCGCCATTGCCAAGTGTGCCATCGATATTTTGAAGGGAATTCAAGAGCGAACCAAAAAAATACACCAGGGAGGTGAAGCCAAGGGAGGAGAAGGCGACACAACAGTAGACTATAGGTTCCGCCTGCCCATAAAGGAATGAGAGGGGAGGAGGAATTATCATTTATTGTGCCAATAATTGTTGCGAATTGCTGTTACCTAAAAAAATCCTTGTTATTTTATTCTGCTGCTGCTCTCCAAACGACTGCTCACCATCATATATTCTACATCCACGACCACGATCAAATATGAACAAGGGCTGACAAAAAATAATTTAACTCTCAAGTAGAATCACAATTCCACGATTACGTTCACTTCTTCAAGGCCAATCTCAATATCACCAATGGATAAAATCGCGTTCCGGACTCCTTTCCGTATGCTATCGATATTGCTTGAATCGCCAGCCACTTTATTCTCCCTTCCATTGCCCGTGTTCCCGAAGCCCAGCACCCAATTAAAGTCAGGGTCGGGGAAGCGAAGGTCTGTTTTCGTCTCCAAAAAGACAAACTCCCGTCCAGCCAATTGCTGCTGGTTCTCAGAAGATGGTTTCCTTGCCGAAGAGTCCAATATTTCCCCCAATCCGGTCAAACCCGTCAACCCAAACCTTTTCGTCACTCGGAACCCCTCGCTCAAGTCGATGACACCCCCCCTCCCGCCGCCACCGATCCCACTCACGACAGTGCCTGTACCCCCCCCGGAGTAATAATCGTCCTCGTAGGTCGTTCCCTCCCCCCCTCCGATGGAGGAGAGACCCCCAGGAGCGCGGTGCTCGCTACGGCACGAAACATTGAACCGCGTTCGTGCTGTCAGGAGATCCACATTCAGTTTAACACGGAGGCGTGTCGTAAAGCGGGAGAACAAGTTCGTGCCAGTTTGCGGCTGCTGTTGCTGTTGCTGTTGCTGTTGCTGTTGCTGTTGCTGTTGCTGTTGCTGTTGCTGTTGCCCCGCCGGAACACTCGCTCCTTCGGTGGCACCGTCAACAGTGGCAGAAGAAGCGGTGGGGACGGTAGAAGAACCACCAAACCAAACCACAAAGTCCTTCACAATTTGAATTTCCCTTCCTCCGTTCCTCAAGCTCAACTCACCCCCAAAAACCCCATCTCGCCACACAGTCTTGTATCGCCATGTACCTCCGTAAGGCCCAAGCGGCGAGAAGTTCGTGAACGAGGGAGGGTGGTATATGCAGGACAGTGCCAGCGTTGAAATGGTTGTGGGTGAGTTGTCTCTCTTGGGACGGAATTTGTCAAACCAAGCAGGGCGGCCAAACTGAAACTTGATCGTCTTGTTGATAATCAGCTGAGTGAGGGGACTGAGCGTTATCGTAAAGTGCGGTAGTGGGATCGACGGTCGTGCGGGTGCTTTATTTGAAGGCTGGTTTTGGTTTTGGGGGCCAATCACGCCAGATTTTGGATTCCTTCCAACAAGCGGGCGTCGACTGCGCCTACGGTACCGCCGGCGGCGATTTTTACCGCCGCCTTCGACGATACCTTCTAAGACGTCTGCCTTCGGCCTGCCAGAGCTCACATACTGCACGCCTGCCTGTCTAGGGGGAACAGCGAGCTGGTGGTAGGTGCTGTGGTCAGTACGTTTTGAAAGGGACGTAGGAAGCAGAGAAATGTGGAGGAAAAAGACGAAAAACGCAAATGTTGGAGTGTACGCAAGCATATCACCCGGGCGAGATTGAGCTCTGCGGAGTAGGCCCAGGACTTCTTACAAAGGGGAAGCAAATCGCAAGGAAGAAATTGTGGTTTTGGGGACGGAGAATTTCTGATTGTATCCGTCTGGGCCAGTATTTCGTAGGCCTTGCTGAGCCCTCCGATTAGTTCGTTTTATTGACAAACAAGTGCAGCTCCTCTAACGAATTTTTGGTTCAGGCTGGCTCCATCAGAACTCAACTTTTTAAATGCTTGTTGCACCGTGCTGTGTTGTGTTCACCTATGTCAGCCTCACACCCCTTCTTACCTCGCGGGATGGATCACGAATCACTTCGCGCCTCTGCAATTGATGCAACAATTAATTTGCACATAGCGGGCGGAGTTGGCTCCGCAGACGGTGGGGCTACCAAAGGTTCCAAAGCAATGTACGCGGACGAACGCGCACGCAATCCAGCGCTGTCCATCATGCGGGCAGAGGAGCTCGCAGAACTCAAGGCAGAGGTAGAAAGAAAAAAGAAGGAGGAAGAACGTGGGAAGGAACCCAATCTCATGCTGAATCTCCTGGATGAAAATGGCAAAATATACGAGTCATTCATGTCGGAATACCCTGCACGACTCGGGCGATCAATAGCTAAGCGCGAAAGGACTGAGACTGATAGGGCCGAAGAAAAAGAGCTGATTTATAGTGAGTGTGGCTACGATGCACTAGCAAAAGTTCTGCACATGATAAAATATAAATACGGGGTAGGCGGAGCTGGTTGGGCAGATTTCACAGAACCCACGGGAATAATGCAGACCGATGACAACGTCAGCGGGCGTTCTTCGTCTTTTGCAGACATTGGAAGTGGAATTGGCAAGCCTTGCATCATTGCAGATGCTGTGCACTGTTGGAAATCAATAGTGGGCATCGAATTATTGGAGGGATTGCACGTCTGCAGTGTTGAAATTGGGGAACGTTGGGAAAAGGAATCGAAAGAGACCTTGCCGAGAAAAATTATAGAGCAAGAGGAGACAACATCCAGAATGAAATCGGATCCCATCACATTTTACCACGGGGACTTCCGTGATCAGAGCTTGTACAACTGGGCCAGTTGTGATGTTGTGTTCTGCAACGGTACGACATTTCCTCCGGAACTTTGGTCCGAGGTATCTTCTCTTGCAAGTCGAATGCGACCTGGATCCTTCTTCATTTCATCAACGAGAGAGGTTGAGGGGCCCGAATTTGTCGTCTTAGAAATCGTTACTGTTGACCGGAAGGACATCTCGGGGAAGATCACTCTTTTTCTGCATCAGCGAAAGAGTAACGAGGCAGTTGAAAGAGAGCTCGAAGCAAACGACAGCGCGACCGGAAGCGGGAGCGACGAACCAGAAACAGAAGGAGAAGAGGATGAATAAAAAAAGAGTAAACAAGAAGAGTAGAATTTACACAACAGATCAGGGGGGGGAAGGTCAAAAGTGGTCCGGGTTCCAGTCCAGGTAGACCAGAGGAAAACTAACTCTCCAACTCCAATTCCAATTAGTTCAAAAAACATGATATTCTTAACCTCCTAGACCCCCCCCAATTCCTAAAAAGCCGGGAATCCGAAAAAGATGGAGCCCACTACTACTGACGAGCAAGACAGTTGTGGCTTTGACTTAGTCCTCAAGGAGTTGATAGAATTCAGGAATGAAGCAAACCAGTCAATGGACAGCAATCGTTTTGAACGGGTTCTAAGAGAGCTCATGGCAGAAAGAGAAAAGGCAGCTATTGCTGCTGATCGAAACCGACAACAATCTGAGCTCATGGCAGAGAGGGAAAAGGCCATGGCCGAGAGAGAGAAGGCGGCCGTCGCTACTGCCATCCTAAAACAGCAGGAAGAATTCCAGCTGAAGCTGCAGAGGCAACAGGAGAAATTCCAGGCGAAGATAGAAGAAGAAAGGCGAGAACACAGCACGAAACACGACAAGCTCCTTGCAAGACAAGACGAGCTCCTTTTGTGTCAAGAGGAAGAAAAAAAAGAAGAACGAAGACGACAAGATCAAGAACGACGAGATGCGCTGCAACAGCAAGAGAGGCAGCAAAATTACTTTCAAGATGTCATCCAGCAGCTACAAGATGAGGTCAAAGTTCTTCGGCATAGCGAGGGCGCTCGTTTTATTTCGGGCACGCAACAAGGGGAAGTTGAGACTCCAGGAAAACACAGGACGACGGATTCTAGCTCGCCGTATTCAATGACACCATTGTCACTGATGATGGAGACCCCAAACAAACCTTTTGAGGATTCGATTGGCAGTGAGGTCGTTGAGAACTTTGCTGCTG
>Ga0115556_1001665_pt1 | contig 15265 bp, 5 predicted proteins | sample COGITO_mtgs_1104_5_FD_87282 | JGI IMG/M metagenome (GOLD analysis project Ga0115556, IMG submission 87282) | Pelagic marine microbial communities from North Sea - COGITO_mtgs_110414 | ecosystem: Environmental > Aquatic > Marine > Epipelagic | place: Germany:Helgoland, sampling site Kabeltonne... | reverse complement strand
TTCGGCCGCTTCCGCCGCGGGGGACGACGACGGGGAGGAGGAGGAGGAGGTAAAAAAGAGCGACGATGCGTCGACAAAGACGATTGAGGAAATCAAAGCAGATAAAACAACAACGGTAACATCAAAGAATAGAAAAGAATCCATCCCGAAAAACCACATAGACGCGATCATTCCGGAACCGACGGAGCGTCCACACGAGCGATGGGTGAATAACAAACCGTACAACCCCATGAGTCCTACGGTTGGCCAGTGCGAGCCGTTGCCGAAGACGTTGCCGAAGTTATCGAGAGGCGAGAGGAAAGAGACGGCGTACGATTTGTTAATCGTCGGGTGCGGACCGGCTGGGTTGTATACCAGCACGCAAGCATCTGCGAAAGGTTTGAAAGTAGCGCTGATTGATCCGAAACCGTTAGCTGGATGGAGGAACAATTACGGCGTCTGGTGCGACGAGTTCCAAGCCTTGGGATTCGAGGACTGTTATCGAGCGAGTTGGCCGAGAGCGCAGGTTATTTTTGGCGACGCGGACACTCCCGAGGAGAACGACCGGCAGACTGGGAAGTTTTTAGACCGCGCGTACGCGCAAGTGGACAGAGCGAAACTGAAATCGAAACTGATTTATAGAGCGATGGAAAATAAAGTAGAATTTGGGACGCAAAACGTGAAATCGGTCAAACACGAAGAGGACGACGTTTCCGAAGTGACGTTATCGGATGGGTCCGTGGTGTTTGCGAAAATGGTTTTAGACGCCACCGGACACGCGAGAAAGTTAGTGGACTTTGAGCGAGAGTTTACGCCCGGGTACCAAGCCGCGTTTGGCATTGTTTGCGACGTCGAATCGCACCCGTTTCCGTTGGATACGATGTTGTTTATGGATTGGCGAGACGACCATTTGGACGACGCGTATAAATCGGTGAATGATATCTTACCGACGTTTTTATACGCCATGCCGTTTTCCAACACGCAAGTGTTTTTAGAAGAAACCAGTTTAGTCGCCAGACCTGGGTTGGAGTTTGACGATTTGAAAGTAAAGTTGAAACAGCGCTTGGAACGATTAGGCGTGAAAGTGACCAGAGTGGAGGAGGAGGAGTACTGTTTGATTCCAATGGGCGGCGTGTTGCCGGCGTTTCCGCAACGGACGTTAGGAATTGGCGGAACTGCAGGGATGGTTCATCCGAGCACCGGATTTATGGTGGCTAAAACCATGCGTTCGGCGAACGTTTTAGTAGACGCGATTTTCGAGGCGTTGAGAGCGGGCAAATCCGGCATGGACGCCGCAGATTTAGTCGACGAATCCATTCCCGCGAGCGATTCCACTTTATTCTCAGCAAAATCAGCATCGGAAGACATTTGGAAGAAAGTTTGGACGGAAGAAGATTTGCGCGTTCGAACGTTCATGTGTTTCGGCATGGAAACGTTGATGGAGTTGGATATCAAAGGCACGCGTCAATTTTTCAAAACGTTCTTCAACTTACCCAGAGACGTTTGGGGTGGCTTTCTCAGTTGGAACATCGGGCCTACCGGTTTACTCTCTTTAGGTATCGCGTTGTTCGCTTCCTTCAACAACTACATGCGGTACACGTTTGTCACGTCCGCGTTGCCATTCATGGGAAGTTTCTTTGCAAACTTTGCCAGCGCGCAAAACAAATTCGATTCTAGCCGATGGGGAGGCGCGTTTCTAGAAATCAACACGACGCCGAAGAAGATGCCGCCAACCTTACCTGGCTACGGGGGCATTCCGACGCCGAAGAAAGCAAAAATGAACTTCAGTGAAACGCTGCCGACGAAAGACGATGTGAGCATGGATGAGGACGAGGAGGAGAAAGAGGAGAAGGAGGAAGAGGACGACGACGACGACATCGACGGCGTCTCGGGCGAAGGCGTCTACGAGAAGGCCAACCCGACGGAGAAACCAATCTTGAAGTCGCCGTTAGATTTCGAAAAGCTGTTGCAGGGCGAGTTATCTTACACGTCTGATAGTACGAATAGCAGTAATCAAGTCTACCCGGAAGTGAAGATTGAGAGCTACAAAGACGACCGCGAGTGGATCGCGTTTCAACAGCGCAAAGTCTTCCCGGACCAACAACCCATCGTGGACGTCTTGGACGTTTTAAAAACCGGCGAGAAAGTGGATTGCTTAATCATAGGCGCTGGTCCTGCTGGGTTAGCCATCGCCGCTGAAACTGCAAAGAAGGGCTTATCCGTCGGCGTCGTCGCCCCGGACGCGCCGTTCGTGAACAACTACGGCGTCTGGTTGGACGAGTTCAAAGCGATTGGTTTAGAACACACTTTGCTTCACAAATATGAAGACACTTTAGTCTGGTACGACGATAGCGACCCAGAAAGTGGACGAAGTTTAGGTCGACCGTATGGACAAGTGTGCAGAAGGCGATTGCGCGAACATCTGTTGTCTGAGTGTAAAAAATCCGGCGTGAAGTACCTCCCCGGTATCGTCGATCGCGTACAACACTTCTCTTCTAGCGAAGAGAAACCGTCGGAGATTCGCGGACGATTTTTGAAAACGGACGCGTCCTCGAGAGGCAATTACGGTGAAGGGTCCACTGATGTCGATTTGGCCGGCGTCGCCAACGATGATTTCGAGAAAGACTTTGAAGTCTTTTCCGATTTAGTCGTCTGTTCGACCGGTCATAATCGCGAGATGTTGAGGTATGAATCCGGCCCGCCGCCGGGATGGCAAACCGCGTACGGGATCGAAGTGACCATCCCGAACCATCCTTGGGAGAAGAACAAAGCCGTGTTTATGGATTTTCGCCAAGCTGACCCGGAGTTAAAAGGTGAAATGCGAAACAGCCGAAAAGAGGACGGGAGTTGGAGAGTGCCGAGTTTCTTATACGTCTTACCCGTGGACGAAAACACGGTATTTGTGGAAGAGACGTGTTTAGTCGCGCGAGTGCAAATTCCTTTCGACGAGTTGAAAAGACGATTGTACAGGCGCTTAACGCGAATGGGTGTTGAAGTCGACCAAGAGAAAATCATCGAAGAAGAAGCGTCGTGGATTCCATTGGGCGGTACGCCTCCGGTGTCGCCTCAGCGCACGTTGGCGTACGGCGCCGCGGCGGGGATGGTCAATCCAGCCAGCGGCTATTCCATCACGAAATCGCTCGGAGAAGCTCCGGGAGTGGCTGAGGCTATTTATGAAGGGTTCCAAAAAGCGAAAGAAACGAAGGATTACTCGGAAATTTCTCACGCAGCCTGGGACCGTTTGTGGGGCTACGAACGAAGACGACAAATTGGCTTTTACCAATTCGGCATGGAACTTTTAATTTCCTTGCGCATCGAGCAAATGCGAAACTTCTTTGGCACGTTCTTCGGGTTACCGATTGAATTTAACCGAGGTTTCTTAGCGAGTAAGTTGAACTCCGTTCAACTGTTGCAATTCGCGATGATGATGTTTTTCCAAGGAAACAACGATTTGCGGGGCTTGCTTTTGGCGCATTTAGTCACCGAAGGCGGGTCCGGAGTTCGTTTGTTCACATCGTACACGCGACCGATTTTGGAAATGTTAGAAATCGACGTCGCTGGTTTGGAGGAAAAAGATGGGAAACCAAAGTCGTTACAAACGGCCGATGGCATCAATTTGTTGGACCGGAACATCCCGCCGCAAGATCGAAACACGAACATCATGATGAGAGAATTTCAACAGAGTTTAGAGCAAGGCATGACGCCTGGATTTTCCGGACGTGATTGGTGGAAGGTTGGTTCTTCATCATCATCTTCCGGCAACGGCTCTAATAATAACAGTAATAATAGCAACAGCAGCATGGCCGCCTCGGCCTCGCCAATGGTAACCAGGGAAAGTCAAACGACCGAGTATTGGTCCAACGGCTCGCAATCCATGGTCAAAACGGTCGTCAAAAACACCGGCTTGTCTGAAGCCGATTTGTACGGGAACGATCGAATCAAGTTTCTCCCGAAATCTATCATCAACTTACCCGGCGAGAACGTCATCGTTCCACCGCATTTGACCGGTGGTTTACCCGGCGATATCGGCTTTGATCCGCTAAAGTTCGGCGCGCAATCCGACTTGTTGAAATTCCGCGAGCGCGAGTTAATCAACGGCAGATGGGCGATGCTCGCCGCTATCGGCGTTTTACTTCCAGAGTTTCTCTTCAAGTTTGGTTTATACGGCGAAGGTACCGATCAACACTGGTGGTCTACGAAGATCATCCACGACGTTGCCGACGGATGGCAGCTCACGTACATGGGTTCGGAAATCCCGTGGGGTCTCTTTTGGTTACCGATTATTCATTTGCCGTTGATGTTCGTTGCGGAGATGTTGCGCACCGGGAAGTTTGAAATCGAACGGTTTAGCACTTTGGATAAGTTGTATCCCGGTGGACGATTGTTCGACCCGCTCGGTTTAGCCGCGAACCAAAGCGAAGAGGAAGTGAGGATTTTAAAAGCGATTGAAATTCAGCACTGCAGATTGGCCATGTTGGCGTTTTCCATCTTTTGCTTCCAAGGAGCGACTGGTAAAGGGCCGTTGGATTTCTTCTAATATTTTCTAGATGACTACTGTGTTAATATAAATGGTAATTTTAAGCTTGCGTGTAACGTCCTCATTCTGTTAAATGTCTTCTTTTTGAGATGTTTGTTGTTACAACAATGTTTTAACTATTCTGCTAAAAAGAGAATTTCGCGGGCGCGTGTGCCTTTACTTGATCAAAATGAACGGTATCTTCAGCATCACCGTCAAAGGATCTCTCCCACTCGTGTCGCTGCCGCTGGTGTCTCCCATCTCCCCTTCTTTCTCTCCTCTCGGCAACTCCTCGACTTCAATCTCGCGAATCTTTTCCACGTCGATGAAGAACGGAAACTCCGTTTGATGTTGCGTCGATTTTTCCCCGCGACGAAGGTCCTCTTTTTCGTCATCTTCTCCTTCTTTGCTGTGGTGGTCGTCGTCGAACGAGACGCGCAGCGTCGACTCTCGACTGCACACGTTTAATTTTGCGCGGTCTAAACTTTGTTCGGAATCGAAGGTCAATTTCACCGTCGCGAACGTCGTCAACGGTTTGTCCGGATAGGACGTTTCTATTTTCACCCTCAGTTTTTTCGTCGCTGATGTCGTCGCCGCGGCGGTATCAGCGGCCGCGGCATTCGCGATGGTGGTGACGTTTTTCAGTTGGCTTTGCTTTCGTTTCTTTTTTCTTTCCGGCGATAGGCGAAAGGCGAAGCCGCCTTCTTCTTCGTCTTCGTCTTCGGAGGACGTTTGTTCCATTCGATGATGTTGTCTTCTCGTCGTCGAGAGTGGTGACATGGGCGTCGCCCCTTCTGTTGCGTTATTATTATTACTAGTCGTGTTTATTTCGACGATTCTTCGTCTCGCGTGTTGTTGTCGCAGCTGCGAACGCGTCAAAGAAGAGGATAAAAATTTCTTCACGCGCATCGGCGGCGGAAGCGACGCTCCCGCAAACGCTCGCTTCGGCAACGTAAACTTTGGATCCAACGCGGTTCCTTCTCCTCCTCCCGTGGTGCACTTTTTCGAAACAACTTCCACGCATACCGTCGCCAACGTATCTCTCAGTTTCGCCTCTCTCGTCGCGGTGTCAAACATCGCCTTGGCGGCGACTTCGACAACCTCGTCGTTAAACGCCACGTCGTACACGTCGCACGCGTTCCCGTTGCGGTCGATATCCACCCTCTTATCGCTACACGCCAACGGGAACCGGTGCGTCTTTTCCAAGTCATTTATTTCATGATCGTCGCCTCCCTCCTCCTCCTCCTCCTCCTCCTCTTCCGTTATCCTCCATCGCGCCGGTTTCGGCACTTCCTTCGCCCCGCATACGTTCACCAAAACTTTCCTCCCTCTCGCATCTTTCGTTTTCACCACGTACCCAGGTTTGAGTGTTCCCATTATTTCCTCTACACTTAAATCTGCTCTCTCCTCGACGACTTCTCCTTCTTCTTCTTTCTCGCCGTCCGTGGCCAAGTGCATCAGCAAATCGTCCTCGTACATCCCACTCGCGGCTTTTTCGAGCAAGAGCATCAAATCATCTCTCGACATGGTTTCGATGAGTGGTTTCAATTGTTCTAAAATCAAGCGCATCTCCGACGGAACGTTGTTATTATTTTTCTCGTGAGAAGAAGAATCAGAGTCGACGGGGTTGATATCGCCTCCGTCTTTGACGTATTGCAACAGAAAACGCGCGAACGGTTTTAAGCTCATCAGAGATTGGACATCTTTTTCCATTCTCTTTGTCGCTTTTGCAGTTGTTTCCAAAGTCGCTGACTTTTGGGGGGACCCTTTAATGGTACCACCACCGTCACGTCCTCCTAAAGTCATTCTCATCGAGATGACTTTATTTGACCGCTCTGAAACGACCTCTGTCTTTGCTCCCTCTGTCTCTGTTTGCGCAGAGAATTTGTTCGGAAAAGTGCGAATGCTTCTTCTTTTCTTTTGGTGTTCCAACGCCATTCTATTTAGGGTGTTATATTGAGACCCTAAACATAACATTGTGTCTCTCTCGTCAGATTTGTGCTCGAAAGAAGCGGCAAAGAAAAGAGTCAGAGTAAGAGAGTAATAAAAGAGAACGAAAACACGCGGACACACACAAACAGAGAGAGGAGCAAAACGTACTTGTCGTTGCGTGTTCTTTTCGTTAAGCAGCCCGTGGTCTTTGTCTTCTTCTTTTGTTGGACAAAAGAGAGAAAATTCCCGACGCGAAATTTGAAGGCTGCCGCGGCTAGAGAAGAGGGTGAAGACATTTCATTGAAAGACGACCACCAATACCAACAAAGAAGAGAGATGGGGAACTCCGATCGAGCGGAGAGAGAATACACGTCGCCGTACGATCTCACGAAACAATCCACGAGAGGAGGAGGAGGAGATGGGTCGGTATCGTCGCGGTATTATTATGATTCCGCTGGAAGGCAGTACCCCCAACAACAACAACAACAACAACAACATAAAGACGCGCTCGCGGAGCGGATGATGACATCATCAGCATCGAGCAGCAGCAGCACGAGCCCGATGATCGCACCGGGAGGAATAACGGCAATGTTCACGAATACTAATAACAACGAAAAGCAACAACAAAGAGAGCAAACGAACGAAGAGTTGAAAGATATCGTCTTGAACGTGACGCAGAGAGTCATCGCGAATAAGAAGAGAGTTTCCGTGGAAGATTTTGAATCCGGGGAAGCGACCGCGGCGTTGAGCATGGGCGTGATGATTATGATGATTGTGTTTATGATTATCGTGTCGATCGCGTTGAGACAGTTGAAATCGAAGTGGGTACACGCGTCCGGGGCGGCGTTGATGTTGGGGATCGTGTTGGGCGTGATTACGTACCAGGCGAGGACGGATTTGAGCGCGCAAGTCGCGGTGGAAGATAAATCGAGAATCATCCAGTTTGTAGATTGGATGTTTTTCGACGTGAAGTTTTTCTTTCTCGTTTTGTTACCTCCCGTGGTGTTTGAGGCTGGGTATACTTTACATCCGGGGACGTATTTCGGGAACGCAGACGCCATCGCGACGTTTGCGTTTTTGGGATCCTTCATGAACACGTTCATCGTCGGCGGGTTGATGTACTTGTGCGGGAGTTTAGGTTTGTCTTACGCGTGGGATCCGATTTCTGCGTTGTTATTCGGTAGTTTAATCACGTCGACGGATCCCGTGACCGTTTTATCCGTCTTCAACGACATCGGGAACGTGGATCCGGATTTGAACGCGATGATTTTAGGCGAATCGGTGCTGAACGATGCCGTTTGCATCGTTTTGTTCGAGATGTTTTCTAAGCAAATCACGTTGACTCGACTGAAATCCGATTACGCGCAAGAGATGGAGCTGAAAGATTTGATTTTCGAATCTATCAAAGGTTTCGTCCTGACTTTCGGGACGAGTATGACCGTAGGTATCGTCGTCGGCATGGGGTCCGCGTTGTTGATTAAATACGTTTCTGTCACGAGCGAGCACGAAGACGGGTGGGTGTTTGATACCGCGCTGGTATTTTTGTTTCCATATTTAGCGTATTCGATTAGCGAATCGATGGAAATGAGTGGGATCGTATCGGTTCTGTTTTGCGGGATTGTTATGGGGAGATATACCAGGCAAAATTTAGAACGCGCGCCGAGGATGGTGTCCATGTGCTTGTTCAAAGTCCTCGCGTACGTTGCGGAGACGTTTGTGTTCATTTACATGGGCGCGAGTATGTATCGCGCGTCGTTCGCGTACATTACCACCGGTCTCGTCGCCTTAGTCGTCGTCGTAGTCAGTCGAGTCATGTGCGTCTATCCGTTGTCGTACATGTTGAACATAACGTCGAGAAAATCAAACGCCACCGGGTACATTCAAGGCAACACGCAGCATATGTTGGTGTTTTGCGGCTTGAGAGGAGCAGTCGCGTACGCGCTGAGCGTGAAGGCGGCAGCAGAGTTTGGCGCGGTTGGTGGCGCTATGCTCACGGCGACGACGTTTTTGGTGTTGGTGACAGTCATTTTGCAAGGCGCGTTTATGCGACCGGTGATGCAGTGTCTCGGATTCGGTTCCGCCGACGAAGACGGAAAAAATAGTGTTACCAAGGAGGAGAGCGGAAATTTGAACAGTGGTGATAAGGGTGGTGACGACGACGACGACAACGACATTCCAAACGTGGAATCCTTGCATCCATCGAGTGGGAAGAATAACAAACCGGACGAACCTTTGCGCCATCGCTCTTCTTCCTACCACGCTTTGGAAAAGTTTGACGCCAAATACATTCAACCATGGTTAATGTCAGAACCTCCTTCGTCGCCGAATCGAATGTTACGATCATCGACGAGTACCGCGAATAATAACAACAACAACGGTAACGGTAACGGTTCGCACCCGAACACGCCGTCAAGAGTGCGCAAAGGAAAGTCGTCCATCTCCGCAGCCGCCGCGGTGACTGCCGCGCAGAGAGACCTCTCCGCGAGCGACTTTTCCGGGCGAACGATGAACAAGTTCAACGCAGAATCCGGCGAACGCAAACCTTTACTTGGCGAACAAATACAACAACAACAACAACAACATCAACAACATCATCATCATCATGGGGGCAACAAGAAGCGTTCCAACTCCCCTCCCAGCACTCGCCGAAAAGAGGTCACCGCGGAGGATATCCGAGGCACTCTAAACTTTGACAAGTTTGGCGCGCACGACCGAGAAACCTCTCTGAACTCATCAACCATCGAGGAATCTTTGCGGTTATCGCGGAAATACGAGCGAGAGAAGCTCGGCGAGAACGTTACGCCACATCATCATCATCGTAAAGAGATTAGCGTCTCACTCGCCGCCGCCGCCGAGGAGACTTTTTACTGATGACATCAAAACCATACTCACGCTGCTCGCGCAATAATATAGCAACTATAATAATACTTTAGAGGTTTTAAATTAGATAACATAGGAGAAGAATGTTAAGAGAGAGAGAGAACAACGCGTATATAATAAACATCCTCCCGTCTGTCCGCCTTCACATTTTTCTCCTCATAACTCGTGTCAGGAAACGACATTTAATACGTATCAATACCACGTAATACTACTACTAAGAAGAAGAAGAAGAAGAAGAAGAAACAAACGCCTTAATTCTCGAAGACAACAGTGAGTATTCTTCGTCGTCGCCGTAATGTCGAACGCGTCGACGTCCGTCCTCTCTTCCTTTGCCATTCGTGGCGGTAAAAGTGATGTTTCCCGAACGCCGCGGGGAAAGAAATCATCGTCTCGACGAGAACAAAACGAGGAGGACGAAAACGATCGCACCGCTGATCTACCACCACCGTCTCGCGCGGAACACTTAATCTTAGCGTGGATATCGATCAACCCGAGCGTGAAACGGTTGTGCGGGTACGGTTTGGAGCCGTTTCAAGAGGAAATTCGATTCCTCTTGGAAGGGTTGCTTTGGAGAGAGATACAAAAATGGACCAAAAACGAGGAGGACGAGGAGGAGGAATCTTCTTTAGCTTCTTCTTCTGACGCGAAAGAAGGAGCTAAACGAGTGTGGGTGAAAGGCATTCTCGTTCGAGCGATGATGGTGTTTTTCATTCTGTATCCAAACTACGTCGTGTTGGCGACGTGCGCGGTGTTCGTCCGGGCGTCTTTGCGAGCGAGGCGAAGGGCGAGTCTCGAGAGGAGGAGGAATACGAAGGAGAAGAAGAAGAAGAAGAAGAACAAGGAGGAGGAAGATGTCGTGGTGCCTCGGATGAGCGCATACGGTGTGATTGTTTTAGAAACCATAGCGGACCGGTTGGAAACGATCGCGTCGATTGCGAGCGGGAGAGACCCGTTGGCGCTGAGAGTGGCGTGTTTCGCGTGCGCGTGGTTGTTCGTCTTGTCGTTTTTCGTGAGTTTCAGCGCGTGGTTCGCGGCGTTGGCGCTGTTTGCGACGAAACCAAAAGGCGCGAAGCGAGTTTTAGAGGCGTGTTTTAGATGAGTGCGCGTGAATAGAAGATTTTTAAGCCGTTGTTGTTTAAATGTAGAGTACTAGTAAATTAGATGATATTACTTCTTCGCCCCAAATTTGAAGGTCAACTTTGGCTTGGGCGGCGCGTCAACGTCCATCGGAGCAGAGACCGGTGCATGGGGAGCCGATGCAGGCGCAACGGGAGAAGGAGCGGGAGGAGGAAAACCAACGGGCTCGATATCCAGCACTTCGCCTCCGGCGCCAAAGATTTGATCCTCTTCCGATTTTAATCTCTGCGCTTCGCGCTCCTGCGCCTCTCGCATCTTTCTCATGCGCTTTTCTTCCTTCTTTGCGCGTTTGCGTTGTTTCTCGGCCATTCGTAAAGCCGCGGCTGGATCGATCTTGTGCAAATCCGCTCGGCTCAAAGGTTCCGGATGTTGCGTCGCTCTGAGAGACGCCTTCTTGATTGCTCTCATGACGTCGTCGATTTGATACTCCTCGATTTTCTCGTGACGAGGCGACTCTTTTATTTTCACGGTTAACGTTCGAAGAAGTTTATTTGCCGCGACTTTACACTTCGCGCCGTCTGTATACGCGCACGATTTCAACAAATTTAACGTTTCCTTTTTCGCGCGATAGTGCACCAACATTTTTTCGTAGTATTGATCGAACGTCTCTTTCGTTTGGCCCAAAGAAGCATCGTTAGCGGCGAGACTACTCTTTTGATGCGAGTAATTCGTCACCGCGTCAATCGTGTCCCACAACAAATGCACCCGAGCGAACGGGTTCGGTTCCTTGCCAATCACCTCTAAACACTCGTGTAAATTACCCGCGTCATCGTTCACCCCGACGGCGTCGAGGAACAACGTCGAAATGCGGTCGCGTCTCCCTCTCGCGTTTTCCGCGTTCAACCCGACCGCGTCGTCCACGCACTGCAACGCAGACTCGATGACTTTTTGCCTCTTCTCCACTTGAACGTTTTCATCATCGAAAGCGAACCGAGCTAAATTCGCCAACGCTCGGTAACACGATCTCGCGACGACGTTACGGTCGGACTTGATAAACACCGGGTCTCTGTGCGCGTAACGAACCGCTTGCGCCATGGCTAAATCTCTTCGTTTCGCGTCCGGCGGCATGGAAATGGACAGAGCCTCCAACGCGGCGACGATTAAACCGACGTCCGAGTTTGGATTCCCCGTGTTGTCGTTCCTCGACAAGCGATCGACTAAACAATCAAACGCGCTCGTTGGAGTAGAGATGACTCCGTTCATGCTATTTGAATCATCCACGGATGCTCCGAGCGCGAGTAACACCGCCTCGTCGACGATCGTTTCCGACACGTCTCTCGTATCGTTCGGTTTCGGAAAGCCCGTGTTTGGATCGCACTGCGTTCGTCGGTAATACGAAACCAAAGCGCTCAAACCGAGAAACTTGGACTTGACCCCGGTGCTTTTCCCTAACGCCATCGCCGCTTCCGCTCGAACGCGACAAAACGTCGTCTTGTTGCTGCGCAAGCACTTCTCCAACGCCGCGCAGGCGGTTTGGGAACCAATCTTCGCTCTTTCGGCGAGGAATCTCACCGCGCTCGATTGCGCCACCACATCCATTTCTTTGTCCAACAGAAGCGCTTGCATGGACTCTAATCCGACTTGTTCAGTCGGCAATCGGATGTTGCAGAGCCATTCCCCGTCGGGATCGACCCGCACCCAGGATACCTGGTTATCTTTGGCCGTCAACAAATCGTTATTTATATCCGCCCCGGTTCCGGATTCGACGACTGGCGCGGAGAACTTTTTCTTTTCGTAACGAGATTCTTTCGTTTTCACTTGCAACGGCATCTCGGCGAAGTGTTCGTGTTCGGACGGGGCCACTGTTCCAGGAGCTGCTGTCGCGCCTCCAGCAGTCAACGCCACGACGTGATCCGAAGCCGTCGCGTCTTCTTGCAATCGAATGGTCACGCTCGTTCGATGATTTCTCGCCACTCTCGACGCGGCTTCATCGGCAGCAAGAGTCGCCGGCGAGTGAATGACTTTCAGGACAAACTCGAGCTTGTTTTTCCGTTTGCGAATGCTGTACTCGACATCGAACGTCGGCGAGCCGCAGCCGTAGACCCACCGTTCGACGAAAGAAGCAATTTCGCCTTTGCCTAAATTTACCGCCGAGCGACAGTGGTCCAGGAAGTGCTGCGAGGATATCCATCGCGCGTTAGAGGCTAACGCTTCCCGTAACTTTTCCATTCTCTGCGCGTGTTCTTGATTTTGACTTTCCTTCGCGGTCTTTTTGTTCGAAGCATCTTTTTTCGAGTCTTTGTTCTTGGCGGCGTCGCTTTTATCGCCTCCTTTGTTGTTTTCATCCTTCGAGCTCTCTTTCGTCCTTTTTTGCTGCAAGTTGGCGAAATATTTGCAGACTTTTTGTAAACCTTCGCGTCCCATGCGTCGTTCGAGCAGACCGACGACGGCGACGGATTTTAAGCGAAGTAACCGCTCGATTCTCGGCGAAAGCGACAAAGGAGAGTGACTTCCCAAGACGGCGATGTCGTCTAGAGTTTTCGGAAACGGATAAAGGGAATCCCCACTAACTAAAACTTCTTTCGGCTCGACGCTTTTGATAACTTGCCCGGCAGCATTTGCGGCGACAGATACTTGCGCGTTCTTCTTTCCGTTCGCCACCGCTTCCACTTTTTTCGCGTTTGAGAATCGTTGACCTTTCCCGCCCGTCGTGCATCCTTCTCTCCACAACCTCGTCGCTTGCGAGCACAACGGCGGCAACACTTTCCCATCGTCGTACATGGCAACCTCCTCGGCTTCTTTCGCGCGACGGTAACTGATTTCATTCGTGCCACAACATTTTTGCACGTATGCGTTGGCTAAATTTCCGGCTAATCCTTCCACCAACCACGAATCGGAGACGACGTCTCGAGGGAGGAGCAACACGCCAAACCATAAATTCGCCAACGCTTCAGCTAGACTCGCTCGAGATTCCACGCATCTCGGCCCATCCGTTGGGTCGACGATAAAAACGTCTTTCGAAAAGAGCACCGTCGCGTTCGCCAAGGAAAATCCTCTAGCGTTGTTTGGCGCGAGAGAGTTCGGTAAGAAAACCAACCGCGTGTGTTCCGCCGGGTATAAATTTCCCAAATAGGATTCAAAACTTTCCATGCAATCGTAAACGCCTCGACCGAGGAACTTTAATCGCTCGTAGTGTTCCAAAAACGCCACGTCCGAGTCTTCTTCGGTCGCGTTTGTCGCCATCGAAGTCTTTGGAATGTACATGGTGATGCCTTCTTTACTTTGCATTTGATGCGTAATTTTTGTAGTCTGCTTTTTTGTTCTCGCGAACGGGTTTACCGGAAGCGCGTTCGGGTCGACGGTTTCTATTGTGGCGTCTCGATACGCTCTGTGCGCGCTAAACGGACCAACCACGACGCACACGTCCCTTGCTACGCACGGAACGACGCTCCTGAACGTGTGCCTTCGCCTAAACTGTCCGTCGATATCGGAAACTTCTGGTTCCCACACGGCTTCTTCAAACTGTCCGGGAGCGATGGCGACTAAATGGGGCGCACACGAAATGTCGAAATCGAACTCAGTCAAACAATCGTGCACGTCCACGCACGGGAACCAACACGAAGGCTTCTATAAAGTACCAGGAGCTTTAAAAAATTCCCCGTCGCACGCGACGCTCAGATCGGTTATGACGTGTTTCTTCGTATTTTTTGACGAAGGCGATGAAGAAGATGACCAGAACGATCTCTGCGCGCGCTGTTCATGGTCGCCATCACCACCGTTGTCGTCGTCACCGGTATTATCGACATCGATAGCAACGATACCTTCACCATCGTCCTTTGCGGCGGCGGCGGCGGGAAAATTCCCCGATCGAAATCGCATCAAAACTTCCACCTCTCTCCCTTCGTCCTTCTTCTTCGTATTATCAGTCTTATTATCATTCATTTCTTCGTCTTCGTCTCCCGCATCCTCCATTGCCGCGTCTGGATCATCTTCACCTCCTTTCGAGTTAAAATCAATCTCCTCCCCGCTCTCGAGCTCGACGAGGACAATCGAAGCGCCTGCCCCCGCGAACCTACTACTAATGAGAGAAGCCGCGCCGGCGCTCCCGGTACTGCCGATACTACCGCCGCCGCCGCCAGTATTCATCGTCATCAAACTCTCGTCTTCGACCTGTTTCATGAGCTTAATCCTCTCCACGATGGAATCGTCGAAAAACGCATTCGTAGCAGCTTTTGGGGTAGTGTTAGTCGTCGTCGTGGTAAAATTCGTATCCTCTTCTTCGTCGACGAAAATCCGCCTCCACCTTCCTTTCTGTCCATCGATTTCAATCGAATCGATTTCCACCAAATCTTTCTCCGCGTGAAACAGGAGCGTTTTTACCCTATTCCTCCTCCTTTCAGTCGTCGTTTCCGTCGTTTGAATAATCTTCGACTGATCGTCATTTTCAGCAGCGTTCGCGTTATTGCGAGGAGGAGAGATGCGCATCAACGTCTCCCCTCGCACCCACGCTCGTTTCGCGTCGATTGCTTCAAAATCATCATCCGTCGGGTTTCCATACACGACGTCCAATGTGAGCGATTGCTTGCGTATTTTCGGGATCAATAGAGACTCCATTATGATTCGTCGTAGGTACTCTTCCTCTCCTCTCGAGCAGCCCCGGCGAAAAGAGGAGGAAAAGCGTTGTTCTATATTAGTAAGAGAATTCTGACGATTTTGTTGGACGTGTGAAAGGGTTACTGACCAGGTAATATGTTATATGTAGGTATACCTTTAAAAAAATTCATCGCAACGGTTTCCTAAGAACAGGAGGTGTCAAGAGCAGCTCTACTCAACGAAAGAGAAACGTATTATTTATGCACGTAACAGAGATCGATCGACAGA
>Ga0115556_1001663_pt1 | contig 15275 bp, 12 predicted proteins | sample COGITO_mtgs_1104_5_FD_87282 | JGI IMG/M metagenome (GOLD analysis project Ga0115556, IMG submission 87282) | Pelagic marine microbial communities from North Sea - COGITO_mtgs_110414 | ecosystem: Environmental > Aquatic > Marine > Epipelagic | place: Germany:Helgoland, sampling site Kabeltonne... | reverse complement strand
CTCTTCCCCCCCCCCCCCCCCCCAAGCGCTTGCATTTCTCTGTAACAGAGCTCAACACCACAGAAAAAGCGAAGAAACAAAATCCAACAACACCCGATGACGATAGAAGATTATTATTATACATCTCAGGTCACAGGTACAGCGATCCCAATTAGATCAACAGCGATCCCACAACAATGCTAGTGGCAAAAAACGAGGTACACAGACGATATTATTATTTTATTGATTTTCTCGATTTCCCCCCTGTTCGGGCCCTGCTGCTACCCTGTTACCCTGTTTTCTCTCGCGCCCCTCCCCCTCCATGTCTACTTCCCCAGATCTGCTCGTTCTCACTGGTTTTGGTCCGTTTAGTGGCGTTCCAGTGAACCCAACAACGACCCTTGTGGAAGAACTGCCTTCTCTCGTGCGAGGCGACCTTCCAGCATCATGCACTCTGCTGCCATTGGTCCTCCCTGTATCTGAATCTGGCGTGACATCTTCCCTCAAAAACAGCGTTCTACCGTGCCTCTCTAGTCACAAGCACGTGACATTTGTCCACCTTGGCGTTGACATGAAGCGCCTCTCTCCTGCTCTCTACCGTCTCGAATCAACTTGTTACAATGAACGTTCGTACCGCGTGCCCGATGAAGAAGGCAACCAACCTGTCCGTCAACCCGTTTTGCAGTCGTCCAAATCTTCACTTGTGACGGATCTTCCCGTGGATAAATTGAGAGACATCCTAAAGCGGAAGGGACACGAAACGGTAGTCTCAAGCGATCCTGGTAGGTTCCTTTGCAACTACGTTTACTACCTTACCTCGGAGTTATGCTCTAGATATAACGCCACCAACACTGTGTGTCCACCGGGTGGTTTGGAATGGTCGCCTGAGGACGACAAGGGAGACGCCGCCGAGAGAAAAAAATGGAGCTCGCTCTTTGTTCACCTTCCGCCCTTTGATTTTGTAAATCAGGAAGATCAGATCGAATTCGTGAGGGAACTCTGCAAGTTAATAGCATCTGGATGCGAGGAAGACTCGGACGGTGATGGTGATGGAATAGTTCATTCCCCCTCGGAGTGTGTCTTCAGCCTTGGTCCAAATCGAGTGGAATACACCCTCTCCTCCTCTGTAGTCGACATCTACCATACTTACACCGATCCCGGATCTCGCGGCAAGGGTATCGCCGGCAAGATCGTCAAAAAAACTCTGGAATACGCTAGGAGCAACGGCTTCAAAGTGCGGCCCACTTGCTCGTATGTCAAGCATTATATTGAAAAGAGGTCGGAGGAGAAGGATTTACTTGAGTGAGTGAGTCTTCCTGGATTCAAGAGAAATAAATTTGCAATAAAAATAAGCAGAGGAAAACTTTTTTGTGTAGCGCGACGAAAAATACATTTCAATTCATTGCTACAAATTAAATCAACAAAAACAACAAATTATACATTCCCAAACCACATTTTCCCATCATCCTGGGTAATAACGAACGAACTGACTTCAGTCCTTGTTAAAGACCTTGGAGGTGGTCTTTTTCCCCGTCGATCCCGGTCCGAGATGATCCATATTGTTGTCAATATCCATCATCATCTTCGCAACATCCCCTTTGAATTTTAGTTTCGTCTCCTCCTCATTGAGCTTGGCAGTGTACCACCTGCTCACATGGCCATCTGTCAATTCCGGGTGGGAAGGTATGTACTTGTTCCCGACGTACGAACCCCAACCCTTTATTCCCTGGAATACCTGACGTTTGCCGTAGTTCTTTATGCCAACGACGCCGCTGAAGTCCCGGACGCGGTCAGGCCACCAGTTCTTCCCGGCAATCCTGGGGAGTTAAAGGTAAAAAGATAATGAGAGCCCTTGTGTGTTAGAGAAATCGAAGCCTTCAGCAGCATAATAAATGGAATAAAGAGGGGGAAATCTTGAGAGGAGATCTTTATCTTTCGCATCCTCTTGAGAAAAACAAACACTGTCAGAACTCACCTCTCCCGCTCGATTTCCTCCTTCTGTTTCTGCACCCTAAGGATCTCGTGAAAACGCCTGGTGAGTGCCCTCGCATACCTCTCCCTGAACTTCTTCTGCAATAACCTCGCCGCTGCATCGATATTGTGGTGCCTCCTTAGCCTGTCCCTCCTCTGCAGGTCTTTGGGGTGGTCGATGTGCGTCGCGTACCAAGGTCTCCGCTGCAAAGCCAGCATGATCTGCTTGATGTGCATGCTCTGCTTAACACCCAGGTAAACATAGTCCTCCCACTCGAATGTAAGCAGCAGAAGTCCGTCAATCTGGTACTGCCTTACGGCGTCCACGTAGCCGAATTTCTTGAATCCCAGACGGCGGAAGAAGTATACCACCTCGTCAACGTCGAAGTGACGGACGTCCTCCGGGTCCCACTTCTCCCTACCAAGCATGCGAGGTTTCCTCCACATGCTGTGGCCATTGACAGTGTTGCGATAGTAGTGTCTACCGGTAATAGGATCATATCGGTAGTCGAAAAACGTTCGAACGAGGATACGCATAAACTGCTTTGCCTTCATATTTCGGAATGCGAACTGAATCCTAAGGGCGGCGAGATCCTCCGTGAATAGGAGCTTGGCGTCTTTGCTGTAGAAATTGACGGGTTTCTTCCAGGTGACCTCCTCCATGAGGAAGTTCCTATTCCTATTGTTAGGATCTGTTGGAGTAGGGTTTAAGACACCGTTGTAATAGTAGTAAAAGAAACCGCTCTCTCGATCGTAAATCTTGTCGTACTGATCCGTAAGGCGCTCCACGACCTCCCTGTGGGCGACCCGGACTCGGTACAAGTTCTGGATCTTAAAGGCGGCAATGTCGTACGTCATAAAGGGCCGAAGCTCCTCGCTCTTCAAGCAGTAAGGTTTGTGCCATTGCACCTTGTTCGTTTTCAGGTTGTAATAATAGTGCATCCGCTCGCTAGGGTTGTAAAATCGGTCAAAAGTTTCCCTGACCTTAGCCTTCAAAATTTTCTGGCACACAATGAATCGGATGAAGGATATGATTTTTTGCCCAGCTGTGTCCATATCAAAGCTGCTAATGACGGTCCGGATGTGGTTCTTACGCTTAGCATGCATGTGAACCTGTGCGTCACAGTCCTCGCATAGGAAATCTTTACATGCCATGCAGTGCACAAGAGCAATTTTGTCTTCCATCTGACAGAAGGTGCAGGTGGTATTGAACTGGTAGAGCTCGCCGTCAACGTGCAGGTCGACTCCCATTCCGCTCTCAACTTGTTTCTTTTTCCCGACATTGGAGCTTTTTTCAAACATTAGTTCCCCGCTCTTTCCCGCCTTCTTGGCGTCTTTGCTGTCCTGCTGCGCCTGGCTGTACCTCAATTTTTTGATCCCATTGAATATCTTTTTCTTGTGCGGGTTCTTCGTGACATTGATCGCGCCAGGTCTAAGATCATCCTCCGTTAGCTCATATAATCGAGAACCGTCGACATCATTGTCCAAAAAGGTCTGGACATAGTTCTTCATGGCACCTCCGAGGGACACTATCCAAGTTGAGACATCGGAAGTGGTCCAAGTATACACAGGCTTTCCTTCGAGTTCGTCCATCTCTATCGTCTTATCGTCTTATTGCTAGCTAGACTCTAAAGAGCAACGAACAAACCTAGGATGCTTGTTTGTTGAGTGAATTTTGTCTTTTGGGAGAAGGTTTGTTCAGATGTGTGGGTTCGTGTGCACAGTTGCGGTGGAATTTAATCCGGAAGACGCCTCAGCAGCTCAAGCATAACGCCTAAAGAGCTTTCAAAACCTCGAACGATGCAAATTTAAGAAAGAACTCCTTTTGACCTTCGGACTTTTCGGACCAACTCCCCAGTTCTTACAACAACAAATTTTGGTAACAAGCGATTATATCACAATGTCAGGCTTTCCAGGCAGCGGATATGGCCAACAGGCACCGCCCTACGTGAATGCAAACGGCACAATAATGAACCAGGTACGAATCTCTGATTCCAGATCTTCCCTTCTTTTTTCTTCCAAGTCAAGACAAACTTTCTCACATACTCATAACAGCAACCCCAGCGTCAACCCGTCCCTGTGATGATTGATACGACAGGAGATGGCGTGGCAAATGCGGTCGGATACGATACGACAGGTGACGGCCAAATAGACTCAATTGACTATGATGGAGATGGTGTGATTGATGCTCGCATTCCTCCCAGAGTGCAACAGGTCCCGACCGTAACTGCGCAGGCCTATCCAGTCCAACAACAACATCAGATGCAACCTCAGTACCAGCAGCAACCTCAGTACCAGCAGCAACCTCAGTACCAGCAGCAACCTCAGTACCAGCAGCAACCTCAGTACCCGAGCGCGCCGCCAGCCTACAACCAGCAATTCCAGCAACAACCTCCCAATTACGGTGGGCACCAAGCCCAAGCCCAGGCAGTGCCAGTGCAACAAAAGCAGATGCCAAACATGCCAACGAGCGTCCCTAGCCAGCAAGCGAGGCAACCGGTCTATACTCAACAACAACAGCAAATGATGCAGCAGCGACAGCAGCAACAAATGCCGCAGCAACAGCGGCAGCAACAGCAGCAGCAGCAGTCCCAAGCTACTAAAACCCTTGATTTCCGCACAAATGATCAAAAAACACAGGCTGCAAGCGGCAACAAGGTTGCTCTGAAGAACGAGAAGGGACTTTTAATGTCCGGGAAGGGAGCCAAGAAGGCAGGCCCGACCGGAGACGGCAATGCTGCAGTTGCTGTCGGTGCCGCTGTTGGTGTGGGCGCCGTCGGGGCGGGAGTAGCAGCCGGGATAAGCAACCCAGGCGCTGTCGAAGCTATTGCGAGCGGAGCCGGACACGCGGTGGGGGCTGCTGCGAATTTTATTGGGGGCCTGTTCAAATGATTGTAAATTGGGTCTTTGATTGTAATAGGAAATAAGAAAAAAGAGAAAAAACGAGAACACCAACTTTCCTCTACTTCTATTTCGATTAACACTAGCCGACACAATCTATCTGATGTCGAGGAATTGTAAGCTTAGCAACCAAATGTCCCTGAAAATATAATAAATCCAGGTTGGTGCCTTTGGAAGTTCGTCATAACAACCGAGTTTCAGGTTATAGTCTCTCGGATTGAGAATCTCCCCTAATGCTCCACCCGCCGAGTAAACCTTTCCTTCTGAACCCGTCGCTTGGGAATCTAAGGTAGGCTGTACCGCCGCCAAAACATTTGCCAATCCACGGAACCAAACTGGTAAACAAAAATCCAAGTCTACAACTTGAGATCCACGGACATTATCGAGAGTGGGATCAAAGCACTGCACTCCCTGACGCGCGAGAGAGCAATAAGCGTCTCTCGCACGGGTGTACTCTTCTTCGTGCATCACTTGGGGAGACTCTACGAACTTAGTAACGATGCCACCAACAGAGGCTGAAAAAAGTACCGGAGGGTTGATCATCGGGCTGAAGAGTTTGTTATTTGACAGCCACAGGTTGATGCCAACTGCCACTCGACTCAGTCTGAGGCAGGGAGTATCACTCAGGGGACAGCCGTACCACAGCTTGCAAACGTATTGCCGCTGTTGTTGGGCATCAGAGGCAATAAACGTATTCGTGAGCACATTACTGTCCCCATCGTGGTACACCCAAGGTTGATCTTCGAATATTTCATTGAACAGAATAGAACAGCGTTGGTCTGGATCACCACCAAAAGTTGGATTGATGGTGGGGAGTGGGGACAGAATTCGGTGCATCATGAGACAAACGGGGACAACCAAATAAGCGACAGTCGAAAGCCCAAAAACTTTTATCAAACCCATGGTAGTAGTCAGGAGATGGGCGGAGCGTTTCTCACACTTAGGGCTCAAAGTAGTGAACCCTCCATCCTCATACAAGCTTTCTTTTCTCGGCTGAACGAAATGAAATCACTGTTTCTTTTTCACTGTTCCCCTCCTTGTCCAGGAAACTCTAACGCTTATAAAGCTCCTTTCCAGATTATTTCAAAGAGTATACAGTACATTACGGGAGCAAAGGACAGGAACGAGCAGCAAGCAATATAATGACCTCTTCGGTGACCTCGCTATCCCTTCTGATTTTCTATCTTTTGGGACTCTCGAATGGATTTATGTCCTTCGCACGTCCCCGTTCCAAACCCATTGTTGTTACACGCATGAGCGACGGTCCAAGTTACGGCTCCAAGGCTGATGAGATCAGTGCCCTCACTTCCTCAACTGAGACAATCTTTAGCAGCGAGGACATTGCAAAGATCCTACCTCATCGCTATCCATTCGCTCTGGTTGACAAAGTAGTCGCCTACGATGCCGGAAAGAGCGCTGTTGGTGTGAAGTGCGTGACCCTAAACGAGCCACAGTTTACCGGGCATTTCCCTGACAGACCAATCATGCCAGGTGCGTTCACATGGAATTTGAACGAATGTGCTCTTAAAATAAGTGTGCCTTTATTCTAACACCGCTGCCGCCTCTGCTTTTCATAGGAGTCATGCAAGTCGAGGCGCTTGCTCAACTCGCGGGTATTGTCTGCCTCCAGATGGAGGGCGCTGAACCAGGATCAGTCTTCTTCTTTGCGGGGGTCGAGAAGGTAAAGTGGAAAAAGCCCGTCGTTCCAGGGGATGTTTTGGTAATGGAGGTGGAGATAGTGAAGTGGAAAGCAAAGTTCGGCATCGCAAAGGCAAAGGGCATAGGGTACGTTGACGGAGAGGTAGCAGTTGAGGTCGGCGAAATGACATTCGCACTTGCGAAATGATGATATAAGAGAGCACTTTTTTTTGCATAGGATGAGTATTTAACGAAGACTGTTTAAGGGAGAATAAGAAGAAGGAAACTAACGATCTGCCGCGCCATCGACAATGGCATAGCTAGGCGAATTGAAAATTAAACATTGTGTTGTGTAACCCTGAGCAAGTGAAGAAATAAGGGATATTATTTTTCGCTAAAGACGATCCTTTATATGCACAACACAAACAGCAGCTCATCTTTTTTTACTCGTTCAACACACACACCCCACAACACGCACAAGCAAACTATTTCCTCAAAACTCCATCGACGTAACACTCTTCGAGTAGGTTCAAACCCAAGTAGTAAGACAATTCACATACATCGTTTGCGTCCCAAACGCAGACGTCTGCGTCTTTACCGACCTCTAAGCTGCCAACACTATCCTTCACCCCCATAGCCTTTGCCGCATTGATAGTAACGGCTCGAAGAGCCTCGACTGGCGTCAAGCCAAAACGCGTGCAGGCCATGTTCATGGTCAGAAGGATGGACGTGCAAGGCGAGCTGCCAGGGTTGCAGTTCGTCGCTATGGCAATATCGCATCCCGCCTCTCGCATTTTTTGTACATCGGGCATCCTGGCCTCCTTGATGAAGTAATTGGCTGTTGGGAGGAGGACAGCGACAACACCAGCATTGCCCATGGCCTCAATCGCCTTGTCACCGCAGTACTCACAGTGGTCACAAGAAAGAGCATTGAACTTGCTCGCAAGCTCACCTCCTCCGAAATCGTTGAGCTGGTCTCCATGGAGCCTGATGTTCACGCCGAGATCTCGAGCACGACTGAAAACCCTCGTAGTCTCCTCCACAGTAAATCCGATCGATTCGCAGAAAGCATCACAAGCATCCACAAGGCCCTCATCCACAAGGGTCTTCATCATCCCGACACACAGATCGATGTACTCGCCGGACTTTCCCCTGAACTCGTTGGGAACAGCGTGGGCAGCCAAATAGCTCTTCTGCACCTTCACTCCAAATTTCTCGCCAATAGTCTTCGCAGCCATCAGCATCTTCCTCTCAGCCTCCTCGTTAAGACCGTAGCCAGATTTGATTTCCATGGAAGTAACTCCTTCGCTCAGCAACGAAGCAACGCGCTTACTAGCGCTCTCCACAAGCTCGCCTACAGTCGAATTTCTAGTACCTTCAACTGTGTTGACGATCCCCCCACCGCTTTTGGCAACTTCCTCGTAAGTTGCACCGTTGAGCTTAAGTTCCCATTCACGGCAGCGATTTCCTCCATATACAGCGTGAGTATGGCAATCGATGAGGCCCGGCGTGACGAGTTTGCCCTTGAGGTCCTTGACGCTCTTTGATTTGCTTGCCAATGCCATGGCTTGGTCGGTGGTGCCAACAAATTTGATTTTACCTCCAGTGATACCAACGGCACCGTTGGCGAGCAAACCACAGTCTTTGTCATTATTCATCGTCGCGACATTGCAGTTGACGAGTAAAACATCGAAACCACCGGCATCGGCGCCAATCACGCTATTGAGAAGATTATCCTGAGCAAAGTTAGGCATTGTGACTTTCAGCCTGGCCTCGCGTTCCATCTCCTCCTTGATAGTCATAATTGCGTTGTCGTTCCCCGCCCATGAGCGCCTGGACACACCGTTGCACACATCCCAGTTCAAGAAGCTGCGGCACTTGCGTTCGGTGGCATCACTTCCATCGAGCACCATTCCGAAACCGCCATTGATGACCTCTCCCCATCCGACACCTCCTCCGTTATGAATACTGACCCACGTCGCCCCACGCGCGGCGTCACCGATGACGTTTTGGATCGCCATATCAGCGCAGAAAACGCTGCCATCGTAAATATTAGACGTTTCGCGATAGGGCGAGTCGGTCCCACTAACATCATGGTGATCACGGGATAAAACAACAGGGGCTGTCAAACGCCCGTCAGCGACAGCCTTGTTAAATTCAACGGCAAGCGTGGTGCGTCCTTCGCAATTGCTGTATAGAATGCGAGCCTCACTTCCCACGACCATCTTGTTCTTCCCAGCTTCTTCAATCCACTTGAGGTTGTCGGCATACTGCTCCCGAGCCCTTTCGTTGGAAACTTTCATGAGACGCCGGAAAACTTCCGCTGCGATCTTATCGGTAGTCTCGAGGTCAGACGGCTTTCCACTCGTACAAACCCACCTAAATGGACCAAAACCTAGGGAGAAGACATCTCCCATGATGTCCTGAACGTACGAGGGGTATTTAAACTTTCCACCATCCTCAGGAGCCAAGACTCCTGTCTCGGGCTTCATAATCTCAGCACCAGCCTTGAAACTTTCGAACAAGAAAGCGTTCCCGTAATCCCAGAAACGAAGGCCACGGGCTGCTAACTTGTTGATAGCGGCAACATGACGTCGGAGACTACCCTTGACGAGCTCCTTAAATTTAACGGGCTCCTCACGCATCATCCTGCGACTTTCTTCAAACGAGCACTGAACGGGGTAATATCCTCCCATCCACGGATTATGCAGCGAAGTTTGGTCACTTCCAAGCTCAGCGATCATTTCCGGCTCGTCCACGAGTGCCTCCCACATGGTCACGACGTTGCCATGAAACCCAATGGCGATTGCTTCCTTGTTCTTCTTCGCGACTTTCATGCGCTCGATACACTCCTTCGCATCAGTTTGGATCTGCAACGATGAAAAAGCGCCGCGAGAAACGCACAGTAAGTAAAGTAAAGTGGAGGACCAGGGGACAAAACAAAGCAACAAAAGTTTAGACAATTTGCACTCGCGCAATTCTCGAATATGCTCGCTTGCTTTCATTCCTCACCTCCTGGATCCACCCCTGGTCGTAGCGTTTCTTGAGGGCACTCTCGTCAATCTCACAGACGACCCCAACGACTCCAGCGATTGTAGAGGCTTTCCCTTGAGCACCGGACATTCCACCAAGTCCGCTCGTCACGTAGCAAACCCCGCCGGTGTCACTCTTTCCCAAATACTTCCTGCAAGCGTTCAGCACAGTTATGGTGGTCCCATGGACGATTCCCTGAGGTCCAATGTAGCAGAAACTACCAGCTGTCATCTGACCGTATTGGGTGACGCCTTGCGCGTACATCTTTTCATACATCTCTCGGCTGCTGTAATTGGGGATGACCATTCCGTTGCTGACGACTACGCGAGGCGCATCAGGGTGAGAAGGGAAAAGGCCCAGAGGATGGCCACTGTAGAGAACCAATGTCTGTTCTTCAGTCATCTCGCAGAGATACTTCATGACGAGATGGTACTGCGCCCAGTTGCTGAAAACAGTCCCATTCCCACCATAAGTAACGAGCTCTTGGGGAAATTGAGCCACAGCATCCGAGAGGTTGTTCATAATCATCAAGATAATAGCGGCAGCTTGCTTGCACTTGGTCGGGTAAACCTCAATAGGGTGGGCTTTGATGGCATAGTGAGTAGGACGAAATCGGCGGTGATAGATGTGACCATCAGTCCGCAGCTCCTCGGCAAACTCCGGCGCGAGCTTGGCATGGTACTCTTCAGGGAAGTAACGGAGACTGCAGAGGAGGAGGCATGAGTATGTATGTATGTATGTATGTATGTATATGTCGGCAAAGTTGTGTGATGTGTTTGTTAGTTAGCAAGTCAGTTAGAGAGCAGACTGGTCAAGGATAGATTTGATCAAACACAATTTGTCGAACCGACAACGATTAGAGGTCGGACAAAAAACGGTTATCCCCGACAACGATTAGAGGTCGGACAAATACGGTTATCCCCGACAACGATTAGAGGTCGGACAAAAACGGTTATCCCACTTGAATGAATGACTAGACCATCGGCGAATCGGAGACAGATGCTGACACAGGCGCCGACACAGCTTGTGTCCCCAAGTGAAAGAAAGCGAAATTTCGCTTCAAACAATATCTCACGGTAGTATATATACGATGTGCACACACCTGTTCTTCAAGGCAAGCTTAAAATCATCGTTTGTGAGCTTCACGGGCCGCTTCGGCGCATGTGGAACGGAAGGGTCAAGATCCTTTTGAGGGGCTGGCATTGGTGAAAGCGGAATTCCATCTTTCAAGGTGAGGAGAGATGCTTTAAGAGCGTCCATGCTTACTGGTTTTGGCTGTTGAAAAGTTAGAATGGCAAATGCAATCTTGTGAGATGCTTATACCTCCACGGTAGGGACTCCCTACCACCAAAAAAAGAGGTCTTTTTTTGGCATGGAATCACCACTAGTCTGGCAACCAACCAAAGACACTTGCTGAACATAAAAAATGCCTTCCAAAGAAGATCCAACCCTTCTCCTTGATGGTTATTCGCTCACCCCGAGTGAGTTGTACCAGTTGAGTTTCGGGAAAACCAACATTGCTCTCACAAACGAGAGCAGACTTCGGGTTCAGGCAGGCCGGAATGTTGTTGATAAGATTGTAGAAAGTGGCGAGACTGTCTACGGGATTAATACCGGTTTTGGACTCTTCAGTAATGTCACTGTCGGCCCCGAACAACTCGGCGAGCTGCAGGAGAATTTAATCCGCTCTCACTGCAGTGGGGTTGGCACCCCTTTGCCCATGGCACGCACCCGGATGATTTTAGCTCTCCGAATCAACATTCTTTCCAAGGGCCACAGTGGAATCAGCGAGGAAAATATCGACAAGATGATCGCCGCTTTTAATGCCGATTGCTTGTCTGCAATCCCCGAGAAGGGGACTGTCGGGGCAAGTGGAGATCTTGCCCCCTTGAGTCATCTGGCTCTCGGTTTGATGGGCGAGGGATTGATGTGGAACCCGAAGACTAAAGAGCTCGACGATGCGGCCAAAGTTCTCAAGGAGAACGACTGCAGACCAATCGTTCTGGGCGCCAAGGAAGGCCTCGCTCTGATCAATGGCACACAGTTCATTGCCTCTCTGGGATCAGAGGCTGTCACTCGAGCTGCCAATGTTGCTCGAATTGCCGACGTCGCTACCGCTCTTACCCTAGAGGTTCTCTGCGGAACAGTGCGCGCATACCACCCGCTTATCCACAAGGTCCGCCCTCACGCTGGCCAGATGCTGGTCGCGAGCAGGATCAGGAAGCTCTTGTCCCCTTCCAATCCCTCTGAACTGTTCAACAGCCACCAGTACAAGGGGAAGGTCCAGGATGCATACAGCCTCCGCTGCGCACCTCAAGTGCACGGTATCTGCAACGATACAGTCGATTTTGTCAGCAAGATCTTGACAACAGAACTCAATTCTGCAACTGACAACCCCATGGTCTTCACAAACGAACAGATCAATGCCGAGGTGCCTTTCGGGTTCGACATGAAAATTCCCGAGAACGAGAATGATTTGTCCACGAAACTCGAAGTAGAAGCCAGAATCACAAGTCCCATGAAAGCTGCTTCTCCCAGTGCAGAAATCAGTGACCTGGAGGCTGCCAAGAAGGAGATTGCCATGCTACGGAAGGCTGTCGCTGAGAAGAGGGATTACGGCTTTTTCAAGAAAAACAGTGACCTTCAGAGTGTGAACGGAAATGGCGCCATCATGAGCGGCGGAAACTTTCACGGAGAGTATCCCGCAAAAGCGCTGGATTATCTAGCCATCGGAATAAGCGAGCTTGCTGCCATCAGTGAGAGGAGAATCGAGCGTCTCTGCAACCCTTCCTTGAGTGGTTTGCCAGCATTCTTGGTGAAGGAAGGCGGCTTGAACAGCGGTTTTATGATCGCCCATTGCACTGCGGCTGCACTAGTCAGCGAGAACAAAGTGTTAACCCACCCCAGTTCGGTCGACTCATTGAGCACTAGCGCCGCCAAAGAGGACCACGTCAGCATGGGAGGATTCGCGGCGCGGAAAGCAGTGGAGGTCGTTGACCACGTAGAAACGGTCATTGCCATTGAAATTTTGGCTTCTTGCCAGGCCTTAGACCTGCACAGACCTTTGCGATCGACCGCACCGCTCGAGGCTGTATACGACTTGGTGAGGAGTAAGGCCAAGCCTTGGGACAAGGACAGGATGATGAGTCCGGACATTGATGCCGTCAAAGAGATGGTGAAGAGCGGTGCCATTTGGGAGTGCGTGAAGGAGTTCTACGAGTCTGCCGAGGAGTAAATTTATACGGAAGAGGATTGTTAAATAACAACAACATTTACATTTAAAAAGAGATGCCGTTTAGAAAAAGTAAGAATGACCTGACCGACGACGACGATAACGACGACGACGATAACGACGACGACGATAACGACGACGACGACGGCGGCACAAAACTACTCAAACTACTCAAACTACTCACACTACTCATGATACTTTAATTATCTTCCAAGACGCTCAAATGTGCAGAGATGGAACCAATCTCATCAATACCCTTCTTTTGAATTTCGAGCACACGCTTAAGCCCCAGCCAGCCTGCACGATTGCTGGCGTCTGTCTCGGTGATCTCTCGAAAGAGCTCCTCAGCCTCGTTTATTTTTTGCTGACCGGCAAAGACTTGGGCAAGCATTTGCCGTAGCTTGTTGAGCTGCAGGACGCATCCATCGTGTGATCGCAAAGTAACGATACTCTGCTGCAGAAGGTCAGCGGCGCCAACGAGATCCCCTTGAACGGCGAGCTCGTTGGCCCGCAAATTGGACACAAGGACGAGGTTCACGACCGCCTTCGCACCAACATGCCCGCCGAGAGCTACAGCAGAAGCAAATTTCTCCGCCGCAGCGGAAAATTTCTTCGCATCGGCGAGGGCAGACCCCCAGTTGAGGAGAGCAGGCCCGTACGCCGGCTCTACTTCGATGCATTTTTTATAAAGCTCAAGCTCCTTATCAGGATTGCCAATTTCAGCAAATTTGATTGCCATGTTATACAGAAGCTCATGGTCGTCACAATTGATTTCGGCGCTCCGCTCATAAAGTGAAATAATTTCAGAAAGGTCGCCGCCTTTCTCGGACAAAACAATGGCCAATGAAAATAGGGCGTCGGAGTCCATTGGCTGCAAATCAATAGCTTTTCGCAATTCAATCTCCGCTTCATCAAATTTCTTCATAACCAAAAGTGTTTCGGCAAGATCCTTCATGCAAGTAGTGCACTTGTCGTTCATTCGAAGGGCCCATCGAAAGTGCCGGCAAGCCTTCTCGAATTCGTTCTCGCCCCGAAATTTCGCACCCTTCAATTTTAACCGCCTCACATGCTCAACTCTTGTGTGCGTGCGTGTCAGTGAGTGAGTGTGTGAGTGAGTGAGTGAGTGAAAGTTAGAGAGTTTTGACATGACACGACATTAAGGATATTAGTTCAGTGGAGCGGGGACGAATTTAAACTAGATTACGTGTACCTATAGACAAATGCGCATGCGACTAAGAACCCTACCTGTCCTCTATGAGAATGAAAGCACCCAACACGTACCGGACACCACTGGTGACCTTACTCCCACCATGTCGTACAGACCCAGGACGAAATGTTGCACCGCCGATTTCCATTTCGACGATATTATCCTTCCCTAGGTGCTCAAAGTAGGTCCCACCACCCCGAAAATCGGATTTGTCAGACAGGGCCACTGTTAAGGCAAGGATGCCATTGTCAACATGGACGTCGGTTCGCGGGTGCGAGCTGTTGTAACGTAGCATCGCAACGCTGTGAGCACGGAGTACTGAGGGCGACGAGACGATAGAAGGGAATAAAGCCGAAATTTCATTGAATATCCGCTTCTCCAACAACTCATTGAACACTCTCCTTGTTCTCGGGAGATTGTCTAGCCAGTCTCCTCCCAGTCTGTACTTCCCCGATCTGTACTCCCCGTCACTAACACCCTCAGATTCGGCAGTATCAACGAGATCTTTGGACTCAGCTGCAGATAACAATGGGGTAGTGCTATTGGTGACGTGAATTAAAGAAAGAGGAAAGGCGAACGACGACTGAAAATCTTCAGGCGGCACTGACCCCATGGAGTAACTGGTGTAAGAAAGCCCACTATTCGCAGTAGTGTCGCTCATACCACAGAAGAAGAGCTTGCAACTTTCTTCACAGTCTTTTTGGTGGTCAACACCATTTTGCATTATGGCTGATTCGAATTCAGCCCCCAACTCTGCGATCAACTTTGGAATGTCAGTTTCGCCTGGGGTCTGCTCACAAATTGAGCGGCTGGGATCACATCCAGCATCACCGCCCCGAAATGCAACTATCGGCAAGGAACGATAGAAAGTAAAACTGTCTCCTTCGTCTTGAAGACCACGTTGCCAGCGCAGGAACCGATCCTCCTTCGAGCGACCGCCATCTCCATCTCTCGACGAAGACACAGCAGTTACTAGCGCCAACAAACGGATAAGGTTCAAGAAGGTTTGGACCATGTCAGCAACACAGTCCCTCACAAGGCCCTGAACTGGTCTTGTCCTAGGTTTTGAGATGGCGCAGATCAGTCAATCGAACAATTGAACAATGTGACGACAAATTGAATAAAAAAGGTCCGGCAATCTTCCAATATGCCAACATTTTTTTTTTCATTCCCAAAAAATGGGGTCTTCCAATGGAAAAGTTGGAAGAGCTCTAGCGCAACAGTCTTTACAGATTTTTCATTAAACGATCGTCAGGACGCATCCAATAATATTCACTGATAGCTACAGCGACCAGCAATAGTCATCGTAACACT
>Ga0115556_1001653_pt1 | contig 15359 bp, 7 predicted proteins | sample COGITO_mtgs_1104_5_FD_87282 | JGI IMG/M metagenome (GOLD analysis project Ga0115556, IMG submission 87282) | Pelagic marine microbial communities from North Sea - COGITO_mtgs_110414 | ecosystem: Environmental > Aquatic > Marine > Epipelagic | place: Germany:Helgoland, sampling site Kabeltonne... | reverse complement strand
TTTTTTTTTTTTTCTTGCTTGGATTTTTTTTTGCCTCTGGTACACCTTACATTTAGCCCCCCCCTGTGATGCAAATGTTTTCCCCCCCCCCCCCTTCACCACCCCTAAATTACCTTTCCAAAATCCTAAAGTTCTCAACGATAAGGGTTCGAGTCACCTGAGGAAATGTACGAGTTTTTCTTCTGCTCAGGGTTCAATGACTTCGTCTCTTGCGCTCCACCTCCACCACTACTGTAGGTGTTCTTATAGTCGAGCACATTTGAGCTAATCCTGCGCTTGCTCTTCCACTTTGCCTCCTCTTCTCTCAAGCCCTTCAGCTTCTTTTGACGCATGTACCACCAGGTGGCTCCTGCAATCAACGCTATAATTGCGATGGCAAGCCCGACGCCCAGACCCGCATTAGAACTGTCATCATCCCCGCCTTTGTTATTGTTGTTCCCGTTGTTTGCGAGAGTCGAAGGAGCGGAACTTGGCGATGCAGTAGGCGACTCAGTCGGAACTGCCGGGACAAAAGGGGGCTTCTCGATATTTTCGTCGAAGTAACTTGTCATTGAATCACTAACGTCCAGCTGATATGCTAAATTCTCCTCCGGGTTACCGTTTTGGTCGGCGTAAGCAAACGAGACAGAGCTGGAGACCCTAACAATAAATCCTCCAGTACTGGGATTCTCTGGTTGCTCGACGGGAGACAGGATGGCCGAAACAAACTTATTTTCAATGTAGGCAATCTGGCGCGGAGTGGAGTAGAGGGTGATAAATCGACTTTTAGAGTGAGAATGTGGGTCGGGTCGATGGGTCGATTTCCCAGTGAGCAAAAGCAGAAGCAGTACAAAAAAACAACCGCAAACTCACCGTATTCGCTGTGACCCCATAAGTCGGTAATTTGCGTCGGAGTGAAGATGGCTTCCGGTAACTCTCAGCAAATTTGTTCCCATTCAAGTCGATTTGGTTGCTTCGTTTTAGGTTCATTGTGCAACATGTGTGTGAGTGTACGTGTGCATGGCTGGTACGTGTACATGCGCATGTGCATGCGTTCCTATCACTGGGCGCGGAAAAGTTACTCACCTCATACCTGTCTCCGAAGCACTATTGTTGTACGCCTGGGCGGTTTTATTCGTGCGGATATCGTAGACATAATTGAATCGTCCAATATTTGCCTCGGCGACAGTTGGAGCGATAGACGGGGAAGTTGAGGGAGCAAGTGAAGGTGCATAGGTCCAATAGGTGCGGCCATAAAGCTCCGTGCAAAATCCGGTGACATTTGCATCGTTCAATGAAGTGTAGTGGTAATGATCATTATGTAAGCAGGGGATTGTACCACCCCATTCAAAATCTGGATCGGAACAAGTGCCTGAAATAAATGAAGTTTTGAGGGTTTTGTTATATTGTTAGAGAGGCACAATAGACCAATAAAGATTCTGGGGATATGGCAATATAACGCGATACAAGGCAAGGCAAACAGAGGGGGTACTCACTGAAGTTAATGCACACGCCAGTAGGCTCCATCCAATCATTCAGAGGCTGACAAGGCAAGGTATTGTTGTACTCATTCATGAGTTTAGTGGTTATGGTATCATTCGCTCCGAGGGCAATGTAGCAATCAGATGTCAGCCATCCTGTCTGCGGACGCGAAAAAGGGTTAGGAAATGGAACCGACAACTAAATAGTGGCATTTGGAACTCACAATTTCAACCTCATCATTATCAATTGTGTCTTTGTTAAGGTACCAACCATTTTCTCCATCAAAAAGATTACTCCCGGTATTAACACACGTCACACAGTCACCGACAGTGAAAGTAGGCCCCTCAGCGGTGACGAAGGAAGCGATGCCAGCACAAAAAACAAGGCGGAGAAATATGCCCATGGCAGATACGCCGATCATATGTAGGGTTTGTTTTTGGAGATGGATTTCGTTCTTGTACAACACAATGTGTGCGTTTCAAACCCTCAAATGGACAACTTAAAATTGTGTAGAGTGAAAACTGTCTTGGAATTTTTCTAGTTCAGAAGAAAAAAAAATGACGTTGACCCGTTCTGTTGTGGCCATATCTTCACTTCTGATTAGCTTATAATAAAAAATCGACCACCCAGTTCGTTCAAAAGCTTACGAGAACTTTCCCTACGCTCATTGACTCTCATCGAAGTCGAAAAGCTGAGATCTACCCTTTTCTCGCTCACCAAACTCTGCCTTTCGCCAACGTTTTGCCAACCCTCCCTGCCTTATAGCTCCCTCCGCCACCACAGATGACCTGGCAAAGAGCAATAGGCGGCATCTCGTCTGCAAGCTCAATCGGGTTAGCCGCTTACGGCGCTCACGGCCTCCGCAGTCGTCCTGACGTTACGGATACGAAGATCAAGCAATTTGAATCTGCGAATCGGCTACATCTCATGCACTCCATGGCTCTTATGTTCCTACCCGCTGCCATACCACCGCATCAGCAGCTCGCTCTCCGCCTCTCGTCGGGCTGTTTTGTCGGAGGAACCACACTGTTCTCTGGGGGTGTATACGCCAAGGTTTTGGGGCACGAGGATGCTGCAAAAGGAGCGCCATTTGGTGGTGTTCTGATGATGTGCGGATGGATTTGTGCGGGTTTGTTGAGGCGTTGAAGTAAATTTGAGTAAATTTGCCACAGACCATCGTGATGGCAGTATAGAAAAGGAACAGAAGGAATATTCGTAGAAGATAAACACACAGAACACAGAAACATATTGGAGTGTGAATTGAATCCCCCCCCACAACAAGTTTTAGAAACAAAAAAGTAGATTTGGCCTTGGTCACAAACTTTTCATTACATAAATTACAATTACTGTGCATATAATATGTCCAAGTGCTTACTTATTGGACCTTTGACAAGAACTTGTTCTTTTTGACAAAGGTTGCGTAACCATTTCCCTTGTTCCCAAATACTCCGTTGATGGGTATGCTAACGACATCATTCTGCGATTTGATGACGACATTACCGTCGACAGCCTCCCCCTGTTCCTGACCATGGATCTCGAGTACGACTGCGACGCTGATTCCCGCCGCAACCACTCCCCCCGGCTTCTCTACGACCTTCACATTACCAGAAACACCCTCCCACTTGATGTGATACCTGACACCCTCCCCACCCCTGTTTCCAACGCTCAATGCGATGCGATATTTCTCCCCGCATTCCAGGACTCCCTCGCCAATACTACAAGCCGTTGGCATGATCTCCATGCTCCCGGCATTTGCCATCGTATTTCCGCCCATCGTATTTCCGCCGATGAAGCTGTTGGCATCGTTGCTTTGGGTATTCAAGAGACTCGTCGGGGAGCTGTTCAGGCTCCTCAAACTGGTATCGGGGGAGCGTCGTCCGGATACGGCGTCCATCTCTACTCGCATGTACTCCGTGTTGGCACCCCCCTTTGCCCTCTCCCCGTACCTGACAGGAACCTCCCTCTCTTCACCATAAATATCGATGTCAGCGGGCCTCTCCCCCTCACGGAGCCTCTTGCCTTCCGCCCTCTCCAGCAGGCTCTTGGCTCTCACAGCGTTCCTCCCTCCTCCCGCTGCCGTCACCTTCAGCTCGTGCACGCTCAGCCTGCTCAGACCGGTGAAGCTCGTCGCGCTCTGCGGTGACTGCGACCTGCTAAGACTGATCATTCCGGGGGCCGTCGAAACCCTCTTAGCTCCTTGTGCTTCTTCCGCGAAGCCTGAAATGATAGATAAGCTCCCTTCCGCTCCCACACCATCACCAAAGGTCAAAGCAGAATCACCCACGCCACTAATCTTGCCGCCGAATTCCCCTGCTGACGCCCGGGAATCTCCCCTCTTTGGATTACCGTGGACTGTCTTGGGCCTGATCAGAACCGCCGCCTTAGGTATTGGCTCCCCTGAAAGGTGTCGAATGTCCCCCTTCTTCTTGGGAACGTATCCCGGATCGTCCTTCAGCATCTTCTCCCTTAGAGAGGCGCCGTGCTGCGTGGAGAAGAAGCTACCATAGTCCCGGGGCGGCGGCGTGGAGGAGTCCTTCTTCTCTTCCGAAACATCAGTGACGCCCACCGGGACCACAGCGGGTGCCGTTGCGCTGAACACGGGGAGCTGCTCGTCTTCGGGGGCTTGACTGGAGTTCCTGCTCTCATTTCTGCTCTTTGCCCTCCTTTCCGCCTTGGCCGCCCTGAGGATCTGGAGGAATTCGGCGAACGTGATGTCGCTCCTCTCCTCCCCCGGTTGCAGACCCAGCATGGACTCGACGCTGGCCTTGCTGACGGCGGTCCCCAGGCTCATAACGAGCGCGCCTCGGCATCCCGCCACATCGACAACCTTCTCCCTAGCATTTTCTCCCTCTTCTCCTCCCTCCTCCTCATCCTCCTCTTCCATATCGCTTCCGCCATCTCCCCCCCAACCTTCCCAGTAGTTCTCGAAGCACTCCCTCGCCTCCTCCATCTCCTGTTCAAGTTCGTCGTCCTTCCCTCCGCCAGTGCCGTCAAGGTCGCTGTCCGTTTCATAGAACTCATCATCGTCCTCCTCCAAATCATCCATGCCAGCCGCCCCACTGTCCTCACCCTCCACAATGGGCGATATCGTAACCCTTTGGGCCTCAGAGTCGGGCTCAGTCATCCCCAACCCACCCTCTCCTCCACTGGTGCCAGCCTTACCAAAAAGCGCTTCACTTTGCTTCGCCTTGGCGTTGGCTTTCGCGTTCTGTTTCTTTAGCATTGTTTGCCTCTCTCTCTTCCTCGTGGCTTTTGCCGCCTTGAACGCCCTCTTCAGGAGCTTGCTCATGTGTTCCTCGGACTTGCGATCCTTCTCATCCCTGTCATCTTCAACGGCGAACCTGTCGATGGTGTTCTGGCGCGCCTCCCTCCACTTCTCGCAGCTCTCCATCGCCCCAAGGAGGGACGTCTTCACGGACGTCGGCAGAGAGGGGTACGTAACCAGCCGCCGCGTGATGACAATATCTGGCGCCGAGTCCAAAACGTTGGAAACGGAGACCTCGTCGTATCCGTAGACGCCATTTCGAACAATCTTGGGGGGTGCCGACTTGCGTATGGTGCTCGTCCGGAAGCGGTACCGAGTGCAGCAATTCGGGAGTTTGCTCAGGTGCCAGTCCTGCACGAGATCCGTCCTGTTCCACTTAATCCCAAAGGTCTTCACATGGAGGGACCCAAAGTTATGGAATAATCCTGAAAAGTCCCGAGGGGTCGGATGACGGATCCTCCTCTCAAACTCCCTCTGGAAAGACTGCTCGTCCCTGGGATCACCAAATCGTTCAATCCTGCCGTTCTCCTCGTCCTTGGTGACGTCCTTCAAAGTCTCTCCCTCGTTCCGAACTCTCCTCTCCCAGTCGTCCACGTCGCTCCTCCTGAGTACCTCTCTCCCCCTCCCGTCCCTTTCCACGACGAAGAGCCTCGGCTCGACAGGTTTATCTACAACAGCGGGCACCTTTTTCATACCATCATTGATAACTTCGTCCCCCAGCACACCTGCCAGGTCCACCTTAACGGCGCCACTGTTCGGGCAAGATCCAAGATACGCCCGGAAGTGGTTAAAGTCTGGGTCGCAAGTCGCGAAGAGGCCCTCTCTGAGGTCGAAGATGTAGCACTTGCTCTCCCTGTCGGGATCGGGCTGAGCGTCAGGGTCTGACGACGGCGAGGGAGGGGGGGGAGGCTTGTTGTTATTCTTATCCTTGTTGGGCTTTGCCTTGGCATTTCCCTTCCTCCTCGCCTCCTCCTCGAAGGTATCTTCCCCTCCCCAAAGTCCCCTACCCCTATGCAAGATCTTCCCGTCATCCCCAGCGATGACCTCTGTCCGATCAGGCCTAACACTGATGACCCTCCCACAGACCCTGCTGGTGATCCTCGTGTCGAATGTGGTGAGTGCGTACCCTCCGTCAGGGAAGCATGTCCTGGTGCGCACCCTATCCCCTCCCTTGCTGATAGCAATTTGTTCGCCGTTTGCGTACGCGTTGGCCTGCTTGTCTACCTCGTACTCCAAGCAAACCGAGGCAAACCCCTTGGCGGAGACGAGGATTTGCGGGACGATGCTGCCGTCTTCCGTTGCTTGGCGAGGGGCCGAACGGATAACCGTACCATCCGAGTGGACAACTAATACGCTTCCGTCCAAGTTTGTCACGTGCCTCGTCAGCAGGGGTGTCTTATTTTTGTTGCTACCGCCGCTGTCTGCATCGTCATCATTATTACTGGAGTTGTTACTTTCGTAGTGCGTTAGAGTCACTACCGTGACCTTCGTCTCCGGATCTTTTTCCACAGTTCTCTCTAGCCTCCCTACTTCCACCAGCATCTTATCCCCAGTGTAGGGGTCCGCTTGTTTCCTGTAAATCACTCCGTCCGAGATGGACCTGATCTCGAAGTCTACATCCCCCTTCTTCCTGTACCCCGTCCTCCCATCCGGGTACAGTATCTCGGTGTCCCCATTTCGAAGATGCCTGACAACGCTACCGCCTCCCACAACGATTCTGCACAATTCTTCATCCGCTTTGTCCCCGAAAGTCCCCACCTTCGCGTTCGTGATTCTGTCCATCCTGACCCGTCCGTCACTGCAGTTGCTCACGACGAGACCAGAGGGGAAGACGTGACGCAGGGTAACTGTGTGAAACCCGTCAGGTTTCAAGGGACTGCGCGTGCCTTCGCATCCAACCACACGCACGCCACCCTCAAAATCGCACACGTAGTGGGCCGCAAAGTTGCCTGTCTTTTTGTATTCTTCCCGGAGTGCATCTGCCGGGTCCTTCTTGTCAAACTCGCTGCGGGTGTAGTCTTCAATGTCATCAGTGAAGCCGGAATCACCTCCGGTGCTCTCATTTTTCGAACTATTCCTAGAGGGTATCATAACACCCTCGCGGGTAGGGTGCCTCAGTCCAAACACGTGCCCGTCGTGATAAACGCTCAGCCACGAGTTCTTGCCCCCGACTTTTCCGACAGCGTCTTCGTACTTGTTCTTGTCTTTCCCCTCCGCATCAGCCAACTCAGAACCGCGAGTTCGCAGGCAGATCGTGCTGTGGTCCGCGGGGAACATCCACATCGTGTGAGTGGTGAGTTTCTTGAGGTCGCTGCTCCTGATCTCTACGCCGGTGTTTTTTGCCTCCTTCGTCCTTGGGGTCGCGTCAAGTCGGGGAGAGATTCTCCAATCGTTGAAGGGCACCCTGTGGCGAACGAAAGAGGCGGGGTTCCATAGCTTCTGCCCGACGCGGCCCTTGGCAGTCGGGTTGTGGAGGGCGAGGAGAAGGGTATCTGTTGAAGGATGGTAAGAACGGAGCATCTCAGGGCTGCTCATCATGGCAGACTCCAGAACCTGACTAAGGACGAAGGGGGGGAAGTCCTCGACGACCGTGCGATCCGTCAATACCCAAGGGTCTACATCGTTCGCCCCCTGGATATCGTTGTAGGCGGTGTTCAGCAGCCGCTCAAATTGGATGAGCTGAGTATGTCTGTCGATGTCATTTGGGGAGAGGGAGGTGAATGTCAAGAGTTCGGTGCGTTCCTTGCCCCTCTGGGAGACACTTTTTTTCGGCCGCAGGGGCAAAGACCCACGCCCTAAGGTGCGAGGGAATTGTAGGTTCTTGAATGCGACCCTGTCGATCCCTACCAGCATGCGGCTGTCCAGGTTGGAGTTGTCAGCAAGGTCCGCGAGATCCAGCTCACCGGACGCGACCCTCGCAGTAGCATAGTCACCATGAGAGATGGCAACCATACCAGGTCCTAGCGTTCCGCTGTGGGTCATGTTCAGAGAGCTCGTTGATTCTAGTCCGTTGGCATCGGTCAAAAGATAGCCGAGGGACGGATCATTGCTGCTACACTGATCTGAATCGCCAACAACTTCCATGACAGCCGTAACCATAGCATATAGCATCACGCCGCACCCAAGAACGCTCTCGGGGACCTCGCTGACAATCTCACCGTATCTGCTGAGAGTTTGAGCCTGGGTTGTTTTCGACGGACGGAGGTTGGAGCGATTCCAGGTAGAAGATAAGGGTTTGTCGTTGTAGGGAGCGTTGGCGGCGACTTCCATGGCAGCACGCGTTGACGTAAGATCAATCTCAGGCACAGGAACCATGGTTGAAACCCACGACTTAAACATTACCTTGTCAATGCTGATATCCCCCACGAAAGTGTTGAAGTCCGAAATGAATTCCGTGGGCGTTTTCTTCAAGTGGACCGCTCCCGCGGCACTGCCATCTACCTCCTCGGCATGTGCGTGGGCGTGTTCTTCCTCGCCTTCGGTCACCGCGGAGGAAGGCTCGACAGGTGTGGCATTCTTGGTGCTGATTGTCTCAATGGCGAGGTCCTGCCAAAGCTTCCCCTTCGTCTTCATTAATTTCGCTACCTCGCTCGCTAGGCCGTGCTGTGGGGTATAGTAGTGCACCGTGTCGCGCTCCACTTTCTTTCCCTCTTCGTCAAGGGGAACACTGTCTGGCCGTTTATTCTCCTTCAAGCAAACACTTGTTGTCGTGTGGGCGTCAAAGGCAGTTCGGGGCCGAGAGTCGCTAGGAGGATTCTTGATGAGCTCCCTACTGCCATCACCCCGAGGTGCAACATTACTCTCAGCTACGATTGTCACCACTCCGTCCAAAAGCCCCTGGACCTTGTTCTTTGACTTCTTTGTCAGATCTGTGTCTTTACTGTTTTTGTTGCTGCTCTTCTTCTCACCCCCAACTCCGCCCGCATCTCTGCCGCCTTTGCTTTCATATTCTACTAGCATCTCAACCTCTGCCGTCGATTGGGGAAAGTTGTGTAGAATATAGATCCGGTCTGGTGCCTCGTTCTTCTCGTCTAGAGCAGCCACGGCAGAGTCGAAATTCTGCTGTTCCAGCCTTTTTCGCTCCTCGGCCTCCGCTTCTTTCGCCATCTTCTCAATCGACTCCGGATCATCTGCCTCTTCCTCCTCGTCATCATTATTAACCTGGGCAGGTGACTCATCTTTGGTTTGAGATGTAGCTTGGTTGCTGTTCTGCTCGCGCTGTTTTTTTAGAGTCTTCTTCATCAAACCTTCTGCCTCCTCTCCACGGACAAAATTATCGAGCGCCTGACAGAGAGCGTTGGGCCCTGTTAGATGCTTCGAGGCAACAATCTGCTCGAGGTCATCGCGAGTGATGAGACTATAGCGACCCTTCTGACGAGGGGTGAGGGCGCCCCCCTGCCCATCTCCTCCCTTCACAAATCGAACTACATCATGGAATAAGTCCTTAGATTCTTCGTTTTCATCAGTCTCTAATGCATAGAGCGCATACCGCCAGGTGGGGGGGGCATCGAACAGAGTCACAGATTGAGTTGACCGAGTTGAGGAGAGATTATTAGTCTGAGATGCATTGGACATTTGTTAACAGTGAGTAGCTTTCGCGAGTGTGGGAGGAATAATGGAAGTTAAATTTAGGTATACGTTGGCAAGATATGAAAGCGAGAGGCACGACACGTATTAAAACCCCCTCCAGAATTAAACTGGAAAGGAATTTTTGATCGGCACAGCAAAGCCAACTCCATATTCACCTCCATCCAATTTGCTTAAAAATGGCGCCGAAGATTATAATCGCCGGCGCTCCGGCGAGCGGAAAAGGTACACAGTGCGAATTCATCAAAGAGAAGTACGGAGTAGTGCACTTGAGCACGGGAGACATGCTCAGGGCTGCTGCAAAGAGTGGGTCAGATATTGGCAAGCAAGCAGAAGAGTACATGGACGCCGGAAAGCTCGTAACGGACGAGATCATCATTGGTGTTATTCTGGAGCGCTTGGCGATGTCTGACTGTGTTGAAAAGGGCTGGTTACTGGATGGATTCCCGCGGACAAGAGCCCAGGCAGATGCACTCCAAGAAGCAGGCATTTTTGCTGACATATTTGTGTTCTTAGACGTTCCTGACGATGCTCTGATCGAGCGCGTTGTAGGTCGTCGGGCAGACCCTGTGACTGGAAAGATTTACCACATGACGTTTAATCCACCTGAAGATGAGGAAGTTGCAAACCGCTTGACACAGCGCAGCGATGACACAGAGGAAAAGGTTAAGGTTCGTTTGGAAGCCTTCCACAAAAATATATCGTCGATCATCGACTGTTACACGGACGTCATGGTCAAGATTATCGGAACCGGAGACAAACATACAATTTTTAAATTGGCTAGCGGTTTTATCGATGCACAAATCGAGTTTGGAGTGAGCGATTTTGCGAAGTCGCTCGAGCTCTTTCAGGCGGCCGACGCGACTTCCGCAGAAACGAAGTGCGCTGCGTTGATCGGGATGGCCAGGTGCAACGTTGAGATGGGAGAATTCGAAACTGCGAGGAAGCTAGTTGCTGAGAGCAATGGGATTGACGAAAGTCTGAGCAAGGGGGGAATTAGTATTTTGGCAGCCATCGACGACAAAGTGCCGCCGAAGCCTTTCGAGGGGAAAAGAGGGCTTAAGTTGATCATAGCCGGAGCACCTGCTAGCGGAAAAGGTACACAGTGCGAAATTATCAAGGAAAAATTCGGAGTAGTGCACTTGAGCACGGGGGACATGCTCAGGGCTGCTGCGGCTGCAGGGACGAGTGTTGGGTTGCAGGCGAAGCAATTTATGGATGCCGGGAAGCTTGTCACGGACGAGATCATCATTGGTGTGGTAAAGGAGCGCTTGACGAAGTCTGACTGTGTTGAAAAGGGCTGGTTACTGGATGGATTCCCGCGGACAAGAGCCCAGGCAGATGCACTCCAAGACGCTGGTATCGAGTGCGATGCATTTGTGTTCTTAGACGTTCCCGACGATGCTCTGATCGAGCGCGTTGTAGGTCGTCGGACAGACCCTGTGACTGGAAAGATTTACCACATGACGTTTAATCCACCTGAAGATGAGGAAATTGCAAACCGCTTGACACAGCGCAGCGATGACACAGAGGAAAAGGTTAAGGTTCGTTTGGAAGCTTTCCACGATAATTTGGACGCCATCATGGACTGCTACACAGATAAGCTGTTCTACGTTTCTGGTAACCAGGACAAGAGAAAAATTAGTGATCAAATCGTCTCCCATTGTACTGCATTGGACAAGTTTCAGGTTGTCTTTGTGCTTGGTGGACCTGGTAGTGGCAAGGGCACGCAGTGCGCGAGGATTAAAGAAGAGTTCGGATATGTGCACTTGTCTGCCGGAGACTTGCTTCGAGAGGAGAGGAAGAGCGGGGGGGACACCGGAGACCTTATCAACAACTACATAAAGGAAGGCAAGATTGTGCCGGCTGAAATCACAGTCGGGCTTTTGAAGAAAGCCATGGAGAAAAGCGGCAAGAAGAAATTCTTAATCGACGGTTTCCCGAGGAGCAAGGAAAATTTGGATAGTTTTTACGACGTTATGGGATCAGACTTCACTCTCAATATGGTTTTGGTCTTCCATTGTCCCGAGGAAGTCTTGCAAGAGCGTCTTTTGAAGAGAGGAGAGACCAGTGGGCGCAGTGATGACAATCTCGAGAGTATTAAGAAGAGGTTCAGGACTTTTCATGAAACTAGCGAACCTGTTATCGCGGAGTTCAAGAGGATGGGAAAGGTGAAAATCATCGACAGCGTGCCATCGGCCGACATTGTGTATAATCGGACTCGGCGATTATTCATCGGCAGCAGTGTTTGTCACAGTGTGGATAGGACGCTGGCGATGATCAAGCCTGATGCCATGAAGAGTGGACAGGCGAGCGCTATTATCGATGAAATCGAAGAGGCTGGTTTCACCGTGGTCGCTCGGAAGACCCACAAGATGACAGGGAAACAGATCGAGGAGTTTTACGCTGAGCACAAGGGTAAGGAGTTTTTCAAGAATCTGAGTTCTTTCATGTCTAGTGGGGAGGTCATGGCATTATTGTTGGAGAAACACGATGCCGTGGCGTCTTGGAGGAAGTTGATGGGCCCCACAAACGTTGCTACGGCGAGAGAAGTCGCACCTGACAGTCTAAGAGCTAGGTACGGAAGCGGACAGACAGAGAACGCTTGTCATGGTAGCGATAGCTTCTTGAGCGCCGCGAGGGAGGCGGCTTTTTGGTTCCCAGAGCTAGAGCTGGAAGACGAGGTGACATTGGCCATGATCAAGCCAGGAACTAGCGAACTCAACTACGAGCAGATCATGGGCTGCATTGAATATTGGGGCTTCAATGTGGTCGGAGAGGTGAAGATGGTCTTGAGTGACGCCGACGCGGAAGGTTTCTACTCTGAACACAAGGGTAAAAGCTTTTTCCCGAATCTAGTGGGGTACATGACGAGTGGTCCGATAGTTGCATTGGCATTGCAGAAACCCAGTGCCATCAAAAGCTGGAGGAAGATGATGGGGAAGACGAACACCTTTGATGCTAAGAAGGACGACCCTTGGTGTTTGAGGGCTCTGTTTGGAAAAGATGGGACAAGGAATGCCGTCCATGGAAGTGACAGCGAGAAGAGTGCCAGGAGAGAACTAGGATTCTTCTTTAACATCTCTCGGATCAAACTTGGAAGGGAGCCCGTCGTGGCAAATGCCAGCCCTGCGCAGATGGACGCTGTTGCTTACCTGAAAGAATTCGTAGATCCCATATTTGCGCCGCTGCTGCAGCGCATCTTGAGTTCGAGACCTTCTGACGTTGCACAGTTTGTTTGTGGCGATTTGGCCTCCGGGGGAAATTGAGAAGGAGGCTTATTTATAGGGGGTTTGATTTGGAATGATGGGTGTAATTTGCAATTTTAACGCTGCCACTGCTGTATTTTGCGATCTTAACAATTTTTTTATCTATTTGCTTAAAGAGAACACACGTACGTCAGTCGTCCGTCAACTACTGTTGAATTCTGCGCCCTCCTTAAGTAGTCTCTTAGCAAACTCTTTGCCTTCATTCTTTTTTTCTCCCGATATCATTCGTATGATCTCCTGGAGTCTTTCTTCCTCCTGCTCAGCCCCTGCACCGTTCCCGAAGCCGAAATCTGTGACGCCACCGTCCTTCACACAAAGGTGTTTTTTTCCGAAGCTGGCGACTACGCCACTGTGCGTGATACTGAGGCACTGCGCTTGGCTTTGCGCCATCATTTCCGCACACGACTTGGCCGCCCTACCCCCGATGTGTGCGTCAATTTCGTCAAAAATCGTCATTATCGGTGGTTCGTTGGTGTACGAAGCACTCACAGCCCCCCCGATGCAGCCGGGGACCACGCTCTCCAGAATCAATAGAATTCGGCTCCTTTCTCCGCTGCTCGCGATGGTATCGATCTCTCCAATAACCCCTCCCTTCCCATTCGCCAATTTGTTCTCGTCTACCAAATTAAAGTCTACAAAGTCCATTCCGACACATCCTGGTTGTGTGCTTTTCAGGAGAGTGTCGTCATCGTACGCCTTCGACTTCACAGAGACGCGTAACACGACATTGCTTTGGAAGCCAAGCTTACTCATTTCGTCGCTCACTGTGGCAGAGAGAATACCAGCCCACAATTTACGCTGCGCGGTCAGGTCTTCGCAAGCTGATATGTATGCTTCCTTTGCGTTTTCCTCGTCGATGATGTGTTCTTTCAGCCGGTTGGTAAGCTCTTCTCCGCTCGTGAGCTTAAGTTTCAAGTCGGAGTAGACATTGACGAGCGCATTCGGCTGAACGCTATGCTTCCTCGAGAATGAAGTCCAACGCTTTATGATGCTTTCAAGCAAAGAATCATTACCTTCGTTGTAACTTTGCTTACAACATGCCTCCTCAAACTCCACGATATCGGCCTCTAATTTTGAAGCTAAAACTCCATCAATCCTCCGATCGACAAGCTTTCTCATATCTCCTTCACACGCGTTAATCTGCTCATGTATAGCTTCCAGCTCACGCTCATCGCAAGCATCCGCCAGGTTGAAGAGTTCTTTGCGCGCGTCTTCAAGTGTATTGAGGTTTTCGCGACAAATTTTATTCAGCGAGTTGATCGTTTCAAGGCTGCTTCTGAGGACATCATGATTTTCTTGCAAGGCAATCAGCAGTTGGTAATCATCTGACTGTTCCTTTTCAGGATCAAAAGACAATATTGTTGGAGGTGGGCCGTCGCGCAAGTACTGCAGTGTTTTCTTAAAGTTCGCCGTCTTAGACAACATGTCTTCGTTGCCACCATCATTCTCCTCCAACGAGTCCCTCTCGAAATTTCTCGAATTCGCAATTGCGACCAACTGTGAGACCACAGTTTTCCAATCCTTCAAACACATCTCAATCTCTTCGACCCACTCAACCATCAGCTCTTTGTCATCAGCTCCTCTGTCACCGTCACCGTCACCGTCACCGTCAACGTCACCGTTACCGTTACCGTTACCGTTACCGTTACCGTTACCGTTACCGTTACCGTTACCGTTACCATAGCTATTGAGCCTTTGCAACTGCTTTTCCAGTTTCCCCCTCTTTTGCCGAGCTATTTGCCAACGACAGGCATTCGATCGGGCGAGCTCAACCGTCGCCGGGGACATTCCGAGACGGTCCAATATTAACACTTTCTCAGGCTGGGTGAATTTCTTTGTAGTGGTAGCAGTTGTGACACGGGATATCAAATGGTTCGTTTTGCCCTACACATAAAAGCAACAGCGACGGAAGAGGCAAATAGGTTAGCGTTGCGGAGGGAGGTTTTTGCGAATCTAAACTTACCCTCATCTGATCTAAAGTCAGAGATACCCCCCCAATTGAGCAAGATTCAATGGTCCGTATTTTTTTCGAGTTCTTTCTCTGCTTGGTCAAATCCGCCGTAACCGTTCGCTTAATAGTAATTTCACCATCGACTGTACTGATAACAGCAATAATTTCGACAAAAATCTCACCCCCCGTGCCGCCCGTAAAATATTCATTTAGGGGCTCAGCAGTGACGCCAAGCACCCCGAGATCAAAGAGAACGGACTTACCAGCACCAGTTTCCCCCGTCAAGGTCGTGAATGTATCACTGAATGACATCTTGATGGGTGAAGAAGAGGTGCGAAGAGCCTGCAGGGGGGGAATATTACCATCAATTGTTATTGATTTGATGTACGATTTACTCAAAGGTAGGGACATTTGGGCTATAGAAGATTCAAGAGGCTCGGGCGACACTTTCACCCCCTTCTGTTTCGTCGTAGTCGCAAAGAAAGGATTTCTTGCTGCTCTTTGTGGGTGGAAGATTGTAACATGCTGGTGAAACGATACGGCTACATCAGCCGAGAATAATATGACGGTTATGGCGGCCACAAAGACGGGCGTCATATTAATTCACCCAATGATGCAGACAAGGGTAGGGAATTTGGGGAGGGGGGAAGGGTGGCGGATCGAAAGAGATCGAAAGAGTGATCGGACGAAATCCAAATAAGTTGATTTATGCCAACTTCAAAAATGTTCTCACAGAAGTCATTCGATGACGCGGTAAGCCTGGCAAAATCGCTGCCTACCCAACCTCAACAAGTTCAGCTCATTTTATACTCATGCTACAAGACTG
>Ga0115556_1001648_pt1 | contig 15387 bp, 9 predicted proteins | sample COGITO_mtgs_1104_5_FD_87282 | JGI IMG/M metagenome (GOLD analysis project Ga0115556, IMG submission 87282) | Pelagic marine microbial communities from North Sea - COGITO_mtgs_110414 | ecosystem: Environmental > Aquatic > Marine > Epipelagic | place: Germany:Helgoland, sampling site Kabeltonne... | reverse complement strand
TAAACCACATGCGAGGTTGAATGTACCTCTCGTGAAAATAATAACAACAACAACGAGAAGAAGAAGTGTAATTATTATATGAGGCGAAGAAAGAATCCACATCCGAAAAGAGCGGTGAACGCGAGGACGGTTTTGAAGGGAGAGAAAGAAGAGAAAGAAGAACCTTTGGTGTTGTGTTCGAGGATTCCTGACGAGGAGGATGATCTCGAGGTGAATCATCGTCAGATACGAAAAGAAGAAGAAGAAGAAGAAGAAGAGGGAGAAGAGGGAGAAGACGACGACGTAGAGCAATTGCGGAGGATTCTCATGTGCGTGCCGCGTGACGATGTCGTGGAGCAAAATCAGATACGAAAAGAAGAGACTGCTATTACTAAAGGAGTGAAGAGAAAGAGAGGGCACGAGTGCGAGGTTTGCGAGAAGGTGTTTCAATCTCCGTCACGTTTGGCCACACACATGCGTACGCACACGAAAGAGAAACCGTACGAATGCGATGTTTGCGAGAAGCGTTTTAGTCAATCTAGTAATTTGACAAAGCATATGCGCATTCACACGAACGAGAGGCCGTATGAATGTGATGTGTGCGAGAAGCGTTTTCGTCAATCTGGTTATTTGAAAGTCCACATGCGTATTCACACGAAGGAGAAACCGTACGAATGCGATGTGTGCGAGAAGCGTTTTCGTACATCTAGTGATTTGAAAAGGCACAAGCGTATTCACACGAATGAGAAACCGTATGAGTGCGATGTGTGCGATAAAGCTTTTCGTCGATCTGATGTTTTGAAAACGCACAAGCGCACTCAACATCATTAATAGCTTAACAGCAAGTTTACATACACAAATACAAAACTTAAAATAAATGAAGTTTTCCTTTCTTTCTGTGTCTACTTTGCATTACTATTACGACGCATGAGGAGCGCTTCTCGTCTTCGTCTTCTCAAAAGTCTCGGTGGTGGTAAAGAAGACAAAGCAGTAGGAGGAGGAAGTTTGGGAGCATCATCGTTCGTATTCTTTCGTCGGCAAACGACGCCCTTTAAAGGGTTTTTGAGTCGTTCGTTAAGAACAACATCAAACGCTCGCGATGATGATGATGATGATGATGATGATGATGTAAAAAATCCCCTGAGAAGAAGAGGAGCACACGAGGAGGAGGGCGTGGTGGTTGGATTGGAAATACACCTCCAACTGACCTCGTTGAAAACAAAGCTATTCTCCCCTGGTTCTGTTTTAAGAGTAGGAGCTGGTGGTTCTGCAAGTGGTTCTCCTGTCGTCCACGCGTTCGACAGAGCGGAACCTGGCACGTTACCGTCTCCGGTGAACGAAGCTGCGGTGCAATGCGCGTTGAAACTCGCGACGGCGTTACACGCGACGTGCGAGAAAGTCTCCGAGTTTGATAGGAAACACTATTTTTACGGAGATTTACCGCACGGGTATCAGATCACGCAACACCGGAAACCGATTTTGACCGGTGGGAGGATTAACGAAAACGTGAGGGTGGAGCGGGTGCAACTGGAGATGGATACTGGGAAGACTTTGTCTTCTTTGTCTTCTTCTTCTTCTTCCGAAAAGTCTTCGAATGTCGTCGATTTATCCAGAGCTGGAGCGACGTTGTTGGAAATAGTGACCAAACCGGATATCAGAAGCGAAGAGCACGCGGTAGAAACGGTTTCTGATGTTATTCAGATGGCGAGATATTTAGAAATTTCAGACGCAAACATGGAAGACGGATCGATTCGGGTGGACGTGAACGTGTCGGTGAGAAGAAGAAGAAACGACCCCGACGGTAACGATGATGATGCTACTACTAAAAGTACTAGTGTATCATCGGAACGCACGGAAATTAAAAATCTGAACAGTTTACGGTCGATTCGAAACGCAATCAAGTACGAAAAGGAGAGACACGGTAGGTATTTAGACGGCGTCGTCGGCGCGGAGAAAGTTGAGCGAGAAACGCGGTCGTGGGACGAAAAGTTGAACAAAACGATCGTTTTGCGATCGAAAGAATCTCTGTTGGATTATCGATTCATGAGAGAACCAGACGTTTTGCCCATCGTATTAACGGACGAGGAAATTGAGCTCGCGAGAAATTCGGTTCGAGAAATGCCGAAAGCGGCGCTGGAGAGGTTGAAAAACCTCGGCGTTTCCGAAGAGCACGCGAAGTTTCTCTCTTTGCATCCGTCCTCGGTGAAATATTTCGACGATATCGTATCTCTGTGCGTCATTGATGCCTCCGTCTTTCCTTCTCTATCAAAAGAGGACGCGAAGAGCGTCGCAAATTTTGTGTGCGTTGAAATTGTCGGCGCGTTGCGAGACGCCGGGGTGGGTACCAAAGGGAAACCACCGTTTTTAGGCATTGAATCGAAAACGAATTTACACCCCGAGCGCGTGCGCGACGTGTTGAAGTCGCTGAGAGTGCATAAAACTATTTCGGGTCGCATGGCGAAGGACGTGATTAAATTATTAGCTCGAAACGATTCGCGTTCGATCGATGAAATCCTCGAGCAAGAGCTCGGCGGATCGCTCATACAGAACAACAACGATAGCGGGAAAGAGAATCCAACGAAAGAAAAATCCATCGGAAGCGCAGACGAAGAAGGCGAGCAAAATTTAGACGCGACGTGCCAAAGCGTCGTCCGAGACCTCGCGGAAGAACGCGAAGCGATAAAGAAAAATCCGAAAGTCTTTGGCGCTTTCGTCGGCGAAGTCATGAAACGCACGCGAGGCAGAGCCGACCCAAAACAAGTCTCCGCGACGCTTAGAAAACTGTTAGACGAATATTAATGAAGTAGCTACTCCTATTAGAATTGTATACTATCATAATTTAAAACTCTTTTAGCACAGATGATATATTTCCTCGTAGATAGAACGCTTCTTCAACAGCCAGCCTCGAATGCTTTCTTCGCCTCCACCGAAATTGGATCGTCCCCCACGTACACGTCCAACAAAGCCTTGGCTAACTCGTAACTCTTAAACGCGATCTCTGTCCCGGAGGACAAAGAACTCTTCATGACCATCGCCACCTCCCCGCCGGTTTCGAGAAACGTAAACGAAATTTGAGCGCCCTTCTCGAGTTTGCCTCCTTTGCCCAAACCATCGCGAATCATCTCCATTTCTTCCAAAGCTCGCTCCTCGCACTCTTCTGAATACTCCGCGGTTGTTGTCATGAAGTTTCCTTCGTCGTCTTCTCTCGTCGCCATGTCCGTCGCGATCCGCGATATTCTCGGCACCAAAGCCTCCTCCAAAGCCTTGAAGAAATCTTTCTCGTTTACGCTCATGTTCAGTTTGATTACAATCTCCTTCTCGAAGTTTCCGTTCAAGAGTAACAACCCCTCGTCGTCGTTTATTGCGTCCTTCTTAATGCTATTCATTTTCGTCTCGTCCGCGTACATTCCAACCGCGTACACTTTGACATTCAATATCGCGATTTTCTTTTCTCGAACACCCACGCCGAGGAGTTTCAGAGCGTTCGAGGTCTCCGGAAATTGGATTTTGGTTTGAGGTTCGATGACGATGCTCGCCAAACTCTCGGTGAGTATTCGATGACGATGACGATGACTCCGCGGTGATGCTGTTTTTGACGCATGTCGCCTCTCGATATTCGTGATAGGAGTGACAAAGGAGGACGTTTTGGCAAACATATTGATTCGTGCGTGTGTTATCTGTGTGGATTTTGGTGCAACTAAAGATACTCTAAAACGCGTCGTGATCCGACATCACATCATCCTCTCTTCTAACTCCTATTGCTATTATTCAAAACTAACTCTATTCTCTTTCGACTGATTCTTTCAACTGGACGATTTCATCCGGCGTTAAACCTTCGAACGGATCGTCGTCGTCGTCGTCTTCGTCCTCGCTCGGAGGACGAAGAAGCCGCGAGGACGAAGCGCCGGCATCGCCGCCGCCACCATTTTTCCTCAAAGCACCACCTAAACCATTCTTCTCTTGCCTGAACGCTTCCAGCGCTCTCTTTTCTCTCTTTTCCTTTACTACTCTTTCCTTCTCCTCTTTCTTTTTCGCGCTTTGCATTGCAAAGTTGCCGAAATACGCGAAGAGACAGAAGACGCAAAGGACGAAAATACCATTTTCCGCTCTCGAAAACGTTCGATTTTTGTGTGTTTCCACGTCCACTTCCACGTGTGCGAAGAGCGGCGAGGACCATTTTTTAACGTCTCGTTCCGCGATTTCTTCCGCTTTTCTTCGTCTTTCTTTATTGTCTTCGTCTTTGGTGGTGGATATCGACCTTCTACCGCGTGAAAACGGCGACGACAAAGCTGATGCATTAGGTAAAGAAAGCGGGGGAAAAATCATCATCGTCGGAGAAGACGACACCAGCAACGCTCTGTGCAAAAGAACTGATGCTCGATTAGTAGTATTACGACGAAGGAGAGAAGAGAGCATTGTTCTTTCCTCTACATTCACCTATGTATTATCTATAACAACTGATGCTCTGTTTTGTGCGGATGTTGCTTTGCGTACTTTTCGAGTTCTGCTCGAGTTCTCGTTCGAGTTCTGATTCTAAATTCACCTATTCTATTTTATCTCTAACGGATGATGACGCTCTGTGTTGTGCGGATGTTGCTTTGCTTATACTTTTCGATTGAGCGCACTATATTAATACTCTCGCTTTCTCTCGGCGTTCTCGTCGACGTCCTCGTCTTTCGCGGTAGTAGTATTACTCGTATTCGTAGCATGTTCGCTCTCTAAAACTTCCACGATGGTATCGACCAAGCCTTCGGATTCGCGAACGACGTTCAAACCTGGATCGGCAATCTTCCGCAGCAAGACGTCTTCCAACTCTTCTCGCAAGGATTTGAACAAAACGGCGACTCTCGGCGCCGCGCGGAACTTAATCCAGTTGTCGCAGCTCGCGCGGAACTTTTCGTGCTCGACTTTGATTTTACCTCCGAAGAGGAGCAACGGGAACGCACCGATGGCGGTGGCGTCGCGGATGTAAGTTTTGCCGGTTTTCATGATTTCGTGGTAAAGGAGGTATGGTTTTGAGGAAGACGCGTAGCCGGCGCAGACGGAGGACGGGTGCATGTAGACGTCGTCGGACGCGTCTCGTTTCGTTCGGACTTTGACAGTTTGATATGGAAGTTGGACGGATTTGGCCGCGTGTAAGTCGTCGGAGATGGCGACGTTAGGGTATAAGCCGCCGCAGACGACCGCACGAACGAGCGTTTCGTTGGAGGCGTTGCACGAGGCTTCGCGGAGCGCGGCTTCGGTGCGTTGACGACGGTTGGTGGTAGTTACGTCCGTTTGCGCCGCCTGGTGTAAGAAACCCATTTCGTCGAGTAATTCGCAATACTGTTTCCGCACGTCCGCAATCTGCCGCAAACTTACCGCCGATAAGAAGTGCGTGCCGCAATACTTTCTCTCCCCTGAAGCGCCAAACTTTTTCTTCGCCTCGAGCCAACCGGCGAAGGCTTTCACCAACGTCAAGTGATCGCTCGAACCGTCCGGGAGACTCATTTTTTTCTTCGCCGCGTCGGCTTCGTCTCGTTTATCCATCGGTGAAATAAACGGCGATTTGAATCCTACGCACGCGGCAATGGTAAGAATGGGATCTAATACGCCGAACGCGCACGCATAGACGAGCATTTTACCGAGTCTCGCGTCCACGGGTAACCCGCCGAGATGGACTCCTAATGGCGTGACATTTTCGCGATCGTCGATGACGTCGATTTCTTTCAGAGCTGTCATCGCAGAGCTGATGGCCATTTTAGACGGCGGTTCTATGCATTTCGATAGGAAAGCTCTCGGGTCGGTAAATCCCAAGGAGTAAATCTGCAAAACCAACGCGTCCAAAGGCGCGCGGGAAATTTCCGGGATTGCAAAATCCTCCAAAACTTCCGCTTCTGTTTTCGAGGAATACAAGTGGAAACAATAACCGGGTTTGACTCTTCCGGCTCGACCCCTTCTCTGCTTCGCCGAAGCTCTGGAAACCCATGCGGTTTCCAACGACGACGTGCGCGTCTTCGCGTTGAATCGAGTCTCTCGCACTTTACCGGCGTCGATGACGTACACGCAATCGTCGATTGTAATTGACGTTTCGGCGATGTTCGTGGACATGACAACTTTTCGAACACCCGGCGCCGGTTTCGAAAAAGCTCTTTTTTGCTCCTCCGCGGTCAGCGTGGAATGCAAAGGTACGAGTAAATACCTTGGTGGCGCATTCTTCTTTTTATCGTCGTCGTCGTCGTCCTCGGTTCGAACCGAGCTTGGAGCGCGGTGCTCGCTTTCATATAGCGACGCGCGCAAGCGATCGTGCAACGCTTTAATCTCGCCCATCCCCGGTAGAAAGACTAGAATAGCGCCTTCCTCGTAATCTTCGGCGATGTGCGTGACGAGCTGTTCGATTAAATCCAAGTTCACGCAATTCTCGTCGACAATCTGCAACTGACGCATCGTGCTTTCGTCGTATTCGCAGTAATATTTCCTCGTTTCATCTGTTATTATTGATTCATCGACGAAACTTCCCGCGGCGTCGGCGAGTGCCGCCATTTGCTTTGACCTGCGATTACCTCCTCCCGAAGCGCCTTTCTTCTTCGCTTGTTGTCCTGAAATTGAAAATTCAGAGTTTGGTTCGCATACGTACCCGCACGCTTCGATGGCATCTTCCAATCGATACTCTTCCACTGGGAACGTTTTGCCTTGCATCGCGACGCTTGGAATTTCACCAGGGACGACTTGTCTGAAATAATTCCCAAACAAATCCGCGTCGACAGTCGCGGACATCGCGACTAGATGAAAATCGTCTCGTCGAGATGCCACGTCTCGTAAAATAACGAGAAGGAAATCCGAAAGTGCATCTCTCTCGTGGACTTCATCGACAACGACGTGCGAGATGCCGGTCAAGTTTGGATCTTGTTGTAAACGCCTCAACAGAACACCCGTCGTGCAAAATAACATTCGCGTCTTGGCGCTCTGTCGAGACTCCAGACGAATTGAATAGCCCACGGTATCACCAATCTGTTCGTCACGTTCATCCGCGACGCGTTCCGCGACGGCGATGGCGCTGATTCTCCGCGGTTGTGTGATGATGATTGATGTGTTTGCACCGTTTCTTTCGTCGAGTATGGCGTTTTCGTAGATGAACTGCGGCACTTGCGTAGTTTTACCACACCCGGTTGCGCCCGAAATGACGCACGCGCGCGACCGCTTCACGGCTGAAATAACTTCCGATCGAGCTTTTCTCGCCGGTAGGTTTTCGCGAATCTTTTGCATCTGTTTCCACTTCATGGACGATCTCTTCGCGAGCTCTTTTTCGTGAAGCGCGTTGGATATTTCCCTATCCCGTTTCTCTCTTTCGGCTTTTTCTTGAGCCGAGTCTTTCTTCGCGGCGAGGGAGACTTTATCGACAATAGCCGAAGCGATTTCGTCCATATCTTCTTCATTTTCCTCGTTTTCCATCACGTCGTCTGAAGCGGCCTCGCGAGCGTCGTGTTGCGTTTGCTTAATTTTCTTGGCAAGCCACGACGTTTTCTTTATTATTGGTTTCGTCGCCTTTTGTTGCTGTTCTTCTTCTTCTTCTTCCTCTTCTCGTTCCTTTTGTTTCCTCAACATTTCTTCGCGTTTCGCTCTTTCTTTCGCGGCGGCAGCTAAAGCCGCTTCTTCTGCAGCGGCCGCTTCTTCAGCTTTCTTTGCCGCGTTCGGGACGATTTTCTTCTTTTTCTTCTTCTTCAACATCGATACGGCGTTCAAATCGGACGCGGATGATAAATCGACTCGAACCGCGTCTTTAGCGAGTATTTTTCTCTTCTCATGTTCTCGCTCCCACCGTTCTAATCTCTCGTCCATGGTTTGTGGAACAGTTGAAGCTATCGCAGGAACACAAAGTTTTTTCTCTTCTTCCTCCTCCTCTTTCATTTTTTCCTTCTTCATGAGCTCCGCGCAATAGGCGATGCGTTGTAATCGTTCCTTTTCTTTTTCCTCCTCTTCCCTCTCGGTATTTTCTAAGCGAGCGTACGTGCGTTGTATGTGCGCACCACGACCGGTCAAGCGAAAAGGAACATCCTCACTCTCTCCATTATTGCCATTAGTACTCTTGGACGCGACTATCAATCTTGAACCTCGTTTCGCTCGTTTAAACTTACCCGGACATTTTGCTTTCAAAATCGCAAATAGGTGTTCTCTCAACCACGTGCATAAGTCGTAAATCACCGGTTCACCTCTGTTTTCGATAACTTTTGCCGTCGCAATCGACGCGAGAGCAGAATTGATCGCTCTCTTGGCCTCGTTCGGTAAATATGAATGGCGACACTCGCAAATAGCCGGTTCGAACGGGTATCGACTGTTCTCCGGAAAGTAAACGTCAAGCTCGGCGTTTGGGATTTTGATCCTCTCGCTCTCTTCCACAAGTTCCTCGCTGTTTTTCTCGTCGTCATTTTCTATCGCTATCGCTATTGTCCACGTTTCCACGTGGACGTCGTGCGGTCTATCGTTACTAATTTTGAAGTTCTCCTCGCCTTCGATGGATTCCAACGCAGCTTTCTCTTCGCTTCGTAAATCTTGCACGCTTTCGAGTTCTTCTTTGATTACAGCTGTGCTCTCGTGCGGAGGCTGTAAAGACCTCAATAAATCTAAAAACGCGTCTTCCTCTATCCATCCGCTTTTTTCTAAGGCTAACATGGACTCCGCGGTGCCAAATCCAGAGTTTTCGCACCGTTTTGCCATGGCTCTTTGGAATAATTTCACGGTGGGATCATCCACCATGACTTCCCCGTTGTATTCGTTTGATCGATCGACGACGTTGTTTAAATTTCTCGCGTTCACGTGTAAAGGCGTCGGAATAATCTTGCTGTGTTGTCTCTCGGATTTCGCATCGAGTAATGCGGCAAACGCAGCTGGCATTTCCTCTCGAGGTACGCTGAGACACAAAAAATCCAACACGTGCGCAAACCGCTTCGTTTGCGACACCTTAATTTTTTGCGCGCGTAAAGCTTGTCTCATTTTCTTCGCTTTCTCGTCCTCCTCGTCCTCTTCATCTTCCTCTTCCTGTTCATCGTCGCTCAGCTCTTCGGGATGCGCCTCCATCGCTTTCTGCACCCACTTCTCCGAAAACCCCTTCTCCACCGCTCGATCGAATACTCGCCTCTCTCGATTTTTCTTCTCCCTCACCTTCTTCAAGCGTTTCTGCGCCTGCTCGCGTTCTCTTTCCGCCTGCCGAAAGGCCTTCTTCGCGTGTTTCTCGTGTTTCTTAATCAACTCAACCGCGTCCACGCTCGAACTACCCCTGCTCACATCGCCACTCTTGTTACTACTGCTACTCATCAAACCTCTCGGCACGGCGTGTACGCTCGCCTTGGACAAGTCCGCCGCGTTCCGCTCGTCCTCTTCCGCCTTCATTCGATCATCACGACCGTTCGTCGTCGTCGTCTCCTTTGCTTTCTTCTTCTTTTTCTCTCGCATATCTCTCACCTGCTTCGCCATTCTCTCTTGCACCGTCTCGTCCGCGTCTAAAGTCGCCACGTCCGACACCGCGTCGTTTATCGTCTTCGCCAAAGAAGGCGTTGTTGTTCTCCTCGAAGAAGAAGAAGATGGAATTATACCTAATCCATCCGTCTCGAAATCATCATCCTCTTTCTCATCTCCTCGCCACCCGCGCAACGCAATCGTCTCGTCGTTTTCATCGTTGTTCGTTTTACTCGATTTATTCTTTGTCTTCTTCATCTCGTCCTCGTTCAAACCCTCATTCATCATCATCTTTACCGCTTTATTCATGATTTCGATGGTGCCTCCTCCTCCTCCTGAGGAAACTGCGCATCCTTTCGTAAACGTCGCTTTCTTCGGCTTTTGCGGCTTCTTGCGACCAATTTCCGGCTTCGTTTGCGAATTCATCGTAAACTCTTCCTTTTTTATCGCGCGATACGAATGGTTCTTCTTTGTATTTTAAAAGTATCGCGCTGATGAATGAATGGAAGAATGTTCTTCTGAGGAAAAATAACGAACTCGTTGTGAGGAGAAGAAGGCGAGCGAAAGAGCTTGAGATGAAAGCGATCAACGCAAATACAGTATTAGTATAGCGAAGATGATGAGATTACAAACGCGCGTCTTCTTTTTCGATTAAAATAAAGCAGAGTTTTCACCAAACCCGTAATAATTGTCAGCCTTTCGTGGTCACAGCTGCAACCGCTCCCTGGCGACTTTCGCGCTCCCCTCGACAAACGCTCTCTCTCGTTCCATCTTTTCCTTCCTTTGCTTTTCGATTTCCATTTGCGAATAGTTCGCCGCTAACTGCTTCGAGGCTCTTCGTTTACCTTTGTTCAAGCTGAAGAGCAAGTTGGAGAATCTTCCGGTGACGATCCAGAAGAGCAAACGCATCGCGTACGCGAACGTCCAGAATACCATTCGAAACGGCGTCGAGAGGACGAAGAAGAACGCTTTTTCTACGGAGACGGTGGCGGCTTGGAAGCGGACAGTCATGAACCACCGCTCGATAAAATTCGGCTGGCGTTCAAAATCGCTGGAAGTGATTTGCAATTTCTCTTCCTCCGCCGCCAAGGCGGCTTTCTGTTGCCTCGTTAACGGTTTCTCCGAGAAGCTGAATAAAACAGACCCATCCGCGAGATCCTGACGCTCGCACTCCAACGCCACCATCATGCGCTTCTTGATGTCGGACATTTGCTCTTCTCTTTCTTGTTTTTCTAGTTGTTGTTGTTGTTGTTGTTGTTGTAATTCTTGTTGCCCGCTCGTGCTCGCTTCTTCGTCCTCGGGAACCATGCTCCCAAATGCCGCGCTCCCTCCGTTCGCGTACGAGGAGGACTGTTTGTTGTTAAAAAACTGTCTCGCTCGCATCGCGTTTTCTGCTCTCGATTTCGATTCTCGCAAAGGATTATTCACGGTGCTACTCCTCCTCGTCGTCGTCGCAATTTCCGGTTTCTGTCCGTCAAAGTCCTCCAAAACGGAGGAACCACCAAACGAGGGGGAGTTTGAGCGTACCTTCGAGGACTTTTGTACGTTGTTTGCGCTGTTCTTGTTGTTGTTCTTAATCCAATTTCGATCGGGTGTCGCGCGAGGATGATGATTTTTCGTCGTCGTCGGATGATGAAGCGAGTTACGACGCTGGTAATGCTTCCTCATCGAAACCGAGGAAGACGAATCGTTGGAGGTGCGTGGTTTCGTGCTGACGCCGCGGCCGCTCAACAGCGAAACGGTCAGTGCGGACATGCTTTATGAGTGTGTTTACGGAGTGTCTTTCGTGGATGGATTTGTGAGAAAAATTTGAAAAGATCTCTCTTGTTGAAGGAATGAACCAACAGAAAAATGGTACGACATGCGCTCGCTCGCGTCTGTGTCTATGTCTCTCTCTCTCTCATTCGTTTTTGTAGAAACTTTATTTAGGCTTACCAAAAACTCCCTGACGACGCGGACGCGCGACCCATTTGTTCTTTCGCGCCAGTGAGCGGAACGTACGTGACGCCCATCGCGTCAAACTCGGTGACGCGACCTTTATCGTCTTTGTCGTAGACGCGCAAAGATTGCCAACCTCTTCCGACCGGGCACACCAATCTTCCGCCGTTTGCGAGTTGTTTGAGAAGTTTTGTCGGTTTTTCCGGCGAAGCGGCGCCGACGTGGATGACGTCGTACGGCGCGTACGGGGGGTACCCTTCGCGACCGTCGGCGACTTTTAAGACGACGAGAGGTTCCGGGCCTTGCAAGTACTTGCCTTTACCGTCCTTTTTGGTATTTTCGATGGAGAAATCCACGAGATCTTTGATGTGTTCCACGCCAACGACGATTGGGTATTTCGTATCTGATAAGCCCGGCCGTCTATCCTCCACCTCTTCCGCGCGAATAGAACCCGCGGCGTACGAGTCGTGCTGATCGAGCATAGCCGCGAAACACGAAGTGAGGTACCCGGATCCGCTTCCAACGTCCAAAACTCTCGCGTTTTCCGTCACTCGATCGTGTACCAATTCCAAACACGCCGCGTGCATATGCGGCGCGCTAATCGTCGCGTTCGAGCCAATCGGCAGCGGATGGTCCTCGTACGCCGACTGTCCGGAAAACGGTACGCAATAGTTCCCTCGATCTACCCTTCGCATGGCATCGATGACTTTCCTCGTTTTCAACACTCTGTTACGCACCAAAGCGTTCACGAGAGAATCGTTATCGGTCCCGTGCGATCGCCAAGCCATCCCGCGAGGTATAATTCTTCCAGAGCTTCTCGAAACTCTCGATGTCCCGCTGTTGGTATTGTTGTTAGTATTCTTATTGACCAAGTTCCCTACCGGAGCAGCCCCACAAGTTGCGTCCGAAAAATTCGCCTTTGACGGAGAAGAAGAAGCCAAAGAAGAAGAAGAAGAAGAAGCGGCTGCGGCTAAAGAGATGACGACGAGTTTCAAAACCGTCGCGCGCTTTAACGAGAGAAAGACAGGCCCCGCGTTTGAACGAGAACAACAACTGTGCATGTACGATAAGTGAAGAGTTTTTAGATACAAAATTTTCGCGCGTATTTTTTCCCAAAGTCCTCATTGGATAAAAGGGAAAACCATTCATATTCTTGAGTGTATACACACGACTCGAGATATACTTAATACTACGTTGGAATTCCCACATTGGAGCGCGGGTTCCTTTAACGCTGCTCTGGTATACCACGACGCGTTTAATACGCGAGCGATCGTTTTACGTACTGTCTTTAAACTTGACACGCACTCCTCATTTACACGAAGATGTCATCCGAACAACAACAACAACAACAACAAGAACAAGAGCCGAATAATGCGAATACTCACAATGAATTCAACGCAATCATCGGCCGTCTGAAAACCGCCGCGAAATCAGACCAAGCAGATTTCAACGCGATCTCTGCCGAGGAGTTACAGGAGCGATTGCGGAAATCCCGTCAGATTGGATTTAACGTCCAAGCGAGTTTGGAAATCGAACAGGCGAGGAAACGACAGCTCGTGGAGACGTTTTTGAAGAGAGAGATGAAATTACCAAACACCGAAGACGAGGAGGAAAAAGAAGAAGAAAAAGAGAAAGCGGGAGAAAAAGGTGTCTTGTCGCCGTTGGAGGCGAGTTTAGCGGCAGCCAACGATACGAATGATAACGACGCCGGCGGCGACGAGGACGACGAAATCTCGCGTTTGAAGAAACAACTGGCGGCGTCGCAGTTGGACGCGAGGAAAAGTTTGCAAATCGCGAAAAAGACCAGGGCGATGTGCGATAGGATGGTGGAGATGTTGAAGGAAAGTGGGGTGGAGCAGTTAGAGCAGCCCAAGTCGATTTGATTTGATGTCTGTGTGTTTGATCGTCTCTCTGATATTATATTTACTAGTTTATTCAATTAAAAATCAAGTACCAAGTTAGTTTCACCAAATTCTTCATTCCATTCTCCGCTTGTTTTGTGTGTCGTTCGCTTTTGCCCGCGCAAACGCGGACAGATAAGAGAGAGAGGGAGTGAGCAGAGAGCGCAGAGAGAGAGCGCAGAGGGAGAGAAATGTCGCAACAACACCAACCTAAATGGAAACTCCACAAAGGCCCGTCCAATCCTTCCGTCTTGGTCGGGGAAAAGGGGTTCGTATACGCGCGGAATGAATTCATCGACTCCGAAGACGTCGAAGAGAAAACGACGTCGTTTTACCAAAACAGAGCGATAGAGGCGTATTGGATGCAGGAAAATCAACGCGCCAGAGAGAGGGGGAGGAGGAGGATGAGTGGGAAAAGTGAGAATATTAACAACAACAACGTTACCGTGCAGTCTCGAGTGGAAGCGATGCGAAATAAGACGAAACACAAACATTTTCAGTCGAGTTTGGAGGAGGTGTTGAAAGACCCGCTTCCTCCTCCTCCTCCTCGTCGTTGCTCGTCGTCGTCGGAAAAGAAGATGCAGAAAGAGAAGGAGGAGGAGGAAGAGGAGGAGGAGGAGGAGGAGCTCGAGACAGAAGAAGAAAGAGACGAAGACGAAGAAGACGAAGAAGACGAAGACGTGAGAAAGATGGTGGATGAATTGAAACGACTGAGGAGTAAAGCGGCGGCGGCGGCGGCGGCAGCGAAGCGAACTACGACATCGAATAGAGGGGAAAACGACGACGACGACGACGACGAAGAGGAACAACCGTCGTGGAAAACGTGGTATTTCCCGCCAACGCACGAATACGGTTCGTTCATACCGAAAGTGAATAGTAAGAAGAGTCCGCTCGGTGAGGTTGAGGAAATTCCAGAGAGAGTTGTGATTAATAATAATGATAATAATAACAATAATAGTGTAGACGACGACCGGGAGAACGCGCTTCGCGAGAAGAAGCGGTTGGAGAAAGCGAGGCTGTACCAAAAATCGAGGAACTTAGAGACACACAAGTTATGGTAAAATTTCTTTCTTCACTCAATAAAATCAACGGTTAGTATATATGTAAATAATAATAATAACAACAACGACACAGTGTAGAACAATAATATATAGTTTCTCTCTCTCTCTTATCACGCGTACGACTGCCTGGCCCCGTTCAAGCATCCGTAGTGATACCTCGGTTTCTTCGCCCTTTGCGGCGCTACCCCCCAATCTACTATTTCCCACCCTCTACTCTCCGCGTGTTTCAACAACCTCGGATCTGGATTTACCGCCACGGGATACCCGACGTGCTCCATCAATTTCACGTCCGAATACGAATCCGTATAAAAATAACACTTTTTCAAATCCACGTTATTCTTTATCGCCCACTCTTTCGTTCGTTCGTATTTTTCGTCGCCGTAGGCAATCTTGGCCAACTTCCCGTTCAAAACCCCTTCCTCGTCCATTTGCATGTGCGAACAAATCACGTCGTCCGCTTCTGTTTCAAAACCAAACATCTTCGCCGCGGTTTCCGCCGGATGCTGCCACGTTGACGTGCACATAATCACTCGTTGACTTCTGCTTTTATGCGCTTTCAACACCGGCACGCACCCAGGTCGTATTCTATGCTTCATCTCCTCGTCAAAAAATGACTCCACGTCTCCTCTCAACTTATCCGCGTGGACGCCTTTATACGTTTCCGCGGCATCTGCCCCAGCTCTTTCCGCGCCTGCGCCGTACCCTAAAGCGTACCTCCCGAACCAGTAAATCGCCGTCAATATCATGTGCGCGCCGACTCTCCCCGAGTTCACCTCGTGTTGCACCCACAACCACGACGAGTTCGTATCCACCACCGTGTGGTCTAAATCGAAAAACGCCACCGAATCGTTCTTATCGTACGGTAAATCCACGTCCGCTATATCGCTCTCCATCAGTAATTCATCGATCGTTTTCGCATCGTTATCTTTTTCTATCTGCTCGCATTCAATTTTCGTCGGCGAAAGCAACGCGTCCGTCTTGTCCATCTGCCGCGCGGGAGAAGGAGGTTTCGTCCACACCGTCTTTGTTTTGTTCGTCGTCTGAATCGTCTCACCGGTCCCTCCTTCTTTTTCTCC
>Ga0115556_1001641_pt1 | contig 15408 bp, 10 predicted proteins | sample COGITO_mtgs_1104_5_FD_87282 | JGI IMG/M metagenome (GOLD analysis project Ga0115556, IMG submission 87282) | Pelagic marine microbial communities from North Sea - COGITO_mtgs_110414 | ecosystem: Environmental > Aquatic > Marine > Epipelagic | place: Germany:Helgoland, sampling site Kabeltonne... | reverse complement strand
GTAGCGCTCCCATTGCATTTTTGCTCTCGTCCCAAAAACCAGTATATCGTGAAAAAATCAGGTTAAACGTCGATCAATGAAAATATAATTCGCAAGGCCAATAGAACGGTTGATAATGATTGGGGCATTTAAATTTCGCGCAAAATCGCTCATCTTGTGTTACCGACATGCTTGTGTAATGTTGATGAGAATTCTTCGATTTTTTTGGACCTTTTTTCTATTGAAGATAGAAAAAACGTGTTCTGGAAAGGAACGTGGGAATCGAAAAAAAGGTGTCAACTTTTTTTCTCCCCACCCCCTCATCATTTTTGCCTTCACCTCTCCGGTCGTCAAATCATCCGACAAAGGATCCGATCTCACCGTATCAGTATTCCAGATCATTTTGCCCTTGGGGTTTCCTATAAGAGAGAAATGTCCCTGCCGAAGCCTGGAGGAAGTTTCCCAGGTCCAGAAGAGAGCACAACCAAAACAGATATTCCTGATCCTTCCGTTAGTACCAAAACTGACCCTGAGACGATTGCTCTCACCCCCGCTTTCTCCTCTGAGCTGCTGTCAGACTTTGAGCTTGAACAATTGGTGTCGACGCAAAACGCAGTGGCATGTGGGGTTTGCGTCGGGGCTGATAGCTTTATCACGAAAGGGCAGAAGAAGGGTTGGCTGAGTAGCTCCTCCAGTGCTTCTGGTTCTTGTGATGTTAACACCCAACCTGCTCGGACCCTTGATGACGTGGGAGAATTTGGCATGACGGCAGACGAGGTTCTCTTGATAAATTCCGAGCAAATCGCTCGAGCATCTACTGGACCTGATGACATCTCCACTCCGATTGCCACATCTCGAACGATTAATAATTCTCGGAGCAGCCAGTCGAACCTGGGCTTGCTAATTCACAAGGAGAAATTGGATCAAGAGGTCAAGCGACTCAAGTGTCTCCGTGAGTACATGATACTCGATTCGAAGCCCGAGCCTCGTTTTGAACGAATCACAGCACTAGCCTCGAGAATTTTCAACGTTGAAATTGCTTTGATATCGCTTGTTGACATTGGGAGGCAGTGGTTCATGTCGAATCGAGGGCTTGGGGAGACAAAGGCTACCCCTCGCAAGGACGCCTTCTGCCATTACACTGTAGGAGCAGAAGGGGACCTTTTCATCGTTGAAGACGCTTTGCAGGACATCAGATTCAAAGACAACCCGTTAGTCACCGGTTCTCCCTATATTCGGTGAGTATTCGATTTTATACGTTTTTGATACGTTTTTGATTACGTCAATTTATTGAGTCTTTAATTTTTTAACCCTCTTCTCTTCTCTTCTCTTCTCTCTCTACTTCCCCAGATTCTATGCTGGGGCACCTCTAACCTGTCCTGAAGGTTATAGACTGGGCTCACTCTGCGTCATCGACGACGTTGCAAGGCCTGGCGGTCTCTCCATTGCTGAGAAGCAGAACTTGAGGGAGCTGGCAGACATGGTCATAGATGAGATGGTATCTCGACGCGAGGACAAAAAGCAGCTTTTCGAGACGAAGTCGCGTTACATGGCATGTACTGCCCATGACATGCTCACACCGTTGACTGGCATGGGTCTCTCTCTCTCCCTGGCGAGAGAATCTAACAATGTTAGGGAGATACATGATTTAATCTCCTCGTCTCAAGTTTGTTGCGAGATGATCTCGATGATTATTCACCGAAGCATGAGCTTATTCCAGAGCGACAAGGCGGATCCGGGCATCGTGGGTGGCATGAAGAACCTTTCCACTTCAGACACATCGGAGACAGGAAGCGACTCTGGGGATCCGCAACGCCCTAACATTCCCCTAGCTCGGGTTAGCCTGATTAACGTCTTCCACTCCCGCGTGAGGACTATAATGGATGCCTACCCCAAGTGTGTCCCCTTAAAAGTCACCATCGATTCGTCCCTTCCTGAATTTGTTGTCTCAGACGAGGTTGTGCTTTATCAAAGTACGCTCAACTATCTAACCAATGCCTGCAAAATTTGCGGCAAGTCGTCTTCTAAGGAAGACTTTATCGAATTGAGGGTGGGAAAAAAAGTTACACCGGCTACCAACTCTAGCTGGATTCAAGTCGAGTGCATTGATTGTGGACCGGGTGTAGCTGTCGAGGACTATCACCAACTTTTTGTCCCCTTCTCTTCCATCAACAAGTCGACACTAAACGGCAGCGGACTCGGGCTGTACAGCGTTGCAGCTCACACAAAGAGCATGAGTGGCAAGTATGGGTGCCGTAAGCGGGACGACGACAAGTCTGGTGCAGTCTTCTGGTTCACTTTGCCCCTCATTCAGTACGACGAAGAGAAACACGCCTCTCTAGACCCCGAACAAGATGATGCGAGCATAAGGGGGTTCCGATCTTTCTCTAACAGGATAGGATTTGATGGACCTGTCAATGTGCCTTATGAATCGAAGGGTAACGATACTGATAGGAGCAGCAGCATTTGCAGTAAAAAAGGGAGTGGGGGGGGAAGCAGAAGCAGTAGCGAGAGGTTACCCAGGCGAAAGAACGCCTTAGTTATTGATGACAGTGTTACTGTCAGGAAGCCTATCAGCCGAGCTCTGATGAAGGAAGACTTTGACGTGGATACTGCTGAGGACGGGCTTAAGGGCCTTGAAATGATGAAACGAACGCCTTATGACGTCGTTTTTTGTGACTTTCTCATGCCTGTTCTTGACGGAATTGACTGTGTCAAGCAATTCAGGCGCTGGGAGAAGACTCACCGTCGAGGTTTTACCCAATTCATCATCGGAATCAGCGCTAACGCTAGTATCGCCGACAGTCAGGTTGGGCTCGACGTAGGCATGAATATGTTCCAGAAGAAGCCGATCAGTCTCGCTCACTTGAAAAAACTCGCCAATAGCCCCGAGGTTATTGAATGCCGAGAGTCAAAAAAGAACTTTCGATACCAAAGTAGCGAGGGAGGCAGCGTCGCAAGTGGTAGTAGTGGAAGTGTCACTAAGAGTGGGACCGGTCGCATCCAGGCTGGCTGCATTGATTGCAGCGACCAATTCAAGGAGGCTGATTACGCTACCAAAACTGCGCTTGTGGTCGATGATATGGTTTCGACGGCCAAGTTGATAAGGAAAGCCATCGAGCAGCGAGGATGGGACGTGACTATGGCAAGAGACGGTAGCGAGGCACTGGAGAAGCTAAAGGCGAAGTGCTACACCGTCGTCTTGATGGACAACCAAATGCCTGTCATGAGTGGTCGGGACTGCATCTCGACTTTTAGAGACTGGGAAACGAAGAACGGTCGACCGCGAACGAAAAATATATTTTTAATGACTGCCAGTGGTCAAGTCTCTGATTCTGACAAGATGTTATTTGGCGGAGTTTTGGTGAAACCTGTGAAACTAAGCTACTTGCATGCTCTTCTAGATTCTCTGTGTGATGATAGCGAAGGTTGATATTTGTCATTAATTTTGACGAGCAACCTATTTACAAAAGAGCTAAACACGTTCAATTCGCCTTCTTACTTTTATTTTTGTTCCTCCGTCGCAGAGCGACATCATCTCCATCCGCACCATTAGTATAAACTTTATCAATAACCTCGAAGCCCTTTTCAACGATTTTTTTTTCAGCCATCTTTTCCCCCATAGCCCCCTTGGGAACCAAATCTCCAATCATCGACTTCCAAACCTCGAATTCAGCCTTTACGCAATCTCCTCTCACCACCTCAAAAATCTCAGAGGCGAGCACATTGTAGCCCTTCCGAGAAAGATGGAGGCCGTCGAAGGAACGCATCTCTGATCGCTCAAGGCTGCCACTAATCCCCACATACCGCACATCTGGGGTCGCCTTGTTTTTTCTATTGTCAGCCTTGACCTGCTGTTCGATCATCCTGTTGATTCTCCTGATTTTTCCTGAGCCAAATCGCTCCAAAAATGCTCCCCCCGGCAGCATTCCAACAATTACCACCCTCTTCCCCCTTGCACTAACATTTCGCCACAAACTACGGAGGTCCTTCACCATATCTGGCAGCTCAGATTCAGGGTAGACAGGCTGCGTCCCTGTCGGGTCGCGCTTTAGAGCTTGGATTTTGAAGCCATGGGTGCCGCGGATTATGTCAGTCATACCCAAACTTATAATGACAATGGGACTGCAAAGGTGGTGATTAGAAATTACGGGAGGAATAAATAGAATAGATTTATTCGAGGGGAGGGGGTCGTTTCGACTAGGTTCATTCTACCACTTCTACTACTACTTGCACAAAAACAACTTACCTATCGTTTACCACATTCACCAGCGTTGTCTTATCTGATGATTCATCGCCCCCAAAAACCCTGCTATACTCCTTCCCCTCCCCCCCTTCCACCACCCAATCCTTCAGCATCCCGCCAACTTTCCCTAAATTAACTACAGCCCACTTCCTACGAACATCCCGCGCCTCAAAAACGCAGTTCAACACCCCCACCCCCAATCCTCCCGTCCCACCAAATGAAACTCCAGTATCCCCATGGCCCAACGCGGTAGAATCCCCCAGAATGACCATACTGTGCACTGGATTCGATGTCCTCTTCCTTTTATCGATCTCACGGACAGTGAGACTCAGATTCAGCCAGTTTGAGACCCTGAGGTGTAGCAAATGAACCTTTGTCCTCAGGAGGATGTAAATGTAGGAGAAAAGGGTGAGAAAATCATTGAGAGAAAAACCCATCTTTTACTGAACTGAAAGCCTCGAGGCGCTGCGACGAAGGCGATTTTGTGATCAGGGTCCTGTTTTGGTGCAAAGTCTCACACGTTTTTGCCAAGCCCTGAAAACTCTCTAACAATTGCTGGACCCCAAATAACTTCGTTAATTTTTGTTGTCCCCCTCTATCCCCATCCTCATCCTCAAGGAAACAATTCGTGTAGGGACAGATTTCCCAAAATTTGACTCAGTGTTTCAAATTCTACTGACGAATCTCTGACGACGTGGTGGGAGGCTTTGGTGATCTCTGGTGGTGTCTCTGTCAATTTTGTGGTTGTTTACCTTCTTCCGTTTATCGATTAGTAGCGAGTAGAGTTGGGCCTTAGTGGATATAGTCGCGAGAATGAACTTTGAGATGGAATTTTCAGACCCTGAAGACGAGCCTGTTGTTGGTTCCCTCGGCTCAACCCACTCCCTCAACCCTCTTTCCTCCTCCCCTCGACACCGCAATGGCAGCCACGGCTTCTCATCGACATCGCCCCACTCCACACGATCGCCGTCTCACCAGCGACGGAGAGGAAGCTCAGGAATCGATGCTGAAGAACCTGTCGAGGATGCTGACTTTGATGAATTGGTCAAGACAGGGACAAGCGTGCCTATGGCGGAATTGTCTAGTACTCGGTACGGAGACGGCACCAACAACGGCGACATTCACAATTACGAAGGGTACTCCAATAAATTTGCAAGCGATGCGACTAGGTTAACAAATGCAGCGACAACAAATGGAACAACGGGCGATATCATTACTGGGGGGATTGGAGGTCAACTATCAATGCACGAAATGAAATTGGAAGAAGAGAGAAGGGCTCGGGCTGCGGAGCTGCAGCAGGATCAGCAAAGTAAGCGGGAGCAAGACCAACCTCAGCACCAGGATGAGCAACAGCAGGGGGAGCAGCAGCAGCAACCTGAAGAAAACAATACAACAATGACAACGACAACGACAACGACAACGACAACGAGCGACAAAAATTTTATAACGCCGAAAGATTTTGAGCTTCTCTGTGTCATTGGCATGGGATCCTTCGGCAAAGTTCTCCAGGTCCGCTCCAAATCCACCCGCAAAATTGCCGCCATGAAAATCATCTCCAAGCGCCTCCTCAAGAAGAAAAATTTTGTGCAGAATATCAACGCCGAACGCGACATTATGACGAAAGTCAACCATCCTTTTATTGTGAAGATGCACTGCAGTTTTCAGACAGGGAGCAAGCTCTTTCTTGTGATGGACTTTCTGGCTGGGGGGGAGTTATTTTTTATGCTTGGGAAGCAGGTTAGTAATGTTTTGATCACGATCTTGAATTGAATAGAATGGTTCCACGAAAGAAACAATCACGCACAATAAACTCCATGAACGAAGCCAGACCAAACAAATAATCTCACAACTCTTTCCCCGCACAAATCTGAAATTAAACCTCAGGGCATTCTTCTCGAGGAACAAGCTGCCTTTTATGTTGGCGAGATCGTCTTGGCAATTGGCCACCTTCACTCTCACAATATCATCCACCGAGATCTTAAGCCCGAGAACGTCCTCCTCGCGAGCAACGGACACACATGCCTGACCGATTTCGGCCTCGCGAAGGAATTTTCGCCCTCGGAAACTACTGATCCCGATGACCCCGCGTCCAAGGCAAGAACTGTGTGCGGCACTAACGAATACATGAGCCCCGAGATGATCAGTAGAAAGGGGTACGGGAAACCGAGCGACTGGTGGAGCTTAGGGTGCATTGTATATGAAATGTTGGTAGGACTGCCGCCATTTCAAGCGGCGAAAGGAGAAGGAGCAAAGAGCCTTAACAAGAGAATTCTCTCTCAAAAAGTTAAGATGCCCTCTGGTGCATCTGCCGATGCCTGCAAAATTCTGAAAGGATTGTTGAATCGCGATGCTGGCAAACGTCTTGGGGCTGCTAAGAGCACAATGTTTGAAGTCGGCGGAATTACTGCACTTAAACAGCAGGGTTTTTTCTTATCGATCGACTGGGAAAAATTAGAAAGGATGGAAGTGGAGCCGCCTTTCGAAATGACGGTCGACGGCGAAGATGATCTTCGACACTTTCACGAGGAGTTTCGCAACATGCCCCTTCCCCGCTCGGTCACAATGACCGCTTCACCTTCGTTTCGCCCCAAGCGCTGCAATAGCGACACCTTTCAAGGTTTTAGTTTTGTTCAGCACGATTTTGTATTGCCCGAGAGGGGTGATGGGGAAGTTGATGATTATTGGAACGTTGGAAACGAGGAGGGGGACAAGGACAGTGAAAGCGACGCGGCGAGTATGAATAGCAAGGGAGAGCTCACAGAGGAAGGCAGGGAAGGCGGGAGGAAAAAGAAACGACCACCACGGAAGCGGAAGAAGAAGGTCGGACAGGGAGGAGATTTGAGCCCCATCCAGAGTCAGGTTAATTCTGCTGCAAATTCTGCTTTTAATAGCTGCGCAACAACGCCTTCTGGAAGCAGGGCCGCCAGCCCTACTCCGACTCCGACGCCGACGCCGACTCCGACTCCGGCAGCCCCCGACTTTGTCAAGCCCGCTATAATTATTCCGAAAGAAGGAAAAGAGGCCGAGGCTGAAAAAGAAGGGGACAAAGTCGAGAAAGAGGAGGAGCTCGTCAGTAAAGTCAACGACCTGAAGTTGCAGGCCGAGCGGAGAGAAAAGTCATTGCTCGACCAGAAACGGAGAGAAAAGGAGGCGGAGAAGTGGCAAGACGTATCTCCGGCCAAGAAGTCCTTCGTCGCGGCTTCTTCACCCCCCATGGTAACAAATTACGCCACTACAGGTTGGACGACGGGGGGCAACGGGTTCAGTAAGAACGGCGGGAATTTGAGACTCGGCACCGGCTGGGGAGCAAAGAAGGACCAGGAGCGGCCTGTCGACAGCGCACCGGCCAGCGGTGGAAGGTTCTCTCAAATACCGAGTACGTCAACTACTTACAAACCTCCTGTACCATACAAAGCGCCGCCTGCTAATTCGTGGGCCGCAAAGATCAGTTCTCCTCGGACAGCTAACACAACCTCAACGAAGGGCTGGGTAGCAAAACCCACCAACTGGGACAGACCAAACAACTTGGACGGATCTGTAGCTTCCGGAGGGCAAATAACGCAAAATACAGCAATTAACAGTGCAATGAAAAATAGTGCTGCCACGGGGGGCGCGAATTCGAATTTAACCCCTTTGACATCGAATCGAAGTTTACCTCAAGCACGAGAGTTCACAACCACAAGTGACGATTTCCCGTCGATTTCAGGAGATGTAAATTCAAGAAAGACAACGACACCCTCTGGAGTCGCTCCAGATGGCGTATATCGCCCCCCTGCAGGAGGATGGGCTGCTCGGGCACGTGCTCAGAAAGAGCAGACAGAAAAACATCAACCTTCAACCCCAGACAGCAAACCCCAACACGAGGAGGTCACCCCGCCGCCAAAAATCACAACATGGGCTTCTCGAGTGAACTGATAAAAACTTTACAAGACTGACTGCTGGAATGGAATGTACGCGAAAGTAAATGATTAAAGAAGAGAAATAACGACGGAATTTAAGAGAAAGGATAGGTATTGTCTGTCTGGAAATGCCTAAATTCGCCTTCGTCGTTTCTATATCACATGTCACATTCATTTCAAGGTTGCTTGCTGACTTAAAAATCTCGTGTTCATACCCAAATTTCGCTTACACATATTCATAAAAAACACAACACACAACACTCATAAAAACGCTATCGCAGTTGATAAGCACTGGTACGTACTAATCTCTGCCGTCTGCCCTATTCCTAACTATTTGTTTGCTCTCTCCTTCACATCTTTTGCCGCAATCATCCACGCCGCACTTCCAAGCTGACAAAGATTGACAATATTCTTTAGTACCATCCCAGGGAAGCAGAACTTCCAAAGATTTGAAATCCAATCCGCGCTGGAATAGAAGCTACAGTAGTGAAGCACGTAGAAAAGCTCTGCACCTACACAGAGATATCCGAAAAAAGGATAGTTGCCATAGAACCACCTCACAAGAAAAAATCTCTCTGCATTCGATTCTTCCGACTTGTGGTGAACGTTGCACAGCACACTCGAATACATCTGCAGCCAGTGACTGACGATATCGAGCGCAAGCACGCCAAAATACCAAAGTCTGAACTGGGGATACATCCACCCAAGAAGAACAAGCATTCCGGCAGTTGTAATTCTGTCAGTCAGCATATCCAGAACAGCTCCATAAGTCGAAGACTGGTTGAATCTTCGGGCGGCCATACCATCGAAAAGATCGCCGACAAATGACATGAGATAGAGAACCACAACAGTTCCCCAATTCGACCCGCCAGTAGAGAGATTGTCTTCTCCCAAATAGAGAGAGAGAAAAGTGCAGATCACTCGAAGGTAGCCGATCAAATTTGGCACGAAAAAGAACACTTTCCACACTTCTTTATCGCCCGAAGACGCGCGGCGGCGAGTACCAACACTCTTCGCGGATTTCTTTGCTGGTGTGCTCGAAGTGGAAGTTTGACTTTTTGACCGACTTTTCGAGCGGTTCGTCCGTTTCGAAGAGCTATTTTTTTCCACCCCAGCACCAATAGACCGACCCCTTGAAGGGGTTCCTCGCGTGGACATGACCATAATTAATTAAACAGGAATGATTAGTTTTCTGTTCAGTTTTTCCCGCTCGGCCAAACAAATAAATTTTCGATAAAAAATTAATCCCTCCCCGCCCCTCTCCTTCTAGCCTTCTAAAAACTACGCGTGAGTGGCCACATTCTTTCCTCTCAATTGAAAAAAACTCGAAAGAACAGAATCATTCGCGGGACCTTTCAGAATGAGCACCTTTACACCATCACCATCAATACCCCATCCCCATGGAATACTACCCCTTGGAAATTTGTATTGTGCGCAGGCTTCGCCTGTCCTTCGTAAAGGACTCCTCCTCACCCTCTCCGACTCAATTCTCCTCGATGTGATATCGTATTTTGATTGTAGATCGCTGGGACAGTGGTGCTGCTGCGGAAGAATATCTTATCTTTTCGGAATGGGAGATGAAGTCTGGCGCGACTGCTTTCTGCGATGGCTGATCTCCAGAGGCGGAGACGGGAGCGACACCAAGGAAGACGACACCATAGAAGACAAGAGCAAAATCAGAAAAGTCAAAACATCCCGAAACCATTTGCCATCAGCCATCCTAAATTTTGGCTTCGTTGCCACTGGTTGGCGGGACACATTTTCAAAGCGTGTCCTGGCTCTTTCAAACTCTGCATTGAATTACAAGCCTCACTCGCCACTGCAAAACCTCCCGGCTTTGTACTCGGAGGAGTTGTACCGGCCTCATTTGTGTGCCCATTTCACCTTCCCTTCTGACTTTCTCCGCGACGAGACTGTGGACAGGAGGAAACTCTGCGATTTGGGAGGCGGCGTCTTTGAGAGAGATTACGAGGAAAAAAACGTCCCTGTAGTTATCTTGGGCGGGAGTGAATGTTGGCCTTGCGTGAGGGATTGGGGGAAGGTCGGTGTGTTGGTCAACAAGACAAATACAAATACAAATTCAACTGCTGCCGCGGAATGCGGATCAAAATCTGCTCCCCCTACGTTCCGAGCAACCTCAGGAAAGTGCAGCATTCCCGTTGAATTTACTCTGTCTACCTACTTGGAGTATGCTAGGTGTCAGAGGAAAGATGAGGCGCCGTTATATTTTTTCGACAGGGATTTCGTCGCCAAATGTCCACAACTGGGAAAAGATTACCAATCTGAACTGAAAAAAACCTGCCCGTTTTTCTGCACGACGCCGGAGAATCCTTCTGATCTGTTCTCTTTGCTTGGCTCTGATAAACGCCCTGACCACAAGTGGCTCATCATCGGACCTCAGCGATCAGGTTCCTCGTTTCACATTGATCCAAACTGTACCCACGCTTGGAACTGCCCCATCATTGGCCGTAAAAAATGGATATTTTACCCGCCAGGACACCCCCCGCCGGGTGTCATTCCAAGTAGCGATGGTGACGACGTCGCGATGCCAATTTCCCTCGGGGAGTGGGTGATTGATTTCTGGAAGGAGCATGTCAAGAGGAAGCAGAAGCTGAAGAGAGAAGGGAGGTGGGAGGAAATGCCCCTGGAGTGTGTGGTGTCACCCGGAGATATCCTATTCGTACCTCATGGTTGGTGGCACACTGTTATTAATCTGGAAGAGGAAGAGGGTAGTCCAGGAGAGATGATGCCCAACATAGCCCTCACACAAAATTACGTCAGTAAATCCAATCTACCTGATGCTTTTCGTTTTCTGCGGAATAAGATCAGCCAAATTTCTGGTTGTAGGGACCGCGCGGAAGCGGTCGATCCGGAGCTATTTTTTGAGGAGTTCAAGGCCAAGGTTTTCGAATACGACGCTGAATTGGCGCGAGACGCGCTGGAAAGGAGCGACAAAGGATGGGAGTGTAATGCCTGGAAGGATGAAGTTAAAAAAGCTGCTGGCGATATTAAAGTAGGGCCCTCAATATTAGATAAGGCAAAGGAAGATGTAGAGAGTGGTGCCGGCGGATTCTGTTTCAACTTTGACTGATGCAGGTCAGGTCACAAAGGAGATAGAAGAAGAAAAGTGGAATACTAGATAGTTGGGTGGGTTTTTTGAAAAATTGTCCGCTTTTTCACATTTCACCCCATGGCGCAACTTTGAGCCACACAACGCGCAATGCACACAATTGACTCGCATAAAACCTTAACGTTTCGTTTCTAAGTCCCATCTCAAATATTTGTCGGCAGCTTTGTGGAGGAGTTCACCTTGGCCACGTGGACTTAAGGTTGACGCCGATGAGCCCATGACATTTCCTTGCTCTACGATTGCTGCGAGTTCCAGGAGAGGTTTAGTGTAAGAGAAGGGATGGGAAAGTGGTTACCAGAGGGCGCCGGGCGGGGTTGGGCCGTGGAAAAAAACTTATCAATAATATAGGGTTTAATTGATTACCATTGGGTAAAATAATAGACTGGGCCGCTAAAATTAGGGTTAGATCGATCAAGAAGCGGCCCATTTTTTGATAAGAACCCTCCCGGTAGAGCTTGACCATAGCAGTGCTTTTGCCAACTTACACCCGAACTTCCTTGACCTATCCAGTCCTGATCTGACGAAATAATTTTCGGAAAAGTTCATAGTCGCCCGTTTTTGAAAGTATGGGAAATCTTATAGCCAAGTTTAAGTCCGCCCAGATTAAGGCAACTGATAATAATGAAGAGGTTGTAGGGGACAAACCAAAGAAGAAGAAGAAAAAGCTCACAAAGGCCCAAAAGGAAGTCGACGCTGTGCTTACCCATCTTAGCGTCCCGACAATTGCAGTAAAGAAGTTTTTGACTTTCTTCAAGAAAATGGATGACGACGACAGTGGCAGCATTTCATTGGACGAGTTTGTAACTTTCCTGAAACTTGACTCTGGGCATACAGCATTTATTGAGAGATGCTTCGGGGCAATGGATTTCAACAAAAAGGGGTCATCAGGGGGTGTCTTGGATCCTACTGAGTTTACAGTTGGTCTGTACAACCTGTGCATAATGACGAAAGATTTGCTTGAAGACTACGTTTTCGAATTGTATGATGAGATTCATGATGGACAGGTGAGAGAGAATTTGCAGTTCAGTTCAAACGGAGACGATCAGCATTAGAAAAGGAACCACAGAAATATGAAATCTAATCCAAATCAACAAATAACATTCGGCAGTTATACAAGAAGAACGTCAAAACGATGGTAATGGAGAGCCAATCTGATCTCTCGCAAGAACAGATTGAATCCCTGGTTGAGACAGTATTTGATAGTCTGGACAAAGATGGTGATGGGCACATAAGCAAAAAAGAATTCTTCAAACTCGATTCGAAGAATGAAAGCATCTTGAGGCCTTTATATATCATGCAGGACACTCTCCAGAAGCGGTGCCTAGGGCAGAACTTTTGGGACGAGGAGCGGGATCGGATGAGGGCTATGTTGAAAGAATACCAAGAAAAGACAATAATCGATCTGCTAGCCAACAGGGTAGCGGCAAAATACGAGGCAGAGAGACTAGCCAAAGCAAGGGCTATGGGTGAGGAGGTCGAAGAAGACAAGAAAAAAACTTTTACAGCGAATGTCAAAGGCTTTGACGATGAGGAGGTTGACAAGAACAAGAAGCTGCAGAAAGGCTTTGTGAGTCATGGAGGACCTGTGATTACAGCTGCAGACCAGCGTGCGAAGAAAGAAGCTTACGAGAAGCAGAAGAAGGAAAAAGCTCGAGAAAAAAGAATCAAAGAGGGTAAACCTCCTGACAAAAAGAAGAAGAAGAAAGAGCCCAAAAAAGAAACTCATGTCAATATCAAAGGCGTCCAAAAGAAGCAGACGAAACAAGCGGAAAGCTGGGCCATGAAGCACCAAGATCAGCTAGAGCACAAGTGAACCTTTTTCACTTGCTTGTTTTTGTATAGTAACTGAAGCAATAGAATGTTTACTTTTGCTATAAAAAAATGGCGGCATTTAGGTCTATATCATCCAGCTGTCTGTGCAAGAACAGCTCGGCCTTCTGCGCATTAAATTCTCCCGAATCTTTAACCTGTGCGCAGCGCGTTTCTACATTTGATGTCGTTGTCGTCGTTGTCGTCGTTGTCGTCGTCGTTGTCTTCGTCGACTTAGCAATTTTTGCTGTTTTTGGAGCTGCCAGAGCTCGTTCTTTCATTTTTTTTGCCTCAGCCTTTTCATCCTTTGCCGTTTTTTCTTGCACTTTTTTCTTCTTTGCCTGCGCAGTGTTTTTTTTATTCAATGAACGAGGATCAAAAAAAAGGGACGGGTTAGTTTGGTTGGAGCGACAAAAGTGAAAAACAATTTTCGCAACACCACTCACCTTTTTCTCCTCCTTTGAAAGTTTGCCCTCGTTCGTGTTCCATCCATCATTATCATCATCATCATCATCATCAATGGTTTCCTGCATAGCGAGCTCGAGTGCAAATTGAGCGTCCAATTCTTCCTGGCGCTTTCTCGCTTCATCAACCTCACATGGTGGCGCGGGGGGTGGTGCTACCGGGGAAGCAGGAGCAGGTGTCGGTGTCTCGGTCGGTGTATCGGTCAATACTTCGGTAGCCGGCGACTTCTTTTTCTTTTTCTTCAATTTCTTGACTCTATTCTTCTCTCTCGCTTTCTCTTTCTCCCTCTCTCCCCTCTCTCTCTCCCTCTGCTCTTCCTCCTCCCCTTGCAGCAACTTCCTGACTGCCTCTTCTTCGCTTTGTTTCACTACCCAAGCGTTAAACATCCGGTTCACCTCTTCAACGAGCTTAACATCAGCAATCTGGCGGATGCGACGGCTGGCCCCGTCCGCCATTCCACAAAGGCGCGTCTCCTCTTTCTCGAGTTTCTTCATATAGAATTCAGTGCACAGCAAGAAGCAGTGGTAGTGATGGAGGCTCTTCTGAGCAAGGTGAGTTTGCCTAATGATGATTTCGACCTTGTTGTGATGAAGCTGTGCGCAGCGCTGATAGCTGTCGGCTTCTTCCCTTCCGATCTCCATGTCTTGTTGCTGTTCTTTTTGGAGTTTGTGCTGCTGATCAATGACTCGCTTGATGACCTCAAGTTCTTTCTCTAACTCCTTCATTCGGCCGTCATCCAACTCGAGAAACGAACGAAAGATCTTCTCCGACGCTTCATCCACGGGCTTCACCATATCGTTATCATTGGAAAGCACCGTCTGCCAATGTAGCTCCAGTTCACTCTTCCCCGGAAAAACGCAATCTCTTTTTGTCTTCGAGTTGGCGTTATTCAGAACCTTTACTGGGTCGCCGTTGGCCGCAGTCAGTTTCACTTCCATGGGCTTTCCGACCATGGCGTCACCCTGAATGATTTGATAATCACAACGACCACCGGCAAGTCGCTGAATCTGAAGGGAAACGTTGCTCTTGTTGAGCGTCGTCGCCTCCCCGCCGTCCCTATAAATTGACGAAAGATCGAATCCCTCCTCCAAAAACACGGGCCAGTCCAGTCCGTCCTCGCCCCCTGTCGCCTCCCTCCCATTATTCTCTCTCAACGTGTGGTGCCTTACCATGCCGTGAATGCCACATAGCATCTCCATCTCGCCCGTGTGAAAGAGTAGATCGACACGGTTTGTGAATGACCGGATGAGGCGGATCTTATATTCAAGGATCTCGTACCTAATTGCCTTCGTGCGGAGTGCCTCGTGGTTCTCGTGACCTCCACCTTCAAGGTCGCCATATCCCAAACCATCAGCTCCATCACCCAATACTTCTCTCATCACGTCTTTCTTGACTGCGAGATCGCATTCCCACAGAGCCATTCGGCACGTGACGGAGCTGAATTCGTCCCATAGAGTTATAACCAAATCCACGAGGGTTTCACCTTCCCAAGTTCTCCACACACCTGTTCTCCAATATCCCTTCGGCTCGTAAGGCCAGGATAGAGAGAGGACGGAAATTGCCTCGCACATTCGCACGAGAACGCCGAAAAAAATGTTCATCTCCCCGATCCACTTGGCGACAATGTTGTCGTACGCCCTCTCCTCGGACCCGATGGTGTCAATATAATGAGTAGAGTGCGAAGAATGCTGGGAGTGCTGGTGAAAACGATTCTGCTCCATCTCGAAGTCGGTCAGAGACTCGACCAGGTGAGAAATGTGATTCTGAAACCACGTCGTCAGGAAGGGATAATTCGAATGGAAGTCTGCAGAGAGTGGATTGCAGACTTCAGATTCGTCACCGTCTTCTTTTATGCCTGCGGAAGCTTCCGTGCTATTATT
>Ga0115556_1001639_pt1 | contig 15417 bp, 11 predicted proteins | sample COGITO_mtgs_1104_5_FD_87282 | JGI IMG/M metagenome (GOLD analysis project Ga0115556, IMG submission 87282) | Pelagic marine microbial communities from North Sea - COGITO_mtgs_110414 | ecosystem: Environmental > Aquatic > Marine > Epipelagic | place: Germany:Helgoland, sampling site Kabeltonne... | reverse complement strand
TGGGTATGCTGATGGTATTCCTGTTTTAGCCTCAAATAGAGGTTATGCTACATTACATGATGAAAAAGTTCCAATCGTAGGTAGAGTCTCCATGGATCTTACCATGATTGATATTACCAACGTACATATGCACAAGGAGGTTGGTGGTGTAGTTGTTTTTCGTGGTGACCAGCTAGAAAACGAAGCAAATGAAATAGGAACTATTAATTACGAGATGCTTACGCGAATGGGGCAAAGGCTTAGACGAGACTACGGAAAACCAGACAAAAGTAATTAACTCTAAAGTTTTTTTCCTCTAGAAGTCCCCAGAAATAACAATTCTATAGCTAGAAACTATCAGAAAAAAAGGTATTATCGATTGGAACTTTGCTTAGTAAATACTTATTGTATGTTTAGATTAATTAGACTTGGAGAAGAAGATGAGTGATACCACAGAAAATTCAAAAGGGAAATGTCCAGTTATGCATGGAGCTAATAAAGTTTCGGCTACCGGAGCAATTGCTAACCATCACTGGTGGCCCGAGCAATTAAACCTTAAAATTTTAAATCAAAACTCATCAAATGTTAACCCAATGGACCCTGACTTTAGTTATGCTGAAGCATTTCAAAGCTTAGACTTAGATGAAGTTAAAAAAGATCTTACAGACCTAATGACGAATAGCCAAGATTGGTGGCCTGCTGATTATGGAACTTATGCTGGTTTTTTCGTTCGTATGACTTGGCATAGCGCTGGGACATACAGGACATATGATGGTAGGGGGGGAGCTAACTCTGGATCACAAAGGTTTGCTCCTTTAAACAGCTGGCCAGACAATGGAAACTTAGATAAAGCAAGACGGCTTTTATGGCCCATCAAATCTAAGTATGGAAATAAACTATCTTGGGCTGATCTCATGATACTAGCCGGGAATGTTGCTATGGAATCTTGTGGTTTTAAAACGTTCGGCTTTGGTGGTGGACGTGAAGATGTTTATGAACCAGAAGAAGACATTTATTGGGGACCAGAAACAGAGTGGCTTGATGATAAGCGTTATTCTGGCGATAGAGACCTCTCTACTCCCTTAGCCGCAGTTCAAATGGGCTTAATATACGTAAATCCAGAAGGCCCAAATGGAAATCCAGATCCTTTGAAGTCAGCTTATGATATTCGTGATACATTTGCGCGGATGGCAATGGATGACTACGAGACTGTTGCATTGGTTGCTGGCGGTCATACATTCGGAAAAGGTCACGGTGCTGGCCCAGAAGATAAAGTTGGCGTAGAGCCAGAAGGAGCAAAAATAGAAGCCCAAGGTTTTGGCTGGCATAATACCCACGGTAAAGGTAATGCGAATGACACTACTACTGCTGGGTTTGAAGGGTCTTGGACACCAACACCTAATGAATGGAATATGGAATACTTTGAGGTATTGCTAGGTAATGATTGGGAGCAAACGACTAGTAATTCTGGCCATGTACAATGGACACCTACCAAAGAATCGAATGCTCCTATGGCACCAACGGCACATGATGCCACCAAACAACAGCCACTGATGATGACAACAGCAGATATGGCTTTAAAGCTAGATCCCGCTTACGCTAAAATTTCTAAAAACTTTTTAGATAATCCAGAAGAGTTTGCTGATGCTTACGCTAGAGCTTGGTTCAAGTTAACGCATAGAGATATGGGACCTGTTAGTTGCTATCTTGGTAAAGAGGTTCCAGATGAGGAGCTTATATGGCAAGATCCTGTTCCTAAACATAAAGGTCCCTTGCCAACAGAGAAAGAATTATCACTTTTAAAAAGCAAGATACTTTCGAGTGGTCTTACTACTGCACAACTCGTTACAACTGCGTGGGCGTCAGCTGCAACATTTAGAGGATCCGACAAAAGGGGGGGCGCAAATGGCGCTAGAATTCGCTTAGCCCCGCAAAAAGACTGGGAAGTAAACAAAGGTACTGATGTAGTAATTTCTGAGCTAGAAAAAATCAAATCTGAATCTGATACTAACATTTCCTTGGCTGATCTAATAGTATTGGGCGGCTGTGCAGCAATTGAAAAAGCCTCTGGGAAGTCAGTTCCTTTCACAGGAGGAAGAACTGATGCAACGGATGTTCAAACTGACATAGAAAGCTTTAATCTTCTTGAACCAAAATTTGATGGTTTTCGTAATTTCAAGAACACTGATGACCCAAGAACTACAGAAACTCTACTTATTGATAAAGCCCAACTACTTGGTCTCACTGCTCCAGAAATGACTGTACTTGTAGGTGGATTAAGAAGCTTAGGTGCAAATGCGCATGGTATAGAGCACGGTCTTTTTACAAATAACACTGAAACTCTAACGAATGAATTCTTCATAAACTTACTTGATATGTCAACAAAGTGGGAACCAGCTGATTCATCAGAAGAGATATTTAATGGATATAACCGTAGCTCTGGAGAATTGACATATACAGGAACACGTGTCGATCTTGTTTTTGGTTCTAATTCGATATTACGTGGGCTGGCGGAAGTATATGCTGAATCAGGCGCTGAAGATAAATTTACTCGCGATTTCATCAAAGCATGGGATAAAGTTATGATGGCTGATAGGTTTGATGTGAAATAGATGTTTAATTGTTATTTTTTAGGCAAAATATATAGATTATTTTGCCTAAATTCTAACCTTTACCTGGACGATAATCACGAGTCTTAACCTTTAAAACATCTTCGAGATACATCGGCATATTCTTATACTTACCTGCTGTGAACATCTCAACCTGATCATCATAATGCGTAGAAGTATCATCTATCGTTGCAGATCCGTATTGGTGAATTGACTTTAGATCCAAAACTCCTTCCGAATTCCAATCTGCATACATAATATGGGTGTCTCCTGCAAAAGCATTCATCACTCCACTTTTTGAAATTCCATCTCGGTCAGCATAAATTGCTCTCAAAATATCAGGAGCACCATCTAATGGTAAGTCGTAATTACCTCTTTGAATTCTATTAATTTTACCCCATTCTGGGTCAATTCTTCCATATCGACTCTTAAGTTCTTTGGCGGTTTTAATAAGCATTTCAAGCGGGTCTTGATCTTTTTTGATATATTCATACCCAAGAGATCGCATTCCTGTAATTACCGCTAATGCTGCTCCGCGATTTTCTTTTTTGGTGTCCCCGTCCCATTCTTTTAAAACTTTTTGAGCTTCAATAACTATAGGATTTTCTGACTCAATATTAATTAAGATACGCACTAAATTCATTAGTTCAGATTTTGCATCATAAAATGTGTCAGATCGGTATTTAAGTAAGTCAAACTCTGAAATTATTGGATCTGGACTAAAAAGAGCTAATGAACGTCTTGCTCTATTTGTAAACCTTTCTTCAATACCCATTGTTTTTGAGAAGTCTGAACGGTTGTTATTGCATTTAGGGTCAGTAATTTTAAAAGGTGTCGAATTAGCTGAAAACAACCAACCACATGAAGGATTCCATATCTGAGGAAGCTCATCAGTGGATAAATATTGGTCCCATATCAGCTCAGTAGTGTCTCCGGGCAAGTGTTTACTCCAGTCAACACCCTCGACACGCTTAGGCATTTTTGCATTGTAAATCTCACCTATATTACCCTCTTTATCGGCATAGGTTATATTAAAGCTGAGAACACCATTTTGTGATATTGCTTTTCGCCATTCATCCATATTTTTTGCTCTGCTCATATCGTACCATTGTTGGATTGCACCAACCTCCTGTAAGCCAGAGAACCTAATGGCATAAACACCTGTTGGGGCTTTAATTACAGGCCCGTGTGCAGACCAAAGAACAGACTTAACTATTGGAAATGAGAAAGGACCCCATAGTTTAACACGGAAAGTTGACCATGATTTTTTAAACTTATGCCATTTCCCATCAAGCATATATTGAGAGGGTCTTTTCGCATTATCCACTTCCAACGAATAAATATCAACTAAGTCAGGTGCATTTACTGTTTGTGTCCAACCTAGATCTGGGCTCACACCCTGTACAAGTATTGGGGTTCCAGGGAAGGTAGCTCCTGCGAAATTCATATCTTTAGACACAATGTGAGCCTCATACCATGCATATGGTCCATTCATTGGTTGATGAGAGTTAACTATCAATCGCGTATGATTATCATCAGATCTGCTTGGGGCTATTGCAAACCCATTAGAACCACGAACAGCTTCTGGTAAGTTTATATTTGATTGCTGCTGCCAAGGTGAAACCTCAGGTTTATTTTCGCTAGTGAATAGCTCCTCAAGCTGACCATCTAATCTATAAAAAAACGGAGTTGCCCATGTAAAACCAGCAACAATATCGAATTCCGTCACAGGTAAGACACCCGGTAAAACTCTATCCTTATTTTCTACAGCAAATAAATTTATAGCATCTGCATATGCTTTTATAACAGCTTTAGTCTTTGAGTTAATGTGCGTGTCATATTTACTTTCTACTGCCTCTTTAACTTTAAACAAATCAAAAAGATAATCTGTAATAAGCGAGTCTTTACCTTTATATTGGGAGGTCATTCCACGTGCTGAGATAAGTACATCTTGTATAGTTTCCCAGTCATCTTCAGCATGTGCATAACCAAATCCAAATGTGGCGTCGGCATCCGTTTCTCCAAAAATATGTGGTACCCCGAAGTCATCACGAATAATTCTGGCATCATAAGTTGAGGCAATATCAAATATTTTATCTTCATCTAATTTTACGGCTGTTGGGGTTTTTAGGAATAGCACACCTAACATTAAGAATATTATTATAAATATGCAGATTGGTTTTGTATATTTTTTCATATGCTGTCTACGTTTTACCTATTAATAAGGTTCTATAAGTCTTCATCATGCTATTGAAAAGCGTTGAAGTTTGTGAAAGATATAAAAAGCCTTCCATCAACCATCGGGAAACTGTCTCATAATGTTTCAAAAATTCTTTAAAGAGCTTAGATCCGCTAAAATACCCGTATCCATTAGGGAGTACCTTACTCTACTGGAGGGAGTAGACAAAAACGTTGCAAATGATAGTTTAAATGAATTTTACTATCTCTCCCGTACAACATTAGTTAAAGATGAAAGAGATCTTGATAAATTTGACCAAGTCTTTTCTCATATATTTCGCGGAATAGATTATTTATCCGATATTTTTGGGCAAGAAGACCATGAAATACCAGCGGATTGGCTGAGGGCTTTAGCCGAAGCAAACTTAACGCCTGCGGAGATGGCAGAAATAGAATCTTTAGGAGACTTCGATAAAATTATGGAAGCTCTCAAAGAGAGGCTTGAGAACCAAGATAAAAGGCATGAGGGCGGTAACAAAAATATAGGTACTGCAGGAAAGTCACCATTTGGCGCGTATGGTTATAATCCAGAGGGCATCCGAATTGGTCAAACAGAAGGAAGACACGGAAAAGCTATTAAAGTGTGGGACAAACGTAATTTTAAAAATTTAGACGGCGATCGTGAAATAGGCACTAGAAATATAAAAGTTGCACTAAGACGATTAAGAAAATTTGCACGCGAAGGCGCCGTTGATGAACTTGATTTAGACGGTACAATTAACGGTACGGCTAAAAAAGGTTGGCTTGATATTCAGATGAGACCTGAAAAACGCAATGCAGTAAAAGTTTTGACCTTTTTTGACATTGGTGGCTCAATGGATGCTCATGTCAAGCAGGCTGAAGATTTATTTTCAGCGGCTAGAAGTGAATTCAAAAGATTAGAATACTTCTACTTCCATAACTGCATATATGAACATGTTTGGAAAGATAATATAAGACGGATGAGAGAAGTGACGCCAACATGGGATATATTGCATAAATTTCCCTCCGACTATAGAGTGGTTATAGTTGGTGATGCAGCCATGAGTCCATATGAAGTAGCCATGCGAGGTGGCTCAGTTGAACACTGGAACGAAGAATCAGGAGCAGTATGGCTCAAAAGATTAGCCGACATATACCCGCATTTAATTTGGATTAATCCAACTGAAGAAAAGTACTGGCAATATTCGCAATCAACAAAAATGATACAAGATTTAATTGGAGAAAACAGAATGTTTCCGATGACTTTATCAGGATTGGAAAATGCCATGAGAGAATTAGCAAGATAGTTTATTAATTAAAATGGAGAAATTATGTCCCTAAGATCGTTTATTATTAGTGCACCTTACTTGGCAATAATTGCCTGCTCGGCTAATAGCCCTGACACTATAAAGCTAGAAAAATCAATTTCTGAAGTGACAAGTTGCCCCCAAGAACAAATAATAAATAATGTTGCTCAGTATGCCGACACAGCGCCTTCAGCCTCAAATGATTATAACAACTGGCACAAAGAAAATGGACTAAGGGCTGACGTCATCACACTCGAAAGTGGTTTGCAATTTAAGGTAGTAAAGGAAGGAATAAATAATGGGGTATCACCAATTGGCCCTCAGGTAATAAGCGCAAATTATCATGGATATTTTCCTGACGGAAACGTCTTTGATAGCTCATATGAAAGGGGACAGCCTTTGGAATATAATGCAAACGCATTTATAAAAGGTTGGAATGAAGCACTCAGCCTCATGAAACCCTGTTCTGCATGGATACTATATGTACCTGGAAATTTAGCATATGGTCCTGCAGGACGGCCTGGCATTCCAGAAAACGCTACTCTAATTTTCAATATGCAATTATTGGAGGTTAAATAGTCCAAATATGCAAATAGCTACCTGGAATGTTAATTCAATTAATGCACGCATGCATGCTGTTATCAAATGGTTGTCAGACAAAAATCCTGATGTTGTATGCTTGCAGGAAATAAAAACGATAGATGAAGCTTTTCCTCGACTAGAGATTGAAGCACTCGGTTACAATATAGAAACTCATGGTCAAAAAAGTTATAATGGCGTTGCTATTCTTTCTAAATATCCAATTAAAGAGGTTAAAGTAAAACTTCCTGGCGATGAATCTGATGATCAGTCAAGATATATAGAAGCATTGATAACTGGTCCAAAAAAGCTATTTCGTGTTGCATCAATTTACCTACCAAATGGTAATCCTGTATTTAATGAAAATGGTAAATTTTCAGAAAAGTATGAATATAAACTTAATTGGATGCGGCGATTGAAAGAATATTCGGCAATATTATTATCAGATGAACTACCTACTATACTTGCAGGTGATTACAACGTGATTCCAGAAAATAAAGACGTTTATGATTACAAAAACTGGATCGGCGATGCAGCTTTTAGAAAAGAAACTCATTTTTACTGGAGAAGTTTGTTAAATTTGGGGTTTACCGAAGCTTTTAAGCAAATGGATGACAGGCCAGGTCAATATACATTTTGGGATTACCAGGGAGGCTCTTGGCAAAACAATCACGGAATTAGAATTGACCACCTATTACTATCCGCGCAAGCGGCGGATACAATCATAAAACTAGAGATAGACAAAAATGTTAGAGACGGAGTAAAACCATCTGACCATGTACCCGTCATTGGAACCTTTGATCTGTGATTAATTAAGGTTTACTAAAGCTAAATTTAGCTTTTCCAATTCATTTTCATACGACACTTTACGGTCTTTTTGAAGTGACACAACCTTTTCGGGAGCATTTCTTACAAAAGATTGATTAGACAGTTTGGCATCTATTTTCTTAATTTCTAAGCTAATCTTGGATATTTCTCTATTCAAACGGTCTCTTTCAATTTTTTTATCAAGCAACCCCTCAAGAGGTACTGCATATGTAACACCCTCAACTACGGTTTGAAGAGCACTGCTAGGAACAACACTCGATAAACTTATGCTCGATACTCTTGCTAGCGGCTTTAATTGCTCTGAAAATATATTAAACCTCTGATCTAACTCATCTGAGAGCACCAACAATGGAGCCATCTTACTGGGTGGAATATTCATATCAGCGCGCACAGAACGTAAATTTGTTACTAAAGTTTGAAGCCATGCAATATCGGAAATAGAACTGTTGACTTTCACATTAGCAGATAGTTTTGGCCACTCTGAAACAATAAGCATTTCATCACGATTCTTAGATAAATTCTGCCAAAGTTCTTCAGTTATAAATGGCATAAATGGGTGTAATAGCTTCAATATTTGATCAAAAACCCAAGCAAAGGTTTCACGTGTTTCTTTATTATAAGAATTTTTTTGATCTGATAAAATTGGCTTTACCAACTCTAAATACCACGCACAAAATGTATCCCAAGAGAACTTATAAATTTCATCAGCAGAGTCATTAAAACGGTAAGTTTCTATATGATTTGTTACCTTGGCAATTGTATTTTCGGCTTCTGAAATAATCCATTTATTCAAAACATGCTCAACATCCTCAGGACAGAAAGAAGAAGAAGGAATACATTTGTTAAGCTGTCCAAAAGTAGCTGCAGACCACAATTTCGTACCAAAATTTCTATACCCAGCAATTCTATCCACTGACAATCGTATATTTCTACCCTGCCCTGCCATGGAGGCTAAAGTAAACCTTAATGCATCTGCACCATATGCCTCAAACCCGTTCGGATATTGTTTACGAGTAACCTTGGCAATCTTTGGGGCAGTGTCAGGGTTTTTCAGTCCCCGCGTACGCTTTGCAATTAATTCATCAATATTAACTCCATCAATTAAATCAAGAGGGTCTAGAGTGTTACCAATTGATTTAGACATTTTTTTACCCTGTTCATCAAGAACCAGAGCATGTATATATATATCATTAAAAGGTACATCATCCATAAAGTGCAAACCCAACATGATCATTCTGGCTACCCAGAAAAAAATGATGTCAAATGCAGTCACTAAGGTTGAGGTTGGATAAAATCGAGTCAACTCTTCTGTTTTATTTGGCCAACCCATTGTTGAAAAAGACCATAGGCCTGAGGAGAACCAAGTGTCTAAAACATCTTGGTCACGCCAAATTTTAATCATATCATCTTGTGAGCAATCATTATGATTACCAATCACCACTGAGCATTCATAATACACTTCAGCCATAGAAATGGCTTCTGCTTCACTATGAGCAACAAATTCAACTAATCGCTTTTTCTTACTATCGTTAATAAATTCTGAAACTTCTCCGCCACTGGAGTCTTTTTTATAACCATACCAAACTGGTATTTGATGCCCCCACCACAGTTGCCTTGATATACACCAAGGCTGAATATCATTCATCCAATGATCATAAGTTTTTTTCCAGTTATTAGGTATGAATTTAATTGAAGCATCATTAACTTTTTTTATTGCGTTTTTAGATAATTTATCCGCTGCAACGAACCACTGATCCGTTAACATAGGCTCAATAACAACCCCCGACCTATCACCAAACGGTTGAACTACTTTTTTATCTTCTATTAAAAGCAGGCAACCCTCTTCTTTAATATCCTTAACAACCTCTTTTCTTGCTTGAAATCTATCCATGCCAACATATTTCTTAGGCATGAAGTCACTTTCCACCATTACACCTCTTTCATCCATTAAGCTGTAGAGCGGAATATTATTTCTCTTGGCTACCTCATAATCATTAAAATCGTGAGCACCAGTTATCTTAACAGCGCCAGAACCAAAATCTGGATCAGGGTATTCATCAGAAATAATTGGAATTAATCTATTTGAAATAGGTAACTTAACTTTTTTACCAATTATTGAGGAATATCTTTTATCATCTGGGTGCACAGCAACAGCTCCATCCCCCAACATAGTCTCTGGCCTAGTTGTTGCTATTGAAATATAATCACGAACCTCAGATATTAAAATATTACCTTCATCATCTTTCTCGGTATATGTATAAGTTTCTCCGTCAGCTAGGGGGTATTTGAAATGCCAAAAGTGTCCATCTTTTTCTATATTTTCAACTTCTAAGTCAGAAATTGCAGTTTGGAAATGTGGGTCCCAATTCACAAGCCGCTTATCGCGATAAATTAAGCCTTTATTATACATATCAACAAAAGCTTTAGTGACAGCTTCTGCCATATTATCATCTTCGTTTTCAGGATCACCAAGAGTAAACTTTTCGCGCGACCAGTCACAAGATGAGCCCAATCTTCTTAATTGTTGGTTTATATTGCCGCCACTTTCAGATTTCCATTTCCACACATGTCCCAAGAATTCATCGCGCGTCATATTTTTACGTTGCTTATTATCAGCAGATAGCTTCCTTTCTACTACCATTTGCGTCGCTATACCTGCATGGTCTGTACCGGGTTGCCATAAAACAGCCTTACCTAACATACGGTTGTATCGGATTAAAATATCTTGGATAGTATTATTAACTGCATGACCCATATGTAAACTTCCGGTTACATTGGGAGGTGGAATTATTATTGAATAGTTATCGCTGGAGGTATCTGTAAGTCTTGGTTTTCTTGGTTTAAAAGCACCACTTTCTTCCCAGGCTTTATAAAGACGAGGTTCAACTTCAGAAGCATTAAATTTATTCTTAAGCATTAATATATCCGTGTAACTGAATACCCTAAAATATTATAAGATATAGCTATAAAATCCTTTAGACCGAGATGATGTTTATTAAAAGCCACTATTTAAATAAGAGTAAACTTTAATGTATTTTTTACTTAGGAATAAATCCTAAATTATACAAATAATAACAAGCTTCTATTCAAATTTTTTAAATAAATCTGATATTTTATTTTTATTGATTTCCTCAAAATATTTTTTTGGATTATAAAATGAAACTGGAAGCTCAATTCCTTCCGAATGAAAAGCACCTATAGCCATTAAAAGCTTAAACATATTTGTTGAAACATTATAGTCAGCCTCAACTACAGATAACTTAGCATTCAAAACTTCTTGTTCGGCATTTAAAACATCTAGAGTTGTTCGCAGCCCCAGCTCTTGTTCTAGATTAACACCTTCAAAAGCTACCTCCGCAGCAGATACCTGCTTATTACTAGCAGCAAGAGTGGTCCGTGATGCATCTAACTGATACCATGCTTGCACAACCATTTGATCAATAGACATCTCAAGGTCACGTAATTCAAAATCAAAGCGAGCCTTTGCTAAACTTGCTTGGCGAACTCGGGACTTATTCATACCACCAGTGAATATAGGTATGCTAACCTGAGCGGATAATGCGACTTGGTCTGAATCACCCAAACCAAAAGTTTGCCCTCTTGCACTACCCGCCAAAGCATTCAATGAAATTTTGGGTCGAGATGCTGATTTTGCAACGGAAACAGCAGAAGCAGCGGCGTCGCCACTAAAGTAGGCAGCTAATAAGTCAGGATTATTATTACGAGCTAAGGATTTTGCTTCAATGGCAGTTTTAGGGATTTCGAATAAGGGTACCTCTTGCAAGCTCACAGGTATATGACCTATAATTCTTGTATATGCTGCTCTACTGGCTTGTAATTGGGCGTCTGCTAAAGCAAGACTAGACTCAGATGAAGCCAACCTGCTTTCAGCTTGAGCTATATCTGTTCTAGTTCCAACTCCAATGTTGTAACGCTCAACAGCTGCTAATCTCTGGCGAGTTAAAACCTTTACGCTGTTCCTTCTTATTTTTGCAACCTCTTCATATTTTAAAACAGAGACATAGGCTTCAGCACCAGCCATAAAAATGTTTTGCTCAAAACTTTTTAAATTCTCTCTAGCTGAAAGTATAGACGATTTAGTTTGGCTTTTTAACCATTTTACTCTGCCGCCTTGATATAATGGTTTAATAATTTGAAGCTGAACAGCTCTAGGGTTTCCACTAACATTTATACTGCCATCTGTTTGTGAAAAAGCGTTGCTACTTATTCTGGATGTATTTGTCTCGATTGATCCAAGTACACCAACTTGAAAATCTCCTTCTGAAACAACTTGAATATAATTTTCATCAATTTCTCTAACTTTAATGCGTTGAGCTTGAAGTTGAGGATTATTGTTATATACCGAGGACAATGCCTCAAGGAAAGTTTCAGAATTCCCCACCTGATATGAAAGCAATGCAAATGAAAACACTAAAAATGAAGTTATTACTCTAATTTTATTCATAAAGTTTTTAAGCTATTTGTGGGCTGAGACACTACTTCTTTTGAATTTAAGTTGTTAAAAATAAACCAAGAAATAATCAATGCTACAGCTGAAATAGCTGTGATATAAGATTTATTAAGTGTCATGATTAATTTACGCTTTAAAGTTTTAGATAGATTGACTGTTAATAGCTTTAGATTACACGTAAATGTTTACTATGTAAACATTAATATGATATAGAGCTACATAATATAGCGTAAATATATCATTAGTCTTTCCAAGAAAATGACAGCATTCAATATTAAATATGATTGTTTACCCTAGAACTTAAATACTATTTTTAAACTAAAAGGAAAAGACCTCTTCTTTTTCAAACCCAGGAAGAGTTGGAGCACTTGCATCAAAAGCTATTGTTTCCCCAATGGTATCATTCACCTTAGTATAAACCCGCACTTGACCAATTGGTCCATTCTGAATCAAGCAAACTAAACGGCCATTTTCAGCTAATTGGTTGGTCCATGTTTCAGGAACCTCGGGAATGGAGCCATTTACAAATATTACATCAAAAGGGCCATGCTTAGCTGCACCATCTTTTAGTTCGCCCTGAACAACAGCAGCATTTGCAACTTCAGCCTCTATAAGTCCGTCGGTTGCTTTGACAACATCCATCTCATTATTATCCAGAGCTACCACTGTATCAGATAATTGCGCTAAAATTGCTGTTGAATAACCTCGGCCACAAGCAATATCTAAAATAATGTCTGTTGGTAATATCTTCGCTGCTTGAACCATTTTAGCAAAGTCCCTTGGTCTTATCATTATACGCCCATTCCCTAGATCAATGTGAGCATCACCATATGCTAAAGCCCTATGAATTTTGGGAACAAAGTTCTCACGAGAGAAGTTACGAAAAGCTTTTATCACTTTAAGATCAGTTACATCACTAGTACGAATCTGGCTTTCAACCATGTGATGACGGGCAGCTTTGAAATCAAACATAATAAACTCAAGAAAAAGAATGTTATGCGCATATAAACTAGCTATAATACCCTGTGCAACGTTTTATATTAAAATAATACCTATGAAGCATACTTAAAGAGTAAATTTGTTACTTTCGCATTGCTTTGAACAAGACCGATGTTTATATAACAGCAACTTAGGCACCATGGCGGAGTGGTGACGCAGCGGATTGCAAATCCGTGTACCCCGGTTCGATTCCGGGTGGTGCCTCCATATTTCTTATTAGGTATCGAATACACTGCAGAGTTAATAAAAAAGGCTGAAATGATAGATAAAGAATTCGACATCATTATTTTCGGTGCCACTAGTTTTGTAGGTCAGATAATGACCCGGCACATAAAAGAAAAATTTAATAATAGTTCATTAAACTGGGCTGTCGCTGGAAGATCAAAAGAAAAACTTAAAAAGCTCAGCAAAGATATAGGTTTATACGAAATTAAGACTATAATTGCCGATGCAAATGATGAGAGTGCATTAAAGGCTTTGTGTGCTCGGACTAAGATTGTAGTCTCAACAGTTGGGCCTTATGCGCTTTATGGTAGTACTCTAGTCAAAATCTGTGCAGAAACAGGAACAGATTACTGTGATTTAACTGGAGAACCGCAATGGATAAAAAAAATGCAGGAAACATATGGTAAAACTGCAATTGATAGTGGAGCAAGAATTGTACATTGTTGTGGGTTTGACTCAATTCCCTCAGATTTAGGCGTGCACTTTCTTCAACAGAAAGCGTTAAAAAAAACTGGCCAAACTTGCAATAAAATTAATATGCGAGTGTTGAAAATGAAGGGTGGAGCCTCGGGCGGAACAATTGCAAGTATTATAAACCTTATAAAAGAGGCATCACGTAATTCCAAACTTCGTAAAGAACTTAAAAACCCCTATAGTCTATGCCCGCCAAGCCATAATTTTACATTATTTCAAAGTAACATAAAAGTTTCCTACGATGAAGAATATAAAAGCTGGATTGCCCCATTTATCATGGCCGCTATAAATTCTAGAGTAATACATCGATCTAATGCTCTCAGCGGAAATAGTTACGGCACTGATTTTCTTTATGAAGAAGCAGTTTTGATAGGTAAGGGCAAAATCGGAAAATGGAAGGCGCACTTTGTAAATATTGGACTTGCCATGGTCATGGCTGGATTGATAATTCCTCCTACACGCTGGCTGCTTCAAAAATTCATTCTACCCAAACCAGGACAGGGGCCTAGCGAAGAAGAACAGCTTAGTGGTGAATATGAACTACTGTTTACCGGAACAACATCGGACGGTACTAAAGTTAAATGCAGAATAACAGGTGATCAAGACCCTGGGTATGGATCAACAGCTAAAATGCTGGCACAATCTGCTATCTGCTTAGCAAAAGATGTACCTAAAAACACCAAAGGAGGATTCTGGACGCCAGCGACGATTATGGGCGATAAGCTCACTAAACGCTTAATTAGTCAAGCTGGCTTAGATTTTGAGATTATAGATTCTTAAAACGCAATATCTTTAATCGAATTAAACATAACCACCTCATTTAATTGCTTATGTGTAGACACCTAATAATGAATGTGTAACAAATAATTAAAATTTCATCTAAATGTGTATTTATAATTCACAAGAAACAAAAAGGATAAATTAGTTTATGCAAATTAAAGGCCGTCCTGAATATAAAAGCAAGCCAAGTCCGTTAACGTGTACTCCTGATACAACAGTATTAGCTGCAGCTAAACTCATGGCCAATAAAAACTATGGCTCCATAGTTATAGTTAACGATAAAAACGAAGTTCTGGGCTTAATGACTGAGCGAGATATATTTCGCCGAGTGGTTGCAGAAGAACTTGACCCATCCATTACTGTTGTCAGTGAGATTATGACCAGTGAGATTCGGACAGCTAAAGAAACAGATAAACTCTCAGACTGGCTAAGAATAATGTCTAATGAGCGTTTCCGTAGATTACCTGTGGTCGACTCTGACAACCGTTTAGTTTCCGTGATGAGTCAAGGTGATTTTGTTTCTTACACTTGGCCGCAACTTGTTGCTGAAACTAAAGAAAAAATAGGTAGAAACTTCCAAACATTTCTAATTGTGAGCTCTATATTGGTTTACACTTTAATATTATTAGTGATTGTTCCTGTTTTTATTAGGTAGTTTTTACCTTTAGAAACAAAAAGCTCATATAAATTTAAAATAAGTATAATCAGAAATTGCATAAATATATTACTGAAGTCGAACAGCTATTGCTAAAAAAACTTCAGATAGTTCTGCATATTCTGTTTCGTTAGCATAAATTTTTAATAAATTTGATAGCTTTTCATCTCGTAGGTTTTCATTCAACAGCTTTTCAGCTCTATCCAAGTCCTTGGTGAATATACCAGCCTTTTCATTAGTAATTGTGTTACTGCGACTTAGCTGATCTACATAAGCCTTTGCTACTACAGGCTCTGCAGGCCATGACACAGA
>Ga0115556_1001635_pt1 | contig 15450 bp, 11 predicted proteins | sample COGITO_mtgs_1104_5_FD_87282 | JGI IMG/M metagenome (GOLD analysis project Ga0115556, IMG submission 87282) | Pelagic marine microbial communities from North Sea - COGITO_mtgs_110414 | ecosystem: Environmental > Aquatic > Marine > Epipelagic | place: Germany:Helgoland, sampling site Kabeltonne... | reverse complement strand
TCCCCCCCCAATTGCGGGCCCCCGGGCCCCTTTTTTTTCCCCCCCCCCGGGGGCGCCCTCCCCCCCCTTCTCGGCCCCCCAGAGAATTTTTCCCCCTTTTTCCCCCCCAAAAGACCCCCCCCCCCCCCCGACCCTTCTTCCGCCTCTTTTTCCTAGTCTTCTTTACTCCTTCCTTGGCCTCCTCAAACCCGATTATAAGTTCTGTTACTACATCGGCACCTCGAGCGCTAGTTCCCGGCGCTAATGTGATGTTCTTGCTCGCGGCGCGAGCGTGCGCCGCGGATTTTGGTCGTGGGCGCCCCCTCATTGGACTACCGCGGCGAATGAGTTTTTGTTGTTGTTGCTGCTGCTGCTGTTGCTCGTGAGTAATTGAGGGAATCGCATAGTCGAGGGTCAAGTTGTTCATGATGTTGTTTTCGGTGGTTGGCAAATTGTTGTTCTTGTTGTTGAAGTTGTGGATTTTTTTTTCGGCCTTTTTATCCTCGCCGAGGAAACCAACCGGCCCCTCGTGGTTAGGACTCCCGGTGGTGACGCTCATTTGATTCGCGCTGAATTTAGCTGTAGGGATCATCATCTGCTGTCGATTTCCGTTGAAGGGGAGCGCTATCGTGTTGTATTTCTTGATTTCTTTCGAGGGGGAGACGCGCGGATCGGACCACATGGTTTTCGAAACAGCCGTGGGCGTCTTGGATACGTTCTTGGGAGAATTCGGGAGCGGTAATAGGGTCACGGACGCCTCCGCATTCTCCTCCATATCGATGCGATATAGAGGTCGTCCTCCTGGAGTCCTGGGTGGACTTTTGGTCGTTGTTGTTGTTGTCGTCGTCGTTTCCTCGTTCGTCCATTTTTTCCGGTTACTCTTCATCTCGTCAACTGGTGGACTCAATACCACTCCTGCCCTCTCTGCTTTCTCCGTAATTTTTACGACCCGCTCGGTTAACCTCGTTATCGTGTTCTCCTTCGAGTACAAGCTCATCTGCAGCTCTCCCACGCTCTTCCTCAGCTCTTGCACGAGATTTGAATCGTTTTCCTTCCCATCTCCTACCACGGCTGGAGCCGGTTCATCGAACTGGAATTTCTTCTTTAGTCTGTCCTGCCGCAATGCATCTTCCCAAGTTCTCACCCCACCAGCCACCCCGACACCGACAAGAATCCTGCGTCGCATGACACTGCTCTTCAGAACATTCTTCAACGACGAAAGAGTAGAAGGGGTGATTTCCTGGAACGTTGCGCCGTCCTTTTGGATCTCTGGGCACTTGAGAAACTGTGAAGGCTTGACACCCATCGAACGCAAATATTCCGACCAGTCACTAGCCTCCCAGCGCCGTATATTCTTGTTGGCTTTCAAGAATTGTATGCTCTCAGCGGGCAGCTTGATTAGGCCGCATAAGTGCTTCTTGGTTTCCTTGATCAAATCTGCCGAGATTTTCGTCGCATTCGTCGCGTCTAAAGTCTGCCAGGCTCCTTCGAACGACCTTGAAAGGTCTTTCAAACTATCTGTGAGGATAAGTGGGACCCCCCCTTCTTCCGGTTTGTTCTCCTCTTCCAAAAACAACTTATCTGCTCTTTCTTTTAGCGCATCCAACCGCTCCTCTGCTAAGATGTCTAATGCCGCGAAAATCTTCACAACCTCTCCCCAGGCCATCCTGAGTTCCTCCGCTTTTCGCAAGTTGAATTCAGTCTTATGACAAGTGATCACAACTTGGGCGCGAGGGGTGAGGAGAGTCGTGTACAGTGGGGGGGGGATGGATGGTCGGTGAAGAAGGCTGCTTTGCGAGAACGAGTTTACGTCATAAGAAATAACGTTCACGGTTTCTTCATTCTTACTCTCTTCGCTGCCACGCCCATGAGCGGCGTGTTCACCTTCGTGTTGGCGTTCAACAACCTCCTCATGTTGATATTTGCTGCTGACGAATTCGACCTCGGCAACCGGCGGTGGTGTTGTACTTGGAGTTGGTTTTGGTACGTCGCGGGAGGGGGTTGACGGGTTATTTATTCTTGAAGAATCGTTAATTATCGCAGCTTCCACTGACTTGTTATCGCTGATCCCTGATGATTCACCAACAGCAGCCTCGAATGCATCTCTGCCGTCGACTTTCTCCTCAACATTTTTTACTGCACTGTCATTTTCCTGGATTGTACGCTTGGGTTTCGGCGGCGAGCCCTTCAATGCCCCTGCCTTAATTTCCTTCAAGGTTGCGCCAAAATCTGTTATCTTTGCTGTTTTTCGCTTCTCTTTCTTCTCTTTCTCCTTCTGCTTTTCCAGAAAGGTTCCGCCAAGAGGAAGGATATTCTTCTCTTCCAGCGCGTTGTTTTCGTCGGTAACTTCTTCGATTGCACGGCTCCTTTTGTTCGCACCGTGGGGCTTAAGCCGTTCGTGGCCAAAGGCTGTCACGCCCACGTCTGCACCGAGATTTCGCTCGAATTCAAGCGTGCGCTTGGAGAGAGCGTGTGGCGACTCGCCGGTTCGGTTGAAGACCTTTGACTTATGTTTTGCACGCTGAATTACCGATACTCCAAAGTCTTCCAAAACTCGGTTGTTGAGTATCTTCTCGGCTCTTTTGCATACTTCTTCTGACGAAGATCTTGCCAGCGCTTTGACTCTTTTCACATAGCTGTACAACCGACTTCCCCTGCAACCCCTCGCCCACCCTTGGATCCGCACTGCAGCGAGATCTTTCACAATGCTGACCTGCCTATCGATTTTTTGCTTTTTCGTATTTTCCCTCTCCGTGTCGAATTCTTTTTTCACAACGAAGCCACGGAACAAACTCTGGACAACACTTGCCGCCTGAGCACGTGCAATCTCACGGAAGGCTGTGGCGGAATGAGAAGTTGTCAGTTTCGGGAGAGTAGTAGGAGGAGATGGTTGAGGGGTAGTTTCAATTGCGGCGGCCGGGTCGTCGGTGCTGAGAATTGGTGCGGGACCTGTGTTGGGGGCAGGAGGGGAAAGAGGTTCTATCTTCATCTTCTCGATTGAGGAAGGAGGATGGAGCGACAAAATTTGCTGCGCTATAAAGACGCTAGGTTGAGAAATCTTTTAAATTCCAAGCTCCTCGACGCCAACAGAAAGTTGGAGGTTGTGTTGTGCACTGCCTGTACAATGATGATATAAAATTGTTTCCAAATCAAAATTAAAAGAAAACGACTCATTTTTTCGAAAAGACAACTCAAAACTCAAAAACTGCAAAAATCTGTCAAAATCCAAAAGCAAGCGTCGGACTGATAGATATTGTGAAATCATCGGATCAAATTTTATTCTCTCTCTCTCGAAGTTGCGTTCTCGACAAACGAGTCTGAGCTCCGAAATCGTCGTCGTGATCAGAATTAGTTAAATCCATACTTTCTAACTTGTATCGAAGTAAACCCTCCCAACAACTTCATGAGTATTCTGAGCTGTCAAGTTCGATTTTTGCGCCGCAATCCTTCGCAACTGCTCCGCCCTTTTTCCACGGCGCCTATACCTAGTCGTTCTGAAATTATTTCGAGTCTCTCAAAGACCCGATATGATGTTGTTGTCGTTGGGGGTGGCGCCACGGGCACAGGTATTGCCATGGATGCTGCCAACCGGGGGCTCAAGGTTGCGTGCGTTGAGCGGGGTGATTTCGCTTCGGAGACCTCTTCTCGGTCGACGAAACTTATTTGGGCTGGTATTAGATATTTGGCCACATCTGCTGCGGGTTTATTGAGATTGGAAAGCTTGTCTAACCCAGTTTCTGCTGTGAAGGATTTCTGGGGGGAGTTCAGCATGGTGGTCAACTGTCATAAGGAAAGGAACTACATGCTGACGAAAAATGCCCATCTGTGCAATTGGGTTCCCATCGCAATTCCCTTCAGCACCTATTTGGTGACTCCGGCCCCCTTCGGTCACCCCCTATTCTCACTCTTCCCTCTCTTGTGTCCATTCGTACTGAAGTTTTACGACAGTCTTAGCCAATTCAAGTGCCCTCCGAGCTATCTGATGAGCGGGGCCAGGGCCAGGGAAAAATTCCCTCAATTGACCGACACGTGAGTTTTATTTTCTCAATAAATATATTTTGTTCCATCTCCATTTTCATCATTTCATACCGTCATGTCTCATACTGACAGAATTATGCGTAGCGGAATAAAGTTCGTCTCTGTCTTTTACGAGGCCCAGCATAATGACGCCCGAACGAATGTTGCAATTGCTATGACTGCTTTAGAAAAGGGTGCCGACGTGTGTAACTATGTTGAAGTCACCGGGGTCTTGACAGATGGGGGGGGGAAGGCGGAGGGGGTAAGGTGAGTTCTAGCCAGTGATCATTGAGCGCCCATGAGGAACCGATGAACTAACGCTTCGGGCAGGGTTCAGGATAAAATCGGGGGTGATGCGTTTGAGATTATTGCTAAGAAGGTTGTTTTTGCTGGTGGGCCTTTCACAGACAATATGAGAGAGTTGGAAAACGATGAGTTGATGGATAAGAACTTAGGAAATACTGATTTCAAGTCAGCTGTTCAGGGAGCAAGCGGCACACATATTGTCCTGCCCGGCTATTACAGTCCAAATGAGATGGGACTACTGGATTACAATACCAGTGACGGACGATTTCTCTTCTTCCTGCCCTGGCAGGGCCATACCCTCGTTGGCACGACAGACAAAAAGTGCCAGGCAGAGACCTTGCCTACCCCACCTGAGGTGAGTTTGCTATATGCGTGTGATTATTATGCGTCGTATTACCAAAAAATAAAATAATACATATTGTTTCGTCCACTAACGATCATACATACCACACCACCCTTCCTCAGGATGAAGTACAATGGCTGCTGAATGAGACTGCCAAATACTTGAACAAAGACCTGCGGGTACGCCGAAGCGATGTATTGAGTGCTTGGAGGGGTTGGCGACCACTCGCGGCCGATCCACACGCCGCTCCTGGCGCGCCTGTTTCAAGAGACCACGTCATCTCAGACAATCCGAATTCTAACATTATGTTTGTCGCGGGAGGTAAATGGACGACTTGGAGAGAGATGGCCCAAGACGCTGTTGACAAGCTCACCAATGTAAAGTGCACCACTAGGGAGTTCGGACTCAGTGGAGCGGAAGGCTACAGCAAGAACCTGCCGATTCGACTTGTCCAGAAGTACGGCATCAACATAAGGATTGCACAGCATCTCAGGTGAGTACTGCATATTATGCGCTGCGCACGTGAGAAAGAACATAATAATCACAGCGCTCACCACGTCTACGCAGCAAGGCCTACGGTGGCAAAGCGTTTGCCGTCGCGGACTTGGGGCAGTTCGCATACCTAGACTATCATTTCCCGTATGTGGAGGCTGAGGTGACGTATGCTTGCCGCGTTGAGCTCGCCCAAACAGTGGAGGACATAATCACCAGGCGAACCAGAATCGCATTTTTGAACAAAAGCGCGGCACTCGGGGTCATCGACAGGGTCGGAGAGATCATGCAAAAAGAACTTAAATGGAGCAACGAGGAAAAGGCTCTCCAATGCGCAAATGCGCGCGAATATGTCATCGATGGATTTGGCGGGCCAGAACCTGTGAAGGCCGATGCCAAGCTAAGGTCTGCCACCTTCCGAGATGTGATCGAAATATTTAACGCAATTGACAGCGATCGCAGTGGTAGTTTGACCAAAGAAGAGGTCGGAAAGGCAGCGGAACTGCTTGGCTTCTCGCTTTCGGCGGAAAAATTGGACGAGGCATTTCATAAAATGGACGAAGATGGCAACGGCAGGGTGGACTTGCAGGAATTTGAGCACTGGTGGAACAGTGATGACGACTCAAGTGAGATTCACAAGCGATTCCATGATAACATAAGGCTGGGGAGCAAATCCATCGATGATATGCGAGATATGGGGACTGGGACGATGCTTGGTTAATAATGCATTTAGTAAAACGCACAGTTTTGGGAGAGCTACTTTTTATTTATTGTTTCACAACTGAAAAGCCGCTCTTCAAACCCCAAAGGACTTGCCACAGCCACAACTACTCTCCGCGTTCGGGTTGTGGAACTGAAACCCTCCCCCAATCAACTCGTCGCTGTAATCCAAATCCATGCCGAAAAGATACAACATGGATTTAGGATCGACTATGACCCTAATTCCATCCTCGTGTTCATCTATCTGATCATCTTCATTAATATTTGACTCCTCCGTAAAATCCATCACGTACGAGAGCCCAGAGCACCCGCCACTCCGCACACCGATACGAAGGATTACGCAGTCTGTGCCCTGCTTTGCTTTCAGCTCACGAAGCCGCGCTAGTGCAGAAGGCTTCAGATTGACAATGTGATCTGAATCTGTCGAGGTTTCTACATCAGCGTTGGTGCTGCTCTTCAAAAAGGTACACCTCGTCTTGACAGTGTCAGCCGTGGCAATAATAGCCCTATTGAGGCTGGCCCTATTGCTGATGCCGCTGGTAGACTTCCTTGCTACAGGGAGGAAGTGCGGAGCATGTCGCCCCAAGACAAAAGTGGAGGCCGTTCGGTGGGAATTGAAAAAGGCTTCAGAGGGATTCAATCTTATCAGAAGTGTCAGTGTGATAATAAAAATAACAGAAGAGTTCATAATGATTAAAAATCTTGCTTGGTCATTTCTTTACCCTTCTGAAAAAATTGGAGTATCATTTTCGCCCTTGGTTTATTTTTTTACCAAATTTTATACGGAATCGCCCAATTCATTTCGGTAGAGAGCTCAAAATCTGCTCCAATATTAATTTTTTCTTTGTTTACCTTGGGTTTTTCAAGTGCCATAACCAACGACCGTTCTCTTTCGAACCCTTCCCGATACCTTCTAGGTGAAAGATGGAGGCGATACTCAACAAAATCAACGACGATAGGTTAGTATATGTCATCGGTCGGTTTCGCGAATAAGGCGAGAGAATCTGCAAGCAATTGTCAATCAAAATTTCTTCTCCTTCGTACTCACTCTTTTTGTCGCGGGCGCGATCACTACTTAGCAGTGACTCTGGCAGCTCTGTTCCGTCTCCTTCTGCCGCTCTTGTTTCCGCCTCTACTATTGTCCCCGCCTCTGTCCCTGCCCCCATCTCTACTCCCTCAGTTGCCCCGTCCTGCTCTGTCAAGGTTGGTGTCCGCGTCCGCCCCCTGACACCAAAGGAGATCTCCTCGGGTGGCACTTCGATTGTCGAGGCTTCCGCCCGCTCCCGCACAGTGTCTATCGGACCCCGTACCTTTACTTATGACCATGTTTTCCCTCCGTCATGTGGACAGGAAGGCGTGTACAGGGAGGTTGCAAGGGGTGTAGTGGAAGGTGTTGTTGAGGGTTTCAATTCGACCGTTTTGGCCTATGGACAAACTGGTAGTGGGAAGACGTTTACGATGGGAAGTGAAAGAGGGGGTGGAGAGGTGCGTTTGATATTCTTGTGGTTCCTCTGGCAGTATTTCTGGCATTCTTTCGGTTGTCCTTTATTTTTATCCTTGATTCTTGTCGTCTTTTTATTCTGTCGCTGTCGTCTAGTCTAGTCTAACAAAGCAATAAAAACACATCCGCGCGCACGCAGGCTTCCACCGCAGACTTCCCTCGCCTGGGCCTCATCCCCCGTTTTCTGAACGATCTCTTTAAGTGTCTTTCGTCTCCCTCTCTCGCTTCCACCTGCCGCGTCTCCGCGTCTTTCTTGGAAGTGTACGGAGAAGACGTCTTCGATCTGTTGGACGAGAGGAGACGGAGCCTTCCCCTCCGCGAAGACACCAGTGGCTTGACTGTCTGTGGTCTGCGCGTCCTTCCTGTGACTTCCACCGCGTCAGCTCTGTCTATCCTCTCTACCGGAACGATTCACCGCACAACTGCCTCGACTCTGATGAACACAAGCAGTAGCAGGAGCCACGCAGTTTTTACTGTTTACTTGGAGAGGGAAGTGGGTGGTGCTGCAAAAGATACCTCAAATACCGACAAAGACGCCAATGATGATGCCAACGACAAAAATAACGACACAAACGAAATTGGTCTCTCCTCAAAGGTAACGTCGCGATTAACTTTTGTGGACCTGGCAGGATCCGAGAGGATGAAAAAGACTGGTGCTGAGGGGTCGACAATGAAAGAGGGGATCCAGATCAATATTGGTCTTCTCGCTCTCGGGAATGTGATCAACGCTTTGGGAATCTCCGAAGAGAAGAGAAAGGACGGTGCGCACGTGCACGTCCCGTACAGACAGAGCAAACTGACCAGGCTGCTGCAGGAGGCGCTGGGTGGAAACTCTCAGACTCTCTTCCTTGCGCACGTTTCCCCCTCGTCTCCTTCTCTTTCCGAGACTCTTTCAACCCTGAGCTATGCCTCCCGCGCGCGTTTCATAAAGAACGCCCCCGTCAGGAATCTGGATGAGAGGGGGGAACTCGGGAGGGTGAGAGGAATGGTAACCTGGCTCAAAAACGAGTTGGTGCGCGTCCGCTTCGGCATCGAGTCGATCAAAACCGCTCCGGTGCAGGGGAGTGAAGAAGTCGCCACGTACTTGAAGGACCTCGACAGACGCCTTGCTTCTGAATACGGCTTGGCACCTAACCTCCCTTCCTCCAGTGGGGGCGGGTTCACTTCTGTGTCATCGTCGCTACTACTTCCCCCTCCTCCTTCCTCAAAAAGCGCTGGAGGAGGACCTTCTTGTGCCTCCGAAGATGTGTTCGAAGGTGAAGCGGATGAGGATATGAAAATTCTCGACCAGCTGATGGAGCTGCAACAATCCGACACTGCCTTTCAGGCAACCACTACCCTTCAAAAAACGGAGCTCGCCGATGTGCAGAAAGATATTGACGAGCAAGAAGGATTGCTTCTCGAATTGAGAAGGAGGCTTGAGGGATATCACAGCATGAAAGGGAAATACGAGGTCATGGTGTCTGAAATTTCGTCTCTTGAGTCCTCCAAGAGCTCCCTTGCCTCCCAGCTTGCAGCCCTGGAATCCTCGCCTCCCTCCTCCGATACGACATCCACCTCCCTCTCCTTGAAGAGCAAACTGCTCAGGGTGGAGGAGAACCTGTCGAAGGCGAGGGAAGAGACGCGAAAGATGAGGGGGATGTACAAGAGGGTTGAAGAAGAGGCGAGGAAGTGCGGGGCAATGGAGAGGAAGATTAGTGAGCTGAAATCTGGGAAGGTTTCCTTGATGAAACTTCAGAAAGAAACTGTGAACAAGCACCGTACATTTACGGAGAAGAAGACAAGGGAAATCCAAGGGCTGAAGAGGAAGGGAAGGCAGCAGGGGAAGAACCTGAGTAAGATGGAAATTGAGTGCCAGAAACAAAAGAAAGCGCTTGACCGGCGCACGCAATACTGCCAAAAAATCACTTCTAAGCTAAAGCAGACAGAGACCCACCTCATGCGCCTATTGTCGATGCGAAAGCGTGAGCTGGAGAAGTTTTCTTCGGCAAACACTAGCTCAATCAACGGTGCTGCCACCGCAAATGACTCTAATCCTGCTTCTCGTCGCGCCTCCCGTCGGATCAGCTACATCCCTCCTCCCACTGCTCATACCCTCTCGACTGCCACGCCTACTTTTGCTCCCCGCTCCCAGGAAGTTACCACTTGTTCCTTCCTTCTCTCCCAATTCGTTTCTGATAGAGTCGAAGATGTCGAGAACCGCGAGGCTTACGATCGCGCAGTCGGCGAGTACCGAACAGCCATGGGAGAGATGGTTGCAGAGGTAGAGAGGCTAAAAGAGCTGAAAGTGAGCGCAAGTAATGTTGGGGAGGATGGGGTACAGAGTGATGACTTTTACTACGATGAGATGAATCCGAATTATCAGGGAATTCTAGAGAGCGAGACGAGGATCGAGGAGCTAGAGCTGAAGCTCTCCCTCGCGGGTGCGACAATGGAAGATCTTCGCGCCCGAATGGGCTCTCAGTTCACCCATGCTACCACTGGCGAGGATTTAGAGACGACCGCCGCTCTCGCCTCTGCTATAACAGCGGCAAATTCTTCGACCCTGAAGCTTGTGGGGGATTTGACAGCTCCCGTGTGTAGGACGGTTCTACTTGAGGTGCTTGGCGAGAAGACTGACGGGGAGATTGAGAGAAGGAGGCTAGAGAAAGACGTTGTGCGAAAGGATGCGGCTTTGAGGGATTGCGAAGAGGTAATCGCTGGCCTCCAGTCAAAACTCGCAACTCTGTCTGCCCCCAACCCTTCAAGCGCAAGCTCGAACAACATGGACCTCCTGAAAACCACGGCAGAAAACAATGCCGCACTGAAGACGGAAAATTCCGACCTGCTCGCGAAAATAGCCTCTCTCGAAGAGTCTCTTTCCGAGCTGACCTCGACTTCAGCGGACCGCGACGCAAAATTATCATCGCTTCTTGAATCTAGCAGTCTTGCTCGTGCCAGCGAGGCACGGGCAAAGGTTTCCGCCAAGGCTTCTGAGTTCCTCGTTGGAATGCAAGAGAGGTGGAAGAAGATTGGAGTTGGTTATGAGGAGAGAGAGAAGAAGAGGAAAGAAATGGAAAATTGTGTAGAAACGAAGTGTGAGTCGCTACTAAAAGAGGCAGTGGACCTTTCTAATTCAACCACTGAAGAGATTGAGCGTCTGATCTCGCTGAGTTCGATGATGGAGTCAGCCTTGGCCGTCCCGACCCCGAAGCCCAAGTTAACCCATCGAAGCAGCCGCAGTGGCAGCAACCCGACTCTACTAGAGCAGTTGGACATTTCCAAGAACCGCCACGACGCAACCTACCCCCAGTACGTCAAGGCTAAAGAAAAGAAGTCTAAAATCATCTCGGATATTACTTCCATCCTCAAATCAATGGAAGCGACCGCCTCATCTACTCTATCTCCTCCTCTCCAGAGCTTCCTCGAAACTGGTTTCACTTCTCCTGATAGCCTCTCATCCTCCCACTTTACCGAGATTGGCTCCGAAGTGCGTAAACTTCGTGTCTTGAGATCATCCATGCTCGCAAAGAACAACGACGCCTACACCGGAACCCATAAGCTTGCTAAGGAGACGCACTTGACCAGTGGAGAAGTTTTCGAACTTTGCGATAAGTTTTTCAAGAAGTCGCCACCAGCAGAAGGGTGGTTCGACTTGAAAATTTGCAAAGAAGTGTGCGAATTTATCTGTAAAGAGGACATGAAGGTTGGCACGAGCGAGGTGTGGCACAATCATGTTGTTTTCGTTCGCGACGCAATTGAGACTGTTGCGAGCAGTAGGAGAGTATTCAGCGAGGTTCTTACGAGTGAGATCGAGAAGGCCCACGGAATATTAATGAGTGTTGTTGAAGGGGAACTTGAAGATCCTAAGGAGATGTACAAAAGCTTTCACGAGGCACTCTTCCGACTACCAAAACTTTCGAGGGAGAGGATTAAGGCGTGTGTGAGGGAGCTCGGGATCTTGGTGGGGGCGGCAGAGACCATGACACAGAGTGAGGCGGAGGCTGTCACTGTAGTATGGGATGCGCTCGATCTCAAGAGTAAAGAGAGGGGTAAATTCTGGGGGGAATGCGAGGCAGCTGTCGGACTTGTGAAGAGCTCTTCTGGAAACGGCATCTTCGATAAGATCCTCGTTTCTGAGTCCCAGGGGAAGCTGGAGGATTGGATGGAAGAGCTTCTCAAGGAGGCGAGGTCCACTGGACACGACCTCGAGGTAAAGCTCGCAAAGCTCGAAGCTATACATAAGGAAGTGGAACGCAAGAGGGCCAAGCAGGAAGGGAGAAGTAGGATCATGGGTCTTGAAAGTGAGATTAGGATCCTAGCTGCGCGGCTGACAGACTTTGAGAACAAGGCAAATAACAAAGAGAGGCTTGTGAGCAAGAAGAGCAGCAGCGGTCTATTGTTAAAAGAGGAAAAGTTCCGCAAGCAGATGCAGGGGAAGTTCGGCGTCAAGCTGGACAGGCTAGCGGCGATGCTCAAGGAGTGGGAGGAGAGGGAAGGATGTGAGTTTGACTACAGCATTTTAAGCGAAGAAGTCAGAGACTTAATGACACAAGAGAGGACAGCTTTCATGCACCTACGGATGTCGAGGGTACCGAGGAGGAAGAGCGGGGAAGAGGTGGAAGAAGAGGAGGCAAAGGTGGGAAAGGAGAAGGGGAAAGACGAGCAGATTAGCCCCCCTGCACCCATCGCCCCGCCCCCACCTCCCCTGGAAGAGAAGGTGAAAGTGAAAGCGAAATCGTCTAGCACAAGCCGCGCCAAGGAATCAAAGCCCGGCAGGAAGGAAAAGATGAAGGGCGCCGTAGCGGCGGCTGTCGAGGCTGTCGCCGTCCTCGCTGACGAAAACGACAATAACAATAACAATATCAATACCAAAAAGAATGATGGTGGCAAGGATAAAGGGGACGTTGGCTATTCATCTCCTCCGCGAGTCACGCGGAGATCCACAAGGGCCAGAAAAAGCACCCTTCTCCCCTTCGGCACCATTTTAACCCCAGCCAAGCCGTGATTGGCCTTAATAATGATAACAATGACAATAATGAATGTGTATTTTATTGAATGGCAATTAATGCTGGTTCGAAAGTAACGCTACTTCTGTTTCTCCTTATTATTCAATTTACGTACTGGTATCCACTACTGTTCTGTTGCATTGGTGATGCGTCAATCATGTTCAAGACATTGCGTTCTCTGTTGGAGAGAAAATTCATTGTCCTCTCCTTGGCTGCCCTCATCACGAGCTGCTTCTTTTTTCCTCGCTTCCTCTTTCCGTCCCCGAGCTTTATGGTTCGGTTGTCTTCTTCCTTCCAATACAGTTCGTTCTTTTTTTCGTGCTCTGTGACGAAAACGCTGGGACTCTTCTTCAAGTCCAAACCAAACTCAACTCCACAGTATTCCTGGAGTTCTTTCTGAATACGGATCTTTTCTTCCTCTTTCGCCTTTAGGTTGACCCCAACGTCTGGAAGCGTGCCCCACCCTCTCTTGTATTGATGATGTTCTTTTCCGCCCCCACTCTTTCCGTGCTTAATGTTTTTCCTGATCAAAATGGGCTCGTAGAAATTCACCCCAAGGGGCTTGCCGGCCGCGGCAGCGATCTTTGGAAGGAGACCAACGTCCCCCAAATTTGCGGCCCCAGCGGTTAGTCTCTGAGCTTTGAGCTGCCGCTTGATCTCTCTAATTTTTTCTTTTTCCTTCTTGTTTCGCTTCTTTATTCTCATTTTATGCTGCAGAATTTTTTCCTCCCGCATGCGTTGCATTCTCTCCTCTTTGTCCCTCTCTATCCTTTCCTCCTGCTCCCTTCGGAGTTTTTCGAGGCGAATATTCTCGAGTTTCTTCTCTTCCCACTCATACACGGCCGCCTTGTTTCCAATAAGTTGCTTGTTCTTCTGGCTTCTCACGTATTCAAGGGCTTTTTCTTTCGCCTTGGCCTTGGCTCTCTCCTTCTCCTGCTCACACATTATTTCATGCATTTTCTTTGCATACTTGAGTTGACTGAGCGTTTTTTTGGCGTTGTGGGTGCGATAAGCGCACTGTATCACTCTCAATTTTTTGTGCCAGTAAAGTTTGTTGCTATAGTTCCTCATAGCCTGCCACCTACGGACATTCTTTGCGACCACCATCACTGAATGAATCTGTCGTCTCCTCGTTTGCACAGAATTCACCGCCAATCTTTGTCGCAGCTTGGTTTGTATGGATGTAGCGGATACTCTCTGCAACTTCAATAACTCTCGTCTACATTTTGACAAATAACACCTGACAAAGCACTGAATAACCCTTGCCTTCTTGAATTCCTTCTCCTTCCTTTCAATCACCCAGACCCAACTTAAGTCTACGACATTTCCCTCTTTCTTTTTATCTATTTCAAGCCCATTCAAAATCCTCGAGTACAATATCTCTCGGTGTTTGATAGTCAGTGATTTGAGTTGGCCAAATCCAAATGAGCGCCAGTCAGAAGCCTCCACCGGGAGTTCTAGAACATAATTGGCGTCGCTGATACATGATGTGCCAGTAACAGATATGTTGTCTTCGTTCGGAGTGAAAGTAAAGATCACATAGTCACCATTGAGAGCTTTGGGGAGACGTTTTGGAAGGTCTTTCAGCAAGTTCTTCTTCTTTGTACCAGGTCCCGTCATGTCTGTTTAAGAGAGTTTCTTCGGTCTAGGCGGTTTTTTGACACATTTCTGACTCATCACTCATTGTGTATCGATCAAATATTCAAAAAAAAAGTTAGCTAGAGAAAGGTTAGTCCGTTTTTTTTCTCGTTTTTCTTCTTGGGTCGGGTCGGCGGGCGGGTCGGCTGGCGGGTCGGGTAAGAATAGAGACTTGAAATCATCCACAAAAGTACCCGGACTTTTTTGCTTCTCACTCTACCTCAATACTACTGCTTTTTGGTCCCTTGATACTGCTTTTCGCGGTCTTTAAACCCCCCACACCCCCAGGTTCCCTTTTGAGTTGCATCTGACTCAATTTGAGAGAACACTGGCTGTTACATAACTGGAAACAATTCGCATTTCGTCATGGCCGGGCTTTGCCAAGGCAAGGACAAAAACTCGAACAATTTTGAGTCCCGGATCGTGACTCCCCTCAGTGAGGCAGAAATAGAAGCACAAGAGAAGGCTGCAGCTGAGGCAGCCAGGCGGAAAGCTGAGGTCCTCGCAAAGTACCCCTCACTTGGAGGGAATTCGAGCAGCCTCGTAGCGGACAACTCGAAGTATCATCTGCCAACACGGATCACGGATATTGATAAAGAACGGCTTGAGGAGGAGAAGGCGGAACACATGGGTAATGCAAGATTTAAGGAAGTGAATGGGGCAACTTACTCTCACGGAACCCATGTGCAGGGTTTTGTCAAGAGGAATGCCTCCAGTATCAGCAAAGTGCATCGACCGAGTGTATCCGCTTACTGAGGCTGTGTGAAGCTGTGAAGAAAAAAGTAGGGATTAGGAAAGAAATACGATTAGATAAAAGTTGTGTTGATGGTTTGGTTGTGTGCAACTAAGGAGTGAAGATTTCTTTTTTGCAGAAAACCGTCGTGCAAAGTCCATCAATTACGCCAATTCATCATTAGGTGTGGTGTATTTTTCTCATGCCATTTACATCTTTCCGAAATCTAATTGTGAATTACCAATTGCCTTCCAATCCCGAATTACTCCTTACTTCTTCTTGGCGAAAAATCCCAACAGTCCCGCTTGCTTTTTGGGGCTTCCCTTTGATGCTGCTGCAGCGGCCTGCTTCTTCTTTATCCTCTCAGGGCTGTTAAACTTTGTCTTCTTGCCAGGACTAGGGGAAGAGTCGATGTTGGGGTCATAGTCCTCCTCAGAGGAGTACTCCTCCTCGTACATTTCACAGTGCATGAATCCTTTCTCATCAGTCGTCATCTTCTCGACCATCCGCTTCTTGATGACCCTTCGTTTCCCATCCTTGAGAATGCTCTGGTCCTTGGCGGGGGGGGACTTTGATTTTGTGGCGAAGGCGTCCATCGCCCCCGACACACCATTGTGGGAATCATCAAAGTTATCTTCATCGTCGCTCAATTCCATCTGGCGCTCCTTTTCGAGCTTCTTCTGGGCTTCCTTCTCCCTTTTTCTCTCCGCAGCAGCAAGTTTGCGCCTCTCTT
>Ga0115556_1001631_pt1 | contig 15469 bp, 7 predicted proteins | sample COGITO_mtgs_1104_5_FD_87282 | JGI IMG/M metagenome (GOLD analysis project Ga0115556, IMG submission 87282) | Pelagic marine microbial communities from North Sea - COGITO_mtgs_110414 | ecosystem: Environmental > Aquatic > Marine > Epipelagic | place: Germany:Helgoland, sampling site Kabeltonne... | reverse complement strand
CGACCATCAATCCCGCTAGCTGACGCTCGACTTTTTTCATGAGTTTGTTCTCTTCCTTGCTATTGATCCAAACTGTGCTACCGGTAATAGTGTAGGTACTACTGTCAAGTAGACTCATCAAAACTCGCCTACATCTCGGATGGTGTTCAGTGCAATTACGCGCTATCGTGAAGCAATCATCCCCCTTTTCATTGCAGTGCGTTGGATTCGCTCCGCTCGACATTAAGAAGGCAACGCATCGGAGCGCTTCAGATAACGATACAGCGGGTGGTTTCCCGAATGAAATCTGCGTTGCAGCATCGCCAGTTGCCTTGCAACTGTAGCCCAGTGCAGTATACCCGTAGCGATTCTCTGCATTGACGTTCTTTCCCTTATTCTGGAGCAAGTGTTTCAGAGTCTCGATATCAGCATTTTGCGCTGCCTTGAAGAGACTGGGAGTCGGCGAGAATTTTGTCGTCACAGTTCCCTTTTGAATGGCATTGATCCACTGCCTTCGCGTTTTGTCGGACAAACAATTGAAGGAAATGCTCCTCTTGCTCCCGAACATATCGCATGTTGTTACCTCAAATGGGCAAGTGCAGTTGAATTTCTTTATGAATGCTGTGCTCAAATTCTCATTTATGACGGTCGTCTTGTCAGTCAAGGGAAGCGCAACACTAGGTTTCTCCTCTTCTACATAGGTATTGTCCTCGTGCTCAAATTTTAGTTCCCCCTTCCCCTCGTAGTCAGTGTGGTCATTTTTTACGAAAGTAGCAGGCTCAGGTCTCTGGGAGCTTTGGTAACACTTTATCCACCCCCTCTCGATGACAACCCACCTCTCTTTCCACAGAGCGCTGAAACCCCCATCACCCCGTTGGAGCTTAAGAATTGGGCCGCTAAACAACTTTCTCCCGCTCATACGTGAACCTGGAGTTGGTTCGCTTGAGGGGAGGTTGCTTATGCTCTTTGGACCCTCCTCAAACACAAGGGACGGGTTTTCTTCCTTGGCTCGGCGCTCTGCTGCTTCTGTGCGCCGATCTTCCTCCACTTCTACTCCCTTTCGGAGTGCCTGCGTCACCTCATCGATAATTTTTGGCTCAATGCCAGCAAGTTTGAGAGTATGAGTGGCCCTTTGGAAGTCATTGAGAGCAATTTTCACAGTTTCCAGAGGAACTTCGCCGGCAGTTGGGTCCGTAACGAAAGGATTGGGAGTTGTTGGCAGTTTCTTTGGGAGTTCATCGACCGTCACTTCCATTTGCCGACAGTTCGTGAGATTTCTTTGTGATTTCTTCGGCGTGAGTACTGTCCGAGGGGAGGTGGAGGGGAGTTTAGTATTTTTTTGCAAGAAATTTATTATTTTGCGACTCTATAAACAAGTTTCCGAGTAGTGACAGTTAATTTAGCAATAATAAGCTATTGGTTCCGGTCCTCTTCTTTATCTGTACCTGAAACACAACAACAGCAAAAAGTTCGGGGAAAACCTTTATATAATTGTATACTTCCCGAGCTTGCGTCTACTGCACACCTACACGTTTTTGGCGCGCACACACAACCTTTTGGCCCATCTAAATCCTTGAACGACTCTCAGATTGTTTCTTGAAACACCTCTCTGCAGCCCACAACACCCTTGACCTAACATGGCTGCAAATATCAAGGATAAGATCCTCTCTCTCATCAACGATGATCGCAAGCAATTTTCTGTCCCTGAGCTTGAACTTGATTCAGTTGCATCAGAAATTGCGGACACTCATGCCTCAGACATGGCCTCTAACTCCTTCACCTCCAACTGGTCTCTCTCGGGTGTGAAGCCCTACCAACGGTATTACAACTCTGGCTCCGGAATTACGTCGCACGTGACTGAGCTGGTCTTCGGAAAGGATGTCTCCGGAGATGAAAAGTTTAACTATCTGGATGAGAGCTTTTGTCTTGAGTTGGTGAATGAGGCCAGGGCTGAATTTGCAACGAGGGAGAGCCCTGCAGTCAACAACGCGGATCACACTCACGTTGCTGTGGGTGTATGCGCCACAAAGACTTCCTTCCGCTACGTGGAGGTTTACATCGACCGTTACGTTGAGCTCCTTGATGCACTCCCCGACGAAATTGTCGGAAGTGAGGTGAATGTCACTGGGAAAGTGTTGAGTCCAAAATACGGTCCCTTTTGCTGCATTGTCTACCAAGAAGCGCACGAGGAAGATATCGGAGCTGACGTCATTGGGCAACAATACGCGACTCCCTGCCCGGATTACACATCAAACAAATCTCTAGTAGTTTGGCCTTGGCAGATTTCCTTCAATGAGGAAACTTTGGAATTCACTGTCCCAATATCCTTCCCAACAATTCCACAGGATGGGCGTTATTACATTCAGGTATTTGTGAAGAATGACCCGTCTCGAATCCCTTACGAAGACGAGGTAGAAGGCATCGAGATACCCCCTGCAGGTTCCATTTGCTCTACCACCATCTGCCTCCCTGTGAATTCTCCTGTCCTGGACAGCACCATGAAGTCGGAAGAGCTTGACGTCGGTACTATAGAGGAGCGACAGGCTAAAGCGATGGCTTTCTCTGCTTCCTCAAAACCCGACCCGATGCCTATCACTGATGTGGAGGTCATCAGTGGGGTTGGACTCCTTGTTCCTGATGCGGCTTACGAGCAACACTTATTTTTGCCCGTTGAGAGGCAGGAGAACGGAACCATCAGCAATCTGAGCCTTTCTTTCGCTAGGTATGGAGCGGGAGACGCCGAAGAAAAGGGGGGCGACGATGGCGAGGGAACCGCAGGTTCCATGGGAATCACCCAGATTGAATTTGTGAATGAACAGGTGGCTCCTGACGGTTTCAGCATCGTCGGCGACAATTTGAATGATTTTGGTGGTGAGGCGGACGACGGAGAGGAGAAAAAACAGAGTGCACCTCCTTGCTACCTTTGTGTTAAGCGCTCATCATTAGGCGGAGAAAATGCTCCACCACTTGTTGTGGACCTTGCCGTTGTCTACGGCACGGAGGGATTTGAAATGGGAGGTGGGTTCGTTACAAGAGCGTTCCCACAGAGCGTCAGAGAGACATACGGAGGAGAAATGTTTATCTGCTACAAGGTCGAGGGGAAGGGAAGGGAGGCCCATGAATCGCACCAGGTTGCTGCAGCCATGAGCGCGAACGAGAAGTTGCAGCTCGCTGATGACGGTTCTGCGGGAAGCGTAGGCAGCGAGGTAGACGAATTTGTGACGGAGATAGATACCGATCTCACCAGGGACGAAATTCTGAGCTTAGAGAGGCAAAAGGAGGCCGAGATGAGTCTAGCGCGGGACCAGTCTTTTCAGGAGGAGGAAAAGAGGATGAGATTGGAGCAGCTGACCAATCTCGAGGATGGAGTCGAGGACCTCGAGCAACAAAGAACCGAGCTGACGAAGGAACACGCAGAGCTCCAAAAGCGACTTGCAGCTGTGCTCACTGCCATGAAACGGCGCGATGACACGGAGCGGAGTAGCGAAAAGGAGGCCATCCCCGCCCACGAGATGGAGAAGCAGTACAACGACGTTCTCACGAGCATCGTCGAGGGTGAAGAGAAGCTCAACTCCCAGAAGAGTGAGTATGACAAGGTGGCGATTGACTTGCAGACTAGGCTGGACGAGAAAGAGTACAAAGCCAATGAGATTAGTCGCAGCTTTAGGGAGTTCAAGAGGGAAATCATGATCAACAGCGAAAACAGCAGGACAGGAAAGCCGATGTCAGTGAAGGTTGTTGATCAGTTCGAGGTTAGCGAATTGAAAAAAGACGAAGAAGCTGAGAGGGTCCGACTCAAGAACATCAATCTACGTATGAGTCTGAAGAAGCTCGAGGCCAAGCTCCGTGCTAAGGAGCAACTTGCAGAGGGTCTTCACCTGATCGACTTTGAGCAGCTCAAGATCGAGAACCAAACACTGAACGAAAAGATTGAAGAGAGGAACGAGGAGTTGCATAAACTGAGGAAAAAGAACACCACCACAGTCCAGGTGCTCACCCACATCAAGGAAAAGCTTCAGGCTGTTACCAAGGACAACGGTGTTGTGAGGGGAAAGCTGGCGGATTTAGATGCACAGCTCAACATCGCACGAGACAAATCCACCAAGCTCAAGGCTGCTAGGGAAAGTGTCAGGGCGGAGAATGCTTTGCTAAAGCAGAAACAGGGCTTTGCCAACAGTGATTTGCTCGTGGTTGACTATGAAACCAGGAAGGAAAAGATGGAGGAAATGATGGCGAGAATGACAGAATTGAAAGAGCGGCACGCGCTCTTGGTAGCCACCACGAAGGATTTCCAGGTGGAATAACGAGGGTGATGTTTGCATATACACAAACCGTATATATAATAGGGAGCTTTAAAACTAATTGTGCATCTAATTGTTTTTGCTGGGCAAAATATTTACAGTTTTTTTCTTCTTTTTTCTAGCGTTTTTTTGTGTGGTTTTGTGCGTTTTTTACAGCACAATTTCCATTGTTCCATTAATGTATCAAATGTTGGTTCATCACGGTTTACTCGAGTTGCGGCGACTCCATATAATTCATTCATTCTCAGTATTGAGATTTAAAGTCAATTCACAGCTATCTGAGGCGGCTTCTCCATAAACGTAAAAGTTGGTTCGAATGAGGTCTGGAGTAACTTCACCTCTTCTACCGTCTTTTTTGCCTCCGGAACAAATACCCGATGAGATAAACAAGCTGCAGGCAAAGAACTAACGGGAGAACCGTATCGCTCAGGGTTTTTCCCCTTCTTTTTCCCCTTGTTCTTCTTCTTTGGATTCGTTGTTGGAGGTTTTTTGTTCTTTTTTGGTGGAGAGCGTTTTTTCTTTTTGCAGATAGCTGCTACTTGGGGTTGTAGTGTTTCACTTTTTTTCTCATCGCCTTTCTCTGTTGCAGGGGAGGAGGGGGGAATAGTAGAGTTGGCCGAATCAGAATTTCTATTAATGCTGCTAGAATCTGTGATATTTTTTTCTTCTTCGGGTTCGTCACAAGTATCTTCTGAGATATTCTCAACGACTACCCAGTCGTCTAGTTGATTTACTGTGTCTGTGGGTGTGCATTACGAATAAGAATTTCAAACAGGGAGGACGGGAATTGACGATATGTATTAGTCAGTGAATAAAGAAAAAAATCGTTCTTTTTCTTGAGAGGCTCCTTTGTCCTCGAAGCGTCTTCTCATCGAAAAAAACAAATCGTAGAAAAACTAACCTGTCATTTTTGCTCAGAATTCTGAATTCTGCAACCCAAGTTTGAATCCCAAGAATCCCCCAAAAATCCCTTTGGTACAGAAGAATCTGGAATATCCCTTTTCATTTGGTAAAGAAAAAATATTCATTATTCAACCTCTCGCTAAAAGTCTTTACCGTTAGTTCGTTAATTTCTACCATCTGGCCATTGCAATTTTTTTCACTAAACACTTCAAAGAAGCCCAACCTTGGCCCCCTTCTTACGCCCACTTAGCCAGAAGTCTTCGAGATTCTGGATGTGGTTATCATATGTTGTTTGGGGAGGCGAGGGCGGACTCGGCGGATTATTACTCTTTTCCGAGGAATTCTCCACGACAGCAATTGGGCTAGGTTCGCGGCTTCTTCTCCGGGCATAAGGTTCTGAATTGGGATGCGTCAATGGAGGGGGCAAAGCCTTCTTTGAGGACCTCCGTTTTGTGGATGTCGCTTTCGGTTGGTCGCCATCGTTTTTCTCTTCACAAGAATCGATATTCTGGAAGTGCATATCTTCGGAGCCGTCTAGCGCTTCTACAAGTATGTTATCCGCATTATTTTCGTCACGATTTCTGCTGCTTGCTCTACTACTGGTCCTACTGCTGGTCCTACTACCAGTCTTACTTTCTCTCCGACTGTTCTCGTTGCTACTACTCCCGAAATTCTCGATTGCCTGAGGAATCATCGTATGGTCTGGAATCTTTGCTTCCATCGCCGCCAGCTCCACGACATGTTTGGTCTTCATCTTGCTGAGTTCCTTTTTCAACTTTGTGAACTCCCCCTCTTTCTCCCTTAGTGTTAATTCAAGATTGTTCGCCCTACTTTCTTCCTCCTCTCTTTTCTTCTTCTCATTAAAATACTTTTCTCCCTCAAGATTGAGCTCTTCCGCAAGAATATTGACTTTTATCTCTGACTTGGCAAGCTTATGCTCCGTGGCACTCAAAAGGTCCTCGATCTCTTGTTCGGTCTTGGTCTTTTCCTTCACAGGGGTAACGCTTATTACGCCCGGGCTGGAAGTTACGGCGAGGGAAGATTCCGCAAGAATTTCCTTGTACCTATCATTCTCCTCTCGCTCGACTTCCAAATCATCCTTTAGTGAGTCGTGCTCCTCTTGCATTCTCTCAATGATCTTCATGTGATCCTTTAGGTCAGCCCTCGTATCCTCCAGCTGCTCCCGTAGCTTTTTCTCCTCTTTCTCCGCTTCATCTAATCGCTCTTGAAACCCTGTGTTGTCCCCCTCGAGTATTTCCACCATCTGGAAGAGATCCAAGGCCTGCTCCTTCAAAGATTGGTTCTCAGACTCTAGCTCTTCAAGACCGAGGACAAGGTCGTGGATGTCAGACGCAGTAAAATCCGTGGGATCATAGCTGTCCGCTGGCATTTGAACACAGAAAGGACGATGACAACGACGATGACGACGACGGGGGCCAACCAAGTGTGATGAGGAGAGGTAACTTTCTTTCTCTGGAGGGTGCAAGGAAGTGGGGAAACACTGGTTTTCAAAAGGAGAAGGGAAGCCAATAAAATGGCGGTCAAGCGAGATAAAAGGTGTTGTTTCTGTGTCAATAGATATATTGGTAAGAAGAAAGATTTTAACTAGCAACTTCTCCACAAAATGGTTGACTTTGGGCAAGTTGACTTCTCCTTCTTCCCTTTCTCTAGCCCTATCCATGAAAAACAGAACATCCTTAAAACTGACCAAAGGAGTCGAGGGAGCAAATCATCCTCACGAAAGGCCATTCGCATACGAACAAAAATGCTAACAGATAAAGTATAAATATATCTTCTTTTTACGTTCTTCTGTTTATATTCTTCACACACAAGCCCGAATGACACCATCATCACATCCCATCAGTAACATTTGCCGCATAGGGAGCAACTGCAAACTCTGGATGCACAATTTTCGCTTGCTCGCCTTTTCGCCCTTATGATCTACGAAGTTACGGGCTTTGACGTTGTAGTCAGGTGTGTTTGCCGCAGGAAGGGCGGCTGCGGCCGCCTTGTGCCCACTGACAGCATAAAGAACCAGGGATGACTTGCCACTTTCCTTGGTAAAAGTTTTCAGTTTGACGGAGTTTCTATTGATCCCCGGGCCTCGGTTGGGTAGTCCCGATACGACGCTGATTTTTTTCGGGTCCCCGCCACCTCTCAGATCCCACGCCACGGCTCTTAGATCTTTCCCCACTGTCAAGACTTGATAGCGGTTGATAGGGTCAATTTTGAAAACTGCCCCATCATGCGCTTTCCACTTTTTCAAAACCCTTCCGACCCTGGTATCGAGACAATATACGTATCCTCCGTTGCTACCAACGCAAATCCACTCCCCATCCCCGTTGAATGTCAACGAGGAAAGGCTGTTGTCCAAGATGCTGTCATTGTCATTATTGTAGCTGCTTTCATTGTTGCCGTCGTCAACGGCCCAGTTAGCGAAAATGTTCAGTGTGAAGTCGCGGACGTGACGCTTGCAGAATCTTTGGGGGATATACGTCCCCACCGCGCTGCAGTTCTCGCAGTGTGTCCGGCACATCACGCTACTAGGAACTGTCAGTAAACTCCTCTCCTTATTGATATTGACATTCTCTCGAAGGTCGAGATGAACGAGCCTGCTCCTCGAGAGCGCCAGCATTTCTAGACCTGCTTTATTCTCATCGTTAAGGTCGTTTCCACCCACAACAGAGGCTTGGGGTAGGCAAAAGAACTCCAAAAACGGGTCGCTATCCTGCATTTCAGCCGAAGCTGAGCCCTGTAGACCTCCTCCAAAGAACGCACTCCCATCGTTGATGTCGACTCCTCCCAAGCTTAATCCCAGCCCTAAGGCCATGCGATTGCCAGGATACCCGTCACGATTCCCCTCCCCGTCTCGACCGGTCCCAGACCCCAAGTTTTCAGACCCCCCACCAAACATGATCCCTCCTAAACTACGATCCCTCCTCTTCAAGAACGCCAACTCGACATTCTTTTCCACATCAAAGACATGCATATTGCCATCGCAAGCGATACCCATATTACCTTTGTCACTGATTGCTACCTGGTTAATTATCACGCCCCTTCTTTTGTTCGTCTGCGAGAAGCAGCTCCTCACAACTGGAGGATGTTGCTTCAGATCCCAAATCAAAATCTCACCATCCCTCCCCCCCGAGCAAAGGATGCTCTCCCCCGCATCGACAGCCATGCTTCTAATGCTACTCGTGCCTCGCTGTTCTTCGCCGACCTCGTTCTTATAGCTCGCATCAAGCTTGCTCAACAAAACCATGTGGGTGGCCCAAGGCGCCCCAACCGCCGGCGCTAACCCGCTGGCGACATTGTTGCTCCCTATCAGCCACGTTCTGTCGATTCTGCGCCTCTCCTCCGTGTCTTCGTTCTTGTAACTTGCCTGCTTTTTGCTACTGAAAGTCGTGGAATTGATTTGGGTGTGGTGGTGAGAATGAGATGACGGAAGAGAGGATTGAAACGAGCTGGAAGGCGGAGGGGATGTTACTTCTTTTTCGGGCTGAGAGGGCTTTTTACCGCTCTCTCCGTCATTGTTAATGTTGTTGTTGTTGTTGCTGTTGTTGTTGTTGTTGTTGTTGCCACCGTCATTATTCACATCTTCGTCGTCATCATTTTCGTCGCTGTCACTGTCCTCCAGTACCATCCTCACGCTGCTGACCTTGCGTTCTCGGTTGCCGACAAATCTATCTCGATTTTTCGTCACATCCATCATGATCATTCCGTCGCCGTTCGGAGCCCCATCATTGAAGTACTCCTCCATAACCAGCTCGTTCATGCTACTGTTCAGCGGAGCGCTGCTCTTGCGCGCGGAAGTAGAATTCGAATCTTCTAGGTTGGCAGTGGGAGAGGAGCTAGCATTATCAGATATATTCATCTGCAGCAGCTCATTGATGTCAGCGCCAAGCCCAAGAGGGTCTTCCAGTAGCTTTCCGTCACTCATCCTACTCTCGGCTTTGCTGGTGGTGGCGATGTAGCTCTCGTTGACGCTAAGCTCGAGACTTTCCCCAAGATCTAGCTTCACCTGGGGGAGCAAATTCTCGCTGAAACGCTCCTCGCGACTCTCCCGCTCTTCATTTTCGTCCCGCAGCTTCTTCACGCGCTTGCGAATCCACCCGATGCCCTTCTCCCACGTGTCTCCAAACAGCTTGTTGTTATTGATGTCGTCATTCTCCACGTCGAATTTGTTCAACGGTTTCACAGCATCAGCGTCGCCATTCTTTGTGTTTGTTACAACGATCCACTTAACAAGACCATGGGCGGCAGCACAGTTGGCTTCGATGTGTTCTTGGCCGCAGACATTCAAGATCGTATCGTAAAGATTCATTGCAACGCCCATTCCAGTCAGGGAGAGAACATTGTTGAAGATTACCTCGATCTGCTCTTTGTTATTATCAGGGGCCCTCAATAGTTCTTCCTGACGAGCAAGCTCATCTTCATAAATCTCCTTCAGGTGAGCAAAGAAGGCGTCCACAGCAGGCACGATGATATCGACAACGTGCTCCCGACTAATGCTAACACAAATCGTACATAACATCCCGCCAGCGTGCTCCAGAGCGTGGTGGGTCGCGTTTTTATAGATTTCCGACGCGGCGGAAGTAGAACTATCCAAAGAAGCGGGAGCAGACGCGGGACCTTTGATCAGAGAGAGTAGCACTAGAATGAGCTGATGGGCTGGGAGCGGAGGATTCTTAAGGTAATGGTAGTGGATCATGTCCGGCGATAGCAGCTGTAGGCAGCCGTGAAGAGAAAAAACAGCCTCAACAAGAGCGTTCACAGCGACAGCTTTTTCCAAATCATTATCGGGATCGCGATCTTGACACCTATTGATATTGACATTGACATTGTCATTGTCATTGTCATTGTCATTATCATTGTCATTATCATTGTCATTGTCATTATCATTGTCATTATCATTGTCAATGTCGTCGTCATCAGGAAATATCTTTGGCTGCAGAGAAATAAGCTGCTCATTGAACATCCGTTCACAGACGACGGGGCCAATAGCCTCTTCAGCAATACTCGGAAGTATAGCAGAAAGGGCCTGAGCGACAAACATTTTAGAAACATCAGTTATTCCACCGTTCTGGTGATTCTTGACGTCACCAATCATGGAAACCAAAGCTGGAACAATATAACGGACCGTTAGGGCAGGGCCAAATTCCTCCGGCTGGGAGAAAGATACGAGCGCCACGACGACGGCTTTTCTAACATCATCCTTGTTCTCCACGTTGCGGTTGCCTCCTCCATGACGCAGCACCTGGAGCAAAATAGGGAGGATATGGGAGACGAAAGATTCTACCCTCGTATTATTATACAGTTGTGTGAGAAATGGCGAAAGCAGCAGAAGTTGAAGCAGACGCGGCCCGTAATCGCTCTCTATTTCCAACAGGCTATCGAGAAAAGTGACTATCTTAGGAATCAGGATGTTAGAGGCCAACGTTCGCCCGAGCTTCTTCGCCAAAGCGTCCAGGAACTTAGGGAGCGTGAGAATGAGAGGTGGTGTATTGTTGTTGTTGTTGTTGTTATTGTTGTTGTTGTTGTTGTTGTTGTCGTCGTCGTCGTCGTCGTCGGTGCTAACGTGACGCTCTAAGTACTCCTCGTGCTGCTCAAAGTGGTGAGAGCTCTCCAGGGGCTGTAGGAGCGTCGGGAGCATAAGCGCGATCGCAGAAGTAGGAAGGGAGGATATTGATTCCGGGGAAAGTGAAATAATTTTCTTCGTCAGAAGAAAGCCCTCATCCGCATTAGCCGTTGAGGTCGTCTTCAGACTTTCCATTATCGCATAGCATCGCTGCAAACTCGCCGGGAAGAGGTCGCGAAATTTCGACGAGAGAATGTTCTCTATCGGGGGGCCGTCATAGTCTGGATGAGTCGATTCGAGCACCATGTCCGGAGGTGTCGGAAGCAGCTCCTTAACGGAATGTATTTCACCAGATTTCAGACTATCGATGGCGCGCTGAACGGTGGGCGGGGGCTGAATATTTCCACTGGAATAAATTTCCTCAGCAATAACGCCGACGCAGGCGAGATCGATAGTGACGTAATCTCGGTGTTCATAATTTGATTCGAGGTTGGCTTGTGGGGTAGGATAGCGCCCAATAAGGGACGGGTGAGCCATCCTCGCAAATTCGCCAGCACTGGTGAATTCCTCAAGGTCCCGGACATTGTTTTTGATGTTTACAAATTCGGAGAACGGAAGCTTAATATCTGGGAGTAATTTGTTCATAGAGTATTTTCCAGAGTCTTTGCTGGTTGTCGATGACGCGAGATCGGCGGCACGGAACTCTATGTGTTCACTATCGTCTCTATCGGACTCTGACAAAGTGTCTACGTAAGATAGCGTCCGAAGATACCGGTTTGACGAGTTTTGCATAGAAGTAATGCTCCTTGTTTCAAGAGTTTTGCTCTTTTGACGGCGCTTGACGTAAATTGGTTCGCCGCCGAACACGCACTGTCGCCGAGGGTGCTTCTTGTGGAAGAGCTGGACAAAGCCAGTTTTGTTGTGGTTAGTGTCATTATTGCCGCTGCTACCAGTGCTATTGTTAGCGGTGTTGTTGGTGGCGGTGGTGAACATGTGATTACCAGTAACATTGTCTTCACTTTCCGCTTCCCTCATTATTTGCTGTTCTCTCGCCACGCCCCAGCAGGTGAGATTGAGAGGAACATTCTTCTCCCGGATAGCAGACTTTCCAGAAAGACACTCCCCGAAATTCAAATCGATCCATAGGTGAAGCATGGAAGAAACCACGCTACCCTCGAGCAGGCGGCGGTGATATCGTATCAAGTCGCTGTAAGAGTCGCACCACTGCGGGAGAGCGATGTCATTCAGGCCGAGTGACCTGTGCTGACTAATAAAAACCCTCTCGTCCGAAAAATACTCCGGAATGCACTCCTCGGGAGTCCACTCGTAGATTCTCTCCAGGTCGCCCATATAATGCTCTGGGACAAACTCCTTCCGACCTGTCGCCGATATGAGCGTATTGATTGGAGTGGTTCTTGAAAGATACATGAAATAAGTCAAGTCCGAGAGTGGTTCCACAACGTGGTGAGGGGGAAGCGAGTGGCGGTAAGAGATATCGCACTGTTGATCCCCCTTGCTAAGTCGAAACTTTGTCTTGCTCAAGTTTCTCCACGGGCCATTGAGGCAGTTTGGGTCTTCTATCTCTGACTGGAAGTTCGTTACCCAGGGAAAGATCGGGTGCGAATATGGGTCGGAAGGGGTTCGACCGCAGGCATCATTGATCAACATCAGGTACGCGTAGTTCGTTATGGTTCCGTTCAGCCATTGAGTCGTAATTGGCGTAGAGGCACCTGGATAAGGAATGATGGTCGACGGTGGTTGTACTTGTGGGGGCTGCAATGAGGGAGGACAAGACGGAGGCGAGGGGAGGAGGGAGCTGCGACGACTTCTGAAGACGCTTGACGTCCTCCTTCGAGCGAGTAAGTCGAGCGAATTTTCGCTCCTTTCTGAATCTGAATCTGATTCTGAACTTGAACCTGGACATGTATCGAGATTGAAATAGGGCATGGGAGAATCACCATCGTAGGCTTGTTGTGCTGTTGTTATCTTCGCCGTCATCGTAGTAGTAGGTGTAGTTGTTGTGGTCTCTTCGTATCGAGTGACAACAACACCACCGCCCCTAACCTCCAACCACCCCTCAAAATCCACAAAAACACCTCGCGCCCCTTCACCTCCAAAACCGCCAAAATCAAATCCCCTGTCATGGACAAACTCCACAGCTTTCAGAAGCTGAAGGAGGAGAAAACGGGAGCGAAGGTCATGGGAGGAGGGCGATTTCGTAAGAGCGTTTCTTTCAGACGTCTTCAAGGAAGGCAGCGGCGCGGGAAACAGCGGTTTAGACAAGAAGGAAGTCCTGAGCAAGGAGTGCAAAGACTTTCCTCTCGGAGGGTTATACACGGCGTGAAAACCACCACCACCTTTTCTCAAAACGACACAATGCAACTCAGGAAGCGAAGGGTGCAAAGGCAGAAGGGGGGAATTTCCAGGAGGAGAGCTGCAAAACGAGAGGTCTCCCCCATCTGTTGTACTGTATAATTTACAAACGGCCGTCTTTATCGAGCTCTCTGTTGCTTCTTTCGCTTTTTCATTGAAGTCAGACACAAGGAGACAATCCCTCGAGGAAGATGCACTGTGCACCAATGTTTTATGTAATGGCCCGTTCTTCTCCACAGGAAAATAATAGTCGAAGCCCAGCGATCTACAAAGCTCGCCCACGTCGCTATGGGGCGTCGTGTGGGTTGTCGTGGTGGTGGTGGGTGTCGTTCCGGTTGTCATGGGAGAGATTATTTCTACTTTTTAGCTTTTCGGTGTAGACAGTCAACGGCTTCTCGACAAGATACGCTTGCACAGTTGATTTGCGCGGTTGAGACGGTGCAGTCAAAGGGTACGTGGCCGAAGAGGTGGCTTTAGAACTGATTTCAGAAGCGTCAACGAAGGCGCCCCTTTTTCCTGGCGAAATGAGAAGGCTACGACTAAATTTGCGCGTTCGCACGTGTGTACAAAAATATAGGTTGTTCTTAGAATGCCATAAGAGCCTCCAAGATAAATCAGACGCTGCTCTTGGGGTGTTCCACACGAAAACCCAAACTTTTTTGGGCACCACAGTAATTTCTCTATCACCTGGTACAAAGCAACATTGGAAACCCCATCATTCGTGAGAGAAAAACGCTCCGTACTACACCTGGTGATCGATTTTAATACAGCGAATGTATAGTAACATGTCCAATCGACACACTGGATCAACTTTTGGAGGAGGAATGAGCTCTAGTGATGCCAACCAGGATATCATGGAAAGCCAGAATAACGAACGCATTTCGCAACTTTCTGACCAGGTATCTTTGCTGAAAAACCTAACGATCGACATTGGGAATGAAGTTTCCAGCCAGAATAATATGTTGGATGATATGGGCACGAGTTTTGGGAATACAGGGGACTTGATGGGGAAGAGCATGAAGCGGTTAGGAACAATGTTACAGAAGACGAGCAGCAAGCATCTTTGCTGGATTGTTGGGTTTGTGTTTTTTGTCATGATGTTTTTATGGTGGATGATGACAAGCAAGAATTGAGCCGACAGCAAGCAGGCAAAAGCAGGCAAGCGTCAAGCAGGCAAGCAGGCAAGCAGGCAAGCAGGCAAGCAGGCAAGCAGGCAAGCAGGCAAGCAGGCAAGCAGGCAAGCAGGCAAGCACCCAAATGAGAAACAATAAGTAGAAAAGATACCGTACCGAAATATTGGCCCCATCTGCCTCTACCTTTTCTTTAATCACCATGAGCCAGAAATGTCATTATGGCGACTATTGTGGCATGCTCCACTTTCAGAATCCGTTTCCCAAGGTCGAGACGATAGCATCCTCTAGCTTGGAAGGCGTCCACTTCCCGCTGTATGAAACCCCCCTCGGGACCTATAATTATGTTTAGTTTCAGAGTATCTATCCCTCGAATAATAGCATCACTTTTGGCCACATTACCCAAGCTTTCCTGTTTTATTTCTTGTGTTCTTCCCTGGTCGTCGTTGGCAGGGTGACAAAAAAAAGTAGTGCCACCGTGCAATAACTCAAAAGGAAATCCACCGGTCCTCTTGATCACAATCTTGGGCATGACAGTATCTCTCGCCTGACCCAAGCCCAGCTTGCAACATTCAACCACACTCTCGTATTTCACAAGGTGAGAGCTCCAGAGCGTCTTCTCAACTCTCTCGAAGTTCACAATGGTAATCTCCCGCACACCAAGGCATACCGCTGATATTATTGTAGAGTAAAAGGCCGGAGGTCGACAAAGGCCCACCACCAGGTGGATATTCGTTTTCTTGGGCGGGGGTGTCTTGAAGGAGCACTGAAGCGCAAAACCTGGCAAAATCTTGGCTTCTCCCATGTATCCATTCAAAAGACCAACCCTTACATAAGCATCCTGAGATTTATGAAGTTTTGAACGAATGTGATTCATTCTGTCATCCTCTGATGGAAGCAACACCTCAAGTGCTGTGGTTTTTCCCTCCTTGTCTCTTGACAAATCAGTGATATATTCACCATCGGCATCTGCATCGATGAGTATTAGATTCATGTGGCCACCGTTTGGGAGAAGTTTGCGTTTTGATTTCGATTTCTTCGATGTTGACTTTGATTTGCCTGACTTGGACATGGCCTTTCTTGCTGCGACAAAGACAACTGTCGTCGCAACAAAGCAAAACACCGACGACGACCCCATTGCTTCCATAAGAAGAGAAAGCGATACAGAAACTCCCCTAGACTTGCGATCTCCTCCTCGTCACTTT